>Ga0074044_10001667_pt1 | contig 19908 bp, 15 predicted proteins | sample BogForMeECP23OM1_FD_94443 | JGI IMG/M metagenome (GOLD analysis project Ga0074044, IMG submission 94443) | Bog forest soil microbial communities from Calvert Island, British Columbia, Canada - Bog Forest MetaG ECP23OM1 | ecosystem: Environmental > Terrestrial > Soil > Wetlands ...
CGACGGTGCCCATCACCGTCCCCGGCAAAGTGGCTGGGCTGCCAAGCGTGGCCACGGTGTCATGACTTTCTTCGGGGCGCACCAGTTTGGCCAGACCGAAATCCAGGACTTTGACGCGACCGTCGCGGGTGATGAAGACATTCTCCGGTTTCAGGTCGCGGTGAACGATTCCTTTATCGTGGGCGGCGGCGAGTCCTTGCGCGATGCCGAGAGCGTATTCAATGGCGCGGCGCGCCGGCAGCGGACCGGCTTCGAGCTTCTCACGCAGGGTCTCGCCTTCGAGAAGCTCGCTGACCAGATAGGGCGCGGACTGATTCGGTGCGATCTGGTGCTCTCCGATGTCGTGGATTCCGAGAATGTTGGGATGGTTGAGCGCCGCGATCGTGCGCGCTTCCTGCTCAAAACGGCGCAGGCGGTCGGCGTCTTTGGCCAGAGCCTCGGGCAGAACCTTGATGGCGACGTCGCGGCCGAGTCGGGTGTCGCGCGCGCGGTACACTTCGCCCATCCCGCCCGCTCCGAGCGGCGAAACAATTTCGTAAGGACCGAGCTTCGTGCCAGAGGTCAGAGTCATGCGTGGGGGGAATTATAGCGTGTGGTTCCCACCTTCCTGTCATTCTTCGGTGACGGGTGCCCTCCGCGTTCGGCGCCGCTTACTGCAAGGCGTGGCTCGATGGGCCGGCGGGCGTGTCGCCGATGTTGTAGCGCTTTAGTTTGCGGTAGAGGGTGGCGCGGCTTATGCCTAGCATGCGTCCGGCCAGGGCTTTGTCGCCTTTTACCTGCTCGAAGACGCGCTGGATCGTGGCGCGTTCGATGTCTTCAAGATCGGTGGTGGTGGGCGAGGAGTGCTGCGCTTCGGGAGACGCGATTACTCCGGCAAGGTCCGGATCTAAGGCAGGCGCGCGCCCCGCGTGCGGGACGGTGACGGTCACTCCGGCGTTGCCGGAGCCCGTGGCGATGGCGGGTGGGAGATCGCCGATATCGATGATGCGTCCATTGCCCAGTGCGACGGCGCGTTCGATGCAGTTTTCCAGTTCGCGCACGTTGCCGGGCCAGTCGTATTGCATCAGGGCTTTCATGGCCGCGCCGGAGACCTGCATGCCCGAGCCGGGAGCGTAGCGCTCGAGAAACCAATGCACCAGCATGGCGCTGTCGCTGCGGCGCTCGCGCAGCGCGGGCACGTGCAGCGTGACGACGTTGAGCCGGAAATAAAGATCTTTGCGGAAGCCTCCGGTTTTATATGCGGCCTCGAGATCGCGATTGGTGGCGGCGATCACGCGCACGTCGACTTTAATGCGCTGGTTGCTGCCGACGGGGCGCACTTCTTTTTCCTGCAGAACGCGCAGCAGCTTGGCCTGCAACTCGAGGGGCAACTCGCCGACTTCGTCGAGGAAGATGGTGCCTCCGTCGGCGGCCTGGAATAATCCCTGCTTCGAGCGGAGGGCACCGGTGAACGCGCCTTTTTCGTAGCCGAACAGTTCGCTCTCGATCAGCGTGGGGACGAGCGATCCGCAATCGACGGCGACGAACGGACGGCTGCCGAAGGCTCCGCGGAAGTGCATGGCGCGCGCGACTAATTCTTTACCCGTTCCGCTTTCGCCGTAGATCAGCACCGGGGTGCGCGTATCTTTCAGGCGCGAGACCATGCGCAGGACTTCCTGAATGCGCGCCGAGGAGCCCACGATGCCGTGCACAGCGGTTTCGGAATCCATGCGCTGGCGCAGAAATTCGTTTTCCTCCACAAGGCGGATTTTTTCCGCCATGCGGCGCAGGAACAGGCGCAACTCCTCGAGCGGCGAAAAGGGTTTCGTGATGTAGTCGTAGGCTCCCAGCTTCATGGCCTGCACCGCGGTTTCGATGGAGCCATGGCCGGTCATGAGCGCGACTTCGGCGCGGGGCAGAAGTTTTTTTACTTTCTCCAGAAATTCGAGGCCCGACATTTGTGGCATCACCAGATCGGTTAAGACCATGTGGGCGGGCTGCTCTTCGAGCAGGGCGAGAGCGGAGTCTCCGCTCTCGGCTTCGAGACAGTCGAAGCCGAGCGCCTCGCCGACCGTGACACAGAGTTTGCGGATGCTCTGTTCGTCATCGACGACCAGCAGGCGGATACGAAAATTTTCTTTGCTTACGCCAACGTTCACTCGGCTTTCCCCATGGTTTTCGCGATCACGTCGATGAACTGCTGCACGCGGAAGGGCTTCTCCACGCAGGGAGCGCCAGTCTGGCGCAGGGTTGCCACAGTTTCTTCGTTGGCGATATCGCCGGTGATGAAGACCAGGCGGGAGGCCATTTGCGGGCGATGCTGCGAAAGCCAGGCGTAGACCTGGCCTCCGTCGACGCCGCCGGGCGTGCGCATGTCGGAGACCACCCCGAGAAAAGTTTCGCGTTCGAGCAGGCGGAGGGCATCGACTCCCGATTCGCAGCAGACTACGGGATATCCGCTGCGCTCGAGCGCGGCACGAACATACGCCATGACGGCGGGCTCATCCTCGATGAGCAATACGGGAAGCACGGAGGGTTTGATCGCGGGGAGGCTCATTTCGGTTTTACTCCTGCAGCTACGCTTAATGAAGCGTTGTGCGACGCGGCGGGCAAACGGACGATGAAGGTCGCTCCCTGCCCGCCAAAATTGTTGTGACAGAGAATCTCTCCGCCGTGCTCCTTGACGATGCCGTAACAGATGCTCAGGCCGAGGCCAGTTCCCTTGCCGATTTCTTTCGTGGTGAAGAACGGGTCAAAAATTTTGCCGGGGTCAATGATTCCGTCGCCATTGTCGCGAAAGGAAACTTCGACGGCGTCGCCGGTCTTGGTGGACATGATCTCGACGCGCGCGGGACGGCCGATTTCATGCACGGCGTCGTAGGCGTTGTTCAGAATGTTGAGGAAAACCTGCTGCAACTGGTGGGCGTCGCCGATCACGTCGGGCAGGTCTTCGTCGAGATGCTCGCGCACTTCGACGCCGTGACTGGCGAAATCGTACGAGCGCAGCTGCACGGTGCGGCGCAGGATGGAATTCAACTGCACGGCGTCGCGCTGCGGCGGCATCTGGCGGGCGAAGCTGAGCAGGTTCTGCACGATCTGCTTGGTGCGTTGCGCCTCCTGCAGGATGACGCGCAGATCTTTGCGGGCGGTTTCGGGCAGGTCGGTATTCTCCATCAGCAGGTCGGCGAAGCCCAGAATCGCGGTCAGAGGATTGTTGACCTCGTGTGCGACTCCGGCGACCAGTTGCCCGACCGCGGCCATTTTTTCGGCGTGGACCAGTTTGTCGCGCAGCACGGCGGAATCGGTAATATCGGTGAGCACGACCACGATGCTGGTGACGTTGCCCTGTTCGTCGCGCATCGGACTCAGGTTGGCGGAGAATTTTCCAGCCGCCCCATTGCTGCGCATGATCTGCAACTCGAGGTTATCCACCTGCTGGCCGTCCAAAGTGCTTTGCAGAGCGCTCGAGAGCGGACGCACAAACCCGGGTGCGGCCAGTTCGAGCAGCGGCCGCCCGACCAGTTCGCCATGCTCGAAGCCAGCGTCATACCAGCGGCGGTTGGCGTAACTGACCAGGCCCGCGGTATCGGCGACCAGAATCAGGCTCTGCGTGTTGCTGAGAATCTTGGACGAGAAATCACGCTCGCGATGCAGCTCCGACTGGTAAGTGCGCAGGCCGGTGACGTCGAGCATGAGACCGCGCATCTGCTGCAGATTTCCCAGGCTGTCATAGAGGCCGAAGGCATTGATCAGGACGTGGATGGGCGATCCGTCTTTGCAGCGCAGTGTCGCAGCGAAGTTTCTCAGGTGGCCCTCGCGCCTCATCTCCTCGGCCTGGCGCTCGCTGTGGAGCGGCGAAGTGTAGAGCTGCGTCGGAATATCGATCTGCAGGAGCTCTTCGCGGCTGTCATACCCAAGCATGCGCACCATGGCGTCGTTGACTTCCACGAAACGGCCGCCGGGCGTGCTGAAGAACAGGCCTTCCTGAATGTTGTCGAACAGTTCGCGGTAGCGGCGCTCGGCCTCGCGCCGGTCGGAAATATCTTTGAGAACGTGAATGGTTTGCAGACCTTCGTCGGACGGGCCTTGAGTGCGCGAGGTCGAGACCAGATACGTTCGGTCGAAGACGGGATGCACGAACTCATCCGAATCGTCGGCCATGGCGCGGCAGAAAGGACAGGAGTAGGGCGCGACATCGCTGGTGAGCGCCAGCAGGGCGCGCATGTCGACGCCGACCAGTTCCTCCGGCGGCAGGCCGATCATTGCGGCCAGCGAACGGTTCACGCGCAGGACTTTGTCCGACTGATCGTGTACGACGATGAAATCGGTGATGGCGTCGAAGATCGCCATCCAGTGACGATTGGCCTGCTCGATATGCGTGAACAGGCGAGCGTTTTCGAGGGCCATGGCTCCGTGGTTGGCCAGAGTTTCCAGAAAGAGCCGGTCTTCTCGATCCAGCGGACGGCCGGAGCCGGAAAGGCAGAGCAGCGCGGCCAGATGTCCGGTCGTGCCCGCCAATCGCACCAGCGTGCAGTTGTGCCAGGCCAAAGCGGCGGCGGCATCTTTGCCCAGTAACTCTTCGGTTGATCCGGTAACGATCGTCTCCGTGTGGCGGGCGGCGAAGTCGGCGAGCGCCGGGGCGAGGATGCGATCTTTGTTGTGATCTTGGAGGGCGGCGTCTTGGTTGTTGTCTTTCTTCTCTTTTTTGCGATCGGGGCTGCGGTCTTTGTTCTGACCTTGATTGTGATCGGGGCCGCAATCTTCAGAAGTCTCGAGCAAAGACGCGGAGCGCGACGGAGTTGCGGTCAGGACAAGAGTTCTCGGATCGGCGTGCTTTTCGCTTTGGTTTTCGGAAGCCGCGGCGGAATCCTCGGGCGAAGGATGCACGGCGGCCAGCTGGAATCGGCCTTCGTGCAACACGCCGAGCAGCCCGGCATTGGAGCCGGTCAAGTCGGCCGCGCGGCAGACAAAGCGGCGGGCAAACTCGGGCAGGCGCAGAGCGCCGTCGATTTCGCGCGCCAACTCGATGAGTGTCTCGGCGCGGCGCCGATGCTGCTCCGAGAGATGCAGATTACGCGCCACTTCGAGCACTACCGCAGCTTGGTTCGAAAGCGCGCGGGCGCGGCGAATGTCCTCCTGGGAAATGCCGGTGCCATCCTGGCGGTCGAGCACTCCGAACATTCCGAGAACCTGCCCAGTGGCTCCCAGCAACGGCACCGCCAGAAACTGGTGCACCTGATACTTGGACAAGATATCGAGGTTGACGCCGGGGACGCGCGAGGCTTCGTCGGTCCAGAAAACTTCCTTGGCCCGCAGAGCCCGAGTGGCGACGCCTTCGGGGAAAATCGCATCCGCGTGCCGCGCTTCGCCGCGCTCCACCGAGTAGCGAATCTGGAAGCGGTCCTCCTCAAGCAGCGCGATCAGGCAGCGGCCGTAACCCAGGAAATCGGCGGCATGCACTACGAAGGCCTGCAGAAAGGCCTCCAGCCCGGCGCTCGAACTCAGGGCGGAAGAAATCTCAAGCAATTGATGAAGTTCGTGGGCCTGGGCGTGCGCGGTGGCATAAAGTTCGGCGTGCGCTACAGCTACGGCGCCGAATCCGGCGATGGCGGTGACCAGAGCTTTTTCCTCGGCGGTGAAAACACCATCTTGCCGGGGATAAACCAGAATCGCGCCTTGCGTGCGCGAAGTGCGCAGCGGCGCGGCGATAAGAATGCCGGGAGAAACCAGATTACCCAACGAATGCGCATCGGAGCCGACAGATAACGTGACCGATTCTCCGGCCGAGACGGCGCGTTGCGCCAGGTCGGCGGCAAAGCGCAGCGTCTGGCGATCGTGACGGGCCCGCGCTGCCGTGGCCAGTTGCGGCGTCTCGGCTGAAACCGCGCGTAATTCGAAGGGCCCCTCGCGCTTGAACAGGACGCAAACCAGCGGGCTGCGCAGCAGCAGGCGCAAACGGTCGGCCAGAGCTTCGATTACGGCCGCAACATCGGGCGTGCCGTGCAGAGCGTGGGCGACTTCGGCGAGAATTTCCGCGCGGCGATATTCTTCGCGCGACACCTCGCTCAAACGCACCGCTTCGAGCAGACTGCCGAGCTGGCCGGCAAGGATCGTGGCTTTGGCGGCGAGATCTTCGTTGAAAAAATTCGGATCGGAGTCGTGCAGAAACGTGGCCGCTCCGATCACTTCGTTCGAAACCACCAGCGGGGCGGCCAGTAGCGCACGGGCGCCGAACTCGCGGGCCAGAGAAAAGTCGTCCGGCTTTACCTGGTTTGCGAAGATGGTGCGCCGTTGACGGACGGCCTCGGATGTAACCGTGCTCTGATCGGGAAGCAAGCGTCTTTGGGAAAAGCCCAGCGCCATTTTTCCATCGGCCTGGTCTCCGACTAGCTCATCGCCAGCGTGGCTACGCCAGAAGTACACGCCCGAAACCTGAAAAAATTCGCGGGTCAGGCGACAGAAAAACTGAATAAGTGTCGGCGCATCAGAGCGCTCGGTGGCCTTGGCGGCGAGGCGCAGCAAGAGTTTCTGAAAGGCCTCGTCCGAGCCGGGAATAACTCCCGTCCTCGGTGGAAGCATCGTCTCGCCGCTGGGAATTCTGGGCGGAGTACTGACCGTCGATGGGAGCGGCTCACGATTCACAAGTGCTTGAAACTAATGGGAAACTATCGTTCATCTCAATTTGAGTCAAGGGAAATGGGCCGGGGGGTGCCTTGCTATGAAATCCCGAGACTTTGGCTGAGACCGCGTCTCAGCTTGAGAACAATCTATCTCAGGTGGGCGTGAGACGGGCTAATACTTTTGAGAAGGTGCCGGATCGGGCACTATTGATTCCACTAACATTAGCGTTTTCTGACAGATAGGGCTTGTTACTTCGGTTTTTCCCGAAGGTACGAGGTGGCCCGGCTGTTGCACGCTTACCGCTGCCCGGCTCTTTGGCCGAAGGAGGAATTGTGTCTGGGAGAACCGCCACGGCGTTGTTGGCGCTGTTGACGTTGAGTTCAATCACAAAACCAATGGGCGGAGCGGCTCAACAGGCACAAGACCAAGCCGCGCAAAATCCGGCCGCGCAGAATCAAGTTTCGCAGAATCAGGCGGCGCAGAGCAATGAAGAGTTCGTCCGGCGCGCCAAGAGCAAGGTACAGCCAGTTTATCCCGATCTGGCACGGAAGATGAACATTTCGGGAACGGTGAAGGTTCAGGTGGTGGTACTGCCCAACGGCACGGTGAAAGAGGCCCGGGTGGTGGGCGGGCATCCGGTTCTGGCGAGCGCCGCGCTCGACGCGGCCAAGAAGTGGCGGTTTGAGCCTGCGCCGACGGAAAACACCGGGATTATCGATTTCAAGTTTGAACCGCGGTAGAGGCGAGAGACGTTGAGGAGACAGGCATGACGATCGCGAAGAAGTTATATGTGAATTTCGGCATCATTCTGGCCATGGTGATGCTGCTGTTCCTGGTCAACTGGTCTGCAGTGCGGCGCGAACATGCGGCCAAGGCTCTCGCCGATGCCACCAATGCCGTCCGCTTCCAGATGATGCAGAACCGCCTCTACCTGAGCAACTACCTGTTGAGCGGGGACACGCGCGAGGTCGACCGTATGAACGACGGCCTGCGGACGCTCAATGAAAAGCTCGATCAGGGCAGGACGCTGGCGAGCTCCGATCAGGTCAAGAGTTCCCTGACCCGGGTGCAGCAACTCGAAGTCGCGTGGGGTAAGGAGTTCGCGCAACCGCTGATCGACAAACGAAAAGATGTGGATTCCGGCAACGCCACGGTCGCCGAGCTGCAGATCTACTATCTCCAAAAAGACGCTTCGTCGTGGGTAAAGAATTCCACCGACGCTCTCGACGGCGCCGAGGTCGAAAGCAGCAAATCGGACGAAACGGCGGCCAACGGAACTTTCATCATCTCACTGCTGAGCACCCTGACTGCAGTGTGCGTCGGCATCGTCATCGCCTTCCGTACCGCGGCGCGGATTACCGTTCCTCTCAACAGCCTGATGAACGTGGCTCGCGGCATCGGCAACACCGGCGACCTCGACCACAACATCGACCTGACCCGCACCGACGAGATCGGCGAGCTGTCACGCAGCTTTGCCAAAATGGTGACCTACCTGAAAGAGATGGCCGGGGTTTCCGAGTCCATCGCCGGCGGCGATCTGCGAGTGGAAGTGAAGCCGCGCTCTTCGCACGACACGCTGGGCAACGCCTTCACCCGGATGGTTGAGGGCCTTGCCAGCCTGGTGCGCAGCGTGCGCGATGCCTCGTCGCAAGTCGCGAGCGCTTCGGGGCAGGTTGCGGGAGCTTCCGACGATTCGGCCAAGATCGGATTGCAGGCGTCTTCGGCAATCGATGAAGTCACCAGCACCATGCACGAGATGAGCGTCAACGTGCAGAACATGGTGAAGAGCACGCAGGTGCAGGCTTCGAGTGTGAGCGAAACTTCGGCGTCGATCGATCAGATGGTAGCGTCGATCCAGCGCGTGGCCGACACGGCTAAAGTGCTGCTCGACATTTCCAACCGCTCGCGCGAAGAGGTGCACGCCGGCATCGGGACGATGGAAAAGGCCACCGACGGCCTGAACCGCATCAATACCACGATTAACTCCTCGGGCGAAATCATTGGCGCTCTGGGGCAGCGCGCCGACGACATCGGCAAGATCATCGAAGTCATCGACGATCTGGCGGAGCAGACCAATCTGCTCGCGTTGAACGCTGCCATTGAAGCGGCCCGCGCCGGAGAACATGGCCTGGGTTTCGCGGTCGTGGCCGACGAAGTCCGCAAGCTGGCGGAAAAGTCGGCGCAGTCGACCAAGGAAATTTCCGAACTGATCCAGAGCATTCAGAAAGAAGCCCGCAAGGCGGTCGAGAACATGGACCGCTCCACGGGAATCGTCAACGAAGGCCTGGAACTGGGCGGAGAGCTGAACGCGGCGCTGCGCAAGATCTCGAACGTGGTCACCGAGGTCTACAAGTTCGCGCAGGAGATCGGCGCGGCTACCAACGAGCAGTCGCACGGCTCGTCGCAGATTGCGCGCGCCACTACGCGGCTGAACGAAATCACCCACGAAATCAACTCGGCGGTCGAGGAGCAGGCTTCCGGAGCGCAGGCGGTGGTCAAGGCGATGGAGCGCATGCGCGAACTGGTGCAGCAATCGACCTCGGGTTCAACCGAGCTGGCGGCCTCGTCGGAGCAGATGTCGAAGATGTCGCGCGGGCTGCTGGATTCGCTCGACCGCTTCTCGCTCGACGAGGCTTCGCCGCACGGTTCGCTGGGAGCGGACCACTCCAGCCGCGGCGCACGCCGGGCTGCAGCGGGATCGCAATACTGAGATCGGAGATCGCACGTCAGACGTCGGACTTCGGCCACCGACGTCCGAGGTCTTGGGTCTGAGTCAGAGGTCAGAGGTCAGGGGTCTGGGGTCAGGGGAGTTTGAACGATGAGTCGTGAACTTCATATCGTGGGCTTTCAGGTAGGACGCGAGACCTACGGCGTGCCCATCACTTCGCTGCACGAAATCGTGCGGGTGCCCGAGATCACGGCCGTGCCCGACGCTCCCGATTATCTCGAGGGCGTGATCAACCTGCGCGGAAAAATCGTCTCGGTCATGGACCTGCGCAAGCGTTTCGGGCAGAGCGGCGCGGTGCTGAAAAAGCAGAATCGCATTCTGGTGGTCGAGCACGGCGGACGACTCGCCGGACTCATCGTCGATTCGGCCTCGGAAGTCTTGAAGATTCCGGCCGAAGCCGTGGAAGCTCCCCCCGCCGTTTTTCAGGAAGGTGGATTGAACTGCGTCACCGGGCTGGGCAAAGTCTCCGGACGATTGGTGGTGTTGCTCGATATGAACAAGCTGCTGGCTCCGGGCAGTTTGCAGGTAAAGCTCGACAGCGCGGACAAGAAGCCGGTGGCTGAAGCACGCGGCGCTGCGGCTCGGTAGGAACGCGATACGAACGCGGGAAGAAAAAACGCGGCAAGACATAAAGATCAGTGGACAGTGGTCAGTTTCTAGTGAGTAGCGCATTTTGAGTATTCGGCAGGAACGGAAACCAGCATGAGCACATCCGGAGCCGCACCTGCTCCCATATTGACGGAAGCGGAACTGAAGCTGCTGCAGGCCCTCGTCTACCAGGAGTGCGGCATGCACTTCGACGAGCGCCGCACCCACTTTCTGCAGGACCGCCTGCTGCGCCGGTTGAAAGAGTGCCGCATCGACTCCTTCTACGGCTACTACCGACTGCTGATCAGCCAGCAGGGCAAGGAAGAACTGGCCAAGCTGCTGGAAAATCTCACGGTCAACGAGACCAGCTTTTTCCGCCACAAGGCGCAGCTGGATCTGTTTCAGAAATTCGTGCTGGAGGAATTGTTCAAACAGAAAAGCGCGCGGCGGGAGTATTCGATCCGCGTATGGAGCGCGGGCTGCTCCACCGGGCAGGAGGCATATACGCTGGCCATGCTGGTAGCCGACGCGCTGGCTTACTACTACCTGCGCAATCCGCTGCCGATCCAGACGCCACTGCCCAAGCCGCTGGTGCCGCCGCCGTGGCGGGTGGAGGTGCTGGCCAGCGACATTAGCTACTCGGTGCTGCGGGCCGGGCAGGACGGGACTTACAACGAGAATCAGATGTCGATGGTCGACTACGGCTACCGGCTGCGTTACTTCGACAAAGTGGGCGACCGCTACGCCATCAAGAAGGCGCTGAAGGAAATAGTGCACTTCGACTTTCACAATCTGAAGACTGAGTATCTGCCGCAGCGCAATGACGTCATCTTCTGCCGCAACGTGATGATGTATTTCGATGAGGCGGAGCAGAAGCGGCTTATCGAGAAGTTCTACCGCTGCCTGAACGCCAACGGCTATCTCTTTGTGGGGCACGCTGAAAGTTTGCTGGGGCTGACCGAAAAGTTCCACATGGTGCACAAGGACAGCGGCACGGCTTATCAGCGGCTTGAGGTGAGAGAGTAATCCATGACGCAATCCCCCGATGAACGCGGCGCGGAACTGAGGGAGTTGTTCTTCGAGACCTCCCAGGAACTGCTGCAGGCGCTGAACGAGGAAGCTCTCAAGCTGGAGAAGCAACCCGGCGATGAGGAGATCGTGCGCGCGATCCGGCGCACGGTTCACACTCTGAAAGGCGACTCGGCAGCCTGCGGGCTGCGCGAGTTGAGCGAACTGGCGCATCAGTTCGAAGACGCGCTCTCGCTCGAGACGGCGGCCACGCAAACTGCAGTGGCTGAGATCGCATTCGCCGCCGCCGACATTTTTGCCGAGATGATTGCCGCCTATCACAGCGGCAAGAAGCTGCCTTCGACTAAAGCGCTGAGCAAGAAAATTAACGATCTGACCGCGGTACCTGCGGATGGTAAAGCCCGCCGTTCGCGAAAGACAGCGGGCAAGAGCGCTTCCCCAGCCGGGACTGCGAATGCCGAACTCTGGACCGAATACGAAAAGCTGGCGATGACCAACGCTCAGGCCGCCGGGCTGTTCGTCTACCAGGCCGTCGCGAAGATTGATCCGCACTGCTCCATGCCGATTGCCGGGCGCCAGCTGATCCAGAACGCGCTGGTGCAACTGGGTCAGGTACTGGCCATGCGTCCGGATCCGAAATCTCCGGCGGCAGCCAAGCAGGTTGAGTTTGTGCTGGCGACCAGCCACTCGGCCGAGCAGATTGCGGCCAAGGGACGCATTCCCACGATCGTTGAGGAAGTGAGCGTGGAATTGCTATTCGCGCCCGCGGCCGCTCCGGCCGCGAAGATCGCAGAGGAGGCGGTGGAGGAAGCCACGTCCGCCGAAGATGCGGCGCATTCCGCCCAGTCGCATTCGAGTGCGGCATCTGTCGCTCCATCCGCTACTCCCGCAGGCGAAGTGGGCGGAATCCCGGTCCTGCAGGAAAACATTCTGCGCGTCGAGGCCGGGCGCATCGACAGCGTGCTCAATCTTGTCGGCGAACTGATTATCGGTAAGTCGATGTTGCAGCAGGCGCTGCACGAGTTCTCGCGGCGCTATCCGAAGGAGCTGCTGCGTGGCAAGTTTGCCGATGCCGTCGCCTTTCAGGCGCGCGTGCTCAACGACCTGCAGCGCTCGGTGATGAAGATCCGCATGGTTCCGGTCGAGCAACTGTTCCGCCGCTTCCCTCGGATGGTGCGCGATGTGGCGCGGCAATGCGGACGCGAAGTCGAGTTGCAGTTGAGCGGACAGGACACCGATCTCGACAAAGGAATTCTCGATGCGATCGCCGAGCCGTTGACGCATCTCGTCCGCAACGCGGTCGGCCACGGCATGGAACCGGCGGAGGAGCGGGTCAAACTGGGCAAAGCTCCACATGGCGTGATCAAGCTGAACGCGTATCACCAGGGCAATCAGGTTGTCGTCGAAATCTCCGACGACGGGCGGGGTATCGATGCGCAGAAGATTCGCGCCAAGGCCATCGACCTCGGATTGACAACGTCCGCCGAAGCGGCGCTGTTGACTGAGAGCGAGATTCTCGATTTCATCTTCCGCCCCGGCTTCAGCACGGCCGAGCAGGTCACCGAAGTCTCCGGACGCGGCGTGGGCATGGACGTGGTGCAAAGCGTCTTGCATCGCCTGAAAGGTTCGATCAGCGTGGAGACGCGTCCGGGCAAAGGGACGACGTTCCGGCTGAAGCTGCCGCTGACGCTGGCCATCATCAAGGCGTTGCTCTTCTGGGTGGAGCAGCGGCTGTATGCGATCCCGCTAAACGCTGTCATGGAGATTGCGCGCACTTTCGAGTCGGAGGTTCACCAGGTCGATAACTACGAAGTGCTGCAACTGCGCCAGCAGGTGCTACCGCTGCTGCGACTGGGGCGGCCGGCGCCGCTCGACAGCGATCGCAAGGCCAAGCTTTTCGTGCTCGTCATTTCCGTAGGGGAGAGAAAGTATGGCCTCATCGTCGACGCGCTCGAAGGCGAAGAAGAGCTGGTGATCAAGGCTCTCGATGACCACACTTTCTCGACCGACCTGGTCGCTGGCGCATCGATTCTGGGCGATGGGCGGGTGGTGCTGATTCTCAACCTGCCAGCCGTGGTCGAACATATTGCCCGCTCGCGGCCGTCGGAAACCGGACGCGCTCACTCGGGGCTGCTGCTCTCGCACACCGACCGTGTGCGCCTGGCGGTGAACGGCTTGTCTGCGTCGACGGCCGCGGGAGGCCAGGCGTGAAGAAAAATCCCGTGCGCGTGCTGGTGGTCGACGACTCGGCGCTGATGCGCAAGCTGATTCCGCAGATGCTGGCCGGCGACGAATCCATCGAAGTGGTGGGAACCGCGATGGATGGCAGCTTTTGCCTGAAAAAAATCGACGAGTTAAAGCCTGGCGTCGTGACTCTCGACCTGGAAATGCCGGGGATGAACGGCATCGACACGCTGAAAGAAATCATGCGGCGGCAGCCTCTGCCGGTAATCGTCTTCAGCTCGCACAGCACCGATGGGGCGACGGTCACCATGAAAGCCCTGGGGCTGGGTGCCTTCGATTTCGTGACCAAGCCGAAAGACGCCTCGGCACACATGGCGGAGACGGCCCGGGAGCTGATTGCGAAGGTCAAGGCCGCAGCCGAATGCAAACTTGCGCCGCGGATTCGCACCGGCATTCCTCCGAAGCCGGAGAAGATCGTGCTGCCGGGCGCCAATCCCAGCCGGATCGTGGCCATCGGCGTTTCCACCGGCGGGCCGCAGGCCCTGGAATATCTGCTGTCGCAGTTGCCGGGAGATTTTCCGGGAACGATCGTCATCGTGCAGCACATGCCCGACGGCTTTACCGACATGTTTGCGCGGCGGCTGGACGAACTGAGCGCCCTGCGGGTGAAGGAAGCGCAGTCCGGGGATGTGTTGCAGCCGGGCCGGGTGCTGATTTGTCCCGGAAGCCGCCACATGAAAGTGAAGCGGCTCCCGCTTGGAGACGTCGCGGTGCTCACCGACGATGCGCGGGTGAACGGGCACCGTCCTAGCGTGGATGTGCTGCTGCGCAGTGTGGCCGATGAGTTCAAGAATCAGGCGGTCGGCGTGCTGATGACCGGCATGGGCGACGATGGCGCCGAAGGATTGGGAGAGATCAAGAGACAAGGCGGCATGACCATCGCGCAGAGTGAAGACTCCTGCGTGGTATATGGCATGCCGAAAGCGGCCATCGAACGCGGGTATGCAATCCGGGTGATCTCTCTGGATTCTCTGGCGGCGAGCCTGCAGTCGATCTGCCGGGTCGCCGGAGGGGATGCTACTCCCGGCAGCCGGGCGGTACGCGCCGGACAGTAAGTGAATTTGGACCCGGAAAGTCCATGACCTGCGTGATCTGGTCGGGGGCATCCGGGCATGATATGTAGTTGAATGGGGAGGGGTTATGGAGCAGTTTGCACCAGTGAAACGCAGCAAGGACGGGCAGGCGGTCCGCTACTTGATCGTCGACGATTCGGTATTTGCCCGTAAAAACTTGGCCCGCATGATCGAGACGTTCGGCGGGCAGGTGGCGGCTGAGGCCGGGGACGGCCTGACTGCCATCAGCGAGTACGACCGCACGCATCCTGACATTGTGCTCATGGATATCACCATGCCGCAGATGGAAGGGATCGAGGCGGCCGAACGGATCGTCCAACAGCATCCGGAGGCGCGCATCGTCATGGTGTCGTCGGTGGGCTACCAGGAAAACATCGTCGCTGCCCTGCAGCGCGGCGCGCGCCACTTCGTGCAGAAGCCGGTGAAGCCGGAAGTGCTTTACGAAGTCATCAAATACGTTCTGGGTGACGATGGCGCCGTGGCCAGCGGAGCCGGAGCGGGAGTCTAAGCAAATGAAGATGGAATTGATCCAGCCCTTCATCAACGCGGCCGACGCCGTGCTGTCGCAAGGCCTGCAGGGCGCCACCAAGGTGGGCAACCTCACCATGGAAGAGGAGCCGTATCGCCGCAAGGGTGTGGCCGGCATGATCGCGCTGACGGGCGACATTGAGGGCCGGATCATTCTCGATCTGGAGCCGCAGACCGCCTTGCGCGTGGCCAGCCACTACGCGGGCGCCGAACTGCCCGAATCCGACGGGCTGATCAAGGAAACCATCTTCGAACTCGCCAACCAGGTTGTGGGCAATGCCATCTCCGCGCTCAACGACCAGGGATTTCATTTCCGCGTGCATCCCCCGCTTCTGCTCACCGCGCACGAAGGCGACAAGACCAGCGAAGACGTCGAAGCGCTGATGATCTGCTTCGAGACCTCGCTCGGCAACGTCTTCATGAACGTCGCCCTGCGCTACAACAAACGCCGCATGGCCGATCACGCCGCCGTTGGAGCGTGAAGTCAGCGGGCGTTCTCCGACAAAGGACCAGGAGTGCCAGCGGTTGAGAACTGCCCCACTCAAGCCAAAATCGGGCTTGAATGGGCCACCCGCCACCCGCCGTTCAAGATTGCAACAACCAAAGTCAACATCCCGGATAAAATATCTTCATCGATGAAAGCAGTCGCAATCAAGAAGGGTCAGATACTGGAGCGGGCACCCAGCTTTCGGGAAATGGGTACGCTTCGCTGTGACGCTTGCGGCGAAGAATTTGTGATCTTTCACGAACCCACAGTCACGGACCTGAAAGCCGCCGAGCAGCAAGCGCATTGGCTCGAGAAGGTGCTCGCCGAGGAGCACGAGCGCGAGAGCAAACACCCGGATCGAATCCATTTGCCCGATTAGCGCTCCGGTGCCCGATGCCTCGACGCTGTCTCCATGTCTTCAACTATGCCAGGAGCGGGAGTTGCGGACCAGCGTCCGATTGTCCTGAGTCTTCCGCTGGGTCGGCGAACTTTCTTAGCTCGGGATATTTCTGAATCAGCGTGGGTGGAGCGGGGACGCGCTTGCCGGTGATCATGGCTTTCAACTCGAGCGCGTTGACTCCGGCTTTGCTTTCGAAGTGATTGTTGGTGATGACGTACGTAGTCGGCGCTTTTTCCGCGACATTCTCGATTCTTCCCTTCCAGCCCTCCAGTTCCCTTTCTTTGTAGAGATAGTTGTAGCGGTCGTTGCGGTTGTCGGAGTCGAACCACTCGGCGTAGTTGCGTCCGTGCAGGCGCACGTAGGCGATGGGCGCGGTCACGTGTTCGGTGGCTGCGAGCGATTTTCCGATCACGGGCTGATCGATGTTGCAGAAGGCAACGTTTCTCTGGGTAAACTCGGCCAGAGTCTCTGCGTTGTTCCAGCTGGAATCGCGCACTTCGACCACGCGCGGATATTCGATGAACTGGCGCAGGAGTCGGTCGAGGTATTCGCGATTCAGCGAAGTGTTCTTGAACGACACGGGAAACTGGATGAGCAGCGCGCCCAGCCGTTGTTCGCTGGCGAGCGCGTCGAGGCCCTCGCGGGTGCGGACTTCGTCTTCGTCGGTGGGGCGAATCGTGGCGGCGGAGGTGGGCTCCATCACGGCGATGGGCGAGTGGGTGAAGGCGCGATAAAGTTTTGCTGTAAACAGAAATCCAGGATTCACCGCCGCCACTTTGCGGCACCAGAGCTTAGCCAGTTCGGGCTTCAGCGGACCGTAGAAAGAAGTGTTTATCTCTGTGGTGTCGAAAAAGCGGGCCAGATATTCCAGCGGATGAATCTTGCGCCGCTGCATGCCTGGAGGATAAAAAATTCCCTCCCAGTCTTTGTAAGACCAACCGGCGGTGCCGATGCGGATTTGATGAGCGCCGCCCTGATGCGAATCAGGCCGATGCGAATCAGCCTGACCAGACCCGGCTTGTCCTGAGGTTTCCATGGGCGGAAGAAAGGCGCGCGGAACCGCAGACGAAGGGCAGGGCAAGCGTAGCACGAGGACTGCGCGGGCACGCGGAAGAATTGGGAAGAACTAAGGAGAGCTACGTCCGGGCCTACGGCGTCGGCGTTTGCTTTGCCGACAGCGCCTGGTTCAACTGGCTGGCCAGTTGGTCGGCCTGCTCGCCGGTGATTTGAATCTGGCCTTCGAGCACGACGCTCAATGTGCCGGCTCCGGAGTCCTGAAACCTTGCGCTCTGCAGGGTTGCAGAATTCTGCACCGCGGGAGGCAGCGTCGTCTTGAAATTGGCTCCGGCGCGCAGGACAGAAACCAGGGCCTCGCTTACCTTCTCACGCAAATCATCGCCCAGCATTCCGGAGCGGAGAGATTCGGCCATCATGCCGCTGGCATCGGTGCGCTGGAATTCGGCGGCCAGTTGCAGGACCCCTGATTTCTCGAGCGATGGCGTGAGCTTCATCTGCACCTGGCCATCGCTCTGGGCCAGTTCGCTGGGCGAAGTCTGGCCCGTCATGCCGCGGCAAGCCCAGCGCTCATAGTGCAACTGCAGGACCAGCAGACTGGCGGGAATCGCGGGCGTCAGCATGGCCTGGCGAACCGCAATGCGCTCGCCGCACTGGCCCGAGCTGTCGAGCTGGGCGCGCATGATCGCGGTGATGTTCTGCTGCAGCTCCGGCAGGTCGGTGACCAGTTGCAGCTTGAAGTTGCGCTGACCGCCTTGCGCTGAAACCTGGGTCAACTCTCCGGAAATGGTGACGGCGACGGTCTGGCTGCCGACGTTGACCGGGGTTTTCACCGGCGGAAGGTTAAAGGCGAGATCCTGTCCGCTGGCCAGCGTAATGCCCATTTCCCTGCCCAGCGCGAGTTGCTGGTTTGCGAAATCCTCGAGCGCCTTGTCGAGAGCATCGTCGTTGGACGCGGATGCTCCGGCTGGCTGCAGGGATTGATCGAGCTTCTTCTCTTCCTGATCGAGATCCGATTCTGATTTTTCCAGCCGCTTGAGGATGTCTTTCAATCCCGACTTCTGTGCCGAAGAGAATCCATCGACAAATTTCTTGTTCGCACTGCGCGCGGTCGTCAACGACTGGTCCAGACGGGTGTTGGCGGGAGGGGATTCCGCCACCGCGGTTCCTTTTCCGCGCCCCGAGGAAAATGCCTGCAGCTCGGCTTTGGCCGCATCCGTATTCTTTACCAGGGCCTGAAACTCGGCAATCTGCTGGCTGGTGGCCTGAATCGCCATCGCGTCGTGAAAATCCTTCAGGCTGTCTTTCTCATCGACGCCGGTCGGCCGGCTGATGGTGCCGAGCCCTCCCGTACCAGCGCCGCCGCCGTGGCGCTGAGCCGCCGCAATGACCGGACACGCCAGCGCGGCTGATCCCAGGATCAGAGCGGCGATGGCGGAGAAGGAAATCCCTCGACGAAACATGAAAAACGATCTCCGAACAATCACAAGTAGGATTGTAACGAATCGGCCAGCATGGAAGGAACACCAGGACCGCCCGTCAATCGGTCAAACTCGCGACCTGACCAAACTGGCGACGCTTCTCCAGCTTGGCTCAGGGGAGGAAAAAAAGCCATAGGATTTACAGTTCTTTGCAAAATTTAGACTCTTGGTGAAGCAGCGGCTCCATCAACCAACTTGCTTCGAAGACTTTACTCTCTAATTCAGTGACAGCACTACCCAATACACGCCCGTGGGGTACGTCGTGGTGCGGGCGTAGCAGACTCCAATGGAAAAGTTCCGCAGATTGGGGCCGGCGATGGCGCGGTCGGCGCCATTGGGCAATGTCTCGGGATCCAGGCTGGTATAGGAAATCACAGTTGAGTGCTCGGCCAGTTTGCGCACGGCGGGGGTTCCCAGTTTGTCGGCCTGTGCCATGGAGCAGGCGGCTTCGTCGATCGCGACCTGATTCGACTGCTGCTTCAGCTCTGCCGGATTCACCGCGGGTCGATTCGGCGATTGCGCATCGCCACTGTGCGGATCGAGGCTATGTAGATCAGCGCGCTGCACATTCCCTCGCTGCACATCCAGTCGCTGCAACTCGGGCTGATGGGCCTGCTGGCGCGCCTGACTGACTACGGCGGCAATGCGGTTCTTCACTTCGTCAACCGAATAGCTGGGGAGGGCGTGACCGAAATCTTCGACGATATAAAGTCGCTCTCCGCTGCGCAACACTCCCAAACCGACCACATTGAAGGCGGGATTGAGCAGGTTCGCGCGATGCGGCGGGGAGAGCATGAGATGTTCGTGGCCATGTTCGGCGTCGTTGTCGAATGCGACGTTTTCTCCCTCCTGATCGAGCTGAAGTGTAGTCGTGGCCGCGAGGCGCTGCAGGAGAGAAGGCTCGCCGTCAAACTGATGCGAGAGTTGCTGCGCGTCTACCATGAGCTTCGCATGAATGCGCGCCGCCTGCGCGAGGCCGGGATCGAGGGTCAGCGGCGGCGCTCCGGCTTGCTGGCGCGATTCATTGGCCAGCGTGAGCAGAGTTTGCTCGGCGGAGGCGTCGGCGGCGTCGAACGGAATATTGGGCGCAGTCGCAGCGGCCGGCTTCAGCGTGGCTTTTTGCACGCTGGGAGACGTCGGACTCGAAGATGCCTGCCCGACCATCGGGCCGTCGCCCGAACCGGCCAGAACGCGGGTCCCTGGCTGGACGGACTCGCCGAGCAGCACTGCGAACAGGAAGATCAGAAATATCCTGGGGAATCTTCGCATTTAAATTTGGCCCATCGCGTACGCGGCAAAAGCATTTAACCGCTGAGATCGCAAAGAAAATCCGCGAAGTTCGCAAATTCGCAAAGAAGAACAAACACTTCGGATTGCTGCATTGAGTTCTAACGGGATTCTGGGAATCGACTCGGCTCTATCCGTTGATCGGATCGATACGCTTCCTTCTCAAACTCGCTTCTGGTGCTAGGCTAGATGCGGAACGGGAACGGGAGTAGTTACAGGGGTCTATGGAACCAGGGATCAGTAGCGTGATTGAACTGTCGTGCGCAGTGTTGACCGGCGGGCTGCTTGGAGCGCTGCTTGTCTGGGTTGTGCTGCGCCCGAGAAGCGGCGCGCTGCAGGCCCGCTTGTTATTGATGGAAAAAGAATTAGCCGGCGCAAAGGCCGATCTGGCACGGCTTTTGGCGGATCAGCGCGGGTTGGTTGAGAGCCGCGCGCGCCTCGAATCCGCG
>Ga0074044_10001668_pt1 | contig 19906 bp, 14 predicted proteins | sample BogForMeECP23OM1_FD_94443 | JGI IMG/M metagenome (GOLD analysis project Ga0074044, IMG submission 94443) | Bog forest soil microbial communities from Calvert Island, British Columbia, Canada - Bog Forest MetaG ECP23OM1 | ecosystem: Environmental > Terrestrial > Soil > Wetlands ...
GACGGCGCGGGAGCCTAGATGCATGAGGTTCTGGTGGGAAATGTCGCTGTAGGAAAAGACCACTTCGTCAATTTTGTATTCGGCGATCAGCTTTTCGAGATCCTTCTCTTCGAAGATGGGAATGCCTTCCGGGTAGAAGTGTCCGGCAAGTTCCGGCGGATAGCGGCGTCCGGCTATGTCGGGAATTTGAGTGGCGGTGAAGGCTACTACGTGATAATCAGGATTATTTCTGAAGCAGACGTTGAAATTGTGGAAGTCTCTGCCGGCGGCACCAAGAATCAAAACTCTCTTCACAGGTACACCTCCTTGAAGATCGTCTACCTGTTATTTTCTCGCTGGACGGCGACGGGGGCTGTACCGTTCGTCACACCCCGGGGTGACTTTTGATGCAGTCTTTTGATGCAGTCTTTTGATGCGGTCGGGGATCACACGTCCATGGTCGCAAGATCACAGACAGAGAACAGCCCAGGTCGGACAATATAAGTGGGCTGTAAGAGCCTTCGTAATGCGGGAGGCAGTTATGAAAAGGACCATTTCTCTACTTACTGTTTTGACGGCGGTTTTCATTATCTTGGTATGCGCGCGAGCGTTGGCCCAGGACAAGACACCGGTCAAGGTGAAAAACTCGGAGGTGGTAACGGGAGTTGTTATTGTTCACGTCCAGAAGGGCGCGGAGTCTCTGGAATTGCAGTGTAACCAGGGAGCGGGGAGTTGCAAAACCCTGGCGTCCGGCAACTACTTGATGGTTCAACTTCCTCCGAACTACGGGATGTACGATTGCAAAAACGTTGAGGTTTATACAGGGGATCCAGATAAGCCAGATGAGGCAAAACTGGTGGGCGCGTATTGCCTGATAGAGAAGTGATTCTTTCGGGCGAGCATGCTACATCACAATGGCGGCGGCGCCGTCAATGGAGTCCTCTTTTACTGCAATTAAGGCTTCGTTGGCCTGGTCGAGGGGAAATGGAGTTACTTTCGGCCTTAGGCCAATCTCGGTTGCGATTTGAAGGAAGTCTCGCGCGTCGGCGCGCGTCATGTTCGCGACACTCCTGAGTTGGCGCTCGCCCCACAATAGGCTGTCGTAGTCAAACTGCGGAATTCGGTCTAAGTGAATAGCGTTGATGGCGACTACTCCTCCTTTCCGCAGGCTGGCTAGAGCTGCGATTACAACATCGCCGCTGGGGGCAAACGTCACGGCACAGTCGAGCTGGGCGGGAGGTTTGTCCGTCTCGCCTCCCACCCAAACCGCACCGAGAGAAGCGGCTAGCTGGCGATGGGACGCTCCTCGGGTGGAAACGTAGACCTCGCAATTCCAGGCGCGCAGGACCGCAATGGCCAGATGGGCCGACGCTCCGAAGCCGTAGAGGCCTACACGGTCGCCAGGCTTGACGCCTGCCACACGAAGGCTTCTAAACCCTATAATGCCGGCGCATAACAAGGGCGCGGCATGCAGATCGTCAAGTTGATCGGGAAGAGGAAACGTAAAATCCGAACGCACGACGGCGTATTCGGCATAGCCGCCATCTACGGTGTAACCGGTGAATGTGGGCGCATCGCAGAGATTTTCGAGGCCGAGGCGGCAGTATTGGCAGGTACCGTCGGTTCCTCCCAGCCAGGAAACGCCTACGCGAGTGCCGGCGGGAAGATCATTCGTCGCTCCGGCTATTACGTCTCCAACGATCTGATGTCCGGGAATTATTCCGGGGCGGCGCGGTGGCAGGTCGCCTTCGACTATGTGCAAGTCGGTGCGGCATACTCCACAGGCACGCACACGCAGGAGGACTTGGCCGGGCTTCGGTTCGGGCGTTGCCAGTTCAGCGATCCGAAGAGGGCGATGGCGAACGTCCTGCGGTGAGGTTAGAGTGGCGGCTTTCATCGGGCGGCTTTCATCGATCCACGCGCGAGTCTTTCTCACAGAGCGACCGTCGCGAAATTAATATACTCCTTCCGCTGAGCGATCTGTGTGAACAGTGGCGCTTTTGCTTCATCACGTTGGTTTGTGACTCGCGTTACGGCAAACGGTTATTCGGAGGACGATATTAAGAGATTGGCCGATCCTGATTCGGAGACTACGATGGAACCGTTCCACTTTCACCTCTTCGTCTGCACCCAACAAAAACCAGAAGGAGTTCCCTCTTGCCCATCCAGCGGGTCGTTCGGGGTGCTCGGCGCGCTGGATCACGAAATACAGGCGCGAGGTCTTGGCAACGATGTGCAACTCACTACTTGCGGTTGCATGGGGCTTTGTGATGAGGGTCCGGTGATGGTCGTCTATCCGGCTGGGGTATGGTACCGGCGGGTGAAGGCGGCGGATGTATCCGAGATTGTTAGTGCGCATCTGAGTAATGGCAAGCCCATCGAGCGTTTGGTATGGAACGACGCTCCCGCGATGAAGGCCATGGCGATTGAGCATGGGGAGAAGTACCGCGAGGCGATGGCGGCCCGCGACAAGGCAGGGATACTGCCTGATCGACTCGATCAGATGATCCGTGGGTACTGGCCGAGTCGTTGCCTGCTTACGGCGCTGGAACTGGACATCTTTAGCGCTGTCGGCGAGGGAGGCACCGCCGAGCAGATTGGAACTAAGATCCTCGCGAACGCCCGCGCGGTTGGCATGCTGCTCAACACGCTCGTTTCCCTTGGGCTGCTCTCGAAAGGCGGCGACGTTTACAAAAACACGCCGGAGTCAGCGCGCTTCTTTGTGCAAGGCTCCAAAGACAACCATCGCAATGGACTGCTGCACATCGCCAACATCTGGCATCGCTGGAGCACTCTGACCGACGCAGTGCGGAGTGGCACCTGCGATCCTATTAGGCGAGACGATACTCCTACGTGGACGCGCGACTTTATAACCGCCATGCAACGTAACGCGAAAGATCGCGCCCCGCTGGTGGTGAAGGCGCTGGGGACGGCTGGGGTGCGCCGCGTTCTTGACCTCGGCGGCGGCTCCGGCATCTACTCCATAGCATTTGCAAAGGCTTCTCCCGAGGTGCACTGCGAGATTCTTGACGTACCGGAGGTCGTGCCGCTTACCACCGAGTATGTCAGCCGGGCCGGCGTCTCAGCGCAAGTGAGCCTTCGAGCTGGGGATATGCTTCACGACGATTTTGGCTCCGGCTACGACATCATCATGCTGAATGCGATCTGCCACATGTTTTCTCCGGAACAGAACCGGGATATTTTCCTTCGCGCACGCCGGGCACTCGCGCCTAACGGCCGCCTGGTGGTGCAAGACTTCATCCTCAATCCGGAGAAGACCGGACCGCAGCACGCGGCGCTGTTCTCACTGAACATGCTTGTCAGCACCGACTCGGGCGCCAGCTATAGCGAGTCCGAATACACGGATTGGATGAAGGCTGCGGGGTTCAACGCGGTGAGCCGGATCGACCTGCACGGGCCCAGCAGCCTGATTGTGGGAGCAGTGAAATAGGAGCAGCCGCAATTCGGCGCGACGACATCACATAGGTCTGTTACTGCTGTCACCGACGAACGGTAGCCAGCGGAATATCATGTTCACAAGTTGCTTTCTGCCCGAGCCCCTTCTTCACCGGAGGCCACCATGCAGCGATGCGTGCTGATGCTGCTTCTAATCTTACCGATTTCGTTGGCCGTTTCCCTCTCAGCACAACTCAGCAACCCACAACAACAGGCGATACGTCCGGTAGAGGGAGCCAGCATCTTTCGAAGTTATTGTGCTTCTTGCCATGGGCTGGGTGCGCGCGGGAAGGGGCCGGTCGCCCAGGCGCTGAAAAGAGAAGTTCCCGACTTGACGCGGCTTGCACTGCGAAATGGCGGCGCGTTTCCCGGCATTCATGTGCGGACCATCATCATGTTTGGCGGAGACGAGTTGCTGTCGGCACACGGATCGAAGGTGATGCCGATTTGGGGATCAATCTTCCACGAGATTGAATTCGATCAGGACTTGGGCAATGTGCGACTGGAAAATGTCACTCAGTACTTGGAGTCGATTCAGCGGAAGTAGTGCGGCAGTTTGCGCATCGGGTCGCTGCACGGGTCGCGGGACGGTCTGACCAGCGAGCGGTTTATACATTCCCGCTCTACGCTGACGCGGCCCGCGCCTGTGGTTTCTTGGTCACTGTGAAACCGCCCATCAGTTTCCTGACACCGAAGATCAGCGCGTACAAGAGGAGAGACGCTCCCACGCCGATCGCAACACCTTGCTGCAAGCCTTGCGTGTGCGCCGTAGACCTTGCCTGAACCGCCGCGGTTGCGTCAGCTTGCATCTGCGCCTGCAGGGCCGCGATTTGTTGGTGCTCATCGGCAATCTGCTGTTGCAGTGGCGCGGTGGCTTGCGAGGCGGCCGTCTGCTCCTGCTGTTTGACGTACAGCTGATTCCACTCTTGAAGAGCCTGATCGTAGTTCCGCCACGAGTCCGCGCACGGTCCCGTGTTAAAGATCTGGCGACAGGTCGGCTTCAGAGGAGCGGGTGGGAGTTGAGCGGCTGCGTCTATCTGCATGGCATCCTCCAAGTGTGTAAGTGTGACTGGCTGGCAGAACGGCGGGCAAGATTACGCGAGTAACGAAAACAGGCGCTCAGTGTTCGTGGTCGTGCTCGTGTTCATGGCGCGAATGGCCGTGAAGGTGGGGGTGGGAGTGTTCGACTCCACCGTGGGAATGGCGATGGGCATGAATGAGATTTGCCCTTAGGAGCAGGTCGGTGTTGGAAAGAATCTCGGACGGAGTTCCTTCGGCAATGACGGCTCCCGCCTCGAGCACGAGAACGCGATCGGCAATATCTTCGACAATCTCCAACTGATGAGTTGCGGTGACCACGGTCCTGGCCGTGCCTTTCCAATGTTGGATGAGGTCGATGACTTGGCTCTGGCTTTTGGGATCAAGGGTCGCTGTGGGCTCATCGAGCAGCAGGACTTCGGGATCGAGAACCAGGACGGAGGCGAGCGCGACCCGCTTTTTTTCGCCGCCTGAAAGACGATAGGGAGAACGGTCCCTCAAGTGCGAAATGGACATGGTCTGGAGCGTTTCCTCCACTCGCAGAATCACCTCTTCCCTGCTCCATTGCAACTGCAAGGGACCGTATGCGACTTCGTCGAACACCGTTGGATTGAAGAGTTGGACATCCGGATTTTGAAAGACGAGCGCTACGCTTCGCCGGAAGTTCAGAAAGAATTCCTCTTCTTGCAGGCGCTCTTGGGTAAGTGCATCGCCTTTGAATTTGACCGATCCTGACGCGGGAAAATAGAGCGCATCCAAAATTCGCAAGAGTGTGGACTTCCCGGAGCCGTTGGCGCCGAGCAAGGCAATCCGATTCCCTGCCTCGATTTTAAGCGTGAGACCACGGATCGCAGGGATCGCTTCGTAGGAGAAGCTGATGTCTTGCAGTTCGAAAATTGCCGCCAATTTCGCTTACCTCCCCATCCAGACCGCTACGCAAGCGGTCAGGAAGAAAGCAGTCAGGCTGACGTAATCGCGCGGTTGGAGGCGGAAGTCGTTTAAGAGACGGACGTCTCCGCGAAAACCGCGAGACAACATGGCAAGATAGACCCCCTGGCTAAGTTCGATGCTCTTGCTGAGAAGGACACCGGCCGTACGGGTCGTCATTCTGCGCCGCTCCGCGCCACTCAGAATACCGACAGTTCGGCTTTGCCTGGATTCGAACATCTGGTTCGCGGTTTCGATCAGCAAGAATACGTAGCGATGCGTCATGGCCAGCATGGTCACGATCTCGGCTGGAAGGTGCAGCGAACGGAGCGCCTTCAGGATGTGTGTCCATGCGGTCGAAAGAACCAGGACCGTTGTCAGGGTCGCCGCAGTTTCGACACGCAAGACGAGTAACACTGCAGTTCGCACTCCTTGGACGGAGATGGAAAGGTGCAGGGCTGGTGCCGTGAACAGTGGCTGGCCTGGAGTCAGAAATAAGGCGGGCACGGCGATCACTCCCGAAAAGCCTAGAACCACGAGCCATACTCGTCTTGCCAGTGAAGTGAGGCTCACTCTCGAAGCGACCGCCAGGGCAACCGCGACCAGGAAGATGGCGGCAATGGCCTCGGGCCGGCGGCAGAGGATTACCGAAACAACCAGCGCGAGGATTCCGAGAACCCGGACGCGCGGATCGAGTTGCTGCAACAGTCCGGGCTGAGTTGCGGCTTGTTCCGATTGCAGAGCTTTCGACACAGCTCTGGCGAAACCTTGCAGCGTCGATTCGAGGAAGGAATTTCGGCTCGTATTTCGGCTCGAATTTCGGGTCGCATTTCGGCTCATAGGCGCAGGTTCCCCGTTGACCATTTTCTGCCAATCGCTCGCGCGACCAGCGCTAAGAGGGCAAGGAACCCTACTCCAAAAATTGCCGAGAGCAAATAGCCGAACATTTGGTTTCTGATAAAGCTCGGCGCATAGCCGGGGAACGGCGCCGTCCAAATGTTCGACAATCTTTGAATCCCCGCAGGAACGGACGATGGAGGCGCGTGGTTTCCCGACGTGGCTGCGATCTGGTCGCGCGCGTGAGGATTCATGAAGGCAGAGGATGACCACTCTCCCCAGGCCGTCCCCGCGGCCAAAATGCCAAGCGGCGTGAACAACATCAGGCAAGCTACGATCCACCAGAGGCGTCCGGGTGAGGGCTCAGCGCTTGCGCCGGCGGTTGTTGTAGCCGAAGCTGGCGGGGGCGTCGCCGCGAAACCGCTTCCCCCGCTTACTCCGCTCAGGAGACCTAAATCGGCACGCTGCAGATAGGACACCATACCTGCCGCTATCACGGCTTCCGCCAGTCCTGCGAACGTGAGATGTCCGATCATCATGGCGGGAATGGCAACGTGCAACGGATAGGGCGCGTAGAGCGGCGTGCCGCTGGAGTCATGAAAAAGCCTGGGCTGAATCCCGAGTTCAACCGCTGTAACCAGAGCGGAGGCGTTGATGGCAACATAACCGGCGATAGCTGCTGCCAGCACTCGTTGGCGAGATTTCAGATCGGAGTTTGCCGCGACTAGCCGGTAAACGGCGTAGGCGGTGAACGATCCGACCATTGCCATGTTGAAGCAATTTGCTCCCAGGGTGGTGATTCCGCCGTCGCCGAAGAACAACGCCTGAATGGCGAGAGCGATCGAGATGGCGAGAATCGAGCCCCAGGGGCCGAGCACGATGGCGGAGATACCAACGCCAACTGCGTGGCCGGTGGTTCCTCCGGGCAGCGGCACATTGAACATCATGACGACAAAACAGAAGGCGGCAAAGACCGAGATCAGCGGGATGGCGCGCGTGGCGAGAAGCCGCTTGATGCGCTTCAGGGCCGCATACCAGCCTGACGCTGCGACCACATAGAAAGTGGCACAGGTTGACGGGCTGAGGTAACCATCGGGAATGTGCATGATCTGGTCAATTTCTACCGGGTTTGCCGGCTCGAACGCAAGGCGATTCCAGATCTCCGCGGCTAAGGCCGCCGATGGAAACAGGCCGTCACCGCAGCGCTGAAGCGGCTGCGCCACCCAAAAGCAAACACAACGCCAAGCAGTTCGGCTGCACTCTTAACTGCAGGGCAGTTTCACTTGTACCCGGCAGCCTCGCTTTTCTGCCCGGTTGGAGAGCGTAATCGAGCCACCGTGCGCTTCGACAATCTGTCGCGAGAGCGCCAATCCTATGCCACTACCCGCGGGCTTGGTCGTATAGAAAGGAACGAATGCGTTGCTTGGATTCAGAAGACCCAGGCCGTTATCGTCAATGGTCAGGACAACATTCTGATCCTCGACTGCCCAATGCAATGTTACTTGGGGCTTTTGAACCTCCACGCCGTTCGTGGAACTGCCCCCGGAACGATCGTCACCTAGGCTCGGCTCGAGTGCCGCTTCGACCGCATTGCGGACGAGATTGATCAGCATCTGCTCGATCTGATCGGCATCCACCATCAGCATCACGTCCGGACCCCGAGAAATCTCGACTGTCATGCGGGTCTCGAGGAAAACAACCCGCTCCACGATCGGGAGCAGCGCAACTTTGTTGAGGGCGGGAGGGGGCATCTGGGCCAATTGCCGATAGGCTTGAAGGAATCGGTTGAGCGATGCGGTGCGATCTTCGATGATGGCGAGACCGCGCTCGAAGTCGCGACGGTCTTCAGGGTTGAGTTGGGTTTCCGCGAGGCGCGCGCTCAAACTGCCCGCAATCGATTTGATAGGAGCCAGCGAGTTGTTAAGTTCGTGGCCAAGGACCCGGATCAACCGTTGCCATGCGCTGCGCTCCTCTTCTCGGAGTGCGCGGCTGACGTCGGAGAGCACAATCAGAGTGTGCGGCACACCCTTCTCCCGGAACTTGCTTTGCCGAACCAGCCAGCGGGCGCTGGAACTGTTGGCGGGCAAGGCTACGAGAGCCTCGCTTGCGACGCCGAGGCAATCGGCTAGTCCGATTTCGTCCGCGGTGCGTCCTAGGAGGCGAACCGCGGCTTGTTGAAGAAGTTTTTCGCCCGCGGGATTCACCAGTCGAAGCACGCGCTCTGGGTCAAAGGCGAATAAGGGAGCGTCGATTTCTTCGACGACCCGCCGCAGCAGCGCTGTCGCTTCGATGGCTCGGATTCGCTGATCGGCGAGCAGGTCGGCGAGTGCGTTGACTTCGAGCGAAAGCTCTCCCAACGCGTCGTCCGCAATGGCTCCGCGGGCGCGAAAGGAATAATCCTCTTCGCGAAGGGCCGCCACCACGTTGGCCAGCGTCTGCAATGGGCGAACCGTTTGATCGTGCAACAGCAAAGCCAGTATCCACCAGACAAACAGCTCCAGAAACGAGAGAGCTAACTTCGATTCGGTGGACCAGGGCTGGCGCCAGATGAAAATGCCGCTGACTGCAATTCCCGGTAAGGCGACGAGCAGCGCGTAGAGACTGATGCGATGCTCGTAGTGGAGGCGAAATCGCTTGCGAGGAGACTTCCGCATCGCTGGCTTGCCTCTGGTGTTTGTTTGCGGGTCAGGAAAGCCTTGCGGGCTAGAGGGCATATTTTTCCATGCGCCGATAGAGGGCGCCACGGCTCAGCCCCAAGGCTTCGGCGGCCTGGCTGATATTCCCCTGAAAACGCTGCAGAGCTTTTCGGATGAGAAGCGCCTCCACCGCCTCCAGGCTTAGCTCTTCGAGATTCTGGGCTTGCGGCCGCTGAATATTCAGTCCGAGATCCGCAGGTTGAATCTCGCGTCCGCGGCACATCAGGACGGCACGCTCCAAGGTGTGTTCAAGTTCTCGAACGTTACCCGGCCAGGTGTATTGCGCCATGACTTGCAGCGCGGAGCCGTCGAATCCATCGACTTCGCGGCGATAGCGCGATGCATAGCGCCGGAGAAAATGGATGGCGAGAGTCGGAATATCCTCGCGGCGCTCGCGGAGTGGCGGCACATGAATTTCGACGGTGTTGAGGCGGAACAGGAGATCCTCGCGAAACTGGCCGGAGGAACACGCCGCTTGGAGGTCGCTATTGGTGGCGGAAATCAGGCGAACATCAACCTTCCGCGAGCGCGACGATCCCAGCCGTTCAATCTCGCCGGATTCGAGAACGCGCAGTAATTTTGCCTGCTGGCGGATGGGAACATTTCCGATTTCGTCCAGGAATATCGTGCCCCCGTCGGCCAGTTCGAAGCGGCCAATGCGATCGGTTCGCGCGTCGGTGAAAGCGCCTTTCACATGGCCGAAAAGTTCGCTTTCAAATAATCCCTCCGCCAACGCGCCAGTATTCACGGCAACCAGCGGGCGCGAGGCGCGAGCGGAAAGAGCATGCAGGGTTTGCGCGACAACCTCTTTGCCACTGCCGTGCTCGCCTGTAATCAGGACGTTTGCGTCGGAGGGGCCGACTCGCGCAATGGCCTCCAGAACGGGCTGCATCGAAGCCGCGGCGGCGATGAACTCCGGGCGCCCTTCTACCTGGAGCAACCGGTTCTCGGCCGCCAGCCGCTCGGCGCGCTGGAGGGCGCGATGCAATTCGACTTGCGTCCGCAAAATGCTTAGCAGGCGTTCGTTCTCCCAGGGCTTTTGAATGAAGTCTCGCGCGCCGCGGCGCATGGCTTCGACCGCCAGTTCGACGTTGCCCCAGGCGGTCATGACGATGACCGGCAGATTGCTGTCGGACGTCACAATTTCCGAAAGAAGGTCCAAGCCTTCCTGACCAGAAGTGGTGTCGCGGCTATAATTGAGATCGATCAACAGGGCGTCGTAAGAATCTACGGACAATGCTTCCCTGACCTCGGCGGGAGATTTGGCGCTCTCCACTCGATAGCCATGGGGATGAAGCAGAAGTTGGAGAGCTTCGAGGATGTGAGGTTGATCGTCAGCGGCAAGGATGCGCGGCGCTCGATCCTTGTGTGAATGGGAAGGCGCGTTGTGGAGATCTTGCGGTTTGGCCGTAGTCGGCATGAGCTATGGAGAGGATGCGGTGACCGTCCCGGTAACCGCATCCTGAATCAGCACTCCATTATGTTCCAAAGTTGCGCCGGTCGCGCGATCAAGTTCAACTTTGGCCTTCTGGTAGGTCGTCATCGCGTTTACCAAGTCCAGTTCGGCTACCGACAAATCGCGCTGCGCCGTCATGGTTTGGTAACTGGAGCCGGCTCCCAGGTCTTGCTCTTTCTTGGTGATGTCGAAGGTGCGCTGGGCGAGATCTCTGGCCTTGCGGGCTGATTCGACCCGGGCGCGCGATTGTTCCAGCGCATACTGCGCATTGCGTATCTCGATTCTAATCTGTTTTCTCAACTGCTCCTTGCGCAGGCCGGCTTGCCGGTACTCCAACTCGGAACGATATTGGTCGGCCTTGGCGACGCGGTTGCGAAACGGGATGTTCAGGTTGAGTCCGACGAAATAGTCGGGCGATGAATTGTTAAAAGTGTTTTGCCAGGTGCCGGGCAGGTCCGTCGGAGTGCCCGCGGAAACGTTGGAACTGCCGGGTGGGTTCGGTAATCCTCCGAGCCCGCTGCCACCGTAGAAACCTACGAGCGAGAGCGTGGGCAAGAGCGCATTGCGCGCGGCTTGGCGACTGATTTGCCGGTTGGCGAGGTCGACGTCGGTCTCCAGCAGTTCCGGACGATTTTGCAGTCCTTGCGCAATCAGATCGAGAATCGGCTCGCTCGCGTCAGCCTTGGTGTCTGGGGCTTGCATGACATCCGTGGGGACAACGGGCATCTCTCCCAGGGTGGGATCGTCGAGGCTCTTGGTGAGGGCGTTCTTCATCAGCGATTCTTGCAGTTGGAGGCTCGTCCTCGCCACAGTCAAATCTTCGTCGCGCTTCGAAGCCTCGGCTTCAGCTTTCATCACATCCATTTCCGGAATGCTTTCCAATTGCAGTTGTTTCCTAGCGTTTTCCAGGGTCTGATTGGCAAAGGCGAGAGATTGCTCATTGACGCGGGCCTGTTCATAGGCGCTGACCAAGTCCCAATAAATGTTTTTGATCTGCGTGACCGTGGCGATCACCTGGTCTTTGAAGGCGATGTCGGAGATTTTCTTGTTGTTCTTCGCGATACGCAGGTAGCGCAGGTTGGGGCCAAAACCAAATCCCGCCAGAAGCTGCTGCTGGAAAGTGAAGCGGTAGTAAGAATTCAAAGCGGGCGACAGGAATATTTCGGGACTGTTGGTCGTCTGGCGATTGTTATTGAAGGCAAAAGAAATCGTGGTGCCGGAGGAAAAAGCCTGCGTATAAAGGGCATTCACGGTTGTCGTATTCAACTGCAGCGAGGAAACATTGTAGAGTACGTTGCTCGACTGTGGCAGCGTCAGGTGCTCGATGCCTCCGCTCACAGTGAGGGAGGGATCATACGAGGAAACGGGAGTTCCCACGCCCAGAGTCGATTGCACCAAGCCTGAGGCGCCCGCACCCGCGCCGCCCGCACCGCTCGTTGTGCCGCCGGCACCCGCACCGGGCGCTCCCGCCCCAAACCCTCCGATTCCTCCTCCGGGAGTTCCCTGCACCACACCGGTGTTGACGCCGCGAAAGGTTCCACCAGCCTTGGTGCGGAGCACATCCGTATCGGCGATGGGCAAGTTGTAGCGGGCGATCGCGAGATCGAGATTATTCTCCAGCGCGAGATCAATCGCATCTTTCAAGGAGAGATATAACTTCCCGTCACGAATAAGACGATCGAGACGCGGTGAATTTGTCAGCACTGGCTCCGGCACCTGGTCGCCGGTGTACGGACTGATCGGGTTGTGGGATTGCGGCATTTCCAATGCATCTGGAGTGCGCACCTGAGCTTGCATCATGGTTGCGGTGAGCACGAGCAGCGCTGCCATTCGTGAAATGGTAAAGCACCGTTCACAGGAACAGATTTTCATCGATTCACCGCCGCGCTGCTGGGCTCCGTTGTTGAAGGCAGATTTGGATTTGCCGTGTCCCCTACCAGCCAACCATCGCGCAACTGGATAGTGCGCGTGCCATAGGCAGCGTTCGTTTCGGAGTGAGTGACTTGCACGATGGTGGTTCCCTGCCGGTTCAATTCACGGAAGAGCTCCATGATTTCCTTGGCTTGGTCGGAATGCAGGTTGCCGGTGGGCTCATCGGCGAGCAAGAGCGCGGGCTTGTGAATGACCGCTCGCGCGATTCCGACTAACTGTTGTTGTCCGCCAGAAAGCTGGCTGGGGTAGAGATCTTTCTTGGCGACAATCTGGAAACGATCGAGCGTGTCGGCAACCAGGCCCTGCCGCTGGCCGCGTGGAATGTCTTTATAGGAGAGCGGCAGATCGATGTTTTCGAGCACGGTGAGATCGTCGAGCAGGTGATAGCTCTGAAAGACCATGCCGATGTTTTTCTTTGCCAGCTCCGCGCGTTCTTTCCTTTTCATGGAGTGCGCGGCTTGCTCGCGGAACCAGTACTCGCCCTGCCATTGGTCGTCGAGGAAGGCGAGGACGTTTAGCAGGGAGGACTTGCCCGCGCCCGACGGTCCCATTACCGTGATGAATTCGCCGGGCTGAATTTCCAGGTTGACGCGGCGCAGAACCCACGTCTGGCCGGCGCCGGTCTTGTAGCTGCGTTCGATGTTTTTCAGTTGGATCATTTCACTCCGATTGTCACAAATTGATTTCACTCTGCCCGCAGCGTAATCGCGGGATCCACCTGTGCCGCACGCCATGCGGGAACGCCACATGCGATTAGCGATATGCCTGCCAACAACCCGACCACGCCCAGATACGTGACGGGGTCGAGTCGCGATACGCCGAACATCAATGTGGCGAGGGCCTGGCTTGCGACTACCGCTCCGCAGAGGCCGATCACTATACCAATGACTGTCAAAGTCATGCCCTGGCGAATCACCAACGCGAGGATGTCGCCTCGAGTCGCGCCCAGCGCCGCCCGCACTCCCATTTCGCGCGTTCGTCCGTTGACGCTGCCGGATAACACACCATAGATTCCGGTCGCTGCGAGCGTTAGCGCTACCAGCCCAAATGCCTCGAACAAGATCAGCACAAAACGGCGTTCGGCCTCCGACCGGTCGAGGAGGTTGCTCATGGTGGCGACCCGGACGATCGGCTGGTCCTTATCCACTGACCAGATTGCCTTTTCAATCGCGGGAGCGAGTACCGCCGCGTCGCCGCGTGTGCGGACGACCAGCGACTGCACGTTGTCAACCCACGAATACTGTGCAGTTGTCGTGTAGAAGGCATCGGATGCGTTCAGTGCCAGCGAGGCCTGCTTCACATCGCCCACTACCCCGACAATCATGCCCCACGGCCGGTCAGCGTGGCCAATATCGGGACCGACGCGAACACGCTGCCCAATCGGGTCTTGCCCCGGGAACTTGCGTTTCGCAAACGATTCGCTGAGCAGGATGGCCTGAGGCGCGCCGGCCACATCGTGCTCATCCAGTAAGCGGCCGCGGCGGAGCGGAATGCGCATCGTCTCGAAATAACCGGGGCTAACGGCATAGCGAAGCCCCGCCTCGGAATTGTCATTAGGGTCCAACTGGAACTGCACCCCGAACGATTCAAAATCGCCGCTGAGCGGTAACTGGCTCGTAAACGCTGCGGCGGTGACGCCCGGAACCTGACGCACGGCCTCGAGGGCCCGCGTGAAGAATCGGTCCCGCGCACCGTCGGTATCGAACTGGCGCCCGGATTCTTGCACCTGCATGGTCAGCACGTGGGATGCGTCGAACCCCGGATCAGTCGCGAATAGACGCTCCACGCTCCGCCATAGCAGGCCCGCGCTCACCAGCAACACAAGAGCGATGGAAATCTCGGCGACAACGAGCGAGCGGCGAGTGAGTTGTTGTCCCCCGGCGGTGCGGCGTGAGCTTTGCTGCACTCCGAGGCGCAAGTCTCCCCACGAGGAATGCAGTGCTGGAATCAGCCCGATCGCGAGACCGATGAGTGCGGTGATAGCGAAGGCGAAAGCAAATACCACGCCATCGAAACGGATTGCATTCACCCGCGGCAATCCGGGTGGACTGAGTGCCACTAACGTCCGCACGCCAAAACCTGCGACCATCATCCCACAGGCGCCGCCGAGGATGGCAAGCAGCAGGCTCTCGGTAACTAATTGCCGGATCACGCGCGATGGCAAAGCGCCAAGCGCGGTCCGCATGGCGAATTCGCCACGCCGTTGTGCGCCGCGCGCGAGCAGCAGGTTGGTCACGTTTACGCAGGCGATCATCAGGAGCAGAGTCACCGCGCCGAGAACGGCGAACAGGGCCGGCTTGACGCCTCTGGCAACATCGTCCTGTAGCGAGTTGGCAATGAACCCGCGGTTGAGTGACGCCCAATCGGGCCGAGGGAACTCGGGCATGGGAGTGTGGGCGATCCGGTCAAGATCGCTCCTCGCCTGGTTTATACTGACGCCCTCCCGTAGGCGTCCCAGCATCTGCAGGTGATGTCCCCACTCGCGAGTTTCGATCGAAGCGATATTTCCTGTGTCGTACTGCAACGGCGACCAAACCTCGGCCGTGGGAGCAAGAACATTATCGAACTCGCGGGGCAGAACGCCGATGACGGTATAGCTGTCGTCGTCGAGCGCCACCTGGCGTCCGATAATCGTAGGGTCGCCGCCAAAGCGCCGCCGCCAAAATCCGTTGCTGATGATCGCTACTTTCGGGCCATGAAGCACATCGTCGGAAGCCTGCATGTCTCGTCCGAGCGCCGGCGCCACGCCAAGCGTTCGGAAGTAGCTGGCGCTGACTTGCTCTCCATCGATACGTTCCGGCTGATCCGCTCCAGTGAGGGTCGGCTGCCATGGCTTCATTACAGCGATTGCGTCAAAAGAGCGACTCCGCTCCGCCAGTTCGCGATAAGTGTGGAAGGTCTGGGGGATGCGGGAGCCGTCTTCCGCGGCATACCAGATCATCATGATCCGGCTGGCATGCGGATAGGGCAACGGCTCGAACAGGATCGGGTTCACCGCGCTGAAAATCGCCGTGCTGGCTCCGATGCCGAGACCGAGAATCACGATCGCCGTGCAGGTGAAGCCCGGGTTCCTGCGCAGCTGCCGGAGCGCGTAGCGAAGATCGTGAAATAGTTCGTTCATTACTCTCTCCTACTCGTAGCGCAACGCCTGCATGGGATCGATGCGCGCCGCCCGTCGCGCCGGCAACATGGCGGAGGCAAGAGCGACTATGGTGACAAGAATTGTCATCAGACACAGCGTCAGCGGATCGCTGCTGGAAATGCCGTACAGCTGGCTTTTCACTGCACTCATCAGCAGCAGCGAAATGGGCAGGGCAACTGCGATGCTGATGCCCGCCAGCCACAGCACCTCGAACAGTACCATTTTTATTACCGAGGCACGGGTCGCTCCGAGCGCCATGCGGATGCCGATCTCACTGGTTCTCTGCGTGGTCGTATACGCCAGCACTCCGTACAACCCAACGGCAGCCATGAGCGCGGCCAGGACGCCAAAACCAGAAGCGAGCAATGCAATCACGCGTTCGGCAGTCAGATTGTCGTCAATCTGCTCGTCCATGGTGCGGAAAGTGTCGAGCACTAGATTGGAATCGAGCGCTTGCATGGCACGGCGAATCGCGCTTTCCGCGCTTTTGGGTTGCTGCCAGGTGCGGACGTAGAAGGTCATTCCGTGCGGCGCGGAAATCTGGAGGTAGGGCCGGAAGAGCGTGGGTATGACGGGCCCGCGAAGGCTTGTATGTTTCGCGTCTTTCACGACCCCGACGATGACCGTGTCGGTTTTTACTACCGTGCCGCCGTAGCCGATAGAACGCCCGAGCGCCTGCTGCGGGTCTCCAAAAAAGTGGCGGGCGAAACTTTCGTTGACTACAGCCACCTTCTGCGATTGCGCGGAGTCCTGCCCGGTGAATGCGCGGCCCGCGAGCAGCGGCATTTGCAGAGTCGAGAAGTAATCCGCGCTGACATTCGGCTGCTCGACGTTCATGTCCTCGTGCGGTTTTTTGCTGTAGCCGGCGATGGCTATGTCTCCACCTTCGCCGTCATTCGCCAACTCGGGATCGTTGGTCGCAGCCACGGAACGAACTCCGGGCAAGACCTTCATCGTCTCGAAGACTCTTTGGTAGAGCGCAAACGTGCGAGCGGGTTCGTAGCCGGCCATCCTGGGATCAATCCCGAACGTCAGCAGATGGTCGGTTGCAAATCCGGCATCGAGCGACCTGAGATTGTGCAACGTGCGCACGAACAGGCCAGCGCCCACCAGCAACATCAGGCTCAGACCGATCTGCAGTGCCACGGATATGCGACGGAAACGGAGTGGGCTACTTCTGGCAGTCATGCCTTGCTGTTTCAGCGCAGGAGCGAGATCGGGACGCCAGAATTGCGCGGTTGGAGCCAGACTGAAAAGCAGAGTGGCAAACAGCGCCAGCGCACAATTGAAAAGCATGATCCGCAGATCGGGCTTGGAAGAAAAAGGGAGATCGCCGGTCCCTCCGCTCCAAATCATGTTGATCAGCAGGGCAGAAACTCGAGGGGCCAGCAACATGCCCAATAATCCACCAGCAGAGCCGAGCAGGAGTCCCTCTACCAGTAATTGCTGAATGACTCGTTTGCGTTTTGCGCCGAGCGCGTAACGCACCGACATTTCACGGATTCGTCCGGACGCACGGACGAGCAGCAGACTTCCTACGTTGGCGCAGGCCATCAGCGCCACCAGTCCAACCATGCCCATCACAATCAGCAGGGGCATCTGGACATCACTGCGAAGTGGAGATAAGCCCTTGGCGCCGTCGAGAACGAGCAAATGCGACTTGGCCAGGAAGCGATCGGGGAAATCTGCCGACTCACCTTTAACGTCCTTCAGTTCATCCGACCGAAGCGAATACCACAGAGGAGCGAGGCCCGCCTCTGCCTGCTCGCGACTGGTTCCAGGTTTTAGCTTTCCTATGATGTTCAGCCAACTCGAGTGGTGGTCGTCGAGATCCTTGCTGCCGGGCATGACTTCGGCTTGCATCATCATGGGCACGAAGACATCGGGAGTGTCGCCCATCACGACGCTATGAAATCCAGGCGGCGCAACTCCGACCACCGTAAAGGGATACCCGTTCACCAGGATGCTCTGGTTCGCAATTCCCGGGTCGCTTCCAAAGCGGCGCTGCCAGTAGCTAAAACTCAACACGACTACCGGATTCGCGTCCGGCTTGAGATCATCCGATGCAACGAACAACCGTCCCAGAGCCGGTTGCAGGCTAAGAACGTCGAAGTAATTGCCGGACACGAGTTCCGCTTCGACCAGATCGGGCTGGTTATGCCATTGCACTCCGACCTGCGTCCAATCCGTGGCAATCAGGCCGCTGAACACAGAGTTGCGGTCACGCAGGTCGCGGTACATTGGATAGGAGAAGTAGAACTTTCCATCCGTTCGCGAGCGCAGGAGGCCGGGGATGTTGCTGCCGGAATACTTCAGAATCACCAGACGGTCCGCGTCTTTGACGGGAAGGCTGCGCAGGAGCGCCTGATCGAGCAAACTGAAAATCGCGGTATTGGCGCCGATGCCAAGAGCGAGCGTGAGGATGGCAACCGTCGCAAATCCCGGCGACTTGCGCAACTGGCGCACGGCGTAGCGCAGATCCTGGAGTAATCCGTTCATGCGTCCTCTCACTCGTACCGCAACGCCACCATGGGTTCGACCTTGGCTGCGCGACGCGCGGGAATGTAACACGCTAAAAGCGCTACCAACGCGAGAAAAATCACACTGCCGGCGAACGTGACCGGATCGGTGGGGCTTATTCCAAACAGCAAACTGGACATGACTGGGGTTAAGACGAACGCTGCGACGGCTCCCGCCGCAACTCCCAGCAACAGGAGTTTCATCCCCTGAGCTACCACCAGGGACAGGACATCTTTTCGCCTGGCTCCGAGAGCCATGCGAATTCCGATCTCGCGGGTTCTTTGCGATACGCCATAGGAAATCACTCCGTATACTCCGACCGATGCCAGCAGCAATCCCAAGCCGGCCAGCGCGCCGAGCAGCGTCGTAGAGAATCGGCGCGAGGCGACTGAATCCGACATCACTTGATCCATGGTTGCGACGTTTGAAACCCCCTGATCGGGATCCAACTCTCGAACCTGCCTCTGGACTACGGGAGCGAGATCTAGCGGATCGGATTTTGTGCGCACCACCAGGGTCAGGGATCCAACCCTGTACTGGGCGTGAGGCAGGTAAATCTGGGTCGTGTGCGGCGCGTCGAGGCCTGCCTGCTTAACGTCCTGGACGACGCCGACCACCGTGCGCCAGGGCTGCGGCGAATAGTCGAAGCCTGGCACTTTCACGTGTCGGCCGATCGGATCCTGATTGGGCCACCAGCGCTCGGCTGCGGTAGTTGAGACTAAGACGGCTAGCGGCGCACCTTCCTGATCCGCGTCGGTGAGGAGACGCCCGCGAACCAGGCGAATTCCTGCGGCGGCCAAGTAGCCGGGCGTAACGATGTAACGTTCGGGATATGGCATCTCGCCGCGTTTGTAGACAAATCCTTCGGGCTCGGTGCCCGCGCTATCGAAATCGGTCCCGAGCGGAAGAACGTTCACCGCACCCGCACTTTCGACCCCAGGGAGCGCGTTCACGCGGCGCAGCAGTTCCCGATAGAAGGTCATCGTTTTCTCAGCTCCCTGCGGATACCTGGCGAAAGGCAATCCGATGTCCATCGTGAGCAGGTGATCGGCTCGAAATCCCGGATCGACGGCGTAAAGTTTGTTGAAGCTGCGCAAAAGCAATCCGGCGCCGACCAGCAGTGCGAGACTCAAAGCGATTTCACTTGCGGCCAAACATTTTCGGAAAGTGTTGTGGACCCCACCAGAGCTTCGCGCGCCTTCCTTTAGAGTGTCACTGAGGCTCACCGCAGAAACTCGCAAGGCAGGAACCAAGCCAAATATCAAACCGGTTCCGAGACTTAGGACGGCGGTAAACGCGAGCACCCGGCCGTCGATGGAGACAGCGAGGAGTTGCGGAATTACCTTCGCACCCAGCGCGACCACGACATTCACAGCCAAGAACGCCAGCAGGATTCCGGCTGCGCCGCCGCAGAGGGCGAGCAGGACGCTTTCGGTAAGGACCTGCTGCACCAGCCGCGCCCGGCTTGCGCCTAATGCCGACCGGATGGCAACTGCTTTTAGCCTTCCGATGGCGCGTGCCAGCAGCAAATTGGAAAGGTTGGCGCAGGCGATCAGAAGCAGAAATCCTATCGCCCCTAAAAGCACCAGCAATGCCGGCCGCAGCCCGGCGGCGATGTCGTCCTGCAGCTTTATGACGCGCACCCCGGTGGTCGAGTATTCATCGGGGAATTGCTTGGCGAGACTTCGATTGATGACTTCCAAATCCGATTGCGCCTGCTGGACCGAAACTCCGGGCTTGAGACGGGCAATGGCGCGTAGGTGACGCGATAGTCTTTCTTTGTCGTCATGCTTTTCCGCGACGGGCCGGTAAAACTGCGCGGGACCATCGACCAGCGTGGTCGGTAGCATTGGAAAATTCCTGGGAGTAACGCCCACAATCGTGTATGGTTTGCCGCTCAGGTTGATCTGTTTCCCAACTACC
>Ga0074044_10001669_pt1 | contig 19892 bp, 10 predicted proteins | sample BogForMeECP23OM1_FD_94443 | JGI IMG/M metagenome (GOLD analysis project Ga0074044, IMG submission 94443) | Bog forest soil microbial communities from Calvert Island, British Columbia, Canada - Bog Forest MetaG ECP23OM1 | ecosystem: Environmental > Terrestrial > Soil > Wetlands ...
AGGCTGTTGATCATCAGCCCGGCGCCCACCAGGAGCACCATCGCCAGGGCCACTTCCGCGGCCACCAGCACATACCGCGTCCCCCTATGTTTTCCGGTCGCCGTTCTGCTCTCTCCCTCGCGGAGTGCATCCTGCAGATCCGCGCGCGAAGCTCGGAAAGCGGGAGCCATCCCGAACAGAAGCGCGGTTAAGAGGCTGAGCCCGCCGGCGAAGAGCAAAACGCGGCTGTTGATGCGAATGTCCTCTGCGTCTGGCAGATTCTTCGACAATGCGCCCAGCACATGGATTCCCCAGAAAGAAAGCAGGACGCTCAGCAAGCCGCCCAGCAGAGTCAGCAACCCGCTCTCCACCAGCAACTGCTGCATGAGCCGCCGCCGGCCCGCGCCCAGCGACGCCCGCACCGAATATTCCTTTCGACGGCTCTCCGTCCGCGAAAGCATGAGGTTCGCTACATTGACGCATCCGATGAGCAGAATAAATCCCACGGCCCCCAGGAGTGGATACAAAATATCCTTCGAGTCTCCGTAGAGTGCTTCATGCAGCGAAACGACTTTTGCCCCGACTCCCTTGTTCTGCTCGGGATAAGCCTTCTCCAGCGCTTGCGCTAGCACCTCCATCTCCAGCTGCGCTTGCGGCAGGGTTACTCCGCGTTTCAGCCGCGCCAGCGGTACAATCCAGAAGCCCACACGGTTTGCGTATCTCGCGTCTTCTGGATTGACGGGCTCCCACACGTCTGCCCGCGTTCGCGTGAACCACGGCCCGAATGTTTCGAAGCCCGCCGGCATCACTCCAACGACCGTTGAGACAACGTCGTCAATGCGGAATGTCTTCCCAAGTACTGCTGCGTCGCCATGGAACTTTGTTTTCCATAGCGTGTCACTGATAACCACCGTCTCAGAGTCTTCGTGCGCCTCCTCAGCGCGAAAGGCTCTGCCTAAGACGGGCTGCACTCCAACCAGAGTGAAAAAGTTGGGAGTCACGTATTGGACGGGCACCTGCACCGGCTCGCCGAGCCCGGCTACGGTAGACAAGCCAATAAAACCTACCGCACCCACGCCGGAGAAAACATGATTCGCTTTTTTCCAGGTCGCTACGTCTGCAAGTGGGACGAGATCTATCCCTGAGGTTGGATCCCATTTATGTGAGGAGAATATCGTCGCCAGCTCCTCTGGATGTTCGTAAGGCAAATGATGCAGCAGCACCGCGTTCATCACGCTAAAGACCGCGGTGTTTGCTCCGATGCCGAGCGCGAGGGAGAGAACCACCACGGCCACGAAGCCCGGGCTTTTTGCCAGTATCCGGGCCGCGTAGCAAACGTCCCGCCATAGCGTCTCCAACCAGGTAAAAATCCATATTTCTCGGCAATCTTCTTTTACCAACGTGACGTTCCCAAATCGTCGCCGCGCCGCTACCTGCGCGTCCTGTGCTCCAAGGCCCAGGGCGCGGTTCTTTTCTGCCCGCTTCGCCAGATGAAACTCCAGCTCCTCCTCCAGGTCGCGCTCCAGCCTTCTCCGCTTCGCCAGCGCTTTTACTCTCAGCCACGCTTCGGTCAACCACTCGCGCGCCATAGGTCCTCCTTAGGCAGGTTCCAGAATCCGCGCAATCGCGGAAGACATGCGCTTCCAGTGCGCTGTTTCTTCCGCGAGCTGTTTCCGGCCCGCCGCCGTCAGCCTGTAATATTTTGCCCGCCGGTTGTTGTCCGACGCGCCCCACTCTGCCGCGAGCAGCCCGCGAACTTCCAAGCGATGAAGCGCCGGATACAGCGCGCCTTCTTCGACGCCCAGGATCTGGTCGCTCCTCTCATGGATGTATTCCGCGATGTCGTAGCCGTGCATCTCTCCGCGGGTCAGAGTTTTCAGAATGAGCATGTCGAGTGTGTCGCGCAACAGATCGCCGGATTCGGGCTTTTTCTGGGTCATGGTAAGGGGTTCCTGCCCATAAGGTTCTTAGGGGAGTATCTCGCCATCTTTTCCGGAGTTCAAGCTTATTTTTGGGCAGCTCGTATTCAAGTTCGCACGTCGTCGCAAATTCAGTAGATCCGGATAAACGCGGATTACTGGAAACGGACACCCCACAGCGTCTGCTACTCTCTCGTTTCTGCCGTTGCCAGTGATACCCACCAATGTCCCCTTCTGAGCTGACATTCTCGTACCTTTATCGACCTGCCTTCACGTCTATTTGATTAGGGCTCTAAGTACAGAAGTCAGAGAAGTTCCCGGGCGAGGATTCGCGCAGCTTCGGGTGGAAAAGAGAGCCAATGTTCCTCCAAAAGCGCTCTGGTCTATTTCTTCTCGTTCCCCTCTTAAACGTCCTTTCTCTTTCAGTCCCTAGTACGGCGCAGGACCCTGCCACAGACGCAGGCCAGCAGCCTGGAACCGCGATCAGAGTGGAGTCGCGCCTCGCTTTGGTAGATGGGGTTGTGACCGACAAGAAGGGGAATTACGTTCATGACCTGACTCAGAACGATTTCAAATTGTACGAGGACAACAAGGAACAGAAGTTGGCTAGTTTCTCGTTCGGCGCGGATCCGGCCATTCAGGCCCAGGAACAGAAGCGATATTTAATATTGTTCTTCGACAATTCCACGATGTCTAAGCTGGACCAGATTCCGGCGAAAGCCGCGGCAATAAAATTCATTGATGCCAACGCAGGGCCTGACCGGCTGATGGCCGTGGTGGAGTTCGGCGGAGTTTTACGCACCGTGCAGAGTTTCACTGCGGACGCGGACCTACTGCGCGCCGCGGCTACCGGAGTGAAGACTTCCGCAGTTGACCCCAACGCTAAGGGCAAAGAAGCGGAGTATGGCGCGAGGGCCATGCTTCTGTCGGTGCGTACTTTGGCCAAGAATCTGAGCGGATTCCCGGGGCGAAAAATGGTTGTGCTTTTTTCTTCGGGTTTCGTACTGGATTCCACAACCAGGGTGGACTTGATGGACGCTATTTCGGATTGCAACAAAGCCAATGTAGCTGTCTATGCGCTCGATGCGCGCGCGCTATTGGCCACGCCGCCGGGCGGAAGCTCACAGCTGCAGCATCGCGAAGAAGACAGGCGTGCGGTCGCTGCGCGGTCTGAGGGGATAAATATTCTCGGAGGAGCTCGATTGATGCTGGCGTCCTACGACGTTGGGATGCTTGCGCCCCAGCGCCCTGGCGGTGGTGGTGGCACGGGTGGTGGTGGTGGCACGGGTGGTGGCGGTGGCACGGGTGGTGGTGGCTCAGGAGGCACCGGCGGCAAAGGAGGTACTGGAGGCACAGGCGGCGGACCCTCTTCGAATGCCAACCAAGCCGCCGCTCTTGCGGCTCTCACGCCGCCGTCGTCCATCCTTCCAACTTTTCCTCCATCAGTGTCGACAAATCAGCAGGTCCTAGCGATGCTTGCGAGCGGAACTGGTGGATTCACAATTTTCAACACCAACGATTTGCTGGGAGGCCTCGAAAAGGTCGGGCGAGAGCGTAACGAGTTTTATATCCTCGGGTATGTTCCGCAGCGGACGCCCGATGGAAGTTGCCACACTCTGAAAGTGACCATGAGCCGCAGCGGGCTAAATGTAAGGTCCCGGAGCGGCTACTGCAATACGAAACCGGCCACCATCGTGACCGTCGCGCCTCCAGAGAAGGCGCTTGAGGCGCGGGCCGCCGGTACGCAGGCAGGAACGATGCGAGGTTCCTTCCAGGTGCCGTACTTCTACACCGCGCCCAACATGGCCCGCGTAAACCTGACGATGGAAGTTCCCTCGAACACCATTCAGTTCAAGAGCGAGAACGGAAAGTACCACGCCACCCTGGATGTGCTTGGAATAGCGTACAAGCCGGACGGCAGCGTCGCGGCGCGCTTCACCGATACGGTTAATCTTGATCTGGGAAAAGACGAGATGGCGGAATTCACGAAGCAGCCATATATCTACCAAAACCAGTTCGACGCGGAGGCGGGCAACTACAAACTGACTGTGGTTGTGAGTTCCGGCAACGACGCCTTTGGGAAATACGAATCACCTCTACAAATCGATCCTTACGACGGTAATCAGCTCGCTCTGGGAGGCGTCGTACTCAGCAATTCCGTGCAACACCTCGGGGATATTCCGACTGACGTAGGTCCCGTGAATATCGAAGATCGCACACCGCTTGTGGCGAAGGGAAAGCAGATCAACCCTTCGGCCTCGAACCGGTTCAAGAAAACTGACACCGTCGCGCTTTACACCGAAGTCTACGAACCGCTGCTCGCGTCCGCGAACCCGACCCAGCTTGCTGCCGGTTATACGATCAGTGATCGTTCCAGCGGTATGACAATCTTCACCACCGGCGCCGCCGCTCTCGACGGTTTCATTCAGAAGGGCAATCCGAGGGTCCCGGTGGCGATGAGCGTCCCAGTGAAGGACCTTGCTCCCGGCGGCTACCGCCTGGTCATGATGGCCGTCGACTCCGTCGGCCACCATGCCGCGAATCGCACCATCGATTTCGACGTTACAGAATGAGGTTTGCCGTTATTGACGATTAGACGAACACGTGTCATCAGGGGATCACCACTCCGCGATTGGTGGCCCCCATCTGGGCGCCTTCAGAATCGCGGACCACGATTCGAACCAGATAAGACCCTGGCTGCAGATCAAAGCTGGATTTAACGTTGAGGCCAGTGCTGTTCAAGCGCTCCAGTGTCGCCTCCTTGAGCTCCATTTCGAGGACCGTCTGCTTGCCGGTGAGCATGTTTCCATTTTCATCAAAGATGGCGGTAGTGACCGTCAGATTATCGTTATTGCGTTCGTCGGCCTTGCGGAACTTAAGTTCCTTGGTCCCTACGTGTGCGACGACGGACAGATGCACTCCGCTCGCGCCCTTGAAGAATTGAGTCCGGCATTCAATGGGTACATCGTGCATTTCCTCCTGCGAGAAGACCGCCTGCTGGATCTCCTCTTTGGCCGCCGCCTCGGGGTTGGATTCGCCGCGCGGAGCGAAATAGCCATGGCGAGCCTGCAGCGCCCATTTTTGCTTATTCACCAGCGTCACCTTCAGGTTGTGATATTCCCCATTGAGCTTCAAATTTTGCGGCTGAAATCCCAGTAAATAAGAAACTTCCGGCTCGGCCGCGGCCTGCAGCAATCCCTGATCAATGTCATTGCGGTTGTGAATGAAAAGCCCGCCGGTGCCATCGGCGAGTTCCCCAAGCACTTCATCCTGAATCGTCTCCCCCTCCAGCATGAATCGCGTCTTCACAGGGCTCTCGGGGGCAGAGTTGGAGGCATCATAGGCCGAAGAGACATATAAGCCGCGTGCGTCAATCGTATTTAGCACGATATTTGCCTTGGTCGCATGATCGACGATCTCGCCGGACCAGTGCATCGCAGGGGTCACAAAAAATCCTGGCGACATCATGGCGATGATGCGTTGTCCGGGCAGCGCGCTCATCCTCCGAATCAGAGCCTCCAGATTTTGGTACGTGATCTGCAACTGCGATTCCTCAAAGTTCAATTCTCGCTGGGCCGCGGCCTCCGCAATGTTTTGGGCTGTACGCAGATCGGCTCCTGGGATGCACGTCTGAACGTCCTGGATCGCCACTTGCAATGCCGTGGGCTCGTGTACGTCCTGGATTTCGTAGGCCTCGTAGTTGGTCATCGGAGGGCAATCCGTGGGAGAGCCCTGCGAGGATAGGCGCGGCAGGATTCGCTTGAGCGCGTCATCGAGTTTCTCCCGGTCCGCCGTAAAATCCTGTTGTACCTGGCCGGACGTGCTGCCTATGCCAAAGCGGTCTCCGGCCTGCATGGCGTTAAAGAGCTTCGTGGCCGCTTGCCGCGATACCACGACGTCCTGTGTCGAAAGATGAAGATCGTCGAAGTACAACGCGACAAACCTTTGCGGCAGTTCAAGTGGCTTCACTGGCGTTCCTTCAGAGGCAGATTCCGGCGAGTCCGTCTTCGCCGCAGTCACATGGGAAGCGGGAGTCTCCACGGAAAAACTGGAAATGACTTGCGGTTTGCGGTTGTCGGCGAGCTGAAAATCTTCCTTTTTCAGATTGGGAACGACCTTGCCATTGTTGTCGCGCACGACGACGCGCACGAGGACCAAGTTAACGCGCACCTTAAACGTCGCAGGAGAATCGTGGGAAATGATTTCGTCGTTGGTTGCCTTCGCATCCGGTTTGGGGGCATTTTGGGATGTGTCAGCCGGTGGGGCTTGAGGAGCTTGCGGAGTTGCGGAAGGAGCCTGAGCGCGGGCAACGGTCAAGGCGGTGCAAGAAAAAATGCCAGCGAGAACAGTGAACCAGACTGCTCTCGGGAGACTGCTCGAAGGCCTACTGAGTGGAACCGTCACCATGAATCCTCCACTCCTTTAGCTTGCCTCAATCTGATTTCAGCGGAACAAACTGCAAGATTCATGCATCTTGCACGCACCACGGAAACGCACCTGCGCAGCTTCATCCACTTCTACTGTTTCGACGAGCAAGTCGTGCAAGCGGTTACAACTGCGTGAAATCCGTAGCTCAGATCGTAGTGAGATGCCGTTCCAACACCTGCCTAGCTCGGATTGCCGAAAACGGATCCACTTCCGTCTCTACTACTGTCTGTAGTTTCCGCGGCGACCAGTGTTACCATGCAACGTCCTATTCGTTGATCGCCGGAGGTTCGTGTGAAATCGTTTCGCCATCCCATCTTTTATGTTATCTCTGTCTGCGTCCTCATCTTCTCCGCTTGCTTTGTCGTTCGGGCCCAGCAGATCGATCCCAAAACTTACGGCGGCATGAAGTGGCGCCTAATCGGCCCCTTTCGCGGAGGCCGCGCCATCACCGTCGCAGGCGTTCCCAGCCAACCGTACACTTATTATTTCGGCGCAGTCAGCGGCGGCGTCTGGAAAACAACCGACGGCGGCATCTCCTGGGATCCTCTCTTCGATAAGCAAACCACCTCCTCCATCGGCGCAATCGCCGTCGCCGATTCCGATCCCAACGTGATCTACGCCGGCTCCGGCGAAGCCTGCATCCGCGGCAATATTTCTTTCGGTGATGGCATCTATAAATCTACTGACGCTGGAAAAACCTGGACCAACGTCGGCCTCAAAGAAACCCGCCACATTGGGGCCGTCATCATCCATCCCACGAATCCCGACGTCGTTTTCGTTGCTGCTCTCGGCCACGCCTACGGCCCCAACCCGGATCGTGGTATTTACCGCACGCGCGATGGCGGTAAAACCTGGGAAAAAGTTCTCTACCTCGACGATCGCACTGGCGGCATCGACATCGTTTTCGATCCGCACAATCCGCACGTCTTGTTTGCCGCGATGTGGGAAGGCTGGCGCACACCGTGGACGCTCAATAGCGGCGGCGCGAAAGACGGCCTCTATCGTTCGAACGATGACGGCTCTACGTGGAAGCGCATCGAAGGCAACGGCATGCCCGAAGGCACGCTCGGCCGTATTAGCGTTGCGGTCTCCGGCGCGGATTCGAATGTCGTCTACGCACTTATCGAAGCAAAAAAGGGCGGTCTCTATCGCAGCGACGACGGCGGCGTGAACTGGACGCTCATCACCGACGACCACCGCTTCACGCAGCGCGCCTGGTATTTCACGCACGTCTGGGCCGATCCGAAAAATGTCAATGGCGTTTACATCGCCAACACTGGTCTTTACGGATCCACCGATGGAGGAAAATCCTTCGAACGCATCAACGCGCCTCACGGCGATCATCACGCTCTCTGGATCGATCCCAACAACACGAATCGCATGATCAACGGCAACGACGGCGGCGCCACCATCAGCGTCGACGGCGGCAAAAACTGGACCACGCAAGACAACCAGCCCACCGCGCAGTTCTACCACGTCGCCGCCGACAACGATTTTCAATACCGCGTCTACGGCTCGCAGCAAGACAACTCTTCCATCGGCATCCGCACGCGCAGCGACCACGGCGCAATTCTCCCCGGCGATTGGGACGCTGTCGGCGGCGGCGAAAGCGGCTACATCGTTCCCGACCCGCGCGATTCGAACATCGTCTATGCCGACGACGAAGGCCCCATCTTCACGCGCTTCGATCGCCGCACCTTTCAAGCCCAGAGCATCCAGGAATGGCCCGATGATCCTGACGGCTATGCAGCCGCCACGCAAAAATACCGCTACACCTGGACCATGCCCATCGTCGTCTCTTCGCACAATCCCGACGTCATCTATCACACTGCGCAATATGTCTTTCGTTCGACGGATGCTGGGCGCACCTGGGCCACCATCAGCGGCGACCTGACACGCAACGACACATCCAAACAGCAGGATGCCGGCGGCCCGCTCACCAAAGACCAGTACACCGTCGAATATTACGACGTCATCTTCACTCTCGCGGAATCTCCCAAACAGGAAGCCCAACTCTGGGCCGGCACGGATGACGGGCTCGTGCAACTGACACGCGACGACGGCAAGACCTGGGCGAACGTCACTCCAACAGAAATTCCCGAATGGGCGATGATTAGCCTGATCGAACCCTCTCCCTTCGACGCGGCCACCGCCTACATCGCCGTCGATGGCCACAAGCTCGACAATTTCAAGCCCTACATTTTCAAGACTAGCGATTTCGGCAAAACGTGGGCAAAAATCGTGACGGGACTGCCGGACAATATTTATGTTCACGCCGTCCGCGAAGATCCCAAGCGAAAAGGCCTGCTCTACGCCGGCACCGAAACCGGCATCTATGTCTCCTTCAACGACGGCGCGAACTGGCAGCCTCTCCAGCTCAATCTACCTGTCACGCCGATTCACGACATGGTCGTTCACGAGGACGCGCTCACCGTTGCGACTCATGGCCGCTCGTTCTGGGTTCTGGACGGCCTCGGCCCTCTTCGCCAGACGAGCGCTTCCATCGCTGCCGAGGACGTTCATCTGTTTACTCCCGATACCGCCTTCCGTACCCGCGAAGGCCACATGAATCCGCGTCGCTATCCCATCGGCGAAAATCCGCCGTCCGGCGCAATCCTTTATTACTACCTGAAAGACGCGCCGAAGAATCCCGCCAAGCTCGAACTTCTCGACGCCGACGGCAAAGTCATTCGCTCGTTTACCAGCGAAGAAAAGAAAACCGACACGGGCCCCGACGAAGGCGAGCGCGATCTGCCCGTCGAGCACATCCCCGTTAAACCCGGCCTCAATCTTTTCGTCTGGGATCTGCGTTACGAGCCGCCCGCAAAAGTTCCCGGCCTAATTTATGATGCCGGTGAACCGGCCGGCGCGCTAGCTCTCGCCGGCAAATATCAAGTCCGCCTAACCGTCGCAGGAAAATCCCAAACCGCCCCATTCGAAGTAAAAATGGATCCCCGCGTCCAAACCAGCCCAGAAGATTTGCGCAAACAATTCGACCTGATGCTAAAAATGAGCGAGCGCCAGGATCTGATGAACAAAACAGTCATCGCCATCCGCGATTTGCGCACGCAGTTGCAAGCGCTCGAAAAGCGCATCGGCAGCAGTGACGAAGCGAAACCACTTGTCGCCGCATCCGCCGATCTCCGCAAGAAAATCAGCTCGATTGAAGAGGAATTAGTCCAGGTAAACTCGAAATCCAGCGAAGATCAAGCCAACTATCCGACGATGCTCAACAGCAAACTGGGCCATCTGCAAAGCCTTGTCGACAGTGCCGACACCGCTCCCACTGCCGCGGAAGCCGCCGTCTTCGCCGACCTAGACCAACACCTCGAAGCTCAGCTAACGAAATGGCGCGAAGTCCTGGCGAAAGATCTGCCGGCGCTCAACGACTCGATGCGCAAAAACAACGTCCCGCTCGTCGCCCCAGCCGCCGTGGCGGCCCACTGACGCACCTCGACCTTGTAGGGGCGCAGCATGCTGCGCCCCTACAGGCACAATCAAAACTGTCAGATTCTGATTTTTCTGAAAAGAGAACGCCCGCTAGAGAATTTCCGCTGAAGAATTTCCACCATCCACTAGTTACCGTCGAAACGCCCCGCCAATCTTTTTTCCCCAATGCGCCAACGCCTTCAACGATTTCGTATCCGTCGGATCCAAATGCAAAGGCGTCACCGACACTGCCCCGTCAAAAATTGCCGCATAGTCCGTATCCGGCTCGATGTCCTTGTCCAGCTTCTGCTCATACAACCAAAAATAAGTTCGTCCGCGCGGGTCTTTCCCTTCCCACAACTGATTTCGCGTAATCTTCTTCGACTGCCGAGTAAACTTCACGCCGCCCTTCCATGGCTCCGGCACATTCACGTTCAGCAGGACCTGGTCCGGCAATCCTTCTTTCAAAATTAATTCCGCCGCCGCTCGCGCCACCCGCGCCGCCGGTTCAAAGCTCACTTTCTCGCCCTTCGAGCACAACGACATCGCCACTGCCGGCATATGATGCAAAGCCGCTTCCCGCGCCGCTCCCACGGTTCCCGAGTAATACGCGTTCTCCCCCAAATTCGCTCCGTGGTTGATCCCCGAAATCACCAAATCCGCTTTCTCCGTCAAGAGTTTGTGCAGCGCCACAATCACGCAATCCGCTGGGGTCCCGTCCACCGCCCACTCCCGCTCCGCAACAGGATGGCAAATAATCGGCTGGCGCAACGTGAGCGACTGCGCCTTCCCGCTTTGCTCGCTGCTAGGCGCCACAATGCTCACGTCCGAAAATCCCGCAAACGCCGCGGCCAGGACGCGCAACCCTTCCGCGTGAATTCCATCATCATTCGTCAAAAGTATGTGAGGCATTTTCTTTGTGAGTTCGGAACCACTCGCGGTCTGCCCAACACAAATTAAAGTACACGGTTCGCGACGGCTCTAGCGAGTCTTCGGGCCAATGAAAGGTAGCGACGAGGTCTCCAGCTTCTTTTGCAGAGCGTCGTACATAGTTGTCCCATGTCTCGCCTTCCAACGGGTCACAGCTGAAAACATAGATCGTAGGGCCTGATTTCGTGCTTATTGCGGTGCTGATGCTGCCGTCTCTGACCAACCAAAGTTCGATCCCCAAAATCGCATGGTTATTTTGGGAGAGCCAATCTATTGCCGCATGGCAGTCTCTTTGTTTCCAAGCGGCTTCTTCTCCATTCACAAAGGCAACCGCTGCAAGCGATTCTGGAAAACCTGCAAGAACCGAGTGCGTCATCAGCGCCCCGCACAGAATCCACATGGCTTGAATTGTGAAGAGGAATGGTCGGGACGACTGGATTTGAACCAGCGACCTCACCCACCCCAAGGGTGCGCGATACCAGGCTTCGCTACGTCCCGACCGATACAAATGCGAAGTGGGCTTTACAGCTTTATCAGGCTATCACTTGCGTTCGAGAAGCGTCAAGAAAGCGCGCAGAGTGTCTCGCAGGTCCAGCAACATCTTCCGGCTCAAAAGTTGCGTGGTTCCCTCAGCAGCCGCACTGCTGGTCGAACCACCGCCAGCACCAGCTGCGCCCGAGTTCTCGGCATCGCCATTTTGCTCGCGCAAGTGCCGCCGGGCGCCAGCGATCGTAAACCCCTCGTCATACAGCAGCCGCTTAATCCGCAGCACCATCTCCACATCTTCTTGCCGGTAAAGCCGGTGCCCGCTCGAACTCTTTACCGGCTCAAGCATGGGAAATTCCGTCTCCCAATACCGCAATACGAACGGTTTCAGAGCGGTCAGCCGGCTGACCTCGCCAATCCGATAAAAATCCTTTTCAATCGTAGGCTGCGTTGCGGTAGCAGTACTCGGCATCTCGATTTCCTATAGGCAGGGGACGCCGCTATCGTAACAGCTTCGGGCATTTTCCTGTAGGGGAACGGCACGCCGTGTGCGTCTTGATCTATCCCTAACAACATCCCGCTCGATTCACTCCTCGTCTTTATTCTTCCGCGGGCGCGGCTCCCGCTTCCGCAACCTCTGCACAAATCTCACCGGCGCCCCAAGAAACTCATACTTCGCCCGCAACTGGTTCTCCAAAAAACGCTCATAACTAAAATGCATCGGCTCTTTCTGATTGCTGAAAAGCAAAAACGTCGGCGGCGCCGTCTTCGCCTGGGTAATGTAATAAATCCGCACCGGCCGTGCCTTAGGCGTAGTCCCGCGCTGCAAATCCACATCTTCCTTCAACCAGCGGTTCAGCTCCGGCGTAGCAATATGCCGCTTCCGCGCCGCCGCCACCTGATCGATCAAAGGAAAAAGTTTCCCCGCGCGCTCCCCGGTCTTCGCCGAAAGAAAAACAATCGGCGCATAACTCAAAAATTTCAATTTCCCGCGAATCATCTTCTCGTAATCGAACGCCAGCTTCTCCGGATTGAAATCTTCCGAACGGTAACGCTCCCCAGCAGGCCGCCGCGATTTTCCTTTCGCGCTGTCCGCATCGCGCGAGGCCGCATTCCGCGCCGCCACGACAGCCAAATCCCACTTATTAATCACTATAATCACCGACCGCCCCGACTCCTCGGCGTAGCTGGCAATCTGCGCGTCGCCCTGCGTCACGCCCTGCTCGCCATCCACCACCAGCAGCGCCACATCGCAGCGCTCGAGCCCGCGCCGCGCCATCACCACGCTCAACTTTTCCGCCACCAAAGTTGTCTTCGCTTTCCGCCGAATCCCCGCCGTATCCACAAACCGGTACGTATGCCCCTCGTGCACCACTTCGGTGTCCACGTTGTCCATCGTGGTCCCCGGAATCGGCGACACAATCGACCGCTCTTCCCCCGCCATGCGGTTCAGCAATGTAGATTTGCCAACGTTGGGCCGCCCGATGATCGCTACCTCGACGGCGTCCTCTTTCGCCACTTCCTCTTCCGACTCAACGGCATCCACTTCAGCCAGCGCCGCGTCCAGAAGATCGTCCACGCCCGTCCCATGTTCCGCGGCAATCGGAAACACCGGTGCGCCCAGCGAATGAAACACCGCCGCATTCACTTCCTGCGAAACCGCGTCCACTTTGTTGACCGCCACCACAAACGGCTTGCCAGTAGTGCGCAGAAGCCGCGCCAGCTCCTGATCCAGCGGCGTCACTCCCGCCTGGCTGTCCACCACCAGAACGAGCAGCGCTGCCTTCTTAATCGCCACATGCGCCTGCCGCAAAATCTCCGTCGGGATCAACGCCTTGTCGTCCGGCACAATCCCGCCCGTATCCACAATCTCCAGCGACTTCCCGCGCCACTCCGCTTTCCCATAAATGCGGTCGCGCGTAATCCCCGGTTCGTTCGTCACGATGGATCGCCGTGTCCCGGTTAGCCGGTTAAAAAGCGTGGATTTGCCCACATTGGGCCGTCCCAGAATCACCAAGGATGGAAGAATTTGTGTCATGTTGTGAAAGCGGCGGGCGGACAGTCGAGAACCGCAACAGCGCTGCAATCTTCCACTTTACCGCATCCCAGCTGATTTCGCTCATTCTGACGCTTCAAACAGCGTCGTCAATCTTTCGGAATGAGCGCAGCCTCAGCCACGGCCTTCGCCGAAAAAAAAGCGTCCCGGTTCACACCGGGACGCTTCGGTTAGTGGTTATCGCGGCTGTTAGAAGATGATCTTTCCCACCAGCTGCGCGTTCCGCGGTTCGCCCGGTCCAAGACCCGGCGCGCCGTTGAAATCGCCAATGGTGTCGGTTATGAAGCCAGTGCTCCCACTGACAGCTCCGGCGCCGGAAGCGAGGTTTATCCTGTTTCCGATGTTATAGATCTCTCCGCGAAGCTGTAGCCTGACCCGTTCCGTGATGGCGATGTTTTTGAAGATGGAGAAATCGAAGTCCACAAAGCCCGGTCCGTAGTATTTGTTTCGGGCTAGATTGCCGAGCTCTTGCGCTCCCGTGACGGGATCGACTGCCGGGACAAACGCGGCAGGGTTGACCCATTGTTCGCCGCCGTTCACAGCAGAAAACGTATGCGAAACCCCAGCGAATGGATTGCCCACTAGGTTGTAGCCGGGGCGGTTTGTGTCCCCTGTAATGTTAAACGGCTGGCCTCCGTGGAGAACCCAGAGACTGCTCAACTGCCAGCCATTGAACACTTTCTCCGTCCAGCCATGAGCCCACGGAGCTTTGGGCACATCATAGATGAAACTAGCCGTAAAGCTGTTTCGCGTGTCGTAATCGCCGTTCCCATATTCTGCTTTCAGGTTGGTGCTATCCAGTGGGATAACACCGCGGTACTCGCTGACCTCATCCAATTCGTGTCCCCATGTATAGGACACCTGAGAAGTCAATCCATGCCACGATCTAAGTTTAAAAGTCGTTTGCAGAGAGTTGTAGTTGGAATCGCCCACGCTGTTCAGCTGGTTAATGTCGCCAAACGCCGGGTACTGGCTAAAGTATGGCCGCGCAGCCTGCTGCTGCGCAGGAGTGAGGTTTGTGCCCGTATCTGCCAGCGGGATCTGGTTTATGTTCTGCATCACAGAGAGCTTGTGAGCGTTGCTGCCGACATAGCCGATCTGGAAGATCGCGAAATTGCCCAAGCTCTTTTCGATCTGGAGGTTGTAATTGAAAATGTACGGCGCCCGGAAATTCTGGCCTACCGAATAAATTCCGAACGGCCCATTGGCGCATCCGGGATCGGTCGCAACGTTGCCGGTCACGCAAGTGCTGACTCCGGGATAGATGGAGCTCGTAGGATTGACCGTTCCGGCGTTGCCCGTCCCTGCGGGGCATGTCGGCTGTTGCACGGCGTTCCAGTTGTAGCCACCGGACGCGTTCACTCCGCATATCGGTATTGAATAGAGTGAGACAGGTTTCGGGCCTGCCGGGTTGTCTTCGAGCCCATCCGCCGCGTTGTTTGGCGGGCGGTAGTCTAGGAACGGGTTCATGTTGATTTGGTCGTAGAAAACACCGATGCCGCCGCGCACGACCACGTCGTTCTTTGCTGTTGGTTGATAAGCAAAGCCGAAACGAGGCGCGAAGTTATTCTTATCCGGAGGGAAGATGCCGCTGATTCCATTCCCCTGGGTGAGGAGTCCACGCCCTGGAATGAAGACCACCAGGTCCTGACTGTCATTGTGGAGAGGTCCAAAATATTCCCAGCGGAGGCCCAAATTGATATTCAGTTTGCGTGTGACTTGCCACTGGTCAGCTCCGAAAAAGCTGAGGCCATTCACGGTAACTGTGCGCTCCGCATCTCCCACTGCGACACTGGAATTGGAAACGTCGCCGGCGAGGAAGTCGGCAAGAGCTAGCGTGTCCAGGCAAACCGCCGATGGGTTATTCACTGGGAGGCATGTACCGGCCCAGGGTCCTTGGGTTCCGTCGAAGACGAACTGGCCGAGCGAGTGCCGGTAGTAGAACTCATTCACGTGTCCTTGGCGCATTTCGCCACCGAACCGGAATTGGTGTTTCCCCCGATTGTAGGAGGCGATGTCCTCTAACATACCCGTGATGTCATTGCGTCCTTCTGGAGGCGTGATGCCAACTTGCTCAAATCCTCCACCGGCGGGCGGAATGATGGCGATGTTTGGCGCTCCGAAGATCGGCTTCCCGTTGATGAGCGCGTCCGGGCTTTGTAACAAGCCCATCGCCACAGTATCGAAACTTGCGTTCGCATCGCGGAACGTTTGGTTGAAGTAGTTGACGCCGAAGAGAACCTGGTTGGTCAAAGTAGGCGTAAAGATGGAGTTGAGCACCAGCGTGTAGTTCTGCACATGGATGGGAGCTCTCTCAAAATAGTAGGGAATGTTTGAGCTGGCCACGGCTAACGCCGTGCTGGTTCCCAGGGGCGCCGTCTGGCTGCCCTGTCCGTTGAACATGCGCGCTGAAAGGTGATGATTTGGCGTGAAGTTGTAGTCCAGTTTCAGGACGCCATTGTAACTGTAGCCCGTTGACGGCGACGAGCTGAAAAAATTGCTGGTCGTTGCCGGCAAATCCAGAATGGATGAGGGGCCGGAAGTCGGCCAAAGGCCGGGCGCTGTGCCCGGGTTGGGGCAGGCCGAGCACAAGGCTCCAAGCATGTTTTCCGAAATCGTGCTCGGCGCAACACCATACGTCTTCAATATAGCCAGAGCGTTGTTTACGAACGCCTGTGACGGTTCCGTGGCGACGCCGGAAAGCCCGATGATGTACTGTTGCTTCTCGAAACCCACGAAGTAAAAGAACCTATTCTTGAGGATGGGGCCGCCCACCGTGAACCCGTAGTTTTCGTTGCGTAGTTCCGGCGCCCTGGTCGGATTCGTGCTCGGGCAAACCGGATTCAATCCCGAGCAGTAGAACGGCGATGGGTCGGAAAAGACTTCATTCCGCCAATAGTAGTAAGCGGAACCATGGATATCGTTCCCGCCAGATTTGAGCACTAGGTTCACTGTGCCACCGGCGTTGCGGCCTGCTTCCGCCCCGGATTGCGTTTGCGCGGAGAACTCATCGACCGCATCAATCGGCATCACCACGCCGGCAATTCCCGAGACGCCGCCTTGGTTGACCGCCGGAATGTTGTGCCAGAAATCGTTGTTGTCCACGCCATCGATCTGCCAGTTCATTTGATTGGGCCGGGTCCCGTTGAGCGAACCATATCCGCCCACGGAGTAACCCGAGTAACCCGGCGCGAGCGCGATCAATTGCGTGAAGTCCCGGCCGTTCAGCGGCATATCCTGCACCATCTGGGTGGAGATCGTCGTGCTCTGCGTCTGGCTCGTGGTATCCAGGCTCAGCGCCGCAGCGGAGACTTCCACTGTGGTTGCCTGCTGCTGCATGGAGAGTTTGATCGGCAGCGTGAAGATCGTGCCTGCCGCCACCTCGACTTTGTCCACGGTATAAGGCGGGAAACCAGATGCAGTGACCGTTACCTTGTAGAAGCCCAGCGGAATGTCCTGCAAGGAAAATTCGCCGTCACTCGTGGTTACCGTGTTGTGCTCGAGCCCAGTTGCCGTTTCTGTTGCTTTGACCTGAGCGTTCGGGATGACCGCGCCCGATGGATCCGTAACCGTGCCACTGATGGCGCCGCGGAACGTCTGTGCGTGACCTGCACAAACGAAAAGAGCGAGCACAATCGCGCCCACTCCTATCCGTAAGAATGCTTTCTCAATTCCCCTGTATCCCCTTTGGTCTTGCCGTTGCATAAATACACCCCTCCTTGTAAATCGAATGTTCCTCGGCATTTCTTGGTCGACCACTCCCCAGGTGTGTGCTCCTACTAGCACCTTTTTAGCCCGGCCTGTCAATTCCAAGTTTTCGATTTGATTGGGCAAAAGATTGAATACATTGACTTTGAGGAATTACCGGCGCCGAGACTCCCTCTGCGCCGCGGTGTCTCCTCCGCCCTACCGGGAGGGAAGGCGTTGCCACCCGCAGAATGACCGAATCGGCGGTGGTGGGGATGGACTAGAGCCAAAAGTCACGCTTGCCCGCGCCGACTTTCCCTATATTGCTGCGAACTGCCGCCGGGTTCGGCATTTCTGGTAGAGTGCTGAGCAGAGAAGAGATAGCCCCGCGCCGCAATATTGCGATTTGTTAAGATCGTGTAAGTTTTAGGGGCTCCCCTGCGTACTAGTCTATGGAACCGCTGAGACCAGGCCCGATGAGCGTGCCGGGAATGACGGAAACCACGGAGGCAGTTGCCCGGGCTCGTGCAGGGGATGCCGATGCCTGGGGCGAGCTTTACCGGGATTTTGCACCGGCTATCTTTCGGTTTTGCAGGAGGGCTCTGCCGACCCGGGAAGATGCCGAGGACGCCACCATGGAGATCTTCATGAAGTTGCGCGACAAGCTGAGCCAGTACGACGAGACACGCTCCTTTTCCGCATGGCTTTACAGAGTCGCCGCTAACCATTGCTGGGACATTCTGCGCCGCCGCAAAATCCGCCAGGACAAAGAGACCGAGGACGTGGAGAATGTCCCGCTGGAGCATCCAGATCCAAGCCAATTGGACAAACTGATTGAACAGAAAACCAGTGAAGAAGTACGGCAAGCTTTGCACAAGCTGGGGGCGCGCGCACGGATGGCTCTGGTGTTGCGCTATTACTCGGACATGAGTTATGACGAAATTGCCGATGCGCTCGGCGTGCGGCGCGCTTTTGTGGGCGTCGTACTGTTGCGCGCGCGGCATGAACTTCGGCAGGCGCTGGAGGGTAAGAGTGCGCTGGCTGCGGGAGGGACCTCGTGAGCGAACCTGCTAACCCGGTGTCGCCAGAAGGACCGGGTGGGACGATGGATCATCTGGATGAGATGACGTGCCTGCTCTATGCGGAGCGCCAACTGGACCGCGCCCGCGCGCAGGCCGTTTCCGCGCACACACAGGACTGCGCTGCCTGCCGCACCTTGCTGCGGGCCCTCGATCGCGAATCCCGATTGCTCACGCGCGCCATGCTGGAAGCGGACGAACCGCTGCCGGCGCGGCTGGCGGAATTTCAGGAGCGCGCGCGGAAAACGCATCACTGGATATCGGGCCTGATTTTCGGATTGGCGGCAACCGGCGTTTACGCGCTTTATACACAACTGGAAACCTGGCAGGCACGACTGAGTGATGCCGGGTTCGGCGGCACGAGCCTGCTTAGCTTATTGATTTTTCAAGGCGCCTTCTGGAAAGGATGGCAATCGGTGATCACACTTCTCGAGGTGCTGGCGATGCTTACCGTGGCGGGATTTGGCTTGGTGATATTCCGGCGACGCCTGCGGCGCGGCTCGGCACTGGCGCTGGTGTTTGCGGGATTGTTTGCGGCGCTCGTTTCGCCTCCGCCGGCTGGCGCCACGGAGTTCCGCAAAGCGCAGACGGCCGAAGTAAGGCAGGATGAAATCATCAAAGGCGACATCTATCTTTCCGGTGAGCGAGTTCGCGTCGAGGGCACGGTGGAAGGAGACGTCTACGTCGCGGGCAAGGACATCGATATCGATGGGCACGTCACCGGGGACGTGATCGCCGCGTGCCAATCCATGCGCGTTCGCGGGCGGGTGGACGGCAATGTCCGCTCGGCGGGGAACAACGGGATCATTTCCGGAAGTGTTGGAAGAAGCGTTACCTGGTTTGGCGATTCTGTGACCGTCGATTCCACGGGGAAAGTCGGTCAAACCGTTTCCATGTTCGGCGGCAATCTTGCCATTGATGGCCAGGTGGGCCGCGACATTCTTTTTTTCGGGCACGAAGTCGGCGTGAACGGCGCGGTCCTGGGATCCATCTGGGAGAAAGGCGATTCGCTGATCATCGCTTCTACCGCCCAGGTCGGTGGAAGAATTCAGTTTAAAGGCGACCAGCAGGCAAACGTATCTCCCGGTGCAAAACTCGCCTCACCGGTGGAATTTACCCAGAGGGAGCACAGGTCGGAATACACAACTGGGCATTACTACATGTGGCGGATCATTTGGACGGCGGCTTTCATACTGCTTGGGCTCGTACTGTTTTTGCTCCTTCCGAAATTTGCCTCGGAGGCCGTATCTGCCGGGGAACGCGTCGCAGCTCCAATTGGGCTGGGTGTACTGGTCTTCTTCGGTGTGCCGATCGCGGCTATTCTTGCGTGCATAACTGTCGTCGGTTTCCCGCTGGGACTGCTCACACTCGGGCTGTGGTTCTTTGCGATCAATTGCGCGGAGCTTGTGGTCGGCAATGTGGTTGGCAACTGGATTTTCGGAAGAACCGCCGACACCTGGGGCCAGATTGGAAGAATGGCCGCGGGCTTCGTGATTGTACGTATCGTGTACACGCCGATAGCGCCGCTGCATGTGATTGGGGTCCTGGTCGCGCTGGGAATCTGGTGGTGGGGAATTGGCGCCATCGCTTTGGCGCTCTATAGGCGTCTGCAGCCAAAGGTCTCCTCCAGCTCGATGGGAGTGCCGGTGGCGGCGGCTTCCTAGCCGCAAATTTACCTACCGCTTGTCTGCTTGAAGTGGGCTTTCGAGGTTGGGTTAATTCGAGGCCCGTGTCTTTCTCGCGGTGGAATCGCCCCTCCCCCTCCCCGGTTTTCCCGTAAGTGCGGATTCTAAAGGACTTTAAGTGGCTCTGTTTACATCCTGCAGGAGCGGGGCGATGCCGCAACCGATAGAAGTTAAAAGCCAGTCCGAGCAACAGAGCTTGCCGCATCTGCATGGG
>Ga0074044_10001670_pt1 | contig 19889 bp, 13 predicted proteins | sample BogForMeECP23OM1_FD_94443 | JGI IMG/M metagenome (GOLD analysis project Ga0074044, IMG submission 94443) | Bog forest soil microbial communities from Calvert Island, British Columbia, Canada - Bog Forest MetaG ECP23OM1 | ecosystem: Environmental > Terrestrial > Soil > Wetlands ...
GAGAGACAGCTTCGCACCCGGCACGACTTTGTTGCACTCGGGAGACTCGAAAAAGGCCTCGTCTGCGTTGCAGCTGCTAGACACAAGGATGCCGGACCACGATCCGGAATTTCTCGCATTGTTCTGCCCAGCCACGCCGGGGAAGACTAGAGAAAAAAGCGCTACCAGACAGAAGAAGCCTTTCGCGACTGCATCAGATCTGACCAACAGCGTCAATTCCAAACCCTCCTTTCATTCTTAAATTCGGCCCGTACTATACGCCCGAAAATCTCGGCGCACAAGCTTTCCGAGCGAAATCTGCCCGGTCCTGGCGGCGTGTCTTTGTACTTCGTTCCTGATGTATGGTCGGCTAACCTTACCTTGGGATTACTTCACGTTGCCCGTAATTGGGGCGCAATGCGCGCCCCAAAATCGAAAAGTCGTAACCCACACCGAATGATCGACCAAAGGGAACTATGGCGTGACTGGGGAGGCGGTTACCTGTCCTGTCATTCCGCGAGCAGGGTGGACGCTTGCGCCTGCGCTCCAACCGGCAGATTGATCATCTTCGCGATCTTCGGCCAGCGGTGGCTCGCTCTCAGGCGTTTCGAGACCACAAAGCGGAGGTAGACCATCATGGAGCTGTCACGCTCCTCGATCGCCCTTACTGCCCAATCGGCTCCCTGGTCTATTTCGCCGCAGAGAAGGTGAAAAAGAGCGTGAGCCCGGGCATCGCCAATCGCCTTGCCGGAGCCAAGCGCTTTCGCGAGAGATGATTCGACTTCTTCCCCATTGCGCCGCGTGAGTCCGGCGAGCACGCCAATTGTGTCGGGAGACCAAGGCCCAATCGCATAGGCGCGCCGCGCGATCTTCAACGCCTCGGGAAGGTCACCTTTGTCGGCGTGGATCATCGCCATTGACACCAGAGCCACGACCTGGTTCGGGTCCAACTCCACGACCTTCTTCAACTGCTCAAGGGCTTCATCGTCCCGGCCCGCTCCCTGTAGATAGGCATGCAGATTCATCCGTGTCCATACTTCGAGCGGGTCTTCTTCGATGGCGCGCTGGGCCAGTGCGATGGCCTGCTCCACATTCCCCCACCAAAACTCAACCCACCCATATAGAGGACGGATGAGCCCAAAACCGGCGTCTTTGGCCATTGGATAATCAAAGTGCTTCTCGGCCGCAGTCCAATCCATGTCATACATTGCCGCGACGTAACCCAAAACCGCATGTGCCTCGGGAAGCGATGGATCAATCTCCAGGGCGCGCTTGATCTCGGCACGCGTCGACGCTGTGCATTCATGTGCAGAGTGCCGTCCGAAATGCGCCAGGCAATGCCAATAAAACGCCAGCCCGACATGAGGCATGGCGAAGGCGGGATCAAGCTTGCTCGCCTGTTCATAGAATTGCCGGGCCAGTTCGAGTGACTCCGGCGTAACCTTGGCCTGATGATACTTGCCCTTCAGGTAAGCTTCATAGGCTGCGAGCTTCGGCGTATATCGTTGTGGAGAAGCCTCGCGTGAAAGCCGGACCCGCAAAGCCTTGGCGATCGCCTCCGAGATCTCATCCTGGACGGCAAAGATGTCGCTCAGTTCCCGGTCATATCGCTCGGACCACAGATGTGACCCGTCGGCGGCATTGATCAGCTGCGCCGTGACGCGAATGCGGCTTCCCGCGCGCCGAACGCTGCCTTCGAGAACCGTGCTTACGCCGAGTGCTTCGGCGATCCCGCGGATATCCTGCTCTTTGCCGCGGAAGGCGAACGCCGAGGTGCGCGCAATCACCTTCAGGCCTGAAATCTGCGCCAGCAGGTTGATGATTTCTTCGGCAAGACCGTCGCTGAAGTAATCCTGCTCCTTGTCATCGCTCATGTTAGCGAAAGGCAGCACGGCGATCGAGGGCGCGGCGTGATCAAGAACGGCAGGAACGCCACCGCTGGGAGCTTGCTTGTGTTCGTCGGCAATCTCCAGCCCCGCCTTGCGCAGGCCGTCCAGCACGTGCTCCACCATTTCGGGAGCGAACCACATCGACTTCAGGGCGCGCGCGATCTTTCCGAAGTTGGGCACCAACTTCAGCATCTCGCCAAGGGATTGGCTGGCCGCGTCTCGTTCCCCAACCTGGCCGTAAGCCGCAGCCAGAACCTCGTAGGTAGGGAAAAACCCGGGCAGATTGATCTTGAGCGCAATGTTCAGCGAGCCACGGTAGTCGCCTTTGCGGTAGGCGTTCCAGGCGAGAGGAAACCAGTACCAGCCGGGGTGGCGCGGATTGAGCTGCATGGCCCGCTCCATCAGGGCGCAGCCGCGGTCCCAGTCGCCCGAGTAAGCCAATAAGCTGCCCAACTGTGCCAGAACGGCCCCATCCATGGGGTTGAGCGATATGGCCTGCTCCGTCGCGGATCGGAACGCCTGAAATTCTTTGCGGAAGAACAAAGTCTTAGCCAGGGCGGTTTGGGCAAGCGCATTTGAAGGAGCGGCGTCCGTTGCTCGCCGCGCGGCTTGGAGCGCCCGCCCGAGGGGGTCCGGCTGCGCGTTGAACCCAAAACCGTACTCATCCGCATACAGTAGCGACAACATGGCCCAACCATCGGCATAGCCCGGTGCCTGTTGAACGGCCCGCTCCAAACAAGTCCGAGCCACGGCGTGTTCTTCTGGAGTTCCCCGATAGCCGTAACCTCTGCTGCGCAGAAACGCTTCATAAGGCGTCAACTGGTCGAGGGCCTTACTCCGGACAACGTCGCTCATGCTGTACGGCAGAACGCCAAATGCATCGGCGACGGTGGAAACGATCCGCGGAACGAGGTCGTCCTGGATCTCGAAGACGGCTTCGGGGCTGAAGCTACGTTCGTAGTTCTCCGCCCACAGATGGGCGCCGGAGACCGTGTCCACGAGTTGCACGGCAAGGCGGAGTTTGCTTCCGGCATGCCGCAGGCTGGCTTCCATCACATAGCGCGCCCCCAATTCCTTGCCGATGGCGCGAACGTCGCCCGACTCGCTGGAATATTTCGCGGTCGAGCCGCGCGCGATCACGCGCAGATAAGAGAATCGCGAAAGCCCAGTGATGACTTCCTCGGACAACCCCTCGGCCAGAGCTTTCAGATCCTGGTTGCTTCCCGAGTACTTGAACGGCAGCACCGCCACCCAGAAGCCTTCGTCGGCGCGTGTGGCGCCGGAATCGGGGATAGCTCCGGTACGCAACGTCGAAGAGGTTGGCTGAGTTGAACTCTGGCCCGCGGTCGCTCCGGCTTCCGGAATTTCCAGCCCTGCTTTCCGCAAGCCATCGAGAAAGCGCTCGCCGTACTCGGGATTCCACACTTTTGCGACCTGCTTGCGCATCAATGCCGGCAATTCGGGGCGGAACTTCACCAGTTCGGCGGCTGCTTTTGCACCGCCTTCCACATCTCCAAGCTGACCGTAAGCGGCCGCGAGAAGCATGGGCGCCAGCGGATTGCCCCGCAGCTTGGCTTTAAGCGCGAAACTGAGTGCGTCCCGGTAGTCGCCCCGGGAGTATGCGTGGTAAAAATCCGCGAACCAGTACCACCCCGGATGATTGGGGTTGAGCTGTTTGGCCCGCTCGACCAGTTGCATGCCACGCTCCGCGCTGCCGGCGTAGATCAACAACTCACCCAGATAGGCAACCGAGTTACCGTCCATCGGGTTGAGCACGACTGCGCGCTCGGCGGCATCCCGGAACGAAGCGTAGTCTTTCTGGCACCAGAGCGCCTGGCCCAGACTGAAGTAGGCCAGATGATTGGAAGCGCCCAGCGCGACAGCCCGCCGTGCGGCGGAGGTTGCGATCTCTAACGCATTGGCCTGAAGCTCGTACCCATGAACATAGTCCTGGCCGCAAAGGAACGAGAGCATCGCCCAGGCATCCGAATAGGCAGGGGCCTTGCGCACCGCTTCTTCCAGTCCGGACCGCGCGGCAGCTAGTTCCTCGGGCGTGGCGCTGTAGGTGTAAGCGAAGCTCCGCAGCACCGCCTCGTAAGGACTCAACTGCTCCGGAGCCCGGCTGCGCAACCCCTCGCTCATGCTTCGTGGCAGAACGCCGTTCATGTCTGCAACGGTCGAAACAATTCGCGGAACCAAGTCGTCCTGCAACTCAAAGATTGTTTCCGCGCTGAACGCCCGCTCATAGTTCTCCGCCCAAAGATGCGCTCCGGAAACCGTGTCTACCAGCTGCACGGCAAGCCGTAACCTGCTGCCAGCTTGACGAAGCGTCCCCTCCATTACATACCGCGCGTTCAGTTCTTTGCCGGCGGTGCGGACATCCACCGACTGGCCCACGTAGCGCGACGAGGAACTGCGGGCAATGACGCGGAGATAGGAAAACTTCGAGAAGCCGGTAATGGTGTCGTCGGTCAGCCCATCCGCCAGAGCTGCGAGATCTCCGTTGCTTCCGCCATGCTGGAACGGCAACACGGCGACCCAGAAACCTTCATCGGCACGAGCGCCGCCCGAGTCGGATGGTGCAGCCATCCTCGGCGCCACAGTGGAAACAGGCGTCGGACGTGACGCATGCCGCGCCAGATCACGGAATTCATTGCTGACGTCGCGGGCGGTCTGCAGGCGGTGCCGCGGGTCCTTCTCCAGGCAGCGCCGGACGACGCGCGCCAGATCGCTGGGCAGATCGGGGCGAACGTCTGTGACCGACGGTGGAGTGTCGCGCAAAATCGAAGAGACCAGCTCGGCCGACGATGTCCCCTCGAACGGACGGCGCCCGGTCGCCATCTCGTGGAGCAGGACGCCGAGAGAAAAAATGTCGGTGCGGTGGTCGAGCGGGCGACCCGATGTCTGTTCTGGAGACATGTAGGCCGGCGTCCCCATCACCACGCCCACTTCCGTTCGGCTGGCTGAGGTCATGGTGGCGTCTCCGAGGTTGGAGCCGCGAACATCTTTGGCAAGGCCGAAGTCGAGCACCTTGACCCGGCCTTCATTCGAGACCATGACATTGGCAGGCTTCAGGTCGCGATGTACGATGCCTTTCTCATGTGCCGCTGCCAGCGCATCCCCCAGAGCACTAGCGATCTCGACGATCTGTTCGAGGGGAAGCCCGCCTGCGCAGATGAGCCGGTCAAGCGGCTGACCTTCGACTAGCTGCATGGTCAGGAAGTGGACGCCGTCGGATTCCTCGACCGAGTAGATGGTGACGATGTTTGGATGGTCGAGTTGGGCGAGGGCCTTCGCCTCACGACGAAAACGCACGAGCCGCTCGGGATCGTGCGCCATTTCGGCGGGCAGGACTTTGAGCGCTACGTCGCGGCCGAGTTTCGTGTCGGTGGCGCGATACACCTCGCCCATTCCACCGGCGCCAAGCGGCGACTGGATTTCATAGGGGCCGAGTTTTATCCCAGGAGCAAGAGCCATCCGTGCGCGCAATTATAGACTGTGCAGCACGTTGCAGCGGATGCGGTGATTCTGGATGGTTTGTCGGCTAACCGGAAGTTATCCGAGCCGCCACTGGGTAGGCAGTCTCTCAATTGGCGTAACATCCCGATTACACTCACGACCCGGACCGGATCGGTTCTGAGTGAAATCGCGTGCTTACGACAACAATCCGTCTCCCAGTCTCCGGTAAACCTAATGACCCCGGGTTGGCCAGCACGCGGTCACGCGATTTTGTCTTGCGGCCTGCAGGGCAATTCCGGGGACCGCTGAGGAGCGGCCACGCCCAGCCATTTTCCCAAGCCGCGGAAGTGGTCCAACCACGCGCCATTCATGCGCGTTGGGTGGGCTCCGGAAAGCGTCTCGACCAGCTGGTAGTAAACGTTCTGCGGTTTCCAAAGATCCACTTCCAGCGGCGGGACGCGGCTCAGCGAAACCAGAGCCTCCACCATCTCCAGCGCCTCCGGATCACCGGGTTTCCGCGCCCACTGCTCCACCTCCGTGTTCAACCGTTGGCGCAGAGCCGATTCCAGGCAGGATATATCCAGATTGACGCCGTCGTGCCGGGCGGCATCGAGCAGCATCCTGATACGATCCAGATCCAATTCCTGGTCCGTCAACGCCCGCTGCACTGCGCTGCCCAATACAAACTCGGCGGTGGTGCGCAGGATGGGCGGCGGAGGCAGGTGGAGGTCGGACAAGAAGCGCATGAATGGGGCGTGGTGCTCGTATACCTGGCGGTACATGGCCTCGGCCTCGTCCATGGTGGAGTTGACGATTTGACTGAGAATGCGCCGTTGCTCATCGCGGAACAGGGACTTCAGCGAGTAGGTCGCGCCCCGAAAATGGCGATCGATCACACGCAGGCATTCCGGCAACTCGGCACTGGAAAAGGCCTGGCTCGCCTCTTCTACCACCACGCGGAAGGCATTTTTGCTCTGGAAGGGGCGAACTCCAGCGCTCAGGTTGTGATCGCCGAAATGAAGCACGGCGAAGCCGACGGTCATGCGCGCGCGTGTGATGTTCGAGACAATGCGGGCGCGACCGAGAGCAAGTTTTGTATTACCGGACTCCAATTCGCGCGCTTCCTGCAGGTCGACACGGTAGCTGTAAATCGAGCTCCAGCCGTGGTAGCCGTCGAAGAGCGAGCTGATGGCGTAATGTGCGCCCACTCCCAACAGGTCCAACATGGCGGGTCGGACGAAGCGTTCGTAAACGTGGCGACCGTTCCCGTAGTCAGGGATGTTGCTCCAAGCCGCTTCTAGGCGGCGCAAGAATTCCTCCTCGCGGTATTCGCCGAAGAGCTGCTCGCTAAGTTGCACGGCGCGGCCGGCGTACTGGAGGACGTGCACCGTCTCCGGTCCGGTCAGTTCGTCGAAGAACCACCCGCAACTGGTGTACATCAACATGAGATGGCGCTGTGCTTCGAGCAATCTTAGAGTTCGCACTTGTTGTTCGAGGGAAAGTTCCCGCACCGCATGGCGGGCAAGAAATGCGTCCACATTGGCGGGCGAACGATCCAGCACGACGTTGATGTAATCGTTGCGCGCGGCCCAGGCATCCCGCAGAAGTTCCTGCGCGCTGAGTTCATAGAACTTGGCGAGATCATCGCGCAGCCAGTCCATTGCCTCCCGGAGAGGCTGCCGCCAATGTTGGCGCCAGGAGCCGCATCCGCCGGAATTGCAGCCGCAATCACTCTTCCAGCGTTCCACCCCATGCATGCAACTCCACGAGCTCTTCTCGATGATTTCCACTTCATGAGATGGCGGGTGCTGGGCAAGGTATTCACCGTAGTTGGTGATAGTTGCCAGCTGGTTGCGCTCAATGTAGTCGAGCGCATAGGCGAGGGCCATGTCGCCGTGGGCATGATGATGACCATAGGTCTCGCCGTCGGTAGCGATGTGGACCAATTGCGCCCAAGGGCGGTCGTCATTGAAGCCGCTGAGCAGTCGGTTGGCAAAGTTCGATCCGTTGACGAGCAAGTTTTCGAACGCGACCGCGTGCGAGATGGGGCCGTCGTAAAAAAACAAACTGATGCTGCGGCCGGACGGAAGGTGGCAGGCGTAGGCGCGCGTGGGGTCGATGCCAGTAGCCTCGAGGTTGAGCCATTCCTCCCAGGGCTGGTGGCGCATCCGACGGGCCTGGTGCTGGGCCAGAATCGTGAACTTGAGGCCGACCGAACTGAGGAGTTCGAGTGTCTCCAGATCCACGGCAGTTTCCGGCAGCCACATGCCCTCAGGGTCTCGTTCGAAACGGTGCTGGAAATCGCGCATGCCCCAGACAATCTGCGTAGCCTTATCGCGCGAGTTTGCCAACGGGAGGATCATGTGGTTGTACGCCTGCGCGAGTGCGGCTCCATGGCCCGAGAACGATTGCTGACTCTGGCGGTCGGCCTCCAGCACCCGCTCATAGGCGTGCGGCGCGTTGTGCTCCATCCACGACAACAGCGTCGGCCCAAAGTTGAAGCTGATGCGGGCGTAGTTGTTGACGATCTTTGCGATCCGGCCCGCTTCGTCGAGAATCCGCGCGGCGCCATTGGGCAGATAACACTCGGTGGCAACGCGCCCGTTCCAGTCATGGTAGGGAGAGGCGCTATCCTGCAGTTCGACCGCCTCCAGCCAGGGATTTTCGCGCGGCGGCTGGTAAAAGTGACAATGGACACAGAGATAACGTGCCATCAGGCGTCTCCGGGAGCGGCCTTAGAAAATAACTCGGCCCGCTCTCCTCACAACACCCGATTCATACGCGACTCGGGGGCTCTCAGGCGCTGACAGGACCGCGCCAAACGCCTGCGTTAAACATAGCGCGGTATGCAAGCGAGCGGGATAGACGAACATGGTACGTCTGGCATCGGAACAGTTGTTGGGATCTAAAAGGGGTCTGAGAGGAACCTTGTTGGGGCAGACAATCGGTGAGTCGGCTTCTCGGAGAAAGCACCCGGGCTGGGCGGGCGGCGAGAAGAACACGAGAATCCAGTAAGGACTATGCCGTGGCTGCGTTGGCTTGTCTGGATCCCAACACTTCTTCTTCGGCTATCAGCCAGTCCTCCATTGCGCTTCCATCCAGGCGGCCACGTTCTTCATACAGCTGATACGCACGTTGGCGGATTTGTTCTTCGGCTTCGGCATCGGGTGGTTTGGGTCTGATTGGGATAGGAGTCTTGGGACTCATGGGGATTACCTCCGCCCAGAATTGTCTTCCCGCTAACTGCATTTTGCAAGGTGGCACTTCGAAAGCCTATCACTGCCACATCGTCGGGCAACATCTGGGTCGGGGGAATAGCGGAGGCTCACCTGACAAGGAGTGACGGGTGGGTTCTTAGAGTCTTCCGCGGCAGGTCAGTCTTAGGCCGGATTGCTGGTGAAAAATCGCGTTTACACTCACGACCCCGCCCCCGTGGGGGTTCTGAGTGTAATGGCCTGAACTCGACAGGTACAATGGCTACCGTTGTTGCGGTCAAAAAGGAGATTCCGGAGTAAATGAATATGGCCTCGGAGCGACCGCTGCCTGCACCTAGGATCTCGCTGGTCGTCAGCGGGCTCCTCACCATACGGCAAAAATGGTTCGATGTCTGTATAGGTAGGTGCGACGGAGCTAACGTCGTCCCCGTCCTCCGAGACTCAGGCGAGATCTGTTTGTTAGCGTCTTTGGGCGATCGCGACGGCAGGAAGCTTCGTATTTCGCGGCACGAACTCTCAGGCTTTGGAGACCACGCTGCACGGGCCTTCCAATACGGCGCGATTGCCGGTTACCTTCGCTCTGGGGGATTTATTGAGGAGCCTGATCAGGAGCGGTACCTCACCGACCTTCGAGAGGCAATAGTAGGCAATGACGCCACGCCAATTGATGTTTTCCTCAGCCGCTACGCTGACCAGGGTAACAGCGACAGTGCGCTGACCTATGACACCGCCCTGTTTCTTACAAACGATGCCGGTGCCCCGGAGCGGGTTATCTCGTCGCGCCGCGAGCATTTTGAAATGGTTTACGCCATGGAGGGGTCGAGCGACTTCCTGCTTGTGTACGGTCTCCTTTTACAATCCGCTGTCGCGCCGTTGCTCTATGGCCTCTCAATTCTCCAAATCGCGATTAGCTTCGAACATAGCGCAGAAGTTAAACGTATCAGGACAGCAATGGCGGAGTCAGCGCTCATTGCCACCGCACCGAGCACGGCCCACTGAAAACAATCTGACGGATCGGCACGGGCCGAAGCCGTGCCCTGATACAAGACAAGCTCCTCCGTGCTCGGTGCGGCATAACACGTAAGGTTCACAGTTGACGTAATATCCCGATTACACTCATTAACCTTAAAGTCAGTGGGAGGCTGAATTCCCCAGTTGGGACGTCGGGCGACATACTACTTAGCCCCTTTTGAAAACACGACCGATGTATTCGAGGCTGCACCATAACCGATTACTTTACGTTCGCAACGGGCCATTTCACGCGCTTTCAACAAGAAATCTACCCCGGATGTGAAATGAGTCCGCCGCTCAAAGTTTTGTCGCTATTCAGCACCTGGCGGCGGAGGGAGATGATAGGGTATGCCCGCCGGGATGGCCAAGTTCACGGCCAATTGACCGGCAAGGTCAGAGGAAGGAGTCAAGGCGCTGGGTAATTTCCCATTTGGCGACTATCTGGAAGTTGCACTAAAGTGAGCAAGGACGAAGCCGAGGACATCTCCGGCATCGTTTGATCAATCTTGGAGGTCCGCCTTGGCTCCGCCGCCCCAATTGAAAACCTGGCTCCCGTGGTCCGAACTGGCGGCTTCGCCACGATTGACGCTAGGCGAATTCCAAAGCGTATTACGCCAATACCCGCGCAGCGCTCTTCTGATCGCCTGCGCTCGTCTAGGCATGATTTTCAGCTACGGCCCTAACGCTGAGACCACGGCCAATGAAGAGGCAACTGCAAAGTGGATTCCGCTACTGTTTCCTCCGGCCTTGGTGCCGCGGGTCAAAACGTTCGCCTCCCAAGGTCGAGTCATATTCTTTCAGGGGCAATTACGCTACTTGGCTGCGGAGGTTATGCGGCTGGATAAGGCCCACGGAGAGGACTCGACGATCGTTCCAGATGCAGCCCTCGGCGGCTTACTTCTGGCGTCCGCAGAGTTGCTTTACAAGCCGCACGCTAAGCCCTCCGATGATCTAGATGTCATGGCGAACCTGGTTGCAGAGTTCCTGCCGACGTACGAGATCGGTTCGATAACAGATCCAATTATGCTGTTCTTGCGGTTTTACATCTTCTTAACCATCATCATCCCTCAGCTTCCCGCTAACCTAAAGACTTTCGAGGTCGAGGCTCTGTTCGAGGAGCAGTTCGGCTTTCCGCTTAAGCGCTATTATCAATTTATTTTCTCGTTCATCATACACGCGATGACCGAGCGCAATGAGAAGCCAGCGGGCGCTCCTATGGACGGCGCGCTGAGGACTTCGTGGTTTCAAAAGACCACGATACCGCAGGATCAAGTCAGCAAAATGTTCGATACCGTTTGCTTCTCATTGGACGACCTTCCGGATACAAGGGCGACGCTCGGCTATGGCGACTTTGAGTCTCTGCGCGATCATCCCTACTTCAGGCACGACGGCGGAATGTATTGTCTCGACTACGAGTACGCAGTTGCGAAGCTAGAGAGTGGGGCGCTGTGGAGGGTTCTGAGAGAACTGGATTCCGGGAAGCGTATGTCCTATCTTGGCTTTTGGGGGAACGTCTTTGAAAACTATGTGGCGTGGCTTTTCACAACGTACGGGAACAAGAGTCTGAATAGGTTTTACGCGCCGCCAATGTATGAGCATGAAAAGGACCGGCCTATATGCGACGCCGTTGTGACTTGCGGATCCACTGCCGTGCTGATCGAGGCAAAACTCGCGACATGCCCCGTGCACGTTCGTTATTCGGGCGATTATCAGAAGTTCAAGCAGTATTTGGAAGATAGGTTGGTTGTTGGCACCGACAGGCCGATCGGCATATCGCAGCTACTTACCGCCGTACAAGACCTCACCACTTTGCCGCCTGCCGCTCTACCGCCCTCGCTGCGCGCAATTAGGAAGTTCGTGCCGCTCATCATAACCAAGGACGAAGTAGGTTCCAGTTGGGTGACGAATGCCTATTTGAACGCACGCTTTGCCCAAAAACTAAATCGGAAGAAATGCAAGCGATACGTAGTCACACCCCTCGTGAGCATGAGCGTGTCAACACTCGAAAGGTCTTTAGCAGCGTTGAGCGATCACGCACTCAGTGACATATTGGAAGATCGTATCCGGGAGGACCGGAAGCTGGGTCTACCCTTCGAGGCCGCCAGTTCGTACGTTCCAACCGGACCGGCCCGAAAGGCATTCAAGCACCTCGAAATCATGCAGAATCTGACGAACAAGATAGTAGCTGATTTTGGAATGGTGGATGATCAGATAAAGGAGGCGTCTCCGACCCCCGAAGCGATTTGAAAAGTCAGAACTGTAGAGCTAAGTCGACCAGATGTCACGGCGGTAAGCAGGACGTGACCTCTGATGCCCGATCATGGGCAAACAGGAAATAGTCCGCTTGGTCGGTTAACGGGCATCTATCGGGAGAGATGAATCTGTCAGCCACTTCTGGCCTTCGATAGTGCGTCTGCTGATCCGATCGCGGCCACTATGAATAAGTCCTGAAAAGTAGTCCCGCCAATCCTGTCAGGACGCACACGGCGTGGTGATTAAAGAGGCGGCGTTCCCTCGACCCAAACGGCAGATAGAAACTGAGAACTGGAACAGAGGTATGACCAAGTAGACGTGGACAGCCGGGTAATCCGTTGCTTGGGGAAAACCTGCCACACGCGCTCCAGCGTAGCGTTGGGTAAGCCGTTAGAGCTAACTCTCGACCTCAAACTGCGATGTTATGCTTGTGTCAATGACGGCTGACCGTCTTCAACGTGACGTTTTCTTGGCCACTACGCTGACGATTTCTTGACTCAGCAATTGCCATAGAGTCGAAGTGAGCGCTGCCCTGTCTTTGGCGGACGTTCCCGTCACTCAAGATGAGGTCACGCCCCTGCGAGTCGTTTCTGAATTGCAATCAGGACTTAGGAGGTGTTATGGCTTTTCGAAATCGTGAAAAACTGAAAACTTTACATCTAGCCTTCGAGTACGCGAATAACCATGTCCTAAAGAATACAAGCTGCTCGACGTTGGGAGACATCTCCAACGGATGGTGCGACACCTGGGCTAAAGCGGTCAAGAAAAAGGCACCGTTTGTCGAGGTTCGCCAGAGCCAAGGACATTGGTTTGTTGTGCATGGCGGCGTTGCGTATGACTCCGACACCACGGAAGATGGTTTTGAACCGCCAAAGTAGGAACCGCACAGTTCAGTCGCAGAGCCGAGCACCGAAGTTCCAAAATGCCAGAGGACCGGGTCCACCCGCCGAGGTTCTCGAAGCACGCCGCCGGAAGATCGTTGAACTAAGAAGCAAAGCCGGCGAGCGGTGTCTTCATCCTGGAAATCTGTCTCCGTGCGCGTAGACCGCCATCGACGACTCTCGCCCTGTGATCCATTACGAGCCGCTTTCCTCGCGGCTTCGCAGTTCCTTTCAGCAGTTCAGCGAAGCACTCTTGGCAGCCGCCGGCTAAACGGCAGCCTTTGGTCTTGCCACACGGTTTAGGAAGTGGCTGCTCAGCCCTTGCAACTACTTCCATACATTGGGCAATTACTTCTTCGTAGTACATGTTTCTTCCTCATCGATTTCAGTTCGTCAGCAACTTCTGGTCTCGGATAATGCGTCCGCTGATCCGATCGGGCCACTATGAATGAGAGACCTGGTGTCTTTGTCCTGGGAATAAGAATCTGTCCTCGCGCGCGCGAGAGTTGGCGAGATTCGATTCACAAGGACGGGCATGCTCCGGCCCCCCACTTGTCCTGCGCGTGTCAATTGGGCCGCTTCACGACGACGACCGACATTGCTGCTTTCGCATCGTAGTTGGGGTTTAAGCTCCGCAGCATTTTCAGATACTTGCGCGCAGCTTTGTGAATGTCCGGGCCTTTGCTGGCCTGCGGTTTCGGCTTGTCAGAATCTTGGGTCATATCTCTATAATCGTTTCCCTTGGCGGTGAACAACGTCAATGGCCCTTCCGTAATGGCACTTTTTGCTTGATCTGGTCGGAAGAGCAGCAACCGGAAACGATAAAGGACCGTCAGTAGCCCGGGCGCTTCCAGAAACCGATGGCACGAGAGTGGACTGTCAGAATGCATCGGGGAGTGACAGAATCGAATAGCCGATGACGAACTCACCTATTATCGAGTTTTACAGCGGAGAAGAACCTGATCATCGCGGTCGTTATCTCCACGAGATTCAACAGTGGGCAGATGGTCAATTAGAAGCCGTCCATGACTACATCCAATGGGTCTTCCCGTTGCCTGAGCGGAGCGGCTTCAACCTTGCTGCGCCAGTTCTGACCCGCGAGTCGATACGGGAATTTTCGGCGCGTCCTGACCTCCAAGAAAAGCTGCGAGTGTCCTTCCTGCGGATGATGAACTTCTATGGGTTTGAGGCTCGTTCAGGCGAGCGAATCACCGTCACTCGGGCTCCAAGTTTCGCGGCCAAGGCGACAGTCTGGCTTTCTCCGGGAAATCACAATCATCTGCGGATCACGAGAATCCTGAGGTGTTTGAGCGTTCTCGGACTGGAAGCGGAGGCAAGAGCATTCTTCGACTGTTTGTCTGAGATTTACGCAGATGAGCAGAACAAACCAATGCCCGCAATCAGCGACGAGACAATGCTGTACTGGAGAGAAGCCGTAGGCGGTGCTGGCAGCGGGTAAGCGAGCACCACAAACATGTTGAGCCAATGTGGCCGGAGAGAGAGGGCGACCTGCACTTTGTCCATTTTGAAGGGGATCCGTTCGTCCAGAAGCCATAGTTGGGCTCCTCGCAAACACCAAGTCCCAGAGTTGGCATGGGGACTTCCTGTCCAATGCCACCCACATTGTTCTTTGTGCCTGCTAGATCTATTCAGAGAGGATTGTCGTCGTGCCGAGGGTTAAAACAACAGAGGTAACCGCTGTCTGTTACTCCCGCTACCTTACGCGGTGTGAAACAACCGGTTTAGGCTGAAGGGTGAAAGCACCGCGGGTACGAGATGTTCGGAGATGGGCACAGTTGAATGGCCCTCAATTCTGGAAGGCCCGTAAACTTCTGATGGAAGCTGGCCTCCATCCAAAATGGAGGTCTGGTTTGGTCGACACCGTGTAGATCTCTTGCTCAGGGGATTGCCCGCCGGCAAGTGGCATTCTTTTAAGAAATCCAACCGTCGAGTGCGTTTGGTCGGATGGATAATTGGACCAATCCCCCCTGGCCATGCACTCGCAATCGAAATAGATGGTCCGCATCACGATGGTGACCGTGACGCGCGGCGAGATGCCGATCTGCGCGAGCATCACCAGGTCTATGTCGTTCACTGCCATTCCACCAAACACCATAATTCATGGACACGATACGCTTGTGTTTTCCTCGTGCGGCAGCCGGTCTGCTGTTAAAATCCAATCCTATGGCTAAAACACTGATACAGAATGTGGTGCAGCAACTCGAACATGAACGAATCCGCCTGCAAACCGAACTTCAAAGAGTCTCAGCCGCATTAACAGCCTTTGGCAACGCCTATCTTAGCGGCGGCAAGCCAGGAAAGAAAAAGCACACAATGTCGGCAGCCGGGCGCAGGAGAATAGCAGCGGCACAACGAGCTAGGTGGGCGAAGATGAGAGCGAAGCAGAAGAAGTCGTGATTTTTGCCGGCTCACTCGGCCCTGAAAAAAGGGTAGTGAGGTCATTCACAAGCTGGAGTGCCACCGAACGGCCCCACAGCAACCGATCCTTGTCGCGAAGAGGCAAGCTCGGTACTGCGCGGTTCACAGCCTCGCGATAACGACAGTATGGACGTGCCGGAGGTTCTAGATGCGGTGCACATCCGAGAATGGTCCGATGGAGGCTCGGACCATCCGATGAACGGCCTGGTGATGTGTGCTCTCCACCATCGCGCCTACGATAACGACCTGTTTGCGTTTCAACCTGGCGATATGTCATTGCAGTACAGGAATGGAGGCCCGGATCAAGGGGTGCTCAGGATTCAAGTCCGCAACATACAGCACCTCCGCAAATATCCACATGCTGCTGCGCTAGAGTGGCGATGGCAGCATTGGTCTGGGAAAGATGGGGATTCGAGCGCGGCAACTGAGCCGCCAGATTAATGCGCGGTTCACGAGTGACGATGGACAATATCTTTCAATCCACAATGTCGGGACTGACGGCGGGGTTACGCGTCGTTCACATCGCCGTCCTCGATCTGAAAACCTGCGACATCAATCAAGATTTGAAAGAAGTGATCGCAGATTCAGAGCTCTCCGGGTTTGATCATGTACCGGTGGTCAGTCGTTCACGAATCGTTGGCATTCTTGAGCCAAGAGAAGTGGGGAACGAAGGAAGCGTCAAGGACAAGATGCGTCAGCTTGATGATTCGATGTTGGTGTCTGCCGATGAATCATTGACGAGTTTCGTCCCACGTTTGAAAACCAGCCCTTTTCGCCTCGTCCTAAAGGGAACCAAGATCGAGGGCATCGTAACGCGTAGTGATCTGATCAAATTGCCGGTGCGCCTGGTAGCTTTCACCCAGATATGTCACTTGGAAATGGAGATGACGACGCTTATAAGGACACGTTGCGTCGACGACAATGACTGGGTTACTCAGCTCGATGACAATCGCAAAAAGCTACTGGCGCGGCGACTGCGACGTCACCAGAAACAGAATCTGGAACTCCGAGTTCTGGAGCTTGCGGATTTTGGTGACAAAGCCGTAGCGCTTGTGAGGATCTTGGGGCTCGATTCGGCCGCGGCTCAACAGCTGCGTGAGATCGAACAATTGCGCAACGACATTGCACACGCCAAGGATTACGGTAAGACGGACGCAGATCTCGACAAGTTCGTCAGCCGCCTCGCACTGACCGGCAAGTGGATTCGCAGCGTATCCCGAATGTCTGGTAGAACGGTAGAACGGTAGAACGTGATTCCGGGTCGGGCGTGGCTGGCGACTCGAAGGGACATCGGCAACGAAGGCCTATCTCCACTACCCGCCTCTACGAGCTACGCAAAAGCGAGACCGAAAACAACCCGACATTTTTACGTCTTGAAGCACACCCTTGCCACGCACAGGTGCGTCGGAACGTGAATCTGGCGCAAGTGGAGCGAGCACTTGGGCACCGTTCCATCAATTCGACCGTTCTTCCGTTCTTCATTACTGTCGTAATGATTCCGATCGATGACAAAGGTCAAACAGTGCAATAAGTGCCGAAATAGAAGGTGGAGAATCTTGCCCGTGCAAATCCTTGTTGTGGAGGACTCGCCTGTTTATCGCCACCTCTTGGCATCTCATCTGCAAGAATGGGGCTTTCCTTTCACAATCGCGAAAGATGGCACTGAGGCCTGGACGCTTCTGCAGCGCCCAGACTGTCCGAAGCTGGTTTTGCTGGATTGGGTCCTGCCAGACATCGACGGGGTTGAACTGTGCCGGAGGATCCGGCTGGCAGCTACGGCGAACTCGTATTCGTATGTCATCCTCTTGACCGGAAAGGATGACAAGAAAGACATGCTGGAGGCGATGCAGGCTGGAGCGGATGACTACCTGGTTAAGCCTTTCGACCAACTGGAATTGAAGGCCCGTCTCCTGGTGGGTAAGCGCATCGTCGGTCTGCATGAAGAACTTGTGTCTGCAGAGAGCAACATACGCCGAATGAACGAGAACCTCGAACGCGAAGTGCTCCGACGGACTGCTTCACTCGTTGCCGAGACTGCTGAGCGCCAAGAAGCCGAAGAAGCGAAAAACCGCTCTGACCTGTTGTTTCGCTCCATCGCCGAGGACAGTGCCGATTTGATTGCCGTCGTCGACAAGACTGGCCACCGAATGTATAACAACCCTTCGTATCAGCGTCTCCTCGGCTACACCCCGGAAGAACTGAAACAAACCATCTCCTTCGCGCAAATCCATCCCGACGACCGGCCCCTGGTGACCCGCGCCGCTCAGAAAGCGCTCAAAACAGGTGTTGGCCAGGTCGTCGAATACCGGATGCAACGCAAGGATGGAACCTACGTCAACCTGGAATCTCACAGCAGTTTCATCCGTGACTCTCACGGCGAGATCGAGGCCATGGTCATCTCTGCTCGCGATGTCAGCGCCCGACGGATAACAGAGCAAAATGAGAAGCTCTCCGCGATCGGACAACTCGCTGCCGGCATTGCCCATGAAATCAACACGCCCGTCCAATATGTCTCGGACAACATTGCCTTCCTCCGCGACACCTGGAACCAGCTCGACGCCGCTATGGCCTCCTGCGCGACTCCGGCGCACGCCTCTGTCGCTCGCGACTCTCGCCCCTCAGAACCCGTGCCCCCCGCGGGTCCTTCCGAAGATTGGGATTGGCTCCGGCAGGAAGTTCCCAAGGCTATCTCGCAGGCGTTCGAGGGGATCCGGCGCCTCAGCAAGATCGTCAGCGCCATGCGGCGTTTCTCTCACACTGGCGGTGGAGAACGAGAGCGCGTTGATATCAACGAAGCGCTCGACGCAACCCTCACTGTCGTCCAGAACCAGATCAAGCACATCGCCGACGTTCAAACCGACTATCAGCCCAACCTGCCGCGCGTGGAATGCTACCCCGACGAGATGAATCAGACCTTCCTGAACCTCATCGTCAACGCTGCGCACGCCATCCGCGAGGCCTCAACCAAGCAAGCACGCGAACGTGGAAAACTCACCATCCGCACTCAACAGATCGACAATGACGTTCAGATCGAAATCCAGGACAACGGGACTGGTATCCCGGTAGCTGTCCGCGCGCGCGTCTTCGAACCCTTCTTTACAACCAAGCAGGTTGGAGAGGGTACCGGCCAGGGCCTCGCCATTTGCCACGACATCGTTGTCCAAAGACATCACGGAACAATTTGGTTCGATACCGAACTGGATAAGGGAACGAAATTCTCTGTCAGAATCCCAATCCAGTTCGATTCCGACACAGGAGACCCGTAATGACGCCCGACGCCGCCACTATCCCCGCCCAGAACAACAAACCCAAGATCCTTTTCGTCGACGATGAACCCCTTGTCCTCGAGGGTCTGCGCCGCTCTCTCTACCGCGAATTCAACTCTGACCTGGCCGAAGGGCCCGGAGCGGGACTGGAGAAGGTGAAGAAGGAGGGCCCCTACATCGTGGTGGTTTCCGACATGCGCATGCCCGTCATGGATGGCGCCGAGTTCCTTTCTAGAGTGCACACCCTTGCTCCTGACTCAATCCGCGTCATGCTCACCGGATATGCCGACATGGAAGCAGCCATGCGCGCCGTCAATGAAGGCAGAATCTTCCGTTTCCTCAATAAGCCGGTCACCGCAGAAGACCTGACGCTCACACTCCGAGCCTGTGTTGCCCAATATGACCTCATGCGTCGCGAAAAAGAACTGCTTGAGAAAACTCTCGCAGGCGCGATCCGGGTTCTGAGCGAGGCGCTCAACCTGGCCAATCCTGTCGCTTTCAACAAAGGCGCTCGCATCTGCCAATACGTGCGCCACATTGCAGGAAAACTTTGCCTCTCCGATACGTGGCAATACGAAATCGCAGCGATGCTCTCCGAACTCGGATGCTTGACTCTCACCCCCGACGTGCTCGAGGCCATCCATGCCGGCGAGCCGCTCACTCCAGAACAGGAAAGGAGCTACTCGCAGCATCCCCAGATCGCCCACGACCTGCTGGCCCGGATTCCACGACTCGAACCAGTCGCTGACATGATCCTCCAGCAGAAAGAAGTACCCACGGACCTTCCGCGATTTCTAACCCCCGATGCCGAATCTGTCCGCCGAGGGGCGCAGATGTTGAGGGTCAGCCTGGCGTTCGACCGTCTGCTCAGCACTGGATCGGAACGACAGGCTGCCCTGTTGGCCCTTAGCCGAAATCCCATAGAATACGATGCCCAAATGGTCGCTGCCCTCGGAGACTTCAGGCTCAGTCGAGGGCCCACTGAACTGCGTCCCATTGACGTCCGTGACCTTCGCACTGGCATGATCCTGAACGAAGACTTGCGTTCTGCCACCGGGGTGCTTCTCGCCGCCAAAGGCCATGAAGTCTCGCATGCCCTCCTGAAGGCCGTTCGCAACTTCGTCGAAGACGGCACCGTCAAAGGCACAGTACTGGTAACTGTTGGAACGGGCGACACCTGGGTCGCGAAGGCTGCGGCAAACTCAGTTAAGGCTGAGAGATGTGCCGCAACTGGCTGCAAACAGCCCTAATGGAACTCTTCCAAGGTGCCGAGAGAACTAGCGTTTGTCGTGACAAAACAGAGCGGGTTTCTGCCACGTCTCTTTGTTGTTGGGCGCAAAACCAGCTGCAATGAACGCCTGGTTGATAGCGTCGCGAAGGATGGCATGCTGGATGTCGCCAAGGCCGAAAATTTTGGCAAGGCTGTGGGCGACCTGGTAAACGACTTTGACGTAGTTCTGCTTCTTACCGGTGTGGGGGTCAAGAGGGACCTCTAGC
>Ga0074044_10001671_pt1 | contig 19870 bp, 20 predicted proteins | sample BogForMeECP23OM1_FD_94443 | JGI IMG/M metagenome (GOLD analysis project Ga0074044, IMG submission 94443) | Bog forest soil microbial communities from Calvert Island, British Columbia, Canada - Bog Forest MetaG ECP23OM1 | ecosystem: Environmental > Terrestrial > Soil > Wetlands ...
CTTGATTTTGCTCAACACATCGCCGGGAGAAAGAAAAGCAAGAGGCTAAGTGTGGGGAGCTAATTCCCCCGGGAATTCCGCTAGTGGATAGTGGTTGCGCCTCCTACCGATGCTCTCTTCTCGGGTTGTACATGCTCGTCCACATTTTGGATAAGATTGTCATACGACCGCATAGCCTGGTTGACGAGGGGCCGTGCTTTCTTGATGGACTCAGCTAAGTGCTTCTTATATCGAGACTTGGTCGCCGGAGTGGTCAGTACTGTTTGTCGGATGGCAGACATATCTACCATTAGTGTGCTGATCGCCATTTGTAATGTTTTCAGGTCCTTTAGAGTGATTACCAGGTGGTTTATCAGGCCATGGATTTCCTCAACTTCCAAAACTGGGTCGCGCATTGTGCCTCCTCTTTCTCGTCCGGCTTCTTTGATCGGTGTATAAACGTGTCTTCGGTTGATTCCGGATCAATCGTGCGGGGCGATGAGATTTGAGGCAGGTGGCAGCCTGGATCTCGCAAAATTGGGTTGGAAACGAACCCCGCAAGCGAAAAGCGAGGTGGCTTGCGCCACCTCACTTCCGCGTTTCCTGGCGGAGCAAATTGGCTATCTATTTGCCGAGTTTAGTCTGTGAATTGACCCCTGATCCGAACTTCTCAGCTCCTCCGTGTAACAATCAATATGATAATTCTTTAATATTGGTTCAATACCGCAAAATACGTAGTGGCAATCACAGAGGCTTCGTCGTTTTGGCACACTCATGCGCATCACCGGGGTGGACGCCCCCATCGAGATCATCCGCATCACGGCCGCGAATCACAAAGGGAGTAAATTTGGGGGAAGGTTGTGATCTGCTGAGCTCGCTTTTTATCCGTAAGTGTTTTTAAATTCGCGAACCCGCATCCGAATGCCCCTGTGTAAGCCAGTTTCAAACAGCGGTTTTGTGGATCGGAGCTTGGTGGGTGAAGAATCTTTTTCCCTATGGGGGTTCATGCCACACGAATTCGGGCATGGGCTGCCGGCTCATCGGAGCAGGGAATACCATATTTAATGCTGGCCTTGAGTAAGGCATAGAGGACGCATTATAGAGCGCGTGCTCGTAAGGTGCCTTCGATAGGTCGATGCAACACCATCTAAGATCCGAACTGTTTAAGGATGGTGTTTATGACCCAAGGAATGCGATCGAGACTTTCTCCCGCTCAGAGAACTGATGTCTGGAGCCGTTGGAAGGCCGGGCAGTCGTTGCATGAGATCGGACGCGTCTATGGCAAGCCGCATAACTCCATTCGCTGTTTGCTGCTGCCTCGCGGAGGGATTCCTCCCGCAGCCCGTCGTCGCTCCCGTCTAGCACTCACATTCGCTGAGCGAGAGGACATCTCTAGGGGGATCGCTTCCGGTTCGTCGATTCGTGAGATGGCCAGACATCTTGATCGAGCGGCTTCGACGGTGGGCCGGGAGGTAACCCGCCATGGTGGCCGTCCTGCCTATCGCGCCCATAAGGCGGATGACCAGGCCTGGGACTCGGCTTTGCGCCCGAAGAAGTGCCTTCTCGCCGTGAACCGCAAGTTGCGGGACATCGTTGCGAGTAAACTGATCCTGGACTGGTCGCCCGAACAGATTTCCGGATGGCTGAAGACTCAGTATCCCGATGACGGGAGTATGCGACGTGGATTGCTGTGATTACAATTCCTTCCTCTTCCCGAAGGACCAGACCATCTCAACCGCTGCTTGCAGATTCTGTTGTCCTTGAATCCCTCCCGAAGAAACAAAATAGGCAGTATGGAGATAATTTGTGTCAAATCGAATTCCCAGTGATGGGGAGATCGAGTATTGGAAGCCCACGCCATAGTCCCATGCAAGTTTGTTGACGAAGCCGGTAAACTGACTACCGGCGAGATTTGGTGTGACACCGGTTACTCGGGCTCCTCCGACGAGGACATCCACACAAAGTGTAAGCCGCTTCCGACGGTACGGATAGAACTCTGGTCCTGCCAGATAACTCAAAACATCGCTGTGATGACCCGAATTGAAGACGTTCGCCGTGCGGGCGTAGCCGATCTCGGCTCGCACCCCGAGGAACCTGAGGAAGTCCGCAGTGATGTTGGCGTCCAGACCATTCATTCCGACTCGGCTGGTGGAAGGGAAACCCATGCTGACGTATGAGTAGCCAAGTCCGCCTTCGACGAGCGGCCCCGTTCCAGCCACGGGCGGATACTGAGCCGCCGACACCGACGCAAGGAGAAAGAAGCAGCCAATAATTTTCCCCAGAGTCCACATAAGCATCACTCGGGGGGCGTTGCAGTTGAAGGTCCAGCATCGAAATTCCAGCAATAACTTGCGTTTACGCGAAGCGTAGCGCCTAGCAACATGCCATTCTGGGACTCCCTCTTCCACTCTGGGAATGTCGAACATCGAGTTTCGCGATTCGGCTGTCACGGTGCAAAGCACGGGGGCAAGCAAAAGGGCCTCATTCGCGTTCTCGCTAGTTTGTAATCGCGGCACTTGCTGCGCTGGCTTCGCGGAGCGCTAAGTGGGCTCACGATAGCCCAACCCTTACTGTGTCGCGGATTATCGAGTCTAAGAACGGTTCCAGGGCCGGTTCGAAGACGTGCGGCGGCGATATCGAAGCGGCTCTCTTCGTCAAGCTGAAGGAAGTCGAAGATGAATCAGCTAATCGTGACCGGCAATCATTCTCACTCGACTACTGAACATCTGATAGTCCGTAAACTGGCCACGGCACCAATAGACCTTTTTGTTGAACTCCGCTTGTGTCGAGATGGTGAGAGGGGTTAGCCGAGGAGCTTCAGCCGCTCGCTGCAGCCAACCGTAGGTCACTACAGCCCGGTAGTCTTTCCACCTTCCGGGAAGTTTGTAATGCTCGGACATACGGAGGATGTTGGTATCCTCATCCGTCCAGACCTCGCCGTAACACGCAACTGTGGTGATCTTGCTGACCGCGAAGAATCCAAGGTCCAGGTTCGATTTCCATCTACACACGCCATCCTCGGCGTCGGCCCAATACTGAAAAACTTTCACCCGCTCCTTGTTGATCACCACATCGGCAGCTTGGTGAATCTTCAAGCGGAGTTCTGTTCCCACCATCTCTGGTAGTTCGGACCACTCGCCGCCGGAAACAATCACGGTGTTCAGGGGAGGGAACGGCACATTATGCAACTCTCTCTTGCCATCGGGATACTCGCGGAATCGTTGGTAGCCGTCCAAGACGCGGACTTCATACGCCGACTCAAATGAGGGCGCTCTGTCTCCTGAACCCCAGGCAAAAGTCTGCACCGCGATGAAGTTGCGTATGCTGTCGGCCAGAGATTGAGCTTTACTGCGCAGCACCGTGACTTCGGCGGGTTCTTCGGGCCGGTGCTGTAATAAGTGGGTGGGAGCTGGCGGTTCGAATTTGGGATAGAAGTCTGCCGAGACTGGGGAGATTGCTTTCGTGGAAGGGAATATGCTCTGTGCCAGGAAGGGTTGCACTTTGCTCACAAAGTCAGCCAAGGACTGAGCAGGCACAGCCAGCGCAATCGCTTCACCGTTCCTCTCTATCTCGTTCAGAATGCCCACAATCTGTCGGGTTCTGCTGTCAACAACGATGCCGCCGCTGGCGCCGGGGTGGATTGCTTTACCAGCAGACAAGCTGTAGTCGAAGGCAAGGAGGCCAGTTGTCGTCTGTCCCTTAAACGTACCGTGAAACTGCAGGAGGCTGCGGAAGGGGTTGATGCCCTCTATAGGAAAGGCATAGATGTCTATCTCCTGCCCAGGTTGCAGGTCGTCAAGACTGAAGGCGACGCCGTGATAGTGTGCCAGCGAGTGACGCAATTCAAAGATGGCAAGGTCGCGACTGAGGGTGTACTTCATGGGGCCCATGGATGCGCCGTCGTTGATCGTGGCACCTTCATCATCCGGCCCGCTAGCAAGGTACCGCTGCACGACTTTTTCTCCCTTGATTTTGCGGGGCCGCGCCATCATGGCGACATGATAATTGGTTCCGATGAAACGACACTCAAGGTCCAAGCAAAAGCCCGTGCCAAACTTGGCTTCCATGCCCGGGCCGAGCAACTTTAGCTCCGTGATAGGGACGACAGTCTTGTTGAAGTCCTGCGCAAGTCCAACCGTGGAAGGGATCACCAATGGCAATAGATTGCGGAAGTTTTCCTGGGCCGGTGTCGAAGGAGATAGACACGAACATGCAAATAAGATCGGAATGACTTTGCGCAAAATCATCAGGCATCACCGAGACTCTGGACGAGTCGATGCCGATGATCTGCATGCGCTTCACCGCAGACTGGGCGCTGAGCGCAAAGGATTTAGTGAGACTTAAAACAACGGCCCAACCAGAAAGAAACAGATTTGGCCAATGCGGAACAATGGCGCCGATGCGAATCATCAGCGGTATCATCGCGCGTGCGTTTGTTCGCAGTGACGACGGCTAACTCATCGACGAGAAGGTCATGAACGATTGGTCGCGCCCAAAGGCGTGGCGGGTCTCCAGGTTTCAGGGCCGCGAAGGGCCGAGAGTTCGTCCCTGTTGGTGTCAAAACTGATGCGACAAAGGGAAGTGAGGACTTGGGAAAAGGGCGGATTGATCCCAAGGTTCTCGAAAATGGCATCGAAGCCGATAGATTAACCGCGCACCCATCGCCGCTGAACTGCACCGAATTACAGCCGATCGAGAGATTGTGACGCAGCACAGCCGAAGGCTCAGTGGTAGGCGTCGAGTCTTGGCCGCAATCGCTTTGTGGCCCTTTGATTGCACGGCTTGTCTCTGCGGGGGTCGCAAGTGAAGCAAAAAAATCATGAAAACTATTGCCATGGCGATCGCCGCTCTGTTTTTTGCCGCTGGCACAATGGCTCAAGAATTCCTAGATGTTCCCATGCCTAAAGTTAGTCCTAAGATTGGCGAAATCGATTCTTCGCCGAAACAGGTCGTCCGCAAACCATGGTGGAAACTCGACAAGGATGTAACAGTGTTGGGAACTATTCATGGTGCCGGTTCGCTCATGGATGGCATTACCACTCGCCAAAGCGTAAGCCACGGATTCACGGAAACAGACCCTGTTGACCGTCTGTTTCTAGGTCCAAAGCCAACGTGGTCTCGGATGATTACACTCGGAAGCTTAGAAGTCTGTGGAACCGCGTTGCTCGCTCAACACATGAAGCACAGCAAATACCGAGTATTGCGCAAGCTCTACCTCATACCTCAGATTGGTTCAATTGGAATACACATATACGAGGGCGGGCATAACGTCACAGCGCTGAACACCTTTCTCACGCGAGGTTATTAGCTGTGCGCGCAGGGTGCTTCGGCATTCGTTCTTGCGGAATTGTATTTGATCTCGCTCCGCCGATTTGTATTACCGATAGGGACTAGTTGGCTAGCCTAGGTGCTGTTTCGCCCCCCAGAACAGCGGCAAGTTTGGCCGAGCTTGCTACACTCCTTACATTGCCTTGAGATGTCATGATGCTTTTAGGGTTACAAAGAACAAGATGCATCCAATCTGTGGCTGCACAGATGGTAAAAGGCGAGCCAGCTTGGATTCCCGACCCATTCAGCTGCCCGACTGAGTCATCAGCCTGGCATTCTTGAGAGGTTCGTCCTGCGCGCAGATCTCTTCGGTGCCGTCAGCGAGGAACCGAAGAGAGAGGTGCTTATGAGTCGAAGCTAACTGTTCGTGCGATTGTCTTCATCCCACGAGAGAATCGATTGGCCAGAACGTATCATTCATGAATGGCTACTTCGCGGGGGATCTCCGCTTGATTTTCCTGACGCTGGCGGTGTTCGAGCCGGTGATGTTTGTGATTCTTGACCAAGTGGAGTGGACTATCGCCGCCACCGAAGCCGTCGCAGGGACCGCCGCTGATGCCGTAATAAGCTGCATACTCATTGTTGGTGCCAGCATTGCTCAGATTTGTTGGCAGGGGGGTCGTGGGGTCGTAGTCTTCATTGAGTGCCGCCGGGCTAAATCCATCCGGCTCGACTGAATTAGCGTTGAGCCACAAGATGCTACCAGCGCTGTCTTTCGCAATGATATCCAAGCGGACACCGGTGGCGAACGCAGCATCACCCTCACCACCGAGCCCGGAGATCATCGTCAGAGGCCCAGCGAAACAAGCGTTGCCCTGCCCATCCGTGAAGTTGAAGACATTAACGGTGCCGCTCACGCTGTAGTCGGGGTTGGTCGTCGGGTTGATGTTGAACGGGATATTCGTCGGGCCGGGGCCGTTGTCAGGCCCGTCCAGTGTCCCCTGGTAGAGCGCACCCGTGAAGTTTGGGAAGAATGTCGCCGTGAAATTACCGCTTCCATTCGTGTAAGTGGAACTTTCGGTGGTCGTGTACGTGCCCGTGATGACGGTCGCGCCGTCTTGCGTACCAAGTCTGCCGCTGAAAACGTAGTCAAAAACCGCCTGGCTTGTATCGCCGCCATTGCCGACGGTGAAAGTAATAGAGACGCACCCGTTCTGGGCGATGGTGCCCGAGGCGGTCACGTTGTTGTAGCCGACCTCGTCCTGAAGGAACGCGTTTTGCGTAAAGATGGGCACATTGGTAAGAGTGGAGCCGTTCTGCAGCAAGACGGTACTGATTTGAGGCTGGCCCATATTGTCCAGTTGGTATTGCGTTGCCCCGGATGTGATCGCGAATTCCCAGCGCCCTTGAATCGTAGGTTCACAAGCCGGTGCAAGACCAGCAGCTATCAAAAAAAGAAGTGCAGACACTGCCGCCTTGTTTTTCATCTTTCAATTTCCTTTCTCGCTCTTGTTTCCGTATTGGTTTCTGCATCGGATAAATCCCGGCACGAGGCTTGCGGGTAAGTCCAAACTCTTGGATGGCGAACTCATTGCTATTCCCGCTGGATTGGTTCATACGCGAAACCAGGGACCCGTGGTCACTCTCAGCACATGGACTTACACGTTGCCTGTCTAACTGCGGTGTTGCACGCGGATGACCACTGATTACTGTGTTACACCATCGCTAAGTTATGTGAAATGTATACGTGTGGAGAACGGAGAATGGATGAGAGAAAAATAACTGTGCGGAGCGTTTCAAGAAGGAACGGAATTCACGAACAGTTCCCGAATGGGAAAGTTTTGGAACCGGCCGCCTAGCCGGCTTCTTTGCCGGCACAGGATCTTCAGGCAATTTCTGCGCTTTTGCTGCAGTACTTGTGGTCATCGCCAAAAAGATGGACAAAACAATGTGCTATCGAAAACACATTGCACACTCCGAGGATTGAATCTTTCGGAGCCGTCAAAGGAGAGGTTAGACTGGCGAAGACCGTGAGAGGAGAACGGTGCGCTCCCCAGAAGGGAGCAACCAGTGGGGTCACGTGCAGTTTTGATGCCAATTCAAAATTTGGTGTAGACTTTTCTGCCAAATACTTGAATCTGGTATGCCACCGGAATAGAACAAGGCGCCACTTGGCGACAGGAGCGGTAGAGGAAGGCTCTCCCCTCGCGCGCGATCAGTGGCATTTCGTCTAGAAAAGACCTGAAGCCAGTTCAAAACCAACTTCCTGGCAGGAAGATGCAGCGTTTTGGGCAGACGCAGACTTCAGTCACCTGAGAAGGATGCGTTCAACAAAAGCGGAGTAATACCGGTCAAATCAGAAACAAGCTCGTCCCGCCGGCCGAGACGAAGTCTGCAACGAAAAAGTCGCTGAGGTCACCAGACATTGGCTGTGAAAGAATCAGTGGCACCTCGCAAGCGACTGTCGAATCAATTCGGGCACCAGATTCTTCCGCCGGAACAAGCATTCCAGTAATCCCGTGAGAGCGGCGGTCCCTTCAGGTAACCACTCTGCAGGAATGCCTTCCGCGATGTTCATCAATTCTTCGCAGGTAACCTTGAGTTCCAATTGGCCTAGCCAAGTTTCAAAGGACTTCATCCCCAGGATATGCCGGTACACTGTCCTGTCTTCATATAACCCAATCAGAGCGCAATTCGGGAAATTCCAGTGGGCGCCGTTAAAGCAAAAGCCATTGTCAATCATCAGGATTCGGTAGCGCCTTCCAGTGGTGGTCGATTGGGGCAAGAACAACACCTGTCTGTGGTCGGTATTACAGGTCCATCGATCAAACATCAAAATGCCCAAGAAGTCAGAGAGGTTTTCAACCTGTTCAGTGACGCCCCCCGGGGAGAAATCAATCAGATTTGCAATCATTCTACGGTTACCGGATCGGTAAGAAGGATACTGCGAGCCAAATGTTAGGCCGGATTCGACCGGAATGTTCATATGAGGGAGTTCGATGGCAAGCTCAGGGGTTAGGTGGATCAGTGCCTCCCCTACTTCAACGAGCGATGCATCCGGGCAAGGCAGTTCCAGGAGCTTCGCGAGCTTTCCTGCAATGAATTCGTTCACAAGAACTCTGGATCCTTGCGGGTTGTTCGCGAATTTTACAACGTAGTAGTGGCCATCGGAGCATCGCATCAGGTGGGGTTGTGATCCACCACGCATTGGACGGATGTGTTCAACTGCGGTGATGACTGCGGAGCGGCGTAGGACTCGGGCAGGAATGGGAGCATGAGTGTGAGCTAGGGCGGGGAAAGCCAGCATCATTGACTCCATTTTGTATGTTACTGTATAGTACTATACAAAGTATATGTTATGATGGTAGATTGTTAAGTTGTCAAGAACATTTACTATAACCATGTGGAAATCTCCAGCTGGCTGTGGAAATCCCCCCATAAACTGGGGGCACTTATTCCCTCTTTTGGCAATGACCCCCATTCCAACTGCGGAAGCCGCTCCTCGGTTCTCAGAATGGTTCGCATGGGTTAGAGAATTCCAATTTGGGAAACACTGGAATTGCGCGGCTACCACTTAGCTGACATGCACGGGCAATAAGATAAACTGTTGGTTAAGCTTATAATCTAGATACGTACTACGCCTACGCCCGGAGTTTGTGGTCTCGGTCGTGCTCACCGTTCATTGTGTGGCGTCAAGCAAGAGAGAGCGTAGGCGAGGATAGTCAAGTCCATGAAATCAACGGTAGCGATGTGTGCCATTTTGGCACTCTTCGCATTTGGACTGAGGGCACAAGAAGTACAGCCGAGTGGAGCTCGCCAGCAGAATGAAGCGGTAGCGACAGCAGCGCTGGCGGGGGCAACGGAGATGGATCTCGTTGCTTTCCCACTGCCGGGTCTCCCGGCGGTCCAACTCCCAGTCCCACAACCCCAGGGAATACCTCAAGATCTGAGTGAAGAGCAACTCTCAAGGTTGCTGTTTGAGCGTCGCGATGGGTTGCCTGACAGTCCTGACCCGAAGATTAGCGAAAAGGAAAATTCAATGTGTCCGTCTGGAGTCGGGAACTCCTGTGCTCTGCTAGGGGGATGGATCTACTATCCCGATTTGGTCGGATTGACCTATCACAACAAAACCTGGTGGGAGGCGATGAAGAACCCTGGAATGATCGCCGCATCGGTCGTCTTGACCGGAGCCACAATTCTGGACCTAGAAGGCTCTCAAGCTTGCCTCGACCAACACACATGTCGAGAAGTCAATCCGTTGATGCGTGGCCCGAAAGCTGAGAAATATGCCGTCGCCATGCCCATCAATGCGTTTGTAATTTGGCTGGCAGTGCGCGAAAAACAGCACGGTAGAGCAATCGTGCCCATTGCCGCCATGTGGACAGCTTCTCTCGTACACATGTATTTCGGAGTTGGTGGCCTTTACCAGGCCAGAGTTCATTGAAACAGCGCAGCTAGTTCTCAGAGTTTCTCACCGGTTCGCAAAAGGAGACTTTTTTCACAATACGGAGAATTGTCATGAAAGCTTTGTCAAGGCTCTTTGCCGTATCCCTTTGCATGGTACTCATCTTCGGCGTGCCGTCGTCTGCGAGGCCTAGGAAGAACAAATCCTCGTTATCCAAGACCACGCAGCGGGTCATCGTGTTCGCACGCAAGACCGATCACGGCGTCGAATATCAGATCAGCAAGCAGAAATATTCAGGCAAGGAACTGGAGTATGTGTTGGGAGAACTCCATATTGATGCCAACAAGGAATCCGCCGTGGCTGTCATCCTTGAAGACAATATGCTTCTCTCCGACGTAAAGGAAGTGCCTCGCATGGCCCTAAAAGCCGGATACACAGACGCGAGGGCATACGTATACTGGAAAGGGACGGGCCGAATGGCGGAGATATTGTTCGGGCCAGTTTTGAAAAGTACCAACGATCCCAATAAGCTCAAAGTTCAGTAGCAAAGCGATGGGATCCCCACTTTTCGGAGGTGAAGAATGAGACTTCGATGCCTTCTTGTTTGTGGTTTGTTAAGCATCACGATTGCAGTTGCTGGACCGAGCTGGGCAACTGAAGCTCCCAGAACTCTTGTCGTTGGCTCGGGTAGTAGTGGCTGTTCGGGGGCCGGTTTTTCCCGGATCCAGGACGCGATTGACGCCGCTGCCACTGGTCAGCAGATTCTAGTGTGCGCGGGCCTTTATCCCGAGACCCTAGTGATTACGACGTCGCTAGAGCTCAATTTCATGCCGGGCGCTCTGGTCATGCCTTCCAACGTTTCGCAAAGCACGCTTAGCCTGGTGTCGGGTAGTTCTTTGGCGGGGATTGTAACCGTCATGAATGCCGGCGACGTGGACATCGAAGGTCTCGTCGCGGATGCCGGAGCGGCAGGAATCACGCAATGCGCTCCTAATCTTATGGGAATCATCTATCAGAATTCTTCGGGGAGCATCAAACGTTCGTGGGTGAGAAACACTCTCCTGAGCACTAACTTGAATGGATGCCAGAGTGGCAACGGCATCTTCGTTCAGTCGGGCAATAGTGGCAAGTCGAGTGTTTTGATTGCGGAAAACCGTGTGGATGGATATCAGAAGAACGGGATAACGGCGAATGAAGTCGGCACGGTCGTCGATATAGCAAAAAACGTTGTCGTCGGCATCGGTCCAACCACAGGTGCTGCGCAGAACGGGATTCAGATGGGTTATGGCGCCCAGGGAAAGATCGGACAAAATTTCATCAGTAGCAATATCTGGTCGCCATGCGCCAGCCCCGATAATTGCGCTTACTTCTCGACGGGCATCCTGATTGAGCAATCGGACAACGTGTCAATCTCGGACAATACGGTGGGAAACAATCTCGTGAACATATTCCTCAATGGCGATCACATCAAAGTGCGGGAGAATCGGCTTTTTGGCTCGCTAGTTCTCGACGCCATTCAAGTAGCCGGGGATGACGCGGATGTGGAGTGCAATCGCATCTACGACTCTGCCAGAGCCGCCGTTGCGGTTGCAGGAAATAACGCCAAGATTCTGAACAACTTCATCTCGAACGCGCCAATCGGGATCTTAAAATCGGGAAGCGTTACGTCGATCACCGTACGGGGCAATGACTATGACGATGTCGACACAATCATGGTGGACCCTGCACCCTCGATCACTGTCCCCGGTTCCAGTAATCCGCAGCGGTAGTTGTCATTTTCGCGACGCCGGGGAGGAAAAATGCTCAGCGTGGGCCAGTGGAGAAGTGTCCGAGTATTCCCAAACTGGAAAAGCTGGTCGTCCAGGAGAGAGCAGCTAGCCGTCCAACTAGGCCTGAGATACCGGGGCCACAATTTTAGCTGGCATGCGCTAGGAAGCTAGGAACGGACTAAATTGTGCGGAAACAGAGAGATTCAAAGGCCGATCTTGCGGCGGTGGGATTTAGTCGAGCTGAAGAGGGATCGGTGCGGAGACGCGGGAAACCTGCTCGTTCTGTGGCATGCCGGGGCGTATGGAATTCAGGTTAGCCTACGACGGAATCCTACGTCCCAGCGCAGATTACGCTCGCGTGAACGTAAAACACGCGATCCGCAAAGAATTTCAGAAACAGCTAAGAGCGCTTTGGTCGATTCACCCACCGTTGCACGAGTTGGCGACTCACAGAATAATTCTGCATGATCCGTGGACAGGGGAGCCCCGTTTGTGGACAATGCTCGATCAAATTGTGGCGAAATATAAGCGATTTGGTTTCAATTTCGCTCCTCTGGTAACACGCACTCTTGGACATGCATGTGACCTTGAGATTCTGTTCTTATCTTGCAAAGTTCCCATAGTGGCAATGGCCAAAGACCGAGAGTTAAAGGATTGGACCAGCGTAGTTCTCGAAGCTCTGCGACTACCACGTTATGTAGCCGAACTCCCGCGTGGTGCAGTGCCGGATGCACACGAAATGGACTATTTCTTTTGTTTGGTGGAGGATAAGTACCTTATCCGAGGACATGCAGTGACCAGGGCCCGGCTTCTGTCTCCGCCGAAGAGTGGAGACAGTCTAGACCATGTTTCTGTGATGATAAAGGTGAAGACCGAGATCGTTGACTACACCAACCTTCAGGCGGAATTCCCGTCCGAATGAAGTGTAAGCGTCCGAATCTGCAAATCAAGAGACACAAAATCGGTTCTAGTGCGAGAGGATTAGGCCGCCCGGATTGTCGTCTTCCTGCAATTCCCCCCACATCTCGGGGTTGCTCAGAGAGATTCTCACTCGAATGCCAGTGCTCCTGGGCTTCTTCTCAATTCTGAATGCGCCCGAGCCATCGACATATCCACGAACGGCCAATTCTTCCATCTCTAGCCGTGAATGGCCACGGGCCCAGGAGACATAGAGTATTTGATCTGGTTGATTGCGGACAAGAGAATCCGGTGGCCCGTACCGCGATGCGAACGAGCGCAGCAAATCATCCAAGTACTCCACGCCGTACACATACTCAAGCGAGACAAGCTTTTGGTCATGAAAGATCGCGCTGACTGCAACCACCACGTGATCGTCCTTTGACACAGTGACAGATTCCCACGGGGGCAACACCTCTTTCTCGACCGCGCAATCAAACCATCGGTTCCATTCTCGCTTCAATTCATGCGCCTCCACCTCGCCGGAGCTTCGCCTACGGCAACGAGCAGCAGGAAAGATGCGCTTGAACTGCTTAATGTTCTCGCCGAGGCGCGGAGCGCCATCGAGGGAGAACTGCGGAGGCTCGGCCGTTGCACGCTTCGTGAAACTAGCAAGGCAAAAAACCAATAAGAGAAGAGCACACGGAGCTCTTGCGAGACTGCCTAATGAACTCGAGAGGAGCGTTTTGTAGATGAACATGAGAGCGTACCCTCACCCCCAGGCCGATCGAATACTAGGAGAAAGTGAAAAGCTCAGGCGCTGCAATCGCCCATACCTCTCAGGATCACAGCTGCACTTTAATGCCCACATGAGCAGCTCCTCTCTGGCCTTGATCTGGATAGGGTTGAAGAATTGTACCTGTCGGTAGGCTTATCCCGAATTTCCAATTTGGAACTTCCATCTCCGGATTGAACACAAGCTTCTAAAATACTTCTCTTATACGCATGCAGCTAATAGCAGTCGAATGAGAATGAAATGTCACCTAGGCAACGGCACATAATTGGCGACTGAGTTGCGGCATAGACTACGACGCGAGCCTGGAGCCTCACGGCATAATCAAAGGCTCTAAGGAGATGAGAATCTTCTTAGCGATTTGAAATCAACTTATGTTCTGCAAAGCTGTGCTGCTGAAACTGGTAAGGGGCAATATCATTAAGTGCGATCGGCTCAGCCTCCGGCGCTTTGTCATACATGTTTGTCTGCTCGGTTGTATGTTTCAAGTTTCTGGTGGAATTCCAGCATTCGGCCAGTCTCCACCTGATGCGGCCTCGCTTGAAACTTCTCCCGCATTTCCGACACATCTAAGAACTGGGCATGATACTCCCGGTTTGGCAGTTCGAAAGGGCAAGGTAATCAGGACTGAGGTCGATCTGGCCTTGGTAAATGTCAATGTCACGGACCTTTATGATCGAATGGTTGTTGGGTTGGGCCAAGATGACTTTCGTGTCTACGAGGATGGTGTGGAGCAGGAGATCGTGACCTTTTCTTCAGAAGATGTCCCGATATCACTGGGGGTAATACTCGACCTGAGCGAGAGCATGACAAACAAGATTGGCAAAGTACGCGAGGCTATCTTGGAGTTCTTGAAAGCCGCCAATAAGCAAGACAACTTCTTCTTGGTTGGCTTTAATTCTCAGCCCGAACTGATGAGCGGGTTCACGGATGACCCAGAAGATATTCAGCGCCGCATTTTACATGCGGCACCGGGGGGACGAACGGCGTTGCTCGACGCCATTTACCTTGCACTCACTTACATGAGGAATTCGAAACGCACAAGGCGGGCCCTGCTCATTTTTTCAGATGGTGGTGACAACCATAGTCACCACTCAGCAAGGGAGATCAAGCAACTTGTTCGAGAGGCAGATGTCCAACTGTATGCCATCGGTTTTTACAACCCGCTTGGCTATCGTTATCAGACAATCGAGGAAATACACGGGCCGTCGCTGCTGGAGGAAATTACTGAAATGACGGGGGGACAAGTAGCTCCTGGCAAGGATCTTGAGGACCTGGCGGCTATTGCGGCCAAGATCGGCGCGGAGCTACGGAATCAATACGTCCTAGGCTATACACCGAGCAATCATGATTACGACGGACGGTGGAGAAAAATCAAAGTTAAGCTGCGCCCGCCTCGGGGAGCCCCGCCGCTTATGGTGCATGCCAAAACCGGATATTTCGCCGGGGCCCAGTAGCACTATGAATGGCATTGTGCCACCATCCCTGGTTTTTGTACTGTGGGACAGGAGGGAGTGCATCATTCATTCTGTGAGTCTCGTTTAACTCATTCATCCCGGTCGTAATCAGACGGGCTTTCCTTACGGAAGTGCACGCTCCGAATCGACAGGGTGATGGATCAGTCAAATGATCGTAGCGGACGATGTCTGCACTAGGCTCACTTCCGACTCGTTCGGACATAGCTCTCTGCGCCTCTTCGCCATTCGCCGAAGGGAGGGTGAGGAGACGTAGGATTCTCAACACGAGATCTGCACCAAAGGCGCGCGTAATCCACCATGCGCACGTGGCGAGGGTGAATCCGTGCTTGGCGGAGAATACAGTCTAGCCAGCCTTGCTCTATCGCGCGCGATAGAACGTGATCCTTGCCCCAGTGGAACAGGCACTGCCAACTCCTCGATTTGTCTTTGTAAGGGGCTGAAATCTCTCTACTCACAAATTCGAGCAAGCTGGGAAATTTTCGACCTAATTCAAAGGCGACGTGGGCCGGCAGTTGAATCGTTGGCATCTGAAAGAGTGGGCGCAGCCAATAGGCGAATGCCTCAAAGTCGAGGTACTTCTCAACTGCTATCGCTACTTCGGCGCAGCTGACATCATCTTGGAGTTTGCAATTCAATGCTAAGCGTTTCCACTGCACAAAGGTGGGAACTAAAGCTGGCCGTCGTTTCCTCCATTCGCATTCGCAATGTTCCCAATACGTCCAGTATCCCTGGGAGCGGGTGTCTCTGAATCCATAAAAGACGAGCGCATCAAGCCACCCCTCCTGTTCTGCAAACCCGAAAACGCGATTGTGAACCCATGGAAGCAGATGGAAACCCAGCAGTTTCGGCTCGTCTGAACGATCCACTTCTTCAGTAAAGCCTGGACAGCGCTTTCGCAGAATTGCGTCGAGCCAGGAAGGAACGGTGCCTTCCAATTCAACAATGGCGCGGGCCCAAAGCACGAAAGCCTGCCACCGGATGTATTCCTCGTACGCTTTGTGGAAGCGATCCCAGGGAACCTGCATCAGCCGCCGACGGGCTCGCCGACTGGCAATGTCCCCGACCCTTCTTTCGAGCTTAGTAAACTTCGCTGTCTTCATTTGATGGCCAGTTACTCTTGAAAGCGGGCAACACAGGGCGTGAGCTTCCCCGAAGCTACAGGGAATCGATCACAGGTTCAAGTGGGTCAAAGAGGGCGCGCGGCGGCCCGTGAAGAACATTCCACGGTTTTCTTTGCACAGGCTTTCATTTCAGGGATCTCGTTCGGCGGAACCTGTCACGCGGAGGTGCTGAAATTCCGGGACCGCTTCAAAGGGGTTGGCCGGCGCGCCGACCGCCTCTGCGACTTGGTCGATTCGCTCGATAGAGTCGTTGCCGAGAAACTGTGCTCCGACTTGGATATGCGTGATTCGGGCCGGGTCAAGTCCCATCAGCCTCGCGCAGGTGGCGTCCGCCGCCACCGGATCATCGGCCAGGACAATTCGGTTGAGCGGCCGCGGATGTCCATTCAACGGTCCGTTTCCTTCCATCGACACAATCGCATCGGCAATCACGAAGTGAACCGGCACCGTGGCACAAATGTCCAGGATGCTTTCCTGAATTCCTTTCCAATGAAGAATGTTCTTTGGCCAGCCGTACTTCGTTCCTGGCACAACGCCGAACATGTTTTTCATGCTGAGAGTGACGCCCGACCAATGATGCGTCTTCACCTTAGGCATGGTAACGACGAAGTCGGCCTTCAACACCGTCCGGGGCAACCACAGATGTTTCATGCCCGTGTAATTTGCGAGCAGGCGCGTCATAACTAGCTCGTCGCGATTTAGGTCAACAAAAGGAACTTTCTGCTGGCGCAGCTCTTCACTGAAGCCGCTTTCGAGCAAAACTAGCTCCGTGTCCCTCTGGTGGCCAGGTCCTTCGCCGACGAGCACGCTCTTTGCACCGAGTCGTCGAAAGCACTCGACCGCAGCGAAAACAAGAAAAGGATGGGTGTTGATGTGGTTTCCGGGGATGTAATCGACGAGGTTCGGTTTGAGTAGCACAGTCTTGCCGCGAACATTCAGATAGAACAGATCCAAACCGGAACGAAGAATTTGCCCCAGGTCCTCCGAGTAAGATTCGGCGCGGAGGACAGCCACCCGGGAACGTCGTTGTTTGCGGTTGACGAGGTATTTGGGTTTATCCAGTAGAGCGGTTGCAGCCGCGCCGGCCGTGAGCCCAAGCGAGCCCGCGAGAAAAGTGCGTCGGTCGACTTTCATGAATCCACCCCAAACACATTTAGTCCCTCGCCACAGCGGAGCGCCAGGGAAGCGACGGCGAGGGTCGCGCAGTCATTGATCGGACCGTGCTCGGTGATGCAGAAGAGGCGGTCGGTCAATAATTCCGTGGGACGTCCAAAGGCGTCGAGGGCGAGGACCGTCCAGGCAAGGCTCCACGGAGCGAAGCATGTCTCGGCGCGTCGCTCAAGCCAGCCAAGACTCGCAGTCATGAGGTCGTTGAGGGGCTCGCTCAAAAGAGCGAGCAGGGCTACGGCCGTTGCATCAGGGTGCGGAGCGAGCGGCACTCCGTAGGCGACGCCGTTGCCCGCGTTCCATCCTCCTGCAGGGCAGATTCGGTCGTATAACATTTCTACGCCGCGCCGGATACGATGCTCTACGTGCTCCCGTTGCGAAATGCCACGGACATGCTTCAAGGCGAGGAGGGAATAAGCGGTCGGCACCACCCAACTGACTGTCTCCGGCATCCAGGGCCAGCCAAACTTGTCAGGATCAAAGCGGACGTGGCGATCGCTAGTCCGGAACTTCCATTTCCAAAGCCAATGTGACTCCCATCCTCGGGACTCTATCAGCCAGTGGACCGCTCGGTTAGCCGCCGCCCCTTGGGCGCAGCAGCGGTTAAGAGCATAGAGAGCCAGTCCCGTAAGTCCAGACCCTCCCCCGTCGTCACCACTGAAGGCTGGCCAGCTGCCGTTTGCATTCTGCATGCGAAGCAGGAGCCGGATGGCAGCGTCCCGTTCCCGAAGCGAATTGGACGGCAATGCCAACAGGGCCAAGGCCGTAGGTTCGACCGCTGCCTGGGCCGTGTCTGAGCTGAAAGGCCAACCGCCCTCGGGGAGTTGGCGGTCGATCAGTTCCTGAACGCAAGCGTGATTCAGCTGTTGAGTGCCGCGCACGCGTCGTGTTCTAGGGTAGAGCCACGAGATTGTCAAATCTCCTGAAAAGGTGCGGAGAGAAACGGTCGGGAGAGTTAGTCATGAAGTATGCGATTGCCAAGAAATTGCGTGCGGACCCCAGGGGGTAGCAACAGAGCCGCACTTCACGAACCAGCTTCCGGCATTACGCAGACAGTTGAGCGCGAATCGCAAGTCCACGCCGCTGTTAGCCATGAAGTATGCGATTGGAGAAAATATTTCCCCCGGCGTGCGGTTCAAACGGAGTCTACACCTGGTCAGGTCCAAGCCGCGTACGACAGCAGGAAGGCCCAGTGAAGTTAGCCATGAAGTATGCAATTGGCAAGAATTGTTTTCACCTACTTCGCACACGCGCTCGGATGGGGGGCGGTGAAGGAGTGTTTGCCTCGGGGCCTTTCCTCGGGACGTGCGGATAAACCAAGACCGAGGTTAGCCATGAAAGATTGAATTAGCCAAAAAACTCGTAAATAGCGAGGGCACCTCGTCGGGCAATCTCTCAGAGACCTTCTTTAGATGCCCTATCCCCTTTTGTTCTAAGAGAATTGAGTCTCCAGGCCTGCCTGATGAACGGTCCAGGTCCGGGCCCAGCACATCATCGAACGAGCCCTGTGTTTCCTAATGGTTCCCAGATGGGTCATGCCGGACGAGTGCGTGTCCGAAGGTTCTGCGGTATGTTCTGCCCCCGCAGCGGAGGTGAGAACTGTGTTTCGATCGGCCGAAGAACTCGCGGAAGGGCTCCGTGACGCACGGTACGTGATCGATCCCGTCACGCTTCAGGTGGTGTACCTGGCCGCGAAGATGCAGAAACCGCTGCTGGTGGAAGGCCCGCCCGGATGCGGAAAAACAGAACTGGCCTATGCGGTTGCGGCTGCCGCCGATACCACCGTGGAGCGCCTGCAATGCTACGAAGGAATCACGGAAGAGAAAGCCATCGGTAAGTTTGATGAGTCCCTGCAGAACCTGCAGCTGGTTGTCGGCAAGAGGTATGAAAGCAACGAGCAACGACACATGACCAACCGGCCGCTCTTCAGCGTCGTGTTAGACGAATTCGCACCCTTTGGATACCGGAACTTCCCGCAGATCCTGCAGACAGCGAGAGGTACCAATACGGCGTTCCTCTTCTCCATGCAGAGCCTTACCCAACTCATGCACGTCGGCCGCGGGTTTAAAGAGGATGTTGCCTCCGCTCCCAACACAACCATGACGCTGCGAACTCGCGACGAGGAAACGGCCCGCTATTTTCTTCAGGCCTCGGCGGAGCATCAGGTCACGCGGCGCAACCTTTCTATGGAGCGATGGAAGTTCTTCGGATTTGAAAAATATGAGGAGACAGGACGGGCAGTCGATGTGCAGGCTACAGAAACGCGTGCGCTTGACGAGCACATCAAGAACCTGCCGAAAGGCCAGATGGAAATTCTGATGTCGGATGACACTCGTGGGACCCTCCACGCGCACCTGCATGTGCGCCCTCCCGCGGATGTACGAGTGCCCCACTTCGAGCCTGCGCTCTTTCCTAGACTAAAGCAGTCACGCGCAACATCGGTGGGAGCGAATCTCCGCTTTAAAAGTTCTGAACTCGCGGGCACGCGTCACGCGAGGCGCTCGCACTGAGGGTGAAGAACATGAAACAGGCAATCTGCCGTGCTCTCCTGGTGACCGTCTTTTCCCTTGTTGCGTCGAGCGCACCGGCGCAAACCCCGTCGCGGCAGAACATTGGCAGGGACACCTGGTACGAATTCCTGCTGAAGCAATTCAATCCGCGCAATTTCGACTGCGGCGCCTGGCTTGAGGGGCGGCGTGAGGCTTTCCTCAGAACAACCGTAAAGGAACCCTACTTTTGGTACAGCGTGGCAGTGACGGCGGCGATGCTGCTCCTGATAGCCGCCTGCACAAAATTGTATCTAGACCACTGCCGCGGGATGCAAGTCACCGCGGAGATGATGGCCGACGTCTACAGCCACGATCTGTTGGCCCGTCAGGCGGCAAACGAAGCCATCGAGAAATACAACCGGCACATCGAGCAGTGCAATCGCGCGATCGAGGCTTCGGAAGCAGGAGATGCGCGGCCCGGCTGGGGCGACACGCAGGTCGATA
>Ga0074044_10001672_pt1 | contig 19862 bp, 16 predicted proteins | sample BogForMeECP23OM1_FD_94443 | JGI IMG/M metagenome (GOLD analysis project Ga0074044, IMG submission 94443) | Bog forest soil microbial communities from Calvert Island, British Columbia, Canada - Bog Forest MetaG ECP23OM1 | ecosystem: Environmental > Terrestrial > Soil > Wetlands ...
CCCAGCAATTATTCGCTGGTGATTCTTTCCGAGGGCGCGGAGTGGGAAGGCTACACGGTGAAAGAATATGGCCCCGCCGATGCCTTCGGCCACCGCAAAAAAATGAGCGTAGGGGAAGATCTGAGCGATGAGATCAAGGCCGCCACCGGCGATGAAACCATTGTCAGCGACCTGACCTACGATTTGCGCTCCGGCAGCCCCGATTTTGTCGACCGCATGGTGGCCATCACCTACGCCGGCATGGCGATGGATGCCGTGCAAGCAGGAAAAACCGGCTTGATGGCGGCGATCAGCGGCGGCTGCTTCGCCATGGTGCCGATCCCCGACCCAAAACTGGGCCCGCGCAAAGTCGAGGTCGCCACCATGTACAACACCGAGCGCTACCGGCCCACCTATGATTGCAAGATGGGCCTGCCGATCTTCCTGACGCGAGCCTGATAGAAGAATGATAGAAGAAATGGTCCGGAGCGCATGACAGAATATCGTACAGGCTGAAACTTCCTAATTCTCACCCGCCCGGCGCTATCTTTCGAGATAGTGCTTTTTCTTTTTTCGGCTGTGATTTTCCGGGCCCCTGGTGCGAATAACATGTTGAGCAGTAAAAAACACATGGCAATGGCCCAGAGACGTGAGCAAAGCCGATGACGACGCCAGCGTTGCAGGAAAAGTTTCAGATCTTGGTGGATGAGCACAAGAAGATCCTCTACAAAGTCTGCTACTCGTACTGCCGAAACCGGGACGATCGCGAGGATCTGGCGCAGGAAATAATCGTCCAGCTCTGGCGGTCGTTTGCATCATTCGATGGGCGCTGCCGGTTCTCTACCTGGATGTATCGGATCGCCCTGAACGTAGCCATTTCTTTTTACCGCCGGGAAAGCACGAGAACCCGCCATGTGCTGTCGGACGACGAGAAGGTTCTGAATGCCATCGACGAGACCGAGAACCGGAGCGCGGAAATGCAGGCCCTTTATGAATTCATTGACGGACCGGAGCCACTGAATAAAGCGCTCATCCTGCTTTATCTGGATGGCAACAGTTACTCGGAGATCGCGGATGTGGTGGGTATCACGGAAACCAACGTAGCCACCAAGATCAGCCGATTGAAGCAAACAATGCGGGAAGAATTTCGCGCGTAGCACGAGCCTAACAAAAAAGAAGGAGTAAGCCATGTTGGATCTGGATCAGATGAAGCAACAGTGGGCAGAACACGATCGGAAGCTCGAGGAGATGATCCGTTTGAACCGGCAGCTTCTGAGCATGACCAACTTGAACGGAGCACGGTCAGCGCTGCAGCGGATGGCGGCATTCTTGGGCGTGGGCGCGATCGTCTGGTTTGCGATCGTAGCGGCGCTGGGGAGCTTCATCTACGCGAACATCGGGATTCCCAGGTTTGCCTTGCCCGCCGGCCTGCTCGACGTGTTTGCAATCGCAATGCTCAGCGCAAACATACGATTGATGGCCACGGCGCGGCAGATCGACTACGCTCAGCCCGTCACTTCAATCCAAAAGCAACTGGCAAACCTGCGTCGATTGCGCATCCGAATCACCCAGTGGGCGCTGATTGCCGGAACGGTGGTTTGGGCGCCGGCGGCCATTGTCGCGTGCCGAGCGCTTCTCGGAATCGAAACCTATAGCGTAGCTTGGCTATTGGCGAACGTGGTGTTCGGACTCTCGTTGATTCCGCTGTCGCTATGGGCGTCAAAGAAGTTCGGCGATCGGATGGGCCAGTCTCCTTTCATGCAGCAACTGATGAACGACATTGCCGGACGCAACCTGACCAAGGCGCAGAATTTTCTTGCCGAACTTTCTGAATTCGAAAGTGAGACAACCTAGCTGGATCGGTGCCGGCTGGGTGGAATAGCTACCACCCAGCCGAAATCCCACGCCGATAGCAAAATAGCGCAGAATAGAGCGATGGCCAGCGTAAGAATGGACAAATGGCTCTGGGCCGCAAGATTCTTCAAAACGCGATCCTTGGCGGCACGTGCCTGTGAACTCGGCAGAATTCAATCCAACGGACAGCCCGCCAAGTCTGCTCGCGACGTCCGCATTGGAGACATGCTGAGCGTCACCAACGAAGGCGGCGTCTTTCAAGTGGAAGTCCTGCTGCTAAGCGAAGTGCGCGGTCCGGCTTCGGTTGCGCAAACGCTCTACCGCGAAACCGAGGCGGCCCGCGAGTTGCGCCTGAAGGTCGCAGCCGAACGGAAAGCGATGAAGCAATTCGAAGAGCTGCCCGCCGGCCGACCCTCCAAACGCGATCGCCGGAAGATCATCCAGTTCCGCGGCAGAGCCTGACCGTACGAGAACAACACCTGCCTCGGCGAGATTGGCCCGGCGATTGACTTCACACCACCGCGTTGGCATAATCTGGTTGGGTGTTGGAGTTCACCTTTAACCGCCCGCATCTGGCAGATGACTCCTACGAAGAAGACGAAATTCTCTTGGTAGGGGTGTGGTTTTGTTTTCCTTTCCGCTGCCAATTCCAGGAGATTCGTGAATAGATGAAAGCGAAGCCGGGCGTGTCTCGGCCCTGCTGGAGCTTTATGCCCGAAGAGTCTCTCAACTCGAACCACGCTCGCCGCCTGTCGGTCACCTGTCGGCACATTGACAAACTGCTCGCCGATATGGAAAATGCGCTCGCTGTCGCCAATTCCAAACAGGTTTTCCCGGATTACCTGTTGGATGTCACGCCAGCGCAAGGCCGGGTAATCGAAGACTACATCGCCCGCATCCGGGTTCAGTTGGCCCGTGTTCTGGATGGTCTGGGCATTGAGCGTCCCGCGCCCTCCATTCCCGTCAGCCGGTCGCTGCACATCGCTCTGACATTTATTAACATTGCCGCTGTGGAATTGCAGCCCAGGTACATGCGCGGATATGGCAACATTTCCCCAACGGCCGCGGCCGACCTGAATAGAATTGCCGCGGACCTGGTAGCACTGACGGCGGAGTTTGATCACTACGTAACCAGCGAAATTCATGAGCTAACCCAGTCTCCGGAAGAAGAACTCGCGAAACTACAAAAGGACGATACGACTTGCTCAAATACGTAATGGTTGGCATCGGAGGCTGTCTCGGCTCGATTCTGCGCTTCTGGCTAGGCAGTTACATCGGCAGTAAGATGGGAACCCGTTTCCCTTACGGAACGTTCGTGATCAACATCACGGGTTCGTTTCTGATCGGCCTGGTCTTTGCCTTGCTCACAGCGAGAACTTTTTTGAGTCCCAACTGGCGATACCTGATCCCCATCGGCTTCATCGGAGGTTACACAACATTCTCCAGCTTCGAATTTGAAACCCTGCGGTCGATTCAGGATGGCCAGCTCGGACTCGGACTTCTTTACGTCGCACTGAGCGTAGTCGTCGGCTTCGTTGCGGTATGGGGCGGCGTGATTGCGGGGAGGGCAATCTCATGAACGCTGCGAATTCCGCCCACAGGAGACCAGCTCTAGTTTCAGGAGGACAATGTGCTCAAAGCGGGACCTGGTAAGAAAGTCGGCATCTATGTGTCCGAGAACCATCAGTATCACGGGAGCTCGGCCTACGCCGCGATTCTGGACTTTCTCTTTTTCCACGGCGTGGCTGGAGCGACCGTGACGCGCGGCATAGCCGGATTTGGCTCCGATCACCACATGCACAGCAATCGTCTGGTCGACCTGGCAGCCAACTTTCCCGTGAAAGTGGAGTTCATCGAATCCGCAGAAAAAGTCGAAGAGCTCTTGCCCAAGCTTCGCGCCATGGTGGGTACTGGACTGATCGAAATGCAGGACACCACCATCGTCAAGCCTGCCGAAAAAACTCAGCAGCACCCCGCGCCATATGCCCCCGCCTTGAAGAGTGAGGGCAAAGCCAAAATCATGCGCATCTACATCGGCGAAAATGACAAGTGGAATGGCAAGCCCCTATATGAAGCCATCGTCAATGGCCTGCGATCGAACGATATTGCCGGCGTTACCGTTTATCGCGGGATTCTTGGTTACGGCGCGAATCGAAGAATCCGCAAAGACGCTGCGCTCAGTCTTTCCCACGATCGTCCCATTCTGCTTTCGGTGGTTGATACGGAGGAAAAGCTGAAGGCCTTCATGCCGATCCTCGACCAGATGGTGCAGCAAGGCCTGGTCGTGCTCTCGGACGCGAATGTCATTAAGTACACCCATAACTATCAAAAGGCCGATCGGCGAGAGGAGAAGCGGATATGAAGCTCGAAGGCAAAGCCAAAATGCTGCGCATCCATTTCGGTGAAGATGACAAATGGCAAGGCAAGCCGCTCTACGAAGCTATCGTAAACAAGTGCCGTGAACTCGATATCGCCGGCGCCACGGTCTTACGCGGAATCGAAGGCTATGGCGCCAGTTCGATCATTCATAAGAAACATTTGCTGCTGTCCTCCGATCGCCCCATCATGGTCTCGGTCATCGACACGGAACAGAACCTCAACAAGCTGCTGCCCGCGCTCGACGAAATGGTCGACGAAGGTCTGATCGCAATGTCGGAAGTGGAAGTCATCCGCTACGTGCACCAGGACGGAGTGCGCTCTCCCGCGCCGTAGCCGAGATTCGGATTAGAGCAAGACCATCCGGGAATGAGCATGAGGACAGACGAGAAAGAGAACTCGTTTCCTGAAACCGATTCCCCGCGCTCGGCATTCGTCGCTTCCGAGCATCCGCGAAACCATCCCCGAACTTCCCCTGAGAATTCTCCCGGAGAGTCAGCCCTCTTGCGCCTCGCCGAGTTGGCTGAGGAACTTGAAGTCGAACAGGTTGCCGCCGACGCGCGCTCCGTCGCCGAGCGCGTATCGGAGGGACGCTTTTATGTTGCGTGCATCGGTCAGTTCAAGCGTGGCAAGTCCTCGATCCTGAATGCGCTCGTGGGCTCGAGCGTACTGCCCACGGGAGTCGTGCCGGTGACTGCCGTTCCAACCATTGTCCGCTACGGCAGCCAGGCGGCCGCGCGCGTGCGCTATGCCGCCGGCGGATGGACAGAAATTCCGGTTCAGACCGTCGACGCGTATGTCTCGGAAGAGAAAAACCCGGAGAACGCCAAGCACGTTGCCGCGTTAGAAGTCTTTGTGCCGAGTCCTCTGCTCGCGACCGGCATGTGTTTCGTAGACACTCCCGGACTGGGATCGGTCTTCACCGGCAACACTGCAACCACGCAGGCTTTCATCCCTCACATTGATGCCGCGCTGGTCGTAATCGGGGCCGATCCTCCGCTGGCGGGGGAAGAACTGGCGTTGGTTGGAGCGGTCGCATGCCATGTCCACGATCTCATCATCGCTCTGAACAAAGCGGATCGCACCACCGACACAGAGCGTGCCGTGGCGATGGCTTTCGCGCAGCGCCAACTCGAAAAGCGTCTGCAACACCCCGTGCAGCCGTTCTTCGAGGTCAGCGCGGCGGAACAACTCGAACATCGCGGCACTGGCCGCGACTGGGGAAAACTGGTCGCGGCGCTGCAGCAGTTGGTCGAAGGTTCGGGACGGCGTCTCATCCGCGCCGCTTGCGACCGCGGTCTGCAGCGCGTCAGCGAGGAACTCCTTGTCATCATCACGGAAGAACGCGAGGCCCTGCAACGGCCGGTCGAAGATTCCAAGCGGCGCATCGCAGTCATGAAGCAGACCATCGCCGATGCCGAGCGCTCGATGCGAGAGCTAGCGTATCTCTTTATGGCCGAACAACAGCATCTCTCGGACCGGTTCGTCGATCGCCACAAGGCATTTCTCGCACGCGTAATGCCGCAGGCGAGCCAGGAATTCGAGACTGCGCTGCAATCCGTCTCAGGCGGGTTCGGCCCATCGTATCGCCGCCGCACCTTCCGCGAAGCGCAGCAAGTCGCTCGCCGCCATATCGTGCCGTGGTTGAAACCCGAGCAGGAAGAAGCCGAGAAAGAATATCGTAGGGTCGCCGTGCGCTTCGTGGAGATGGCCAACGACTTTCTCAAGAAGCTCGCCCAAGCGGGCGTTCCCGAACTCGCGCGAATGTCCCATGCACTCGATCCGGAAAGCGGATTTCGCGTCCGTTCCGAATTCACTTTCCTGGACTTTCTCGAAGTCGCGCAGCCCGCATCACCCTTGCGCTGGCTGGCGGACCTGATTATTGCCCTGATAGGCGCCCATACGATCATCACAAACGATGCGCGGAACTTTCTCACCCGGCTGCTCGAGTTCAACAGCACCCGTGTGCAAAGCGATATCCTCAACCGCGTTCAGGAAAGCCGAGCGCGCCTGGAAACCGAGATTCGTAAACTGTTGCACGAAGTCAGCCGCATCGCAGAACAAGCGTTGGCCCGCGCAAAAAAAGTACGCGAAGAGGGCGCGCCTGCGGTCGAAGCCGAGTTACAGCGGCTAGACTCCATGGAACACGAAGTTCGCGCCCTGGGTGCGACAGGAATCCCAGAACGTTAAATGGTGCGGCTGAAGCCGTTCTCTTCCAAAGCCCAGCTTGAGTAGTTTGGCTGAGGGCTGGCGGCTGAGAGCCGCTCCCTACAGCTCGTACTTCTTCATCAAGTGGCGGAACGACCGATAGGAGATGCCGAGCACGTCGGCAGCGCGCACTTGCACGCCATTGGTTTGTGAGAGGGCGGACTGCAGCAGCCCGCGCTCGATTTGCGCGACGTAGTTCTCCATGTTCACGCCTTCGGGCAGAACCGAGCCCGCGGGCAGGTTCGTCATGGTAGCCGCGAATGGAGTTTCAGCGCCGGCGGCCACGGCACGGGCCTTGGGCCGCTCGGCCGGCAACTCGACTCGCAACTCGCTCGTGCTTTCAAGCGCGACCGCGCGCTCGATTGTATTCTCCAGCTGGCGGACGTTGCCCGGCCAGTCGTAGCCCGTCAGTGCTTCGAGGGACGGGGCGGCGACGCCGTGAATGCTCTTGCCCGCACCGGGCGCATATTTTTTCAGGAAATGATTGGCCAGGAGCGGCACGTCTTCGCGCCGCTCGCGTAATCCCGGCACGCGAATGGGAATAACGTTCAGGCGATAGTAGAGATCCTCGCGGAAAGTGCCTTCGGTGACCTGGCGGTCGAGATCGCGGTTGGTGGCAGCGATGACACGCACATCGACGGGAATTTCGCTGGTGCCGCCCACCGGACGCACGGTGCGCTCCTGCAAAACGCGCAGCAGTTTGACCTGCATGGGCATGGTCATCTCGCCAATCTCGTCGAGAAAAATCGTGCCCTGGTCGGCCACTTCGAACAGGCCGCGGCGGTTCTGGTTGGCTCCCGTGAAGGCGCCTTTGACGTAACCGAAGAGTTCGCTTTCCAGCAACGTCTCGGGGAAGGCTCCGCAGTTGACCGAGACAAAGGCCTCTCCGGCCCGGGGCGAGCAAGTGTGCACGGCGCGGGCTACGAGTTCTTTGCCGGTTCCACTTTCCCCGTAAACGAGAATCGTGCTGCTGGTGGTGGCCACGGTGCGGATGGTCTGCTTAAGCTTTTCGATCGCCGCGCTCACGCCAACGATGTTGTCGAGCGAGTTGCGCGTGCCGGCATCGCGGCGCAGGGCAAAGTTCTGGCGGCTCAAAGAGACTTTCGTGAGCGAGCGCGCGATGGCCAGTTTGACTTCATCGACCAGGCCGGGACTCTTGCGGATGTAGTCGGTCGCGCCTCCGGCTTTGACCGCCTGCACGGCGGCTTCGTAGTCGTCGACGGCAGTCATTAAAATCACGGCGGATTCGGGCGAGATCTGATGCGCGTGCCGCAGAACTTCCACGCCGTCGACGCCCGGCATTTTGATATCGGTCACAATCACGTCGAACAGCGCGCTGTCGATTTTGCGCTTGGCAGCATCGCCCGAGGTGACGGTTTCGACTTTATGGCCGTCGCGGCGCAGGGCTATGTCGAGCAGTTCGCAGATGGAGCGCTCGTCGTCGCAAACGAGAATATTACCCACGCGCCCCTCCTTTCGCTGCTGCGGCTCCGGCGGTTGCGAGTGCGGCTGCGGGCGCTGACGCCGCCGCGGTTTCTGGGCGCGACGATGTTCCAATCACTGCGGCTGCGTCCGTGCGCCGCAGGCGCACGACGAAACTCGTCCCCTTGCCGACTTCCGAACGCGCCCACACCTTGCCTTCATGCGCCTGCACGATCTGGTAGACGATGGCCAGGCCGAGCCCGGTTCCGCCTTCAAAATTCGACTGGAAGGGCTCAAAGATTTTTTCCGTCTGCTGCGGGTTGATGCCGGGCCCGGTGTCCGCGAAACTCATCTCCCACTCCGGGCCGCGTGCGGTGAGCGTCACGGTCAGCGTTCCACCTTTGTTCGTCGTTTTAATGGCGCGCACCGCATTTTCCGAGAAGTTCCAGAACACCTGTTTCAGCTTGTCGCCGTCGCCCAGAACCCAAGCCTCGGATTTCGGAAAGTTGCGCTCAATCTTAATGCCGGCATTTTCGGCGGTGAGCCGGTGTTCGAGCAAAGTGAGCGTGTCCTCGATCAACGGAATGAGATTCACGCGGTCGAAACGATACTGCTTGCCGCGCGAGTAAGCCAGAAAATCGGTGATGATGTTGTTGAGGCGGTCCGATTCACGAGTCACAATCTGCAGCAGGTGCCGCTCCTCGGCATTCAGACTGGGAGCATCCGACAGCATGCTGACCGAGCCCGCAATCGAAGTCAGGGGATTGCGGATCTCGTGGGCGATGGCGGCGGCGAGCCGGCCCACCGCAGCCAGGCGATCCTGCATGCGGACTTCGCGTTCCAGGCGGCGAATCTCGGTGAGATCGTCGAAAGAATAGACAAAGCCCACGTCGCTGCGCGCGCTCAGATCGAGCGCGGAAACCATCACGCGAAACGTCTTGCGGAATCCGTTGCCGGCGATATAGCGGACTTCGGCCGCGCCGCGGTCGCCCCCAAAGTGGGGCAGGGGATCCTGGAACAGATCGGCCACGGAGCGGCCGCGCAACTCGGCTTCGGAAATCTCGAGCAGTTGCTGGGCAGCGCGGTTGACCAGCGTGATGCGCCCGTCGAGCCCGGTAGTGATGACGCCGCCGCTCATGGACTGCACGATATTTTCATGCAGCGCCTGCAGATTTTCGAGCGCGCCGCTCGCGTCTTTCAGCTGCACATCCACCTGCCGCAGCTTGCTCATCAGCAGGCCGGCCAGATAGGCAATGGCAAAGTAGGCGAAGAGGTTGACGAAAATCACTACCTGCAGCGCCTTGAGCTTGGGATGGGAAGTGGAATAAGACGGAATCACGAGGTAGTAATCGAGTTCGAGAATGGTTCCGAAGAAAATGAAAGCCAGGGCGGCGCTCAGGTATCCCCAGGCCCGCGGCAGCAGCATGCAGGCGACCACGATTACCAGGGGATAGAGGAAATTCAGTGAGCTGTCGATTCCGCCCGTGAGATGGACGACAAGCGTGACCATCGCCAGATCGGAGACCACCTGGAGAATGGCTTGCAGCCGGTGCTCGCTCCAGACGGAAACCAGAAAAAGAAAGAAGAGCGAAAGCACGAACCACAGCACCATGCCAGTGAGGAAAGGCATGACAGGCAGGGGGCTGGGCGTCAGGCGGATGACGGCCAGCTCGATGGCGAGCAGAACCATCAGGATCAGGATGCGAACCTTCACCAGCCAGGTCAGCCAGTTCCGCTCATCGGAGGTGGAGTGCATGAGATGGGCTTCGTCGTTTGTCGGTGGTCGTTTGTCGTTCGCGATTCGTCGTTCGTTGTTCGCTATTCGTCGTTCGCGGTTTGCGGTCCGCAATGCCGCCTGGGCGAAGAGCGAAGAGCGAACAGCGAACGACGCTTTCTCTATCCCGCCAGTTTTCCGATCATCGCGAACAACGGCATGTACAGAGAAATAATGATGCCCCCGATGCTGACGCCGAGACAGCCAATGATGACCGGCTCCAGCATGGCCAGCATGTCCTTGGTGGCCGCGTCGACTTCGTCTTCGTAGAAGTCCGCGATCTTCTGCAACATCGAGTCCATGGCGCCGGTCGCTTCGCCGACGCCGATCATCTGCGTCACCATGTTGGGGAAGACGCCGCACTCGCGCAGGGGATCGACAATGGTGCGGCCTTCTTCAATCGCCTTGCGCACTCTCATCAGCGCTTCTTCTAGCACTTTGTTGCCCGAGGTGCGGGCGGTGATGGCCAAGCCTTCGAGAATCGGAACGCCGGAGGTAATGAGCGTGCCCAGGGTGCGGGTGAAACGGGCGACCGCGATCTTTTTCAGCAGTATGCCGATAATCGGCAGCTTGAGCAGCATGGCATCGAAGTAATAGCCACCCCGCGGGTGCTTGCGAACCTGCTTGATCCCATAAATGGTGCCGCCGATCCCCAGGAAGAAGAACCACCAGAAATGGCCGACGAACTCACTGAGGCCGATGGTAATGCGCGTGGGCAGCGGCAGCGCGACTCCCAGACCGACAAAAAGGTTGGCAAAGATCGGCACCACATACTTGAGCAGCGCACCCACGATCAGCACGGCGAGGGAGACGACGGCCACCGGATAGATCAACGCCGACTTGACGGCCGCCTTCATCCGGACCGCCTTTTCCACGTAGATGGCCAGGCGTTGCAGAATGATGTCGAGAATACCGCCGGTCTCGCCGGCCTCGATCATGTTAGTGGTCAGGTCGTCGAAGATGACTGGATACTGGCGCATGGCATTGGCCAGCGTCGAGCCGCCTTCGACCGTGGTGCGGACGCCGAGCAGGGTTTTTTGAAAGCTCGGGTTCTCCTGGTTGGCGCCCAGAATCTCCAGACACTGCACCAGCGGCAGGCCGGCGTCGATCATGACCGAGAACTGGCGGAAAAACACGGCCACGTCCTTGACCTTGACCTTGCTGGTCCCGAAAGTGGGCAGTGAGAATTCCTTGCCCTTCTCGCGGATGGAGCCCGGCGTGATGCGCTCCTTGCGCAGTTGCGAGGCCAGTCCGTCTTTGTTGACGGCGACGCGCTCTCCTTGAACCTTCTCACCCGAGGCATTCTTTCCCGAAAATGTGAAAACCGGCATGATTACTTCTCCTTAATGAACCAGGTGTCAGGTGACAGGTCCCAAGTGTCAGGAAAACCTGCCACCTTAACCGTTAAGACCTGACGCGTAAGCGCCTGACATCGAACCTCTGAAACCTAGACCTGAAACCTGAGACCCGACACCTGATCTCAGCGCTTGGCCGTCACCGCGCCTTTGCCCGCGGGCGTCGGAACGCCCCGCTGCACAAGGCCAGAACCGCGCGCGATCATTTCCTGCAACTCGTCCTGATTGCTGGAGCGCGTCAGTGCCAATTCCAGAGAGATCTGCTTCTGGAAATAGGCGGTGGCGAGCGCCTGGTTGAAAGTCTGCATCCCGAACTTTTCCTGACCCGACTGCATGGAGGAATAAATCTGGTGAATCTTGTCTTCGCGGATCAGGTTGCGCACGGCGGCATTGGGCACCAGGATTTCCATGCACATGGCGCGGCCTTTGCCGTCGATTTTCGGCAACAGGCTTTGGCACATGATGCCTTCGAGCACCAGGGAAAGCTGGGCGCGAATCTGCGATTGCTGGTGCGACGGGAACACGTCGATCACGCGGTTGATGGTCGAACTCGCGGAATTCGTGTGCAGCGTGCCGAAGGTAAGATGGCCGGTTTCGGCGATGCGCAGCGCCGACTCGATGGTTTCAAGATCGCGCATTTCGCCGATCAGCACCACGTCCGGGTCTTCCCGAAGCGCGGCCCGCAGGGCGTCGGTAAAGCTCTTGGTGTCAGAGTGCAACTCGCGCTGGTTGACCACGCAGTTCTTGTTCATGTGCACGAACTCGATCGGGTCCTCGATGGTGAGGATGTGTTCGTGACGTTCGCTATTGATCTTGTCGATCATGGCCGCGAGCGTGGTGGACTTGCCCGAGCCCGTCGGCCCGGTCACCAGCACCAGACCGCGGGGCTTGTCGCACAGTTTGCTGACAATGGGCGGCAGGCCGAGCTGGTGGAAGGATTTAATCTCAAACGGAATCAGACGGAAAACGCAAGCCGACGCGCCGCGCTGATTGAAGACGTTGGCGCGGAAGCGAGCCAGGCCCTTTAAGCCGAAAGAGAAGTCCAGTTCGAGGGTTTCCTCAAAGCGGTGCTTCTGGGAATCGGTCATCACGCTGTAGGCGAGTTGCTTGGTCTCAGCCGGCGTCAACTGCGGCAGATCGAGCGGCACGAGATGCCCGTGCACGCGGATCTGGGGCGGCGAGTTGGTGGTGATGTGGAGGTCGCTGCCGCCCATCTCCAGCATGCGGCGAAGCAAATCGCTCAATGACAGTGCCATAAGTTTTCCGTCTTTCCTTGTTGTAATTTCAACCGCTCGTCGTTCCCTGTTCGTCGTTCCCTGTTCGTCGTTTGTCGTTTGCTATTCGCTTTTCGTCGTTCGCCAGTCGAAGAGCGAATGGCGAACCGCGTTCCTAATGAATCGTTTCGCGGGCCACTTCTTCGAGCGTGGTCCAGCCTGCCGCCACCTTGATTAACCCGCTGCGCCGCAGCGTGATCATGCCGCGTTCAATCGCTTTTTTCTTGAGTTCAACCGCCGATGCGCCCACCAGAACCAGTTCCCGGATCTCGTCGTCCACTTCCATCACTTCGTACAAACCGGTGCGGCCTTTGTAACCGGTCTTGTTGCAAGTGGTGCAGCCCTTACCCTTCATGACCTGCACTGTCTTGGCCTCTTCGGGCGTAAAGCCTTCGTCGATCAGGGCCTGGGGCGGCATTTCGACCGGCTCGGAGCAATCCTTGCAGATGCGCCGGACGAGGCGCTGAGCACAGATCAGATGCACTGAAGTCGCCACCAGGAAGGGTTCGATGCCCATGTTCATAAGGCGCGTTATAGTTTCGGGCGCGCCGTTGGTGTGCAGCGTGGATAAAACGAGGTGGCCGGTGAGTGCGGCCTTGATGGCGATTTCAGCGGTTTCAAAGTCGCGGATTTCGCCGACCAGAATGATGTTGGGGTCCTGGCGCAGGAAAGCGCGCAGGGAGGTGGCAAAATTCAGGCCGATCTGCTCCTTCATCTGCACCTGGTTCACGCCTCCCAGTTGGAACTCAACCGGGTCTTCGGCGGTCATGATGTTGGTGTCGGGCTGGTTGAGACGCGAGATGGCCGAGTAGAGCGTGTTGGTCTTGCCCGATCCTGTAGGGCCGGTGACCAGCACCATGCCGTAGGGCTTGAGAATGGCCTTCTCGAATTTGACCAGCGACTCCGATTCGAAGCCGAGCTTGGTCATATCCAGACGCAGATTTTCCTTGTCGAGCAGGCGCAGCACGATTTTTTCGCCCCACAGCGTTGGCAGCGTGGAAACACGGAAATCAAGCTGCTTTTTCTTCCCGCCGATCTGCATCTTCAGCATGATGCGGCCGTCTTGCGGCAAGCGCTTTTCGCTGATGTCAAGCTTCGCCATGATCTTGAGACGCGAGGTGATGGCGTCCTTCAGTTTGAGCGGAGGATTCATGATCAACTGCAGAACACCGTCAATGCGGAAGCGGACGCGGAATTCTTTTTCGTAGGGCTCCATGTGAATGTCGCTGGCGCCCCGCTTTACAGCGTCGGTCAGCACCAGGTTCACCAACTTGACGATGGGAGCCTCGTCGGCCGCTTTCTCCAGTTCGCGGAGCTCGAGTTCCTGCTCTTCGTTCTGTACCTCGATGTCGGTTTCGCCGGCATCGTTGATCGACTGCATTACATTTTCAAGCTCTTCCTCTTTGGAAGTGCCGTAGGCCTTATCGATGCCCTCGACAATAGAGCTCTCGGAAGCCACCACCGGCTCAATGTTGAAGCCGGTCATGAACTTGATATCGTCCATGGCAAAGACGTTGGTGGGGTCAACCATGGCGATGGTGAGCGAAGCGCCGACCCGGCTGAGCGGCAGGATCTGATAGCGTTTCGCGGTTTCGTAAGGAATCAGCTTGACGACGGCAGGATCGATTTCAAAATACGAAAGATTGATGGCGGGGACGCCGTACTGGCGCGAGAGAAAATTGGTGACATCCTCATCGGAGAGGAATCCCAACTTGACCAGCGCCGAGGCGAGCCGAGTGTGCGACTCCTTCTGGAGTTTCGTCGCCTGTTCCAACTGCTCTTGTGTGATGACCTTTTCTTTGACGAGCAGGTCACCGAGCCGCTGAGACATATCTCTCCTGTGTTTCTCGCGAAATCCCGGGTCCATGCGAAAACCGCTGATCAGCGCGGGATCCGCAACGAAACTTTCGCACTGACACAAATTGTCAACCCAATGGGCATTCCGAAAAAGTAACTTAAGTACTTGTACTTCGCGGGGATTAGGGGTCCGCCGCGCAACTGGGGCTATTAGTGGCAGAAAGTCGCGATGTGACAAGCATCACAAACGCGACGGACCATGATCTTCGGTGCAAAGAAAGTCGTTAGTCGATCGTCGTTAGTTGTTCGCAAACGCGAGCTTCGGATCGCGGCAATGCGACTAATTGCGAACGACTATCGACGAATCACCAACGACGGGACCTACAATGGTGGAGCTGGCATTCCCACCGACCGCTCATGGCCGAAGCCCAACACGAAGCAATCCGCGCCTATTACCACACCTTGTTTTCCCAGTGGGGACGCCAGCATTGGTGGCCGGCGCGGTCGCGTTTTGAGGTCATTGTTGGAGCATATCTAACCCAGAACACGGCGTGGACGAATGTTGAGAAAGCGCTCAGTAACCTTCGAAGGGCGCGGCGTCTGACCGTCAGCGCGATTCGGCGCGTTCCTCAATCTGAGCTGGAGCAGTTGATTCGTCCGACAGGCTACTTTCGGCAGAAGGCGCAGCGTCTGAGAACCTTCGTGCGCTTTCTCGATGAGCGCTACGCCGGCTTCTTGGCGCGGATGCTGAAACGACCGACCGCTGAACTCCGCGACGAACTGCTGGCGCTCCATGGCGTCGGGCCGGAGACCGCGGACTCGATTCTGTTGTATGCCGGTAATCATCCGGTGTTTGTGGTGGACGCTTATACGCGGCGCATTTTGGAACGGCATCGGATTATCTCAAGCGCGGCGGATTATGAGGAGATTCGATTGCTATTCGAGTCGGCACTGGGCGGAGTTCCTGCTGCGGGGGGCTCTTCACGAACTCAAGAAGTTTTCCTCGGCGCTCCCGGCGTCTCGGCGGTAAGAAAGCATCCGTCCGCGCCGCGAAGAACTTCGCATCCGCCTTCCCCCGTTAGCAAAGCCAAGCGTTCTCCGTTGGTACAAATTTTCAATGAGATGCACGGACTGATCGTGGGCGTGGGTAAGACTTACTGCCTAAAGTCACAACCGCAGTGTGAGCTGTGTCCTTTGCAGAAATTCCTTCCTGAGGCAAAGTGAATCATCGGAGTGAGCATCGGAGTGAGCATCGACGATGACGACAAGGACGGCACTTCATGAAACACCGAGCTTTGGGCTTGGCATCTTATTTGGCGGCGATTCCCTTTTGCCTGGGATTTGACGGTGACGTTCGCGAGCCGTTGCGCGAGGCCGTGCGGGCGTCTGGAATTCTGATCGGCACCGCGGTTCGGCCGGCTCAACTTTCCGAAGCGGCATACGCTGCCACGCTGGCGCGTGAATTCAACATGGTGGAACCGGAAGATGCGCTCAAGTGGGAGGTTGTGCATCCGGAGCGGGAATCTTTCGACTTCTCTCTAGCCGACCAGGTCGTGGATTTCGCGATGCGGCATGACATGAAGGTGCGTGGCCATACCCTGGTCTGGCACCGTCAGAATCCCAAATGGCTGACGGAAGGAAGCTACACGTCGGCCGACCTCTCCGAAATTCTTGAGCACCACATTAAGACGGTGGTGGGACATTACCGGGGCAAAGTATTCGCCTGGGACGTGGTCAACGAGGCGTTCGACGAGTTGCATCCCGGAGAACTGCGCAGCACGATCTGGCGCGATCAGCCGGGAATTACGCCAGCTTCGAGCGCCGAGCTTCGAGCTTCGAGCAACCCTGCCCGCTCGGAGCCCGCAGTTCGAAGCTCGAAGCAAACCTACGCGTACATTGAACAGTGTTTTCGCTGGGCGCATGAAGCCGATCCGCAGGCGCTGCTGTTTTATAACGAGGCCGAGGCCGAAACCATGAATCCGAAGTCGGACGCAATCTATGCCATGGTGCGCGACTTCCGCGCGCGCGGGGTTCCCATCGATGGCGTCGGATTGCAGATGCATATCGCAAACCTGCACGCCGATGTCGCCTCCATTTCCGCCAACATCAAGCGCTTCACCGATCTAGGAGCGCAAGTGCACATCACCGAGATGGATGTTGCCTTGCCCGTAAATACCGAAGGCAATGCCAGCGCCGAGGACTTGCAGCAACAGGCGGAAATCTATCGCCAGATTGCCATCGCCTGTCTATCGCATCGCGGATGCACGGCGATCCAAACCTGGGGTTTTACCGACAAATATTCCTGGATCGGATCGCACTCCAAGCACACCCAAGGCGCAGCGTTGCTCTTCGATCGGAACTATCGGGCCAAGCCCGCGCATGAGGCGCTGCGGGAAGCGCTACAAGCGGCAAGGCCGCCCGTCGTTAGTCGTTAGTCGTGGGTCGCAAGTGGTTGGCTTGCCCGTTATTTTTGGCCAAGCGACGAACCGCGAACGACCAGCGACTAACGACCAACGACGCCCTATAATGTCATCAATCCTTGGCCGCGCCAAATCCAATTCGCGAAGAAAGCAAGACCTCCGGCCGTCGAAAGGCTGTCATCGCGCTTGGCATCTGCGCTTTTTTGCTGCTGGCGATTCTGGTGGGGCAAGCCTCGTTCAATCTGAAGTTCATCAGCCCCGACAGCAATGACGAGCTTCTTTTCTTCGCTGGATTGAGCGGCTTGATTTTCTTTGCCTTCCTCGCACTTACGCTCGTCCTCGGGCGCAACCTGCTAAAGCTTTTCGCCGAGCGCCGGCAAGGTGTAGCCGGCTCAAAATTCCGCACTCGGCTGGTGGTGGTCAGTCTGCTGCTTTCATTCTTGCCGGTGATTGCGATGTTCTGGTTCTCCTACGGGCTCATGAACCGCTCGATCGACAAGTGGTTTTCGCAGCCGGTCGAGGAAGTGCGCGCCGACACCGCCGCCATGTCGGCCCTTCTCTATGACTACGCGGGCAAAAATGCGGCATCCGAAGCCCAATCCATTGCGCAGACGGATGAATTTCAAAGAGCCTTGGCCAACAAGAACGCCATGGAAGCGAATCAAGAACTTCGCGAACACATCCCGACGCTGCAAGGTGGATTCGTTCTGGCGCTGGCCAACGGCAATCCCGCCGCCAGCTTGAATCTGCCCGCGCCCTGGACCGGGATCAAGGATCGTTTCCCGTTGGCCTCGGCTTTGCACGGTGAGCACCCGCATTTCCAGTGGGGACCGACCGACTACATTGTGGCCGCGGCTCCGCTACAAGACGGCGCTGTGCTAGTCGCCATGCCTCTGCCGCCAAAATTCGCCGAGACGGCCCGGCAGATTCAGGAAAGCCAGCATCGCTACATCGAACTGGCCGCAAAGAGAAAACTGTTTCGGCGGACCTACATCGGATTCCTTCTGCTGCTGACGGTAGTGGTGCTGTTTGCTTCGACTTGGCTGGCACTGCTGCTTTCGAAGTTGGTAAACCGCCCGGTCGCGGCGCTGGCGGCGGGGACCGAAGCCATCTCCAAGGGCCAACTGGATTACCGTGTCGATATTCGCGCCACCGACGAACTGGCGGAACTGGTGCAGTCGTTTAACAGCATGGCCGAGCAACTCGAATCCAGCCGTCACCAGATCGAAGCCTCCAGCCGCGACCTGGGCGCAGCCAATCAGGCGCTCGAAGGCAGACGCCAGTACATTGAAACCGTTCTTGAAAGTATTCCGACCGGAGTGATTTCGATTGACGGCGCGCGCCAGGTGACGCTGGCCAATGCCGCTTTCTCGAGAATGTTTTACCTCGAGCGCAGCGAATATGTAAGCCCGGCTTCGCTCGTGAACCGGCCGCTGCGCGAGGTGGTGCCCGCCGATGTGCTGGCTGATCTCGAACCGCTTCTCCGCCGCGCCGATCGTATGGGCATCACCGCAGCAACCATGGAACTGGCGTTGCCGCGCGCGCAGTTGAATGTCGCAGTCACCGTTTCCGCGCTCAGCCATGCCGGCGAAAGCCGTGGATACGTGCTGGTCTTCGAGGACTTGTCGGACCTGCTGCGCGCCCAGAAACAAGCGGCCTGGCGTGAAGTGGCGCGCCGCGTGGCGCATGAGATCAAGAACCCGCTGACCCCAATCGCACTTTCGGCCGAGCGCATTCATCGCCATTTGACGCGGGGCGCGGCGCCCGATGCCACTTCCCTCGAAGTCATCCGCACCTGCGCGGAAACCATTGGCAATGCCGTCGAGACCGTGCGCGCCCTGGTCGACGAATTTTCCGTGCTGGCGCGCTTTCCGGCTTCGCGCCCGCAACCCGCTAGCTTGAATAACCTGGTGGAGAGCGCGCTCGCCATGTTCAATGGGCGATTGGAGGGCATTCGCGTACGTACAGAACTCGCGCACGATCTGCCGGCCGTCATGGCCGATCCCGAAGCAATCAGGCGCGCGGTAGCCAACCTTGTGGACAACGCGGCGGAGGCGATGCAGGACGCGATCCTGAAAGAGATCACGATTTCGACAGCTCTCGTGGGCAGCCGCGATGCGGTTGAATTGGTGGTTTCCGACACCGGGCTGGGAGTTTCGCGCGACGTGAAGGAACGGCTGTTTCTGCCCTATTTTTCTACTAAACAACGCGGCACCGGCCTCGGCCTGGCCATTGTGAGCAGAATTGTGGAAGACCATCGCGGCTCGATCCGCGTCGAAGAAAACAAGCCGGTCGGCAGCCGCTTCGTAATCGAGCTGCCAGTAGCGGTGGAAACGATCAGCGCTCCCGCGGCCAGCTAGCGGCCGACCGTGAAATCAGGTGCGGTTCGGCGACACTTTTCATGAATTGTCATCCCGAGCGAAGCGCGGGATCTGCAGTTCGCCGCAAGAATACAGATCCCTCGCTTCGCTTCGGATGACAAAATCCGGAAGAGTTGAAAAGCGAACATGGCCCACATCCTCATCGTCGATGACGAATCCAGCATCCGCGAATCCCTGCGCGGCATTCTTGAAGACGAGGGCTACAAAATCAGCGTCAGCGCAAGCGGTGAAGATTGCCTCGAATCGCTGCGCAAAACGAGCTTCGATCTGATCTTGCTGGACGTATGGCTGACCGGCATCGACGGCCTCGAAGTGCTGGAGAACATCCGCGAGATGGAGGACCCACCGGAGGTCATCATGATCTCGGGCCACGGAACCATCGAGACGGCCGTACGTGCCACCAAGCTGGGCGCCTACGATTTTGCCGAAAAGCCGCTGTCGCTGGAAAAGACTCTCATCCTGGTCAAGAATGCGATTGACGCGCGGCGGCTGCGCCACGAAAATCTCGACCTGCGCAAGCAACTGCAGACCAAGGTCGTAATTGTTGGCGACAGCGTCCCCATGAAGGCGCTGCGCCAGCAGATTGCGCTGATGGCGCCGACCAACGGTCGGGTGTTGATCTACGGCGAGTCGGGCACCGGCAAAGAGCTGGTCGCACACGCCATCCACATGCAGAGCCTGCGCAAGAATGAAATGTTTGTGGAGATGAATTGCGCCGCGATTCCTGAAGACCTGATCGACAGCGAACTGTTCGGCCACCGCAAGTCGTCGTTTCCCGGAGCCACGTCCGACAAGGAAGGCAAGTTTCAGAAGGCGGATCGCGGCACTTTGTTTCTCGATGAAGTCGGCGACATGAGCCTGAAGACGCAGTCGAAGGTTCTGCGCACCTTGGAACAACAGCGATTCATCCCGGTGGGCAGCGACGATCCGGTGACGGTTGATGTGCGCGTAATTGCATCGACGAACAAGGATCTGGAGGAAGAAATCGCCAAGGGTAACTTCCGCGAAGATCTTTTCTACCG
>Ga0074044_10001675_pt1 | contig 19853 bp, 15 predicted proteins | sample BogForMeECP23OM1_FD_94443 | JGI IMG/M metagenome (GOLD analysis project Ga0074044, IMG submission 94443) | Bog forest soil microbial communities from Calvert Island, British Columbia, Canada - Bog Forest MetaG ECP23OM1 | ecosystem: Environmental > Terrestrial > Soil > Wetlands ...
CAGGAGTTTTCTCTGCTGGAGTATCTTTGCCGGAATGAAGGTCGCGTGGTAACTCGCACCATGATTCTGGACCACGTTTGGCGGATGCGAATTGATCCCGCAACCAACGTCGTGGATGTCCATATCTATCGTTTGCGCAGCAAAGTGGACCATGACACCCCGCGGCCACTGATCCACACAATTCGCGGTGTTGGCTATGTTCTCAAGAATGCATAGAAATTTACGCGCTACCGCCGCATGGCGGATTTCGATTTGGACAACTCTGGCGTACGCGCTCGGAACCGCTGGGGCGTTCTCCATAGTTTATTTCCTTGTCGCTCAAGGCATCCGAGAGCGCAGTGACACCTGGCTCAGTGGCGAAGCTGAGGTTCTTGCTCAGGTCTCGGCAGATACTCCGAGCGATCACCTATACAAGCGGATAGTTCGAGAGGTGGCCGAGCTTGCTACTCAGGAAGTACCGGATGAGCGCAATGCCCGCGGTGAAAGGCTGAATTCTGTCTTCTTCTGGGCAACAGATCCTAATAATAGTGAAGGTCCGTTGTGGGTCGGCCCAAGCTCCAAGGATGCTTTTGTCACAGCGATTCAGCGGGCGAAGCTGGTTCCGGGACCTCCGAAGTCCATAGCAGTGGAAGGATATCCACAAACGTTTCGAGTCGTTGTCAAGGTGCAAAACGGAAGAACTGTGTATTTGGGGCTATCGGATCGTGGCGCTAAGCATCTGCTGCACACGTTGGCTCGTCGTTTTCTCATGGTCTGGGGCGGCATGTTCCTGCTCGGCTTCGTAATCTCGTACTGGAGCGCCCGTCGTACTCTGCTCCGTGTCGAACGCATTACTGAGACCGTCGCGCGAATTGGCACCGAAGACTTAGAAGAACGATTGCCTGAGCCTGTGAATTCGGATGAAATCTCGCGATTGGCAAAGACTTTTAATCGCATGCTGGACCGGCTGCAGTCCTCGGTGAACCAGCTTCGCACCGTTACTGGTGGTATCGCCCACGACCTCAAAAGCCCCGTAACCTTGATTCGTGGAACGCTCGAATCCACCCTGTGCGATGAAGGGAACGAGAAGTGGCGCGACTCGGTGGGAGAAGCAATCGAGGGCCTGGATAGGCTCGCGCAGTTACTAAACACCACGCTGGATCTTGCCGAAGCGGAGGCTGGCGCGCTTCACCTGGATCGTCGCCCAGTTGACTTCTCCGATGTCGTGCGACAACTGGTTGATATTTACCAGCCGGCCATGGTTGAGCGCCATCACGAAGTGACGAGTGACCTTGAAGAGCATGTGGTCGTAGATGCTGACTTGCCTCTGCTGAATCGTGTAGTAAGCAATTTGCTTGAAAATGAATTGACTCACTTGCCAGTGGGATGCCGAGTGAGCATTCGGCTACATTCGCAGCAAGGGTCAGCAGAATTCGTGATCGAAGACAACGGCCCGGGATTCCCTTCTGAGATTGGCGGCCGGGCTTTCGAGCGCTTCGTAAAAGGGAAACATTCTTCCGGGCATGGTCTCGGGCTTGCCTTTGTGGATGCAGTTGTCCAGGCGCACGGCGGCGCGGCTAGGGTCTCCGAGAGCGCGGGCGGCGGCGCTGTTATAACTTTGTCGCTACCCGTCCACGTGCTCGAAACGGTGTCGACATGACGCCAGATGAATCACGAAGAATAGGCCACCAGCGTTTCCGAGTTGTAGCTCCTCAATGAAGTTGGGGCCCCGGACCCTGCCACGGTGCGCATCCTGTCTGACTCGGCGACATGCTGTAGCGCTCGCATCCTTGCCGCACGGACATCCTGCCGAGAACAGCCCAGGAGAACGGAACAATCCTGATCTGAGCAGCTTTCAAGGACGGACAACACGAAAACAAAGCGCTCGAAGTCTTCAAGCCCGAGGATGCTCGCAATTGCGGCATCGGCCTCCTGCGTTCGTCCAAACCTGCAATTAGCTGGACCACTGGGTGCCGCTGTGGCGGCAGAGTGGTTCGCACGGGGCGCCAACATATGAACTGCATTCCGAATGATTGTCCGCCGAGCCCAGGATCGTGCCCAGTCTCGAAAGACGTAGTTTCCCTTTACGCAATCTTCCAAGCCGGAGACAAAACACTCCTCAGCCTTTGTGTGATCGGCCGTTAGCAAGAACGAGAGCAAATGTATCCTGTCCATATTTTCTGCGAACACTCTGCAGAACTCGGTGCTCGTTGCGTATGCCTGTGATGTCTCAGTAGAGATCAGATTTCTTCGTGGCATGATCAGCTTTGTCCTCTCTGGCCTCCATTGCGCCTCGGCGTTAACTAAGGTGTCAGTCTCAGGCGCTCAGTGCCCAAACAACTTGTTGCGCACGTCCGGCCAGAACTCTTTTGCCACATTGAAAAACGTATCTAGGGCTATCTGTTGTCCCCACTTATTCGCGGTATTTCCAAATGATCGATCTGCAGCCGGATAGTAGAGGTTGGAAATGCCTGCGGCCACACCATTCCCGACCAGCTCTGATGTGTTGAAGTGGTTGCGGCCGTCATCGCCGCGAGTGACAAGTTCCCGGCTTATAGCGTATCCAGTCCGCTTCCAAAATCCGCCCGTGCCTTTCACGAAATAACGAGGATCCTGGTGCAGAAAGACTGGAAACAAGCCTTCGCTCATGATGTTGCCGATTGCTTGGTCGGCAAATGCCCCTCCGTAGTACTTACCAAATCCCTGTACTCCTGTACCGAACGAACTGTACTGCTTCTGCGCCATGGCTACCCCAGCAAAGACGCCAGCCACTAGAAACGCCGAGGGGTCGAAAGAGTCATCGAATGCAACTTTCATCTTCGCGCCCGCTGTCAGCGGTTTGATTTCTGCCGGTTTTTCGTCCGCTCGATAGTTGGGGATTACCCAGAAGATGTGGTTCTTACTCAGTTGATGTTGTTGACCGTCCTGTTCAAGGCTTGATGGGCCAGATTCAATCTGAATTGAGCTTGGCGCATCCGGCAGCGTTGAGGTTTCTTGACCGATCGCCGCAACAGGTCCAACAAGGAGATTAAGAAAGAGCAGCACACGACAGATCACCGTAATCAATGAAAGCGGCCGCACGCTGCGCATTCTAGGATTGATGCAACTTGGCCGAGGCTGCAAGAGAACATGAACAACTTGTCATTTTGCCGCCACGGCGAATTCACGCAAGGGCCGGACGAGGGGTGCGTTCCTCGGGACAGGAACGGAGGTTTGTGATGGAGAAACGAACGACAGTGTTTTACGTGGACGACAATCCCAAATCCAGCCGATTGCTAACCAGTGTTCTTGAGGAATGCGGGTTCCGAGTGATCGCGAAAAACGATCCGATCGAGGCGCTCGCGCTTTGCCAGCGAACCCACTTTGATCTGGCACTGCTGGACTACGAAATGCCATTGATGTCTGGTTCGCAGTTGGCCCAGGAGATCAAGTTTCTGGTGCCGGATGTTCCAGTGGTCCTGATCTCGGGTCGCTCGACTCTGCCGGCTGCGGAGCTAGCGTTTGTGGATGCTCACTTCGGGTTTGGGACCGTCCTGGACGATCTTCTCTGGACGATGCGGATCCTGGTGCGGCCGAAGGTCGTAACGAGGGAGGACCATCGCCCGGATCAGCGCGCGATGACACAGTGGGCCGACTCAACGTGAAGCACTGCGGGCGCCTCGGCGCCGAGCTTTCTAGCGGGTATTTGCACCATGAACAGACCGAAAGGCTCTGAATATTAGGCGAAGTGTTTTCCCGGATTCTTGTCCCCACCTTGGATAGAGCAGAGCGATCGAGACATGTAGCGCCTTAACACGTCAATGGCATCGACAATGCTCGTGACGGCCAAGCATCGTGTATTACGGTGTTTCTAAGTGGTATTGGGAGGCCAAATAACAAGGAGAACTGAGGTCGACTTGGTTAGAATGCGATTTGAGCCCCTATCGCATAAGTGACTGAAAAGGCTGTAGATACGTTGGAAATAGAGTGGCAGGGCAGCGTTCTAACCAACTGAACTACGTCCCCTAACTCTTTCTACTGTATCACTTGCGGCGTTTTTCGTGCAGCTTCCTGATCCACAATCAATCCACAGAACTCGCCCTGTGCACTGATCGTGTCGTTGTCACCTTGAGTAGGCAAGCAGACCTGCACTACCCCTTGTCTTTGTCGGTGGTGTCACTCTTCGCCTTCTCCCGCGCTTCATACTCTCGAAGCCTTTCCTCATATTCACTTGTGTACACGAGCGTGCGATCTGGAAGACGCCGCATGTTTCCCTTGAAGGCAGTGAAATCGAGACGGTGGTTGTGATAGAGGCGGTCGACGGCTTTAAAGCTCCATGGACCAATGATATTGTCCATGCCTTATCTTACTGCTTTCTGCGTCCTGCCGTGAGTGCGTGATGCGATCTGGTGGGCTGAAGAGGTTCAGAGTAATCCAGATAATTTGCGGCCCCTAGTCGGCCCGCTTGCTGCTCGCTCGCCGGGGCTTCGGCTTGCTCTTGCCCTTGAGATTGAGCGCCACTGCAGCGCGGATGACATCCTTCAAGGCCGCCTCATCGACCTTGTCGCCTGCGTGGATGTCGATGGCGCGCCTGACATTCCCGTCGAGGCTGGAGTTGAATAGACCTGAAGGGTCCTTCAACCGAGCTCCCTTGGCAAATGTCATCTTGACGACGTTCTTGTACGTCTCTCCCGTGCAGACGATGCCGCTGTGGGACCAGACGGGAGTCCCCATCCACTTCCACTCTTCGACGATCTCAGGGTCTGCCTCGTGTATGATTTCGCGCACTTTCGCGAGCGTCTTCCCGCGCCAGTCCCCAAGTTCCTTGATCTTCTCGTCGATTAATGCAGAGGCAGATTCCACCGGGACGGGCCTTTTCATGTACAGCTCCAACGCTCGCACCTAATTTAGCTGCGCTCAGCGCAACCTGCAACCTCCGCAAGTGGAAGCCTCTTATGGTTCGATAGCAGTTCGGAGAGATGGTGGCAATGGGCCTTGAACTTCGGCTGAGCGGGCGTAATAACGCGCAGGGATTCTTGGCAGCTTTCTGAATGGTAGGCCCGAATGGACTCGAACCATCGACCTCTTCCGTGTCAAGGAAGCGCTCTAACCAGACTGAGCTACGGGCCTACATTAAAACGACTGTGGGTTCAATTCTAACGGTCGGTGGGCGATTGCGGCAAACGTTTGGCTCTCGGCCCATGTTTGCTGAATCACGGGCTGATCACGGGCTGGAGAATTTTCGGTGTTCTCTCTAACTCTCTGACCGTATGGAAACAATCGTAGGTCCGAAGGGGACGCGCACTCTCACCCATCCTTTTGAGGCCTCGCCAAATCCCCGGCTTCATTGACTTGACCGTTTCGCGCACGTAGGATTCTGCCCGAGTGATCGACCAAACCATTTCCCTACCGCATCGTTTAAAGTGCGGAGTTTCGGAGGATCTGCATGCCGCATTCATTTTCCCATCGTAGAGGCGCTTCAGCGGTTTTCGCGGCTCTATGCATTGCCCTAACCGCAACCGCGCATGCGCAGAATTCACCTGGCCCACAGCCCGTACCGCTTCCTCCGCCCATTGTTGCGCCGGCTGACACGCCTTATCCCGGCACGATTTCGCTGCTCGTCGATGCCACCAACATAACGGATCGCATACTGAGTGTGCATGAGACGATTCCCATCAAAGGCCGCGATATTACGCTGCTCTACCCGGAGTGGCTTCCCGGGACGCACTCGCCGTCGAACCCAGCGAGCGAACTCGCCGGCCTGATCGTCACGGCGAATGGCAAACGCATCCCATGGGTGCGCGACCGCGTGGACATTTACGCGTTCCATGTCGAGGCGCCAAAAGATGCAACAACGCTGGATATGAATTTCCAGTACCTGGCCCCGCAGGATCCAAAACGAGGCCGCATTTCCGCGAAGTTCGCCGACGTTACCTGGAACAGCGTGCTTCTCTATCCCGCGGGATACTTCTCGCGCGATATCAAATTCGAAACTGCGATCCGTTTGCCGGAGGCATGGAAATTCGCCTGCTCCCTGGACGTGAAATCGCAGAATGGCAATCTGGTTCAGTTCCAAGAAACGACGCTGAATACGCTCATCGATTCCCCCCTTTATGCGGGCGTCAACTTCAAGCGTTTAGACCTGTCCACTGGGCCGGACAACCCGGTGTACCTCGATGTCTTCGCCGACAAACCTGCCGATCTCGAGATCACTCCCGAAGAACTGCAATACCACAAGAACCTTGTGATCGAGGCGCAGAAGCTTTTCAATTCGCATCACTATGATCGCTACGATTTTCTCTTTTCTGTCAGCGACATTGTCAGCGGCAAAGGCCTGGAGCACCATCAATCGAGTGAGGACGGTTCTCGCGCCAATTACTTCACGGACTGGGGTGCAGGAGTTGCCGGCCGGGCTCTCCTGCCCCACGAATACACCCATTCGTGGAACGGCAAGTTCCGCCGTCCGGCTGACTTGTGGACACCCAACTTCAACGTCCCCATGCGCAACGACCTGCTATGGGTTTATGAGGGATTGACGGACTATTACGGCAACGTGCTCACAGCGCGCTCCGGAATGCGTACTCCCGAGCAGGCCCGCGATCTATTCGCACAAATCGCCGCGGGCTTCGAAATCAGCCCGGGACACACCTGGCGCTCTTTGCAAGACACCACCAACGAGCCCATTATTTCGTCTCGCTTTGTCCCGGGGACCTGGCAAAGCTGGCAGCGTTCCTACGACTATTATCCGGAGTCAGACCTCATCTGGCTCGACGCCGACACGAAGATCCGCGAGCTGAGCGGCGGGAAGAAGTCTCTTGACGATTTCGCGAAACTCTTTTTCGGAATCGACAATGGCAGCTACGTCACCGTTACTTATACGTTTGACGACATCGTGAAGGCCTTGAATACCGTGCAACCCTACGATTGGGCAGAATTCTTCCGCACGCGGGTTTACGAGGTCAGCCCGAACGTTCCGGAGAACGGGTTTACCCAGGGCGGCTATCGGCTTGTCTACAACGATAACGAACCGGAGTGGCTGAAGAAGGCAGAGAGCGTTCGTGGAGTGAGCTTCGCTACCTCACTGGGCTTCTCGGTAAAGTCAGACATCAGCGGCCCTGATTCCCATGGCGGCATTGATCAGGTTTGGTGGGACAGTCTGGCGTTCAAAGCTGGCATCACGCCGGATATGCAACTGCAAGCCGTCAACGATCAGAAGTACACTCCCGCGGTCCTGCGCGAAATCATCCTCGCCGCAGAGAAAACTCAAGAACCAATCAAGCTCTTGCTTAAGCGTGGTGACGAATTTGTCACAATCTCTCTGAGCTACCACGGCGGAATGCGCTACCCGCACTTGGAGAGAGTCGAGCCAACCCCTGATCGGCTGGATGCGATACTCGCGCCGGCGAAATAGAAGTCAATAACGAGGTGCGATCAGCCGAGCCATGGCTGCGGGTTCCCGATTGAATCGACTAAGGCCCCGCAGAAACTCGGCGGCCCGCGGCCCATCCACTACACGATGATCGCTCGAAAGGTTACTTCGGCGGCTAGCGCGCTCCGAAGGTGTAGCCGATGGACAGGCCGTAGCGGGCGACACGCGCCGAACTGAAGTTCAAGTTGTTGTTGATGAGGTAGAGTTTCGCCTCGGGACGGACGAAAAAGCCGCCCTTGGGATAGAGCTTGATCCCGGCGCCGAAGTCTCCCATGAAGTGTTTGTCGCTGCAGTAGTTGGTGTTGTAGCCATTGCCGCATCCGCTAGCGTAGATACGGTTGTCAATCGCGCCGATGCCGCCAACCAGTTCAAGATAGGCGTGGCTCGCGAGCTTGGGCGAGTAAACGGCGTCGAAGTCCAAGAACAGCGGACGAAACGGCTCGGTGGGGTCGCCGTTGTAATTGCGCTGGTTTGCCTTCCAGTAGACTTCGCCCCCGATGCCGAGATGGTGCCAGAAGAGCACGTCGCCGCTAAAACCCGGATAGGTGCCGCCGGTGAGGGACGGCAGGGTTGAAGTGCCGGACGTGCTGGGCCCTGGGGCCGTCACGGTGCTGACGCCGAAAGCAAGGTCGAGTTTCTGGGCCTGCGCAAGATTCGAGAACGTTGCCAGCGCGGCGCAGGCGAACGTCAAGAGGATGGCAATACGCAATGTCTGTTTCAAGCGAAACCTCCGTCGAGGATTGGGTTTACCAGATTGGATGCAGCCAGAAGGCGCGGCGCTGCCGGGGGGAGGGAGATTTACAAAAATTTATGCGCCTAGTAAGCCAGGAGGATGCGCAGGTCGCGAAGGTTATTGCCGGTGGGTCCGGTGACAACGGCGTCGCCCAGCGCCTCGAAAAGAGGATAGGCATTGAAGCTGGAGAGCGCGTGCCGCACGGCTTCTACGCCACCGGAGGGGTCGCTGGCACGGGCGTCGGCACGAACCAGGGTGCTGCCGTCGACCAGGGCTCCAGCGGCGGGGCTGTTGCCGTCGATGCCGTCGGTGCCGGCGCTCAGCACGGTAATGTCGTGCCCCAATATCGGCTCGGCGCAGGCGAGGGCGAACTGCTGGTTGCGTCCGCCGATGCCGCCGTTGCGGACGGCGACGGTCACCTCGCCGCCGGAAATTAGGCAGACGCGCGACACGGTGCGGCGCAGTTCCCGCAGACGCTTCAGCAAGTAGTCAGCGGCTTGGTCGTAGGGCCAGTCGTCGCAGGAGTTATCGACTTCAACGGCGAAACCGGCGCGGGTAGCAGCGGCGGCAGCTTCATCGACAGCCACTTTATTCGAGAGCACGGTCCACCAGCGCGCGCGAACGAAAGCGGGGTCGTCGGATTTGGGCGTCTCGTCGAGAGCATGCTGGCGGAAGAGATCGGCCACGGATTTCGGAAATTGCTCGACCAGGTTGTACTTGGCGGCGATGCGCTCGCAGTCATGGATGGAAGTGGAATCGGGCATGGTGGGTCCGGAGGCGAGCGCGTCGGGCGTATCGTCGGGCACGTCGGAAACGAGAATCGAAACCTGCTGGGCGGGATACGCGGCCTGGGCCAGGCGTCCGCCCTTCACGGCGGAAAGATGTTTGCGGATGGCGTTAATCTCGGCGATGGGCGCGCCGGAGTACACGAGCGTTTGGTAGGTGGCGGCTAGATCGGGCAGAGAGATGTCGTCGTCAACCGGCTTTTCTACGATGGAGGAACCGCCGCCGGAGATCATGAAGATGACGAGCGACGTGGAGTCTAGAGCGCTCAGCGATTTGAGGATGGCGTTGGCGGCGCTGATGGATTCGGCGGTGGGGGTGGGATGTCCGCCGTGAAAGTAGCGGAAACCTCTTACTTGGCTGGTGGGTTCCACTGACGACGCGACGATGCCTTCGAGGCTGCTGCCGAGTTGGGCTTCGAGAGCGGCTGCCATGGTGTGTGCGGCCTTGCCAATCGAGACGACGAAGACACGGTGGTAGGAATCGAGATCGTGGAGATCGTCTCCGATGCGGAGGACGCGGCGCTCGCAGTGCAGATTGCGGGCAAAGGCGCTTTCGATGGAGGCGTTCTTCAGCGCGGAGGTGAAGATCTCGCGGGCGACTTCGCGCATGCGAGCGAACTGCTGGTCGCGTGCGGGAGTCAGGTCGGACATGGACGGGATTATAGAGACAGTTGCTGGTTGCTAAAAGTCGGGCCGTAAATGCGCTAAGCTGTGGGCGCTGGTGACATGGCGATTTTTCAACAACAACTCCAGTGTGCTCGTAAAGCAGTGGCATAATGGAGTGAAAATTGTTGTTTTGAGGCTTTTCCGATGCGCAAACTCGCGGCTGCCCTGCTGGCTGTCCTGTGCGCCACACCCTTTGCCACGGCGCAGTCCAAACCCGACCGCCTAACGGAGTTTCTTCAGAACTATCTGGGAGAACCATACCCACCTTTCGAACAACAGGGAGCGACGCGATATTCTTTTGCCTTCGTCGATCTTAGGGACGATGGAACGAAGGAAGTCATTGTTTATCTCAGCGGCCGAGGGTGGTGTGGGACTGGCGGCTGCAACATGTTGATCTTGGCTCCCGGAGGCACGTCTTACAGGGTCGTCACGAAAACCACAATTACGCGGCTTCCGATCCGCGTGTTAGCAACGAAATCAAATGGCTGGCATGACATAAGCGTTGTGGTGGCGGGCGGAGGCATTCAGCCTGGATATGAAGCCGAACTTTCTTTTGATGGCAAAACCTATCCCAGTAATCCTTCAGTTCCCCCGGCTCACCCCATAGATGGCGAGGCTCGAGGAAAAATAGTGGTGCCTGTGACGGCGAAGGATAAGCCTCTGTATCAATAAGGTCGCGTGACTGTTTCAATCAGCGTCATCCGACAGCAAACGTCTCACGAGTCCACTCTTCGATGGCTGCGCGCATCTCTTTGAGCCTGCCTTCGAAAAAATGATCTCCGGCTTCGATGCGGACTAGTTTCTTGGGGTCGGCGAAGGCACTGACGAGCGCTTCGAGTTTGCCCTTGGGGGCGAACTGATCGCGCGAGCCGCTGACGAAGAGCTTGGGCTTGGTGCAGGCGCGCAGAAATTCAAAATCGTAGACGCGCTCTTCATTGCGGACTGCGACGGCGACGGCGGGCAGGCCGAGGGCGATGAGGGCGCGGACTCGGTCATCGGAATAGGCGGTTCGCAAGCCGACGGCGGCTCCGAAAGAAAAGCCGGCGAAGATGACGGGGAGCGTGAATTCGCGTTCGAGCCAGTCGAGGGCGGCGCGCACGTCTTCGACTTCGCCAACGCCGTTGGCGTGCTCGCCTTCGCTCAAGCCGGTGCCCCGGAAGTTGAAGCGCAGCACGGGGAATCCGAAGCTGTTGAGCGCTTTCATGGTGTGGAAGACGACTTTGTTGTGCAGCGTTCCACCGTAGAGTGGATGCGGATGGCACACCACGGCCGCGTGCGTCGCACTGGGCGATCCGGCGTCGAGCAAGGCTTCCAGACGTCCGGCGGGACCGGCGAGGAAGAGCGAGCGGATGCTGGACGGTTCGGGGAGCACGGGATCAGAGTACAACAATGGCAATGGAGCGACGGGCGTCTCGCCCGTCCAGCATGACGGTGGCCGGGCGAGGACGCCCGGCGCTCCACCGGCATTGCTTGATCGCTCCTTCAAAGCACTATCCACCAATCGCAATCCGCTGGTAGGCTTTTCCTGCATGGACTTGTTTGCGCTTACCCGCCGTCTGATCGACATTGAATCCATCACTCCGAACGAAAGTCCGGTGGGAGATTTTCTTTGCGACGAGCTGCGGCGGCGCGGGTGGGAAGCTCGGAAAATGCCGGTCGAGGGCGCACGCGCGAATGTGCTGGCGTCGTGGCCGGGGCATGCTCGACCGGAGATTGTTTTCTCCACGCACATGGATACGGTGCCGCCGTTCATTGCGTCGTCCGAAGATGCGGGGCGCATCTATGGGCGCGGAGCGTGCGATGCGAAGGGAATCATTGCGGCCGAGATTCTGGCGGCGGAGAAGCTGCGCGGCGCGGGCATTTTCGTCGGGCTGCTGTTTCTGGTGGGCGAGGAGCGGGACTCGATTGGCGCGAAGGCGGCCAACCAGCAACCGATGGGCGCGCGCTTCATGATTAACGGTGAGCCCACCGAGAACAAACTGGCGCTGGCCAGCAAGGGCGCGTTGCAGGTGGAACTGGTGGCGCGCGGAAAGATGGCGCACTCGGCGTATCCGGAACTGGGCGAGTCGGCGATCGACAAGCTGGTGGAAGCACTGCACCGGTTGCACGCGATGAGACTTCCCGAAGATCCCGAGGTAGGCCCTTGCACAAAGAACGTCGGCTCGATTCAGGGCGGCCGCGCTCCGAATGTGATTCCTGATTTGGCCAAGGCTGAACTTTTCTATCGCCTGGTGGGTCCGGCGGACGCTCTGCGCCGCGAGATTACGGAGGCCGTCGGGGAGCTTGCCGAGGTTCGCTTCACGCGCGAGACTCCGTTCCTGCGGTTGCGTACGCTCGACGGGCTGCCGACGATGGTTGCGGCTTTTACGACTGATGTCCCCGCACTTACCAACTGGGGCGAGCCGCTGCTGCTGGGGCCGGGCTCGATTCACGTGGCGCACACCGAGAGCGAGTTTGTGGAGAAAGCGCAGCTGGTGGAGGCGGTGGAGATTTATTGTTCGATGGCGAAGCAGCTGATGCTGCTGCCACGCGGACGCACACTGGGATCGAGGTGGACGAGTCCTGGGTCGCGTGATGATCTGCATGAGCGATGATGAAATTGAGGGTTGCAGTCGTTGCAGTCCCCTTTTTGCCCGCTCTCGCGATAGACTCTCGTGATGACCACCGGTTCCCTCAACTCCCTCGCCCGCGCTTCATCTTCCTATCTGCGTTCGGCGATGCATCAGCCGATCCAGTGGCGTGAATTTGGGGAGGAGGCTTTTGCTGCGGCTCGCGCGGCTGACAAGCCGGTGCTTTTGGATATTGGGGCGGTTTGGTGTCACTGGTGTCACGTGATGGATCGCGAGTCTTATGACGATCCGGAGGTAGCGGCGCTCGTCAACGAGCACTACATTGCGGTGAAGGTGGATCGGGACGAGCGTCCGGATATTGACAGCCGGTATCAGGTCGCGGTCGCCTCGCTCACGGGGCAGGGCGGATGGCCGCTTACGGCGTTTCTTACTCCCGAGGGCAAGCCGTTTTACGGGGGGACGTATTTTCCTCCGGCGGACTCGTACGGGCGTCCTAGTTTCAAGCGCGTACTCGTTTCGATTGCTCAGGCTTATCGCGAGAAGCACGGCGAGGTATTGGAGCAGGCGCAGATGGTCGAGAGCGCAATCGCGCGGGCGGAATCTTTTTCGGGGGGCAGCGGGAAGGTATCCGCGATGGTGATTGACGCGATTTTGGAATCGGCGCGGAAGATGTTTGACGAGGTCAACGGCGGATTTGGAAGCGCGCCCAAGTTCCCGCATCCGGCAGCGCTGGACCTGGTGATGGATCAGTATGGTCGCACGAAAGAGGATGACCTGCGCACGATCTTCGTCCACACCCTGGAGAAAATGGCGCGCGGCGGCGTCTATGACCAGTTGGCGGGCGGCTTCCATCGCTACTCGGTGGACGAGCGTTGGATCGTTCCGCACTTCGAGAAGATGTGCTACGACAACTCCGAGTTGCTGAAAAACTACGTTCACGCATATCAGGCGACGGGGGATGAATTTTTCGCCGGGGTGGCGCGCGACATTATTCGCTGGATGGATGAATGGCTCAGCGACCGCGCCCACGGCGGCTTTTACGCTTCGCAGGATGCCGATTACTCGATGGACGACGACGGCGATTATTTCACCTGGACGGTGGAGGAAATGAAAGCGGCCTTGACCGAGGACGAGGCTGCGGTGGCGGCGCTGTACTACAACATCCAGGAAGCCGGGGACATGCATCACAATCCGGCGAAGAATGTGCTCAGCGTTCGGAGTTCGGTGGAGGAAATTGCGCGGCGTCTGAACATCGAGGAAGCGGCGGCGGGCAGGCTGCTGGCGGCGGCTCAGAAGAAGATGTACGCGGCCCGATTGCTGCGTCCAACGCCGTTCGTGGATAAAACGGTCTACGCGGGCTGGAACGCAATGTGCGTATCAGCTTACCTGGAAGCGGCCAAGGTGCTGGATCTCGCCGCGGCGCGTCACTTTGCGCTGCGCTCGCTGGACCGGTTGCTTTCCGAAGGCTGGAATGCGGAGCGCGGGATGCGGCATGTGATTGCTTACTCGGAGGCTTTCTCGGATGCTCGGGCGGAGCAGCGCGAGATTTCCGGTGTACTGGATGACTATGCTTTCGCGGTGATGGCGTGTCTCGACGCTTACGAGGCAACAGCGGATCTGAGCTACTTCCGCTTTGCGCGGTCGATTGGGGATGCGATGGTAGGGGGGTTCTTCGATCCGGCGGATGGTGGATTCTTTGATACGCGCGCGGCGCGTCGAGCGGCGGACGGAGCGTCGGAAGAGGAAACTGCACTCGGCATTCTGGGGACGCGGCGGAAGCCGTTTCAGGATTCGCCGACTCCGGCGGGAAACTCGGCGGCGGCGATCGCGCTGCTGCGTCTGCATGGTTACGTGGGCGATGTCTCGGGCAACGACGTGTCGTATCGCGAGCGGGCGGGGCAGACCCTGGAGCTCTATGCCGGGGTCGCAGGACAGCGCGGCATTTTCGCGGCGACTTATGGACTGGCGGTGGTGCGCTTCCTGCAACCGCACACGCAAGTAGTGGTTGTCGGAAACGATGAAGCGGCGGTGGCGCTGTATCGCGCCGCGGTGCGTCCCCTGGGCTTGAGTACGGCGGTTGTGCGCTTGGACGCCGACAAAGTTGTGGCGCAGAACCTGCCACCGGCTCTGGCGGAGACGATCCCAAATCTTCCGGCGCTCGGCGGGGACCAGTCGCCCGGCGGACAGTCGTTTGCGGTGGTGTGCTCGGGGTTCGCATGCCAGCCGCCGATCTTCGATGCCGAGGAACTGGCGCGGGCGTTGGGTTCGCAGGCGCGTCCAGCGGCGTGAGCTGGACCTTCTAGACTTGAAAGCGGCCGGTTCTCCGAGTCGGCCGTCACCGGGAACAATCCTCAAGGCTGTCCACTCTCTCCTTTCGTCTTGCTTATTGTGATTAACTATGGTTAACTGCAAAGAATAATCGCCGGTTAACATGCCGGGACAGGGGCATTACGCGGGGGAGTTCATGGTACGGGCAGGTTGCTTTGCTTTTCTGGTGTTGATTTTCGCGTGTCTGGTTCCGGCGGAAGCGCAGGCACAAGGCGAAACCACCAGTGCCATCGTGGGCGAGGTAAGGGACGCAGCCAGCGCGGTTGTGCCGGGCGCCACCGTCACCATCACCAATCACGAGACCGGTCTGAAGCGCAGCGCCAAAACCGATGGTGCAGGCCGGTTCAACTTCCCACAGTTAAAGCCTGGTACCTACTCGGTCAGGGCGGAAGCTCAAGGCTTCGAATCGCAGCAAAATAACAACGTCGTTTCGGGCCTGGGCCAAAAGCAAACCGTGGATTTCACGCTTAAGGTGGCCCGATCCAGTGAGGTGGTTGAGGTAAGCAGCGAGGCTCCAATCATCAATCCGGAGAACGCAAACACCTCTACCACCCTGGATGCGCCGGCGCTGGAGGATCTACCGAATCCGGGCGGCGATCTCACCTATCCTCTGCAGTTTGCCCCGGGAGCCCTCATCAACACGGCGGGCAGCAGCAACGACTTCGTCGGCGGCAGCAACGGGTTTGGCAACGTGGAGTTTAACGGCCTGCCCGCGCTCTCCAATGGTTATATCGTTGATGGATTGGAAACGAACGATCCCCTCACCAATCTCAACAGCGGCCTCTCCACCAACCTGGTCTTGGGATTGAATTCGATTTCAGAAGTGACGGTCAACACGCTTTCCTATTCCGTGGATCAGGGGCGATACGGAGCATCGCAGATCAACTACGTCACCAAGTCCGGCTCGAATCAATTGCACGGGAATCTCTACGAGTTGTGGAATGGCTCTCTGCTCAACGCGGCGGACTACTTCACCAATGCGGTACCAGGGCGTCACAAACCCAGATCGACGGTGAATCATTTTGGGGGCAGTGTGGGCGGCCCGATTATGCACGACAAGCTGTTCTTTTTCTTTGACAGCGAATGGGTGCGGATCGCGCTGCCGATCGTCACGCCGACGATCGTTCCCAGTCTGGGTTTCCAACAATACGTCTTGGGGCAGCTTTCTGGGGGACAAATCGCCGATTGTGGCAAAGAGCTGAATTGCTCGTTCTATCAACGGATGTTCAATCTCTATGGAAATACCAGCGGCACACCCATCGCGATACTTGGCTGTCCACTTGGCGCTGCCGGGGATGGTTGCGCCAACCAGCAGAGCGTCTCGCACACCAGCGACGACCACGAGCAGGTGCAGACGGTCCGTGTCGACTACAACATCAACGAGAAAGATACGACTTGGTTTCGATTGCAGGCTGACACCGGTGTGCAAGCCGCGTGGACGGACCCTATCAACCCGGTATTTGATGCGTTTTCGCCGCAGCCTCTCTACTCCTTCGCGGCGGGCTACACCCACGTCTTCTCGCAGAACCTGGTGAACTACTTCAATCCTGCGTTCTCCTGGTACGAGAGCCTGTTTGGGCCAACCAACCTTCAGAAGACACTCTCGGCATTCCCCATCGTGTTGCAGGGCACCGGCGCGAACCCCTTTACGCCCATGGGAGGGCTGGACAATACCTGGGTGCAAGGCCGGCGCGCATCCCGGTTTTTCATCAACGACAATCTTTCCTGGAGCCATGGCGCACACGAACTGCGACTTGGAACCAACACTCGAATCCTCCGCCTGAATGACTACGATTTCGGGGAAGGTACGGTCCCGACGGTCACCTACGCGAACTTGCAACAATTTATCGATGGAACCGCGAACACCGCGTCGAAGGCTTTCCCTTCGAACGCGAATGAGCCGTTTAACTTTCTCAATCTCGACGTCTACGCGCAAGACACTTGGAAAGTGACACGCACACTGACCTGGACGTTCGGTGTGCGCGACACGTTCAACTCCAATCCACTCAACCCGCATGAGCAACTCGCGCGTCTTCGCGGCTCTTTCAGTTCCATCTCGCATGATGTCAATCAGCCGTTGAACGCCGTCATTCAAACCCATCTCGGCAATCTGTTCCCGTCCACGCCGCTGGCCATTCTGCAACCGAGAACGGCGATCGCGTGGCAGTTCGAGCCGAAGTCGGTACTTCGAACTGGCTTCGGGATTTTCAGCGACATCTTGCCGGGCACCGTGGCCGACCTGGTGGGCACGAATCCGCCCTACGACAAGACGTTTCAGGGAGGAGTGCTGGGCAGCGTGGGCGGCACAGCCATCGCGCCGGGAGCGCCCAGCAGCGCAGTCGACGCCACCATCACTGCGAATCAGAATTTCACTTCGGGCTATCCCCAGGGCTTGCTCTCGTGTGCTTCGACACAGCCGCCGTGTCTTCCACCGGTCGCGATGACGGCCGTGCCCGATGGCAAGCTGCATGCGCCATACTTCATGGAGTGGAGCCTGGGAGTTGAACATCAGTTTGGAAACACAGCCAGTTTGCAGGCGCAATACGTCGGCACGCGGGCGGTGAACCAACCTTATCTAACCCAAGTGAACGGATACCAAACGGTGTGCCCAGGCTGTTTTGCGCCGTTCCCTGTGAAGCCGACCGATCCGCGATTCGGCGCGGTCACGCAGCTTTCCACCGGCGCGAACAGTCACTACAACGGCCTTCAACTGACGGCGATGAAGCGGCTCGCCCATGGCTTGCAGGGGCAGGTCAACTACACCTGGAGCCGTTGCCTGGACACGGTCTCGAACGGAGGTTTCCTGCAATTCTCCGCGGGCGGGATTCTTTCCCCTCTGCCGGGGAAGTTGGCCCGCGATTATGGTCCGTGCGACTATGACATCCGGCACAATCTGAATGCGCAGTATGTGTATCAGTTGCCAATGCAGGTTCGGAATCGCCTGTTGGCGCAGGCGCTCAACGGCTGGCAGATTTCCGGAACCATGTTTTGGCATAGCGGGGTTCCGTTCTCGGTCGTGAGCGCGCCGGGTGGAGGCATTGTGCAGGCTAGTGGACCGCAGTTCGCGAGTCTTGTGCCGGGAGTGGATCCCTACTGCCGCCATTGCAACCTTCCCGCTACCCAATCGGGCACGATTCAGTGGCTCAATCCGGATGCATTTGTCTCGGCTGTCGATCCGAGTACAGGGCAGTGCAATGGCGGCGACGACCCGCAGCATTGCCAATTCGGAAACCTCGGCCGCAACTCACTGCGCGGTCCCGATTTCCTCTGGAGCGACTTCTACCTGACAAAATGGTTTGCCTTGACTGAGCATGTGAAGCTGCGGTTTGAGGGTCAGTTCTTTAATGTCTTCAACCATCCGAACTTTGCGCTTCCCAGCGTGGTGCAGGCCGGCATCCCGGGAAAGCCCGCCACACAGACTGGATTTGGCGCACTGACGAGCACAACCGCTCCGCCGACTGGTTTGCTGGGCGTCGGTTTGGGTGGCGACAGCAGTCCGCGCATGATCGCGTTTCAGGCGCGGCTGGAGTTCTGAACGATACCAAAATGAAGCAGCACGCTCCGGCGATTGGGCCCGTACCGCGCTTTCGGTAGTGTCCTAGTTTGTTTTTTTCACCACGGGGGCAAACTTATCCGGCGTCGGGCGTGGAGTGCAGGTAGGCGCGCATCATGCGTACTTCATCGTCTTTTTCGTCGAGGTCGTGGAGCAGGATGTCGCGCAAGGAAACGACGCCCTTCAGCTCACGTCCGGCGCAGACCGGCAGATGCCGGAACCCATGCCGCTTCATCAGGGTCATGCCGGTCTCAAGGGGATCGTCGGGTGCAACGGTCAAAGGATCTTCGGTCATGACCTGGCTGACCGGGGTGCGGGCGGGATCCTTGCCGGCGACCACCACCCGAATCATCAGGTCGCGCTCGGAGAAAATGCCGACCATTTGGCCTTCTTGCAGAACCGGTACGGCGCCGATGTTGTGCTCCACCATTAGGCTGGCGACTTCGAGCACGGACTGATGGGCCTCGGCGGATATGGTGACTTGGTTCCTGAGCAGATCGCAGATCAACATTTGCACCTCCCCTGGAGTTGTGTGTCGGAAAGCGACCCCGGCGAACAGCTTCAAATTCGTCTGGAAACGAAGGGCAGCAAAAGCGCTGTATTTCCGGACCCCGCGGCGGAGTATATGTCGAAACTCGGCAGAGGGGAAGAGAAAAATGAAGAAAAATGAGGCCATGTAGCCTGGAAGCCGGCCTCCCCCGAATCCACTAAGCGCTTCGACCCGCGCCCAACGAAAGGATGTAGGATCTGGCCGCCAAAGTGGCGGGCATCTCGCTGGTGGCGCGGGCGGTAACGATCACGTTGTAATCGTCACTGGCCCGCAGACGGCTGAACACGGGGGTCGCCTCCTGCGGCTCGACCAGCGCCAGGTATCGCAGGAAGGTGAAGACGTCCTCGGTGGGCTCCAATCCCGGCGCGACGAAGGAAACTTCGACATCTTCGTGGTGGAAGTGCCATCCCAGTGACGCCGCCAGGCGCACCGCTCGCTCATACACCGCGGGCGGCAGGACTCCGGGTGCGGGGTTGTCAAACACGATGCGGAGCTTGCGTTCATCTTCGCGGCTGAACTCGCGCACCTTGAGCGTGCCGGTGCGGGCCGTGGCTTTCCAATCCACATGGCGGGCGGAGTCGTCGGGCATGTACTCGCGGATGCGGTAAAGGTCGTAGCCGCGGCCGCGCACAAAAGTTTCGAACTCGCCGGTGACCATGGGAAGAACTTCGAGAAACTGTTCGGTGGGCTCGACCGCGGGATAGACGATCACTTCGCGGGCCAGGTTAATCCGCCGGGTTTTCATCAGAAAAGCGAAGGGAAAGCGCGTGGCCAGGCCAAAGTTCTTTTCCGAGTAGCGGCCGCGAGCCGGGAAGCTCATCTCGAGATCAGCGCGGAGTTCCTGTTGGGGAGCCAAGAAAGGAAAATAAACCGATTCGCGCAGGATCGGCTTTTCCGCCTCTTCGTGCACGCGCCGCAGGCGGCGGTCAGGCAGACGGACCCACTGGTCCTGGGGCGCACGATTGCGGGGCCACCCGAAGGTCGAGGCTTCCCAGCCCCAGTGGTCTTTCTTTGTGCGCTTGGCGGGGACGACGCGCACCGAAAAAGACGGCAGCCATGAACTGTCGTTGTGCAGAAGCAATCGCGCCAGCAGCGGACGCCCGGCAAACGCGTGCTCGGGCAAGTGCACATCAAGCGAGAGACTCCGGAGCACCAGCGCCGAAGCAATGCCTGAAACCAGGATGGCCGAGAGCAGCGCGGCCACGACCACGTACAGCAGGTTGTTTCCGGTGTTGATGGCGGCGATCCCGATCACGACACTGATCAGTATGTAGATCATGC
>Ga0074044_10001676_pt1 | contig 19852 bp, 12 predicted proteins | sample BogForMeECP23OM1_FD_94443 | JGI IMG/M metagenome (GOLD analysis project Ga0074044, IMG submission 94443) | Bog forest soil microbial communities from Calvert Island, British Columbia, Canada - Bog Forest MetaG ECP23OM1 | ecosystem: Environmental > Terrestrial > Soil > Wetlands ...
ATAGGCGCGCACGACGGCGGAGACGCGGTTCAACATGCCTTCATGAAGCTTTGTGCCGTCAATGAAATGCTCGCTGACTTGCTGAATGCTGCGTCCGATCGCCAGATTGTTGTGGCCCGTGGCGACGATCAGGTTGGCCCAAACAATGCCGCCTTCCTCATTGACTTTGTAATGATGAATCAGCACGCCGCGCGGGGCTTCCACCACACCCACGCCCTCGAGTGAGTTCACGCCAGCGGTGGCGCGAACGTGTGTGTCCAGAATTCTCGGGCTGTTCAGCAGCATCTCGATTTTTTCGAGCGCGCAAAGAATTTCGATCAGCCGCGCGTAGTGATTTAGAAAAGCACTATGCGCGGGGGAACCAAAGCGCTCGTGAAATTCCCGGAATTCGGCATCCGCCTTCGGAAAACCGCACTGCTGGGCTACGTTCAACCGTGCCAGCGGGCCGACGCGGTAAACGCCATCGGGAAATCCTTGCGGCTTGAAATAAGGTGCCTTCAGATACGATTCGCGCAGGCTGGCCTCACCGATCCAATTGGCGTAGTCTTCCGGCGGAATGTTGTCCGCCGCGATCTCGCCGTCGGCTTTCCGGAAGCGCAGAGTGCCATCGTAAAACTGCAGATTTCCCGCTCCATCAACCAGCCCCGCATACATCGTGGGCGCGGAGCCGAAATACTCGATCTCCTCTTTATACGAGTCCAGCGCACCCTTAAAGAACGAGATCGTGCGTTCGGCAATCGCCTTGGCGGCCGGCAAATCCGCAAGGATGCGGTCACGAGTGTGCGCAGAAAGCGGCGAGGCGACGCCACCCGGAACGATCCAGGAGCAGTGCACGCGCTCTTGCCCAAGGCTTTCGATGATGTGCAAACCAAATTTCCTGAGTTCAATGCCGTCGCGGGCGAGTTCCGGGTGCGCGGCAATCACACCGAGCACATTGCGGGTGGCGATATCGGAATCCATACCGAGGAGAAAATCCGGCGCCGATAGATAGAAAAAGCTGAGCGCGTGGGATTGCACCATCTGCGCGCAATGAATCAATTCTCTCAATTGCCGGGCGGCCGGATGAATGCGCACCGCCATGATCGCGTCGCAAGCTTTGGATGACGCCAGCAGGTGGCTGATGGGGCAAATGCCGCAGATGCGCGCCGTGATCCCGGGCATTTCGTAATAGGGGCGCCCCTCGGTGAACTTTTCAAAACCGCGGATCTGCGTCACGTGGAATTCGGTTCCCGCCACGCGGCCTTTGTCGTCCAGATGAATCGTTATTTTGGCGTGCCCCTCGATGCGGGTCACCGGATCAATCGTGATGCGCTTCATGGCACGACTCCTTATCCAAACTTCACCGCCAGGGCCGCTTCGCGCTTTCGCCCGTCCAGAAGTTCCGAAATCACGCTGGAAATCGCTTTCGCGGGAGGCGGGCAGCCGGGCAGGCACATGTCAACTTTCACGAATTCACGCAGCGGGCGAGCCTGTTTCAGCAGTGGGGGCACGCCATCGGTGGGAACGATCTTGCTGGCCTGTACGCCTTCCACGTAAACCTGCTGCAGCAGGCGTTGCACGGGGATAGAATTGCGCATCGCCGGGACATTGCCGGTGACCGCGCAATCCCCCAAGGCGATGAGCAGCCGGGTGCGCTGGCGAATCTTCCTGATTTTGTTTAGGTCGTCCTGCGAACTGACCGCGCCTTCAACCAGAGTCACGTCCACGTCCTCGGGAAATTCCTGTGCGTCCACCAAGGGGCCGTAGACCAAGTCTATTTTTTGCGCCAGCGAGATAATCGCCGCGTCCATGTCCAGCAACGACATGTGGCAGCCCGAGCAGCCGTCCAGCCAGACCGTCGCTACTTTGACTTTCTTCATGCCTGGACTCCTCTCCGGCGGACCAGTGCGCTGATATTGTCGTTTTTCTTGACCATTTCCTCGACAGCCCAGCCTTTTTCGGCGAGCGCGCCGGTGGGACAAGCTTGCACGCACTTGCCACAGCTCGTGCACCCTTTTGCATCGCCCCATTTTTGATTCAGATCGCCGACAATCCGGGAATGTATGCCGCGTGAAGTCACTTCCCAGACGTGCGCACCTTCCAGTTCGGCGCAAACACGCACGCACCGCGTGCACAAGATGCAGCGGTTCTGGTCGAGAACGTAGCGCGGATGCGACAAATCAACGGACAGCTTGGGATAGTTGTACGCAAACCGCACCGTGCTGATGCCCAATTCGGTGGCCATGGCTTGCAGTTCGCAGTGGCCGTTCGAAACGCACGCGGAACACACGTGATTGCGCTCGACGAACAACAGTTCGAGCGAAATCCTCCGGTATTGCGTGAGCTTGGGCGACACCGTGGTGACCGACATGCCGTCCTGCACCGGCGTCGTGCATGCCGGAAACAGCCGGTCGGTCCCCGAAATCTCCACGATGCAAAGCCGGCAGGCGCCAACCGGCGTCAGCCCTTCGAGGTCGCAGAGGGTCGGAATGCGTTTGCCATTGGCGCGCGCGGCTTGCAGGATGGTCTGGCCTTCCACGGCGCTGATGAGTTCGCCATCGATTCGCACGGAAAGTTTTTTCTGTGGCAAGGCGTCGCTCCTTTACTCAACTCACGTTGGCGACTTTGACGTCGCAACGCAGGCACCGGCACGTTTCATCCAGTGTCTCTTCATGACTCAGGCCCAGGACTACCTCGGCGTTGGAACGGACCCGCACGGCGGAGGCGAGCATCTGGCCTTCGTTCCGGTGGTTGGGACTTGGAACCTCTGGCGGGTCCTGCCCGAATTCGAAAACCGGAAAGATCTTTGCCCAGCGGTCGGATTCCATGAGCTTCAGGTCAATGTTGCGTGCTGCCTGCTTGCCATAGGCCATGGCGTTGGAAACGTTGGAGGCCCCGGTGATCACATCGCCGCCGGCATAGAAGCCAGAGCGGCTGGACTCCAGTGAGAAGCGGTCCACGTCAATTGTGCCGCTTGGTTTCAGGCTCAGACCGGAAGCGCGCGCGAAATCAAGGTCCACACTTTCGCCGATGGCAAAAATCACGGAATCGCACTCGTAGCGGCGGATTTCGTCGGTGGCTACGGGCTTGCGCCGCCCGGAAGAGTCGTAACCGCCGAGTGTGGTTTTCACGATCTCAATGGCTTTCACGTTTCCGGCTTTGTCGCCGATGACGCGGTGCGGCGCGGCCAAAAACACGAATTCCGCGCCCTCATCCCGCGCGGCCTGTGTCTCTTCCTCGATGGCAGGCATGTCTTTGTGCTCGCGCCGGTAGAAGACGGTGACTTCCGCGCCACGGCGTAATGCTGTGCGCGCCGAATCAATGGCGGCGTTGCCACCACCGATGACCGCGACCTTCTTCCCGATGGGAACTTTCTCGCCCTTCGACACCGCCTCCAGGAAGAGGAGAGCAGGATAGACACCCTTCAGCTCCGTGCCCGGCTGATAGACCCAGGATTCACGCCAGGTCCCGATGGAGATGAAGACGGAATCGAAACGGTCGGCCAGGTCGTTCAGAGGCACATCAAAACCAACACGGGTGTTGAAAACGAATTTCACGCCGAGGCGCTCGATCAATTCGATTTCACGCCGCAACGCCGCCTTGGGCAGGCGGTACTCCGGTAGTGCGAAACGCAACATGCCGCCGGCCTCTGCCTTGCTGTCATAGACGGTGACGTCATGGCCCAGCATCGCCAGATAAAAAGCCGCCGTTAGCCCCGCCGGACCTGCTCCGGCAATGGCGATTTTCCGTCCGGTGGGTTCGAGTTTGTACGACAACACGCGCTGCAGCATTTCTTCATAACGGTCGGAGAAGAAAACGGAGTCCGCGATGAAGCGGTGCACTTCGCGCATGTTCACGGGTTCGTCCAGCGTCTGGCGGCGGCAGCGGCTGTCGCAGGGATGCTGGCACACCCTGCCCGTGGAAGCGGGCAGCGGGTTTTCCATGATGACGGAGACAAAGGCGTCGTCCATGCGGTCTTCTTTGTAGAGTTGCAGGAACCGCGGAATATTCATGTGCAGGGGGCAACTGTTCTCGCAGGGAGACAACGCCAGCTCTTCACAGACGCCGGCCTGGCAGCGCCGCGCTACGATGTGGTCCTCGAACTCGTGGTGAAAATGCCGCAGCGTGGTGAGCACGGGATTCGGCGCTGTTTGCCCAAGCCCGCACAACGAGCATTCCCGGACATAGCGGCTAAGCTCGTCCAGAAGGCCCAGGTGGTGCATGGTGCCGGCGCCTTCCGTGATGCGGCTTAGAATGCGCAGCGATTTGTTCAGACCGACGCGGCAGGGCAGGCATTTGCCGCAGGATTCGGAATGGGTGAACTCGATGAAGTAACGCGCCACGTCCACCATGCAGTTGTCTTCATCCATCACCACCATGCCGCCGGACCCCATGATGGAGCCGAGTTGCGCCAGGCTCTCGTAATCCACGGGCGTATCGAACATTTCCGGAGGGATGCAGCCACCGGACGGCCCGCCAGTCTGCACGGCCTTGATCTGGTGGCCATTCACACCGCCTTCGCCGATATCGTAGATGAAAGTCTTCAGCGGCGTGCCAAGTGGCATCTCCACCAGGCCTGTGCTGCTGACTTTTCCGACCAGCGAAAAAACCTTTGTGCCGGAACTCTTGGGGCTGCCGGTTTCCGTGAACCAGGCGGGACCATTGGTCACAATGGGAGAGATGTTGTACCAGGTCTCCACATTATTAATGTTGGTGGGTTTGCCCCAGAGCCCCTTCTGCGCTGGGAATGGAGGACGCGGACGCGGCCGGCCCGCGCAGCCCTCGAGAGAAGCGATCAAGGCGGTTTCTTCGCCACAAACAAATGCGCCGGCCCCTTCCACGAGCTCGAGGTTGAACTTGAACCCGCGGCCAAGAATGTTATCGCCCAGAATGCCATGTTCCCGCGCCTGTTCGATGGCACGGCTCAGCCGGTGCACGGCCAGGGGATATTCCGCGCGAATATAGATGATGCCTTCCGTCGCGCCCATCACGTAACCGCCGATGATCATGCCCTCGATCAGGGAATGCGGATCGCTTTCGATCTCGTTGCGGTTCATGTACGCGCCGGGGTCGCCCTCGTCGGCATTGCAGATGATGTACTTCTGATCGGCCTTGGCCTTGGCCATGAATTCCCACTTATTTCCAGTGAGGTATCCCGCACCGCCGCGTCCGCGCAGCTTCGAGGCCTTGATTTGCTCGAGGACATTTTCCGGACGGCCGTCGATCAGGACCTTGTACAAGGCCTGGTAGCCGCCGACGGCGATGTATTCCTCGATATCGTCGGGATTGATGAACCCGCAATTGCGCAGAACGATTTTCTTTTGCCCCTTGAAGAAGGGCACGTCGTTCCAGAGGGGAATCTCCGGGTAGGCCCGGCCATATTTCAACTTCGCGGTGATGTGGTCCCACTCTTCGACCTTGCAGTACGCCAGGTCATTGGTAATGTTCCCGCGAGAAAGTTCATGGAGGATGCGGTTGGCGTCGTTCGCCTGCACCTTGTGCAAAATAACCATGGGAAGCCCGGGCAGGCGGATGTTGACCAGCGGTTCCTGGAAACAAGCGCCGAAGCAGCCGACGCTCGCGAGCACAACGTTCATCCCGCTCTTGTCAATGGACTCGGCGAAGGCGCGGTAAAGGCCCTCGGCGCCGTTGCCACGGCCGCATGTACCCATGCCGACAGCGATGCGCGGCACCTGCGGCACAAGTTTCGCTAGTCCTGATTCGCGAACAGCTGTAAATGCTCCAATATCCTGGATTCGCGGCATCACTCACTCCCCCGCTCGATCGTTTGGATCTCACGCTGTAGCGTGCGCGCATTGGCGTGGCCGCAAATGTGATGATTCACTTCAACAACCGGGGCCAGCGCACACTGCCCGAAACAGGCTACGGTGCGCACGGTGAACTTCTGATCGGGTGTAGTCTGCAGAATTTTGTCAGCGCCGCCGACGTCGCCTTCGTCTTCAAGCGCCAAACCGAGTTCCAGGCGCAAGCCCTCCAGGAGATTGCGCGAGCCGCGCGTGTGGCACGCGGTGCCGCGGCAGATGCAAATGGTGTTGTCGCCTTGTGGCTGGAGATTGAACAAGGCGTAGAAAGTAGCGACGCTGAAGACGCGCGAGAGCGGCGTCTGCGTTTTCACCGCAATATACTCCAGCGTCTCCATGGGAAGGTATTTGTGCGGGTGGTGCTCCTGAACGGCTTCCAGGATTCCCAGCAGTGCGCCGGGGCGCTCCGCCTTGCCGGCAATCACCTGGTCAATAAAAGCGCGTTCCCCCGCGTCGAGAAGTTCCTTGGCCATTTCGTGCATAGCACTCCTTTCGCAGGTACTTGCGCACCCTTCCGAGGCTGGTGTGCGGCGTCATGAACCGGTGCAGTCTTGCAGCGTTGCGCGTCCCTTTCCGCCAGAGAGGAATGCGCGGGTGTGGTTCACACCCACTGCCGTCATCGATTCTGAGCTACGAGGATGGGGAGAAATTGGACGAGGCGCTGCTCTCTGCGAGATGGGGCAGGCCGTGCGGTTTAAACCCTGGCAGAAGCCTTGCCGCCTTTACTGGAAACCTGCGGCCCTTGCCCGATCATTCTTCCTTACTTCTTCATCCAATTCATCAATACTGCCTGGCCCAGCGTTCTCCCCTTTTGCGCACTGTTGCCGGAGGACTCTGTCCTCATTCACCTCAGGACTGCGAACTACAGATTAAATATTAATCGGGTGGCTGAACCAACACCGTGATGGGAGTCACGAGCGAGGGTGACTCCCGACAATAAGCGAAGCAAGTCTTTTATAAACATAGGTTGCACTTTAGTCACATTCCCGCCGGGCCACTCTGATTTGCGGCCAATGAACCGCCTGCGCCTGGCTTTCGGACGGAATCCACAAGCCCGAAAACGCGCGGTTTGACCACGTCACATTCCCCGGTGACGGATATCACAGACCTATGTGTTCCTGGTTTGACAGATTGGTGAAGTCTCCCACCGAAAGGACACCCTTTATGTCCACCGCCACTCGCCACAAACTGGAAATGCTCCGCACGCTCCCCTCCGATGCCGCCCGCCAGATTCAGTGGAACTTTGCCGACCGGTATGACCTCCAGATGCTTGTTCAATCCGTGCGGGCCGTTGCCCGGGGCCCGGTGGCTCGTCTGGTAGCGCAAGGTGGCCGCAATACCCACGAGTGGACCCCCGCCAAGGCAGAAATGCTGGAAGCTTTTGATCGCTCGGGAATTACTGCGGTCTTTATGGATCCAGAACAGGGCGGATTCATAGCTGGACCCCGGAACCTGGCGCTGGCTCTTGTGGCTTTTGAACTGGCTTGGGTGGACGGGGGCGCGGCCACGTCCAGCCTTGCCGGATGCCTGGCCTTGGCACCCATTCACGAACGTGGCACCCCGGAACAGCAGGATCGCTACATGAAACTCGCGGCCCCCCCGCAGCCCGGCGAGGACCGCAAGCCATGGCGCGGCGCTTTCTGCCTGACCGAACCGATTCCCTACGTTGGCGTTGACACCGGCATGCTTGACGGCAAGGTGCGTATCGCCGAGTGGAAGCCTGGGGAAGAGCCCCGGCTACAGGTGGAGAAGCGCGGCCGCTTCATCACCAATATCGGCTTCGCGAACTTCGTCACTGCCGCCGTGGACTCTGGCGATGAGCGGATCAAGGGTAGCTGCATGGTCATCCTGGAAGAGGGTGACCCGGGCACGTTCGATCGCGGTTCAGCCACCAAGAAGATGGTTCACCAGCTCTCCTCGACGGGCGATCCCGTTTTCAATTTGCGTGTACCGGCCAGCCGCATTGTGGGCGGCTACGATATTAAGGATGGCGTCCTGGTACCGCGCTACAGCCATAGCGAAGTGATCGAAGCGGTCTTCCGGCGCACCCGCGTGACCGTGGGCGTGATGACCGCCGCCAAGTTGCTCTCTGCAGTGGAGCCAATCATTCGCTATCAACGCGGCAGGTTCCGCGGCGCCGCGACAGCCACCCCTGGCTCCGTGCGGCATGAAATGGGTCTGCAGGCGCGCGAAGACGCCCTGCACCGGTTGGTGGACGTGTGGGCTACAGGCGAAGCAAGCGCTTCGCTGGCATTTGCCGCGGCGCGGGCATTTGACGAATTGGATCCACTCGAGCGGGAAGCCGAGCGCATCCTCGCGGAGCGCGGTGTCAGCGGTACGCGCGTGAAGGCAAAATTCTTGCGCCAGGTTTCCGATGAAGCAGCGGCGCTTCTTCGCCTGATGCCCGGTGATCCGCGCAAGGAAAAACTGCAATCGGACACGCTGATGCGTTTTGTGACGCTCGATGCCACGGCGGATATTCTCTGCCCCGCCGCGAAGCTGTGGAACACCGGCTGGGGCGCGCAAATGATGCGCGAAGCCGTGAGCCTGATGGGCGGCTACGGCATCACCGAAGACTGCCCCGGTTTCCTCGGCAACAAGTGGATGGACGCGCAGCTCGAAGCCACCTATGAGGGACCTGAGGCAGTGCAGCGGCGCCAGCTTTCCGTGACCATGACGAACCCGGTCTTCCTGGCACAGTTCCGCAACTGGATCCGGGAGATGCGTGGCATCGCTTCGGGACGTCCGGGCACGGGGGCATGCACGTTGGCGACGGCTATGACCATGTGGCTCTGGTCGCTCGAACGCCTGCAACACGCGACGGACAGCGATGGGGGCAAGTTGTACCAGAGCGCGCGACAGGGCGTCACCTTCCCGCTGGCTGACGCGCTTTGCTGGCTGCTGGCCGCGCGTTGCCAGATCCTCGACGTGCTGGAACTCGAACGCCGTGGCCCCCAAGATAGTTCCGTGGCCGAAGGCCTTTCCGGGCTGGTGAATTTCCTGAGCGATCTGTGCCACGTACAGACCACCCGCGCAGCTGGCGAGGCGGCCCGCATTTGCGCCGAGCTTGTGTTTGGCTACAACCGTCACCCGGCTTGGGATGAAGAAGGCTACCGGGGCTGCTACCAGCAGGATGAACTCGATGCGCTCGAAGGATTCGTGCCGGGAATCGCCGCCTGCGCCACCGACGTCGTCGGCAGCGACGGCTCCCACCCAAGCAAGGCCGGTCCTTGTGCAAAGTGCAATGGCGCGGAGAAATTCCTTACGCTGCACAGCAAACTGGCCACCTGCATGACGGGTTCACGATTGGCAAAAGACCGCGCCGCCGAAGCCGTATCGAAGCTCATGATTCCGGAAGTGTTGGATTACCCCGCATGACCCCTGTCGGACCCGAGCCGGCCGCCACGCCAGCTTCCATCATTGATCGGCAACAGATGGAAGTAGATATCGCTTGTGTCGGGTTCGGTCCGGCGATGGGCGGTTTCCTTACGACGCTCTCGCGCGAATTGCTGAACCCGGACGGTTCCCCCCGGCTCGAAAGCGGTTGCATGCCCGGCGCACCCCTTCAGGTTATCTGTTACGAACGCGCCGACGGCCTGGGCTTTGGCGTTTCGGGAGCGGTTACGCGGGGGCGCGGCATCCGGCACAGCTTCCCCGATTTGGATCTTGCACAAATTCCCATGGCCACGCCGGTCAAAGGGGAGAAGCTTGTCTATCTTCTGGATCCTGCGGGAGCTAGTAATCGCTCGTTCGCGCTGCGTGCTGCGGACAAAGTGATTCGTACTTTCGGTTCGCTGATTGGTTTTCGCGAAAACGCACTGGAACTTCCCCTGATTCCGAGCTTCCTACAGAAGCACGATGGTTTCGTGCTTTCCCTCGGTCAGTTCAATCAATGGGTGGGCGAGCAACTCACCTCATCCGGCTTGCTACAGATCTGGCCCGGCACACCCGTAAGTGCACCCCTGATTGAAGAGCGGACTGTGAAAGGGATACGCCTGGCGGATCAAGGCGTCGCTCTGGACGGCACACCGCAAGATGGTTTTATGCCCGGGATGGATATTCGCGCCGCGCTGACGGTCGTCGGTGACGGACCCGTCGGCGCGGTCGGCCGCGGCATTGATGCACATTTTGGAATGCCTGCCGGGCATCATTATTCCGAGTGGGCGCTGGGCATGAAAATGGTAATCGAGTTGCCCGAGAATTCCGGCCTGGAAACGGGAACGGTTCTGCACACGTTCGGCTTCCCGGAGCCGGAAATCTTCGGTTTCCTCTACGTGCACCCGGACCGGCTGGCGTCCGTGGGCATTTTCATTCCTTCGTGGTTCCGCAGTCCGGTGCGTACGGCCTATCGCTATTTGCAGCATTTCGTTTTGCATCCTTATTTATGGCGGCATCTGCAGGGCGGAACACTGAAGTCCTGGGGCGCCAAGTCGCTCCAGGAATCGGGACGTCGCGGCGAACCTTATCTTGCTGGAGACGGCTACGCGCGAATCGGCGAAGGCTCTGGCAGCACCAATGTTCTTTCTGGCTCAGGTGTGGATGAAGCATGGACCACGGGCACGCAACTCGCCGAAGCAGTCATCGAGTTGCTCCAGCAGAAGCTGCCGTTCACACGTCGAAATTTGGAAGAAACCTATGTGCGCCGACGTCGCGCCAGTTGGGTTGACCGCGAATCCCGCGTTGCGGCGGATTCCCGCAATGGGTTCCCGTGTGGATTAATCAGCGGGCTTTTCGGAATGGCGCTGGCAGGCTTCACTGGCGGACGCGTGGTGATTCCGCCGCCGTCTTCGCAAGAAAAGGGTTCCTCTCTCGAAGAACGCTTTGGCGCGCGCATCCCTCCGGCCGAACTGCAGAAATTGAAGGACGAAGCCGCCGGGCGCAGCCTGCCGCTTCATGACCAGATCATGAATCGTTGCGGCTGGCCGGAAATTCCGTTCGACGGGAAGTTGCTCGTCTCGCACCAGGACGCGTTGTTGACGGGCGGGAGCGTGCAAGCGCCGCCAGGCTATGCCAATCATGTGTCGTTCCTTCGCCCGGATGTGTGCAGCAAGTGCGAGCCGAAACTTTGCGTGGAAATGTGTTCCGGGCAGGCGATTTCCCGCGGCGAGCGCGGCGCGCCCCAATTTGACCGGGAAAAGTGTATATACTGCGGCGCATGTTTGTGGAATTGCCGCGCCGAAGAAACCGGCGAGCCCGCCAATGTGGATTTCCGCGCCGGTGCCGGTGGCCTGCATTCCGCGCTAAATTGAGTCTCAGAACGAAAATTCGCGTACAGGGGAATTCACCAGCATGAGCAATGGATACCACATCGTCGTTTGCGGCAGCATCGTGCCTGATCCGCTGCAAACGCTCGAGCCCATCGAGACATTCGCCGGCCCAGCTCTGAAGAACGAAATGCTTCTCCCCGCGGTGCTTGATCCGTGGGCCGGGCACGCGCTTTATGAAGCCGCGAACCTCGCCTCCCACGCGCCGGGAAGCAAAGTATGGCTGGTGAGCCTTGGTGCCAAAGCCAAATTGCAGCAGGTCATGATGACGATCGCGCAAAAGGTCAGTTTTGAGTTGATTCCCATCGACGGGCCTGCCGGCGGCTTCACCGATGCGCATGCCACGGCCGCCGTTCTCGCCGAAGCAATCCAGTCAATCGCGGGCCTCGATCGTTCCCGCCTGCTTCTCTTTGGCGGCTGGGAATCGGCTTCGCGGGGCGCGGGCGTTACGATGCAATTGATTGGCGAACGCCTCGGCATTCTCGATCAATTTCAGGGAGTGGATCAGCTTACCGTGCAGCCTGATGGCTCCTTTGAAATCCTGGAACGCATCGAAGGCGGGCGTCACCAAGTCTCTCTCTGCCAGGGGGCTTCCGTTTTGTTCGGCTGGGCAACCGGCAATCTCCCCGAGCCGCGCAACAATCCTCAAATCGGCATGGCCAACATGCGCGCCATCATGCCCGCGTTGCAGCGCGCCAAGACCACGGCCCCCGTTGCGGACGCCATGCGCTATCGAAGTGCGAGTCCCCCAAAACAGCAGCGGCAGACGCGAATCGTCAAGAATCTCTCGGCCGATGAGATTGCCCAGGAAATTGTTGCCTGGATCGAGAAGGCATGAGGAAGAGGCCATGACCAAAAATATTCTTCTACTCGCGCACCTCGATGAATTTGGCGACGGACTGCCAAAGGCGGCATGGGAAGCGCTTGGGGCCGCAATCGAATTGGCCAAGGAGCTGAATGCCTCTCTCTCAATCGGATTGATCGGCGGTGATGTGAAAGCGGCCGCGGATTCCCTTGCGAACGCGGAAGCGCATCGCTTGCTTGCTGTGGCTGGGCCGGAGTTTGTGCAGCCGCGTTATGCCAGCGATCTTTTAGCTGCCGATGGGCTGTGCCGCGCCGTTTCCCCTGACTTGGTCCTTGCGCCAGCGACGTCGCGCTTTCTGCGGGCCCTGCCGGGGCTGGCGCATCGCCTCAAAGGCCGCGTGGATACGCATATCACTTCGGTCCAGGTGATTGACGGTGCGCTCTGCGCCACGCGCTGGTTCTACCGGCAGCGTATCGAAGGCGTATTCCAGCGCGATACCCGTCCTTGGATCCTGCTTCTGGATTCCGGATGCCACGAACCGTTTTGCGGCCCAGCGGGTAAAGCGAACGTCGAAGAAATCGCGGTGGCCCTGCCTGCCGAAGCGCAGCGCACCACCATCGCGGGAATCCGCGCACCTAAGTCTGACTCCCAAACGATTCGTCCTGATGCCGCCATGCTTTTTGTAGCCGGCGCAGGCTGGACCAAAAAGCAGCCCGACGGAAAGTCGCACCCGGAACAGGCGGAAACGCTCATCCTCGATTTTCTTCGCGCGTCGGGTGCTTCGCTCGGCGGCAGCAAGTCGCTGGTTGATCAGAGCGGGGAGAATCAGGCCGTGCTGGGATTCATGACTCACTTGAATCAAGTGGGCCAAACCGGCGCCACACCACGGCACCCCAAAGGCCTTTCCACCTGCTGCCATGGAGAGGAGCCACACGTTGTCGGCTGGCGCTTCATCAACGAGCGGCGCGCCATCAATCTCGATCCCAATTGTGGCTGGGCCCGCGGCAAGGCCGACGTGCTGTATGTTGCCGACGCTTTCCAAGTGATGGCCAAGGTGAACGAACTGCTCAAAAAGCCTTAGACGTGACCGAGCACATTCGCCGCGCTGCGTCCGCGTAACGTCAATCCCTCTGGCGAATCCGTACTGTGCCGTTTCCGGTTTGGGCTAGGTTTCAATCGAACAAAGGGATCCCCGGATGAACATGTCCGGTATGGCGACTTACCCGGAATTAGGACGTCGACGCCATGATGGATGACGAGATTCGATATAGAATAGGCGGCAAATGGCTGCTGTGGACTCAAACATCGCACGCACAATCGTAGGCAGTGTAGTTCTTGTTTTGTGCTATGGCATTTCGCTCTGGCGCATCTTTAGGCAGAATCGCGGTGACAGGTTTATTGAAACTTCCAGCATGACCATCATGGCGTTCGTATTGACGATGGCTGCGATGAAGATTCACTCACCAGATTGGGTTGTGCAGTTCTTGCAATTGTTGGTAGGCGTGCTTACTTTTGTATCTGTATTCTTTGGCTTGCAACAGGTATACCGCTCTCTTCGCCACCGCAAGGCACACTGACTCCTAATTATCGCTAGCCGGAAACTGACCCACTACCAACGAATGCGAACAAGTTGATTTTCCGCCGTAATTAAGCAGCATCCGGGAACTGGAACGCTTCCCGGTAATGTGCTAGAGTAGCGCTAGTAAATCGATTGTCTTGAGGCCTTCCTCTGGTGCCATTCGAGGCGACCCCCAAAAGACAGGAGCCCGTGTCCATGCCAGCCAAATTTTTCCGCTCGTTCATTTCATCGGTTTTTGCTCTTTGCCTGTTTGCCATTGTTCTCCCCGCACAAAGCCCGAAAGAATCTTCAGCCTTCCGGGGAGTTCCGGTCCGATCCACACTCATGGCTCCAACCATTGAAAAGAAAGTGGACGCTCTGCTAGGCCAAATGACTCTTGAAGAGAAAATCGGGCAACTGGTGCAGTATTCGGTGGGATCGCCCACGGGGCCGGGTACGGGCCGAAGCGACTACCTGGAAATGGTAGCCAAAGGCCAGGTGGGTTCGCTCTTCAATATTGAGAGCGCGAAAAACGCGAACCAGTTACAGAAGCAAGCGGTTGAAAAATCACGCTTGCACATTCCGCTTCTTTTCGGGCTCGACGTCATTCACGGCTACCGCACGACCTTCCCCGTGCCGCTTGGCCTGGCCGCAACATGGGATCCCCGAACCGTGGAAGCGGCTTCGCGCCTCGCCGCTCAGGAAGCTTCCGCCAGCGGCGTGCGCTGGACGTTCTCGCCGATGGTGGATATCGCGCGCGATCCCCGCTGGGGCCGCATCGTTGAAGGAGCGGGCGAAGATCCTTTTCTCGGAAGTGCGATGGCGCGCGCCTATGTGCGCGGCTATCAAGGCAAGAGCCTGGATGCTCCGGACAGCATTGCTGCTTGCGTGAAGCACTATGTAGGCTACGGCGCCGCGGAGGGCGGGCGCGACTACAACACCACGGAAATCTCCGAGCACAACCTGCGCGAAGTGTATCTGCCACCGTTCTATGCGGCGCTGGACGAGGGCTCCGCTACTCTGATGAGCGCGTTCAATTCGCTGGACAGCGTGCCGGCCAGTGCCAATCCTTTTACGCTGACCCAGGTTCTGCGCCACGAATGGAAATTCCCGGGGATGGTGGTCAGCGACTGGACTTCCATCAACGAATTGATTCAGCACGGCATTGCCAACGATGGCAAAACGGCGGCCTGGAAAGCGTTCACGGCCGGTGTGGATATGGATATGGAGAGCAACCTCTACCATGAACATCTGGCCGAACTCGTCAAAAGCGGAAAGGTAACCCAGGCACAGCTTGATGAAGCCGTGCGCCGCGTTCTGCGCGTGAAATTCGCTCTCGGCCTTTTTGACAAGCCGTACACCGATGAATCGCGCGAAAATCATGGCCCGCTGCCCGCGGAGAGCCTGCAACTGGCCCGCAGCGCAGCGGAGCGCTCTTTCGTCTTGCTGAAGAATGAATTCGGCACAACTCGTCCGCTGTTGCCGCTCGCAAGAGATATTCAGAGTGTTGCGCTGATCGGACCAGCCGCCGACGATGCCGCCAACATGCTGGGGAACTGGTCGGCCCGCGGCAATCCGCAGGATGTCGTTACCCTGAAGACCGCCCTGACGCAAAAGCTGGGAGATGAACACTTCAAATATGTTCCCGGCGGCGAATATCTGGCAGCGAGTGACGCGCAAATCGAAGAGGCAGTTGCGGCGGCCCGCGCCTCGGATGTTGCGATTCTCGCGCTAGGGGAGAATACACCGGAGATGACGGGCGAAGCGGGTTCCCGCGCGCATCCGGCGTTGCCGGGCCGTCAAGAGGAATTGCTGGAAAAGGTTTGCGCCACGGAAAAACCTGTCGTGTTGCTGCTTTTCACGGGCCGCCCGCTGGTTTTGCGGTGGGCCTTCGAGCATGTTCCCGCCATAGTGGAAGTGTGGTCTCCGGGCGTGCAAGCAGGTCCGGCGATTGTGAGGATGCTATTTGGCGATGCCACGCCGAGCGGCAAACTGACCGTGAGTTGGCCCCGCGCAGTAGGCCAGATCCCGGTTTATTACAATGCGCTCAATACGGGCCGCCCGCCAGGAAACCGCGATCTGACACACCCGCCAAAGGGCGGGGACGACCGATTCGCTTCGCGCTACATCGACGAACAGAACGCGCCGCAGTTTCCGTTTGGCTACGGCATGTCCTACACGGATTTTTCGTACAGCGGGCCGGAGTTCAGTTCAAGCAAACTCAGCGCGAAAACACTACAAGCGGATTTGCGCAAGAATCCCGCCGTAGCAAAGCCTGTTTTAACCGTTACGGCTGATGTTTCCAATACGGGGAAAACAGCCGGCGAAGAAATCGTGCAGCTTTACGTTCGCCTGCAAGGCACCAGCGTCGAAGAGCCCGTGCGCAAGCTGAAAGGGTTCCAGCGCATTTCGCTGGCCCCCGGTGAAACCAAGAAGGTGACGTTTGATCTCGGCGCTGACGCTTTTGCGCTGTGGAATATCAACAACGAATACACGGTAGAACCAAGCCGAGTGCACATCTGGGTGAGCCCCGATTCCTCGCGCGGCGAACCCGTTGAACTGGAAATCGCTGACTGAGTGGGCCCTAATTTAATCTTGAGTTACAAGACGTTTCGACACCCAAGTGTGCGAAATCGTGCACGTTTACACGGCTTAAGGTGATACTCTCTAAAGGCTTATGAACCAACTTTCTATCTTTCGCCGTGACCGTACGTTTCGCCAGCCCGTCAACTGGGGCGTAACCAGCATCATGATCGGGCTGCACGCCTGCGCTATTGCAGCCATATTCTTCTTCACCTGGAAGGCGCTGATTTTGACGATTGTAATGTGGTGGGTTGCCGGCAGCCTGGGCATCGGCATGGGTTATCATCGCTTGCTCACGCATCGCGGCTACAAAACGCCCAAGTGGGTTGAGTATTTTCTGACAACTTGCGGCACGCTGGCCATAGAAGGCGGCCCCATCGCCTGGGTTGCTACCCATCGCATCCATCATCAGAATACGGATAAGGAAGGCGATCCGCACTCACCGAACGACGGCGGCATCTGGTCGCACATGGGCTGGATTATCACGGGGCGCGCGATGCACCAGGATCGCTCCGAGCTTCTGCCGTATGTTCCTGATTTGCGCAAAGACAAATTCCATTTGTGGATCAGCAAGTGGCACGCGATTCCTTCGATTGCGCTCGCGGTGATCTTTTATTTCATTGGGGGCTGGCCCTGGGTGATGTGGGGCGTGTTTCTGCGCACAGTCTTCAGCATGCACGCCACCTGGCTCGTCAATTCCGCAACGCACATGTGGGGCTCGCAGCGCTTCGCAACCGGTGATCTTTCCCGGAATAGCTTTTGGGTGGCCTTCCTCACGTTTGGCGAAGGTTGGCACAATAACCATCACTACGTTCCGCAATCCGCGCGTCATGGCCTGAAGTGGTATGAACTCGACGTGAATTGGTACGGGATTTACACGCTCAAGACACTTGGCCTGGCTTGGGACGTCAAACGCGCCAAACTCGCCGAACTCACCACGATCGATTCGCAGCAGCCTGTACTCAGTGAGACCGGCAGCTAGCCCACCGATCAATAATCTGAAGAATTGCCGCGCACCTTGTGCAGGTGCCATTCTCGCCCCAAATCTGGGAAAATACATCCATGCGCGGTCGCTTCAATGAAAATTACGTTGTGAGTGTGTGTTTCGTTGGTGGCTTTCCTCTGGAAGAGTGCTACGTGATGTGCGCCCCACGCCTCGTAAAGCTATGTTCCGGAATCTAATCGTTCTTCTCGGCCTATGCTGTGCCGCCGGCTCCGCGCATGCTCAGGGTGGTCCGCCGTATTACACCAACGATCCGGGTACGCCCGGCAATCTCAATTGGGAAATCAATATTGGTTACATGCCTTTTCTCTACAGCAACCAGTCCGTCTCCCACGTCCCTGATCTCGACATCAATTTCGGCGTTGGCGATCGCATCCAGCTTACTTACGAAAGTGCCTGGTTGCGCGTCCAAAATCCCAGTTCCCCAACTAAATTTGGCTTGAACCAATCCAATCCTGGCGTGAAGTGGCGATTCTATGATGCCGGAGAGTCAGGCCTCTCCATCTCGGTTTTCCCCCAACTCTTTCTCAACAATCCCGACGACGCCGTCCGCCGAGGGGTTACCCCGCCGAACGATATCTTTCTTATGCCCATGGAATTCTCGAGGAAATTTGGCCCAGTCCATGTGGATTACGAAATCGGCTATCAGTATGTGCGGAAGGGACCCGATGGCTGGCTCACCGGGCTAGTCGTTGGCCACGATTTCACTCCGAAGTTCGAGATGGACTTGGAACTCTACTCGCAAGGAACGTTTCATCCTTCGGAAAATCAGCCGACGATCGATTTCGGCGCTCGTTACAAACTGCATCGTACGGTGATCCTGCTACTCATGGCTGGACGCAGCCTGGAACCGACACGGAGCAATCAGTCCTATTTCATCGGTTATTTTGGAATTCAAATTTTGTTGCCTCCAAAATCTTACGACCGCGAGTGAATCGTCACCTTTAAAGTCCGTCCTGACGCACGGACTATTTTGAAAGGTTGGGAGGAAGCGGCTTGTTGCGCCACCACTCCTGGCCCATCTGCGGCAACGTATAAACTGGGTCGTAATATTCGTACCGGCGAGTCAGCGCTTCCGGATCATCGGCTTCAATGCCGGTGCGGTAATTTTTTGTCCAATACGAAATTCCCAGGTGGCGGTCGTACTCCTTCACCTGGTTCACCCAGCGCTTGCCCACAAAAGGCACGTCACACACCATGCGGGGCGTGGCGAATCCCGGCAGATAGCCCATGATATCGTGCTGCAGTTGCTGCACTTCGTGAATGGCCAGGCGCCAGTGCTCGGCATTGGGAATCATGTCGCACTGATAAAAGTAGTAGGGCATGATTTTGCCGTGATCCAGCAGGGTGAAACACAAATCCAGTAATTCATTTTGGGAGTTGTTCACGCCACGCAGGAGCACGCCTTGGTTGCGCACATCGCGATAGCCCATGTCCAGCAGTGATTGCACGGCTTTGGCTACCAGCGGCGTCACTTGCCGCGCGTTGTTCACGTGCGTGTGCACGGCAATGTCCACGCCGCGTTCGCGCGCTTTCTTCGCCATGCGGCCCAGGCCCGCCTGCACGTCTGCTTGCAGGAAATGCTGCGGTATGGCGATCAGGCCTTTCGTGGCCAGGCGGATATCCTTGATATTCGGAAGATCCATCAACTTGGAGCAGAATTCTTCCAGCGTGCCAATCGGGGTGTTGGCAATGTCGCCGCCGCTCACCACAACGTCGCGGACGGAAGGAGTGACGCGCAGATAATCCAGCATCTGCTGGTAGCGATCCTTCTGGGGAATTTGGAATTTGAGCTTTACCACCTGCGGCACATCATTCCCAACGAGGTCCATGCGCGTGCAATGTCCGCAATATTGCGAGCACGTCGAAAGCAATTCAGCCAGCACCTTAGTGGGATACCGGTGCGTCAGGCCCTCCACGGCCCACATGTCCGTTTCATGCAAAGAATCGCGGCTGGCTTTGGGATGGCTGGGCCACTCGGGATGGCGGTCGTCAAACGCGGGCAGCATGTAGCGGCGCACGGGATCGTTCCACAAATCCTTTTCGTCCATGGTGTTCAGCATGTGCGGCGGCACCAGGATGGACATGGTGGCGCGTTCTTTGATGTCGCGCTCGAGGCTGGCCATCAGCGTGTCGGGAATCAGGTCGCCGAAAACGTGTTTGAGTTCCTTTAGGTTCTTCACCGTGTGGCGCCGTTGCCATAGCGCCGTTTCCCATTCTTCCTGAGTCACATTGCGGTAGCCCGGCAGGCGCCGCCAGTCTGGTTCGGCGAACTCGCGCTTCAACGGGTAGGTAAACGGCTGCTCGCCCGCATGCACTTTGCCGGCAGGCTTCCAGGTGGGGCGGGCGGCTTTGGTTTCGGGCGCCACTTTATTCGTTTCGGCCGCAATGATTTTCGTGTCACTCATGGGCATCATCCTGTGATTGGGGGACGCTTCGTGTACAACGGTGTGTGTACAACTAAGGATAGCGTAGTCGCGTAAGTTTCCGCCACTCCCAGCCCGGGTGGTTGCGTGAGTGCGGGAATGATTAGAGTTGGGGGAGAGCAGGAAAGATTCACCACAGAGGACACGGAGAGCACAGAGGAGAGCCGGGTCGTGGAAGATCTCAGTCGAGATAAGGGGCAAGAGGGCCGGGGAAGATTCCGAAGTGGAACGGTTGGTCATGCTAGAGGAGGCCCTTCGTGACTCCCCTTGGTGAATGGGGAAGCCGGACGGGGGGTACCGAGTCTGTGTGGTAACCGGACTTGACGCTGCGTCTATACTGCCGGAGGGAAGGAGCGCAGGATGGCCAATTTTCTGAAGTACAACCCAGAGCAAGCGTATTTGCTGCCACCGA
>Ga0074044_10001677_pt1 | contig 19847 bp, 15 predicted proteins | sample BogForMeECP23OM1_FD_94443 | JGI IMG/M metagenome (GOLD analysis project Ga0074044, IMG submission 94443) | Bog forest soil microbial communities from Calvert Island, British Columbia, Canada - Bog Forest MetaG ECP23OM1 | ecosystem: Environmental > Terrestrial > Soil > Wetlands ...
AATCGTGATGCCGCGCTCCTGCTCCTGCTCCATCCAGTCCATGATGGCCGTGCCTTCATGCACCTCGCCGATACGGTGCGTCTTTCCCGTATAAAACAGGATGCGCTCCGTCGTCGTGGTCTTACCGGCATCGATGTGCGCCATGATGCCGATGTTCCTGCAACGTTCTAATGGGACTGTTCTGGGCACGACTTTTAACTCTTTCTCTTTCTGGGGCTCTTAAAATCCGTCGTTAGTCGCTGGTCGTTCGTCGTTAGCTTTTGCTCGCAGCTCGCAGCTCTTCTACCACCGGTAATGTGCGAACGCCTTGTTCGCCTCTGCCATGCGATGCACGTCTTCCTTTTTCTTAATAGCAGCGCCCTTGCCGTTCGAGGCGTCGAGCAACTCGTTCGTCAACTTCTCGATCATTCCCTTTTCGCCGCGACCGCGCGCATAGCTCACAATCCAGCGGATCGCCAGCGACGTCCTACGGTCGGGAGCGACTTCGATCGGCACCTGGTAGTTCGCGCCGCCCACGCGCCGCGTCTTCACTTCCAGCAGCGGCTTGGCGTTCTCGACCGCTTTGGTGAACAGCTTCAGGGCTTCGTCGCCACCCTTTTCCTGCAACTTCTCGAGCGACTTATAAAAAATGCCCTCGGCTGTCGACTTCTTTCCCTGCCACATCATCGAGTTGATGAACTTCGTCACCAGATCCGATCCATACACTGGGTCGGCCTCGGTCGTCCGCTTGGCGATATGTCCTTTACGAGGCATTTCAGCTATAGCTCCTGGCTCTTTGCTTTCAGCTCGAGCCTTAGACGCGGCAGGCCGCGTCTCTGCTCTGCTTCCGTACTACGCTTTCTTCTGGCGTTTCGTACCGTACTTCGAGCGCCCCTGGTTACGGCCCGCGACGCCGGTTGCATCCAGCGTTCCGCGCACCACGTGATAACGCACGCCCGGCAGATCCTTCACACGGCCGCCGCGGATGAGCACAATCGAGTGCTCCTGCAGGTTATGGCCGACACCAGGGATGTACGTCGTCACTTCGATTCCATTGGTCAGGCGCACGCGCGCCACTTTGCGCAGGGCCGAGTTCGGTTTCTTCGGCGTCTGGGTATACACGCGGGTACAAACTCCGCGCTTCTGCGGACACGATTGCAGAGCCGGACTCGCCGTCTTGTACCGGGTCCGCTCGCGGCCGAACTTCACCAACTGATTAAAAGTAGGCACTCTCGCCACTCCCAGACGCGGCAAGCCGCGTCTTCACAACACATTCCACCCAACCGCACATTTCCCGCGACCACACAATCCCGTGGAGACGGGCTTGCCCCGTCTCAGGTCTGGCACAGGCCCTGTCGCGCCCAGCCATACTCTCCCGCGCACTAATGGCGGTGAGAATTCGTTCAGTTCCCGCTCAGACTAAATCGCCGACGACGGTGACGCCACGCCTCCCCTCGTTTCAGGTTCGGAGGCGCTCCGTTTCGTCCGCTTCCTCCTGCATAGCCTCGCGTGACTCCCAGACTTCGACTCCATACGCCCGGGCGCAAAGGTTTTCGCAGGATGTTTCAGCGAGGGCGTCCCCGGTTTCAACTCCAACCGGGTACGTATTTCTTCAAAGCTCAGCCAAGATTTTCCCGGCGCCTGTCGCCCGCGCGGGTTGCGCATCCGACAGGACTGCCGTACACAGGCAAGCCAGACTTAACTCGCGGAACTGTTTCATAATAACAACTAGCTTGCACATCGTCAACCACTCTTCGACGCATCGAAGAAAGAGCAGGTTTCAAGGTTTCAAAGTCTCTAAGCGCCCTGAAACCTTGAAACCTTGCAGCTGACCTTCTACACTGACAGTTTTCCGTCCAACAACATTAATCTCGCGCCTGGGAAACGGACGCGAGGAGGGTTCATGCATCGTTGCGGTTCCGGTTTTCTTCTTACGTTGGCCATCATCTTCGTCGCCGCCTTCACCGGCTGCCTTGGTAAAAGCAGCAGCAACGCTGGCAACGGGGGCGTGCAAACCGTTTCGCTGAGCCCGGGCGGCATGATCTCTATCGACGTCGGGGGCACTCAAGTCTTTAGCGCCACCGGCAAGAACGCCTCCGGCGGCACGGTCCTCGGCGTCAACATTCAATTTGTTGTCGCCAGCGGCAGCCCGAACGCCCCCGCTCCTCTTTCGATCGCCAGCAATGGCAACGCCTGCGCCGGCACCTGGGACGCCAGTGTCGCTATGTGCAGTCCCGGTGCTCCCGGAATTGCCCTGGTAACCGCAGTTATTAATGGTACCAGCAGCGCGCCCACGACCGTCTACGTTCACCAGCACGTCGATAACATTCAGATCGTCAACGCCGAGACTCTGCCGCCTCAGTATGAATGCTTTTCCCAGGGACAGACTTGGCAGTACGCGGCGATCGTCTACAGCAACCCGGGCAACGTGGACATCACCAACAGCGTCGGCCCCATCAATTGGTCATCGAGCAACCCTAGTGTGGTCACCCCAACTCCCTTCGTGCCAGCAGGCCAGCCCAACGTGCTCAACCAGATTCAGACCACCGCCAGGGCCCCCGGCATCACCCAGCTCTTTGCCAGCGTCTCCGGAACCACCAGCAGCCCGTATCCGTACACGACCTGCCTGATAAAAGCCATCTACCTCCAAATCGGAGGCCAGGGCCTGGCCGGAAACTCGATTACGGTAAATAACGGCGGCACCGTACCCATCACGGCTACTGCGGTCGATACCCTTTATGGCGTGGCCAATACCACCTCCCTAACCAGCCCGCCCCTCACCTGGAGCACGACCAATCCTGAGGTTGCGGCCTTCAGCAGCACCACCAACACGACGGGAAACAACAGCGCTGCCACCCGCAACAACCTGGGCGGCGCCACCCTCACGGCTTCCTGCGCTCCTCCAACTTGCAATATCGGAGTTCTACCCAGTCTCCCCATCTACGCCAGCGACGGACTGCTGCCGAACGGGACGAAGGGGTATGGCACAATCTCCGTGGACGTGACTTCCACCTCCAAGGTGCCGACCTACACCGCCTGGGCCGCGACCACCGACTGCCTGGATGCCCCCGGCTGCTCCAGTGCGCTGTTCGCGGTGACCCCTGGAAGCAACCCCATCGGCTCCATCGTCAACCTGCCCCGCACTCCCAACTCCATGCTGTTTAACCATCTGTCGTCGCCGCGCATCTACTTCGGCAGCGATCAGGGCCTGATGTACGTGGATGTCACCGCCAGCAGTCCTTCCGCTACCCTGGTCTCCAACTCCTCGATACCCTGCAACGTTTCCTTGTGCGGCAAGGTGCTCACCATCTCGAACGATGGCAAAATGGTAGTCGTCTCCGATCCGCCTACAGCTTCGACGCCCAGCCAGGTCTACATTTACAACGGCGGCAGCACCAGCACCGCCCCCGTCGATCTCATCCTGTCTAACGCCGGCGAAACCGCCACTGCCGCCGCTTTCTCTCCCGATCAGTTGAAAGTCTTCATCCTCACCGATCTGGGCAACATGTACATCTATTCCACCCTCGACGCGCTCACCTCGGTTTCGACCTTTGCACCGGGAACCGACGTCGAATTTTCGGCGGATGGCAGCTTCGCCTATGTGGCGGGAGCACCCGCGAGTGCGGGAGCGCCCGCAAATGCGGTGTCTGCCTTCTCGACCTGTTCCCTGCCTACCGTGGGAAGTGTGGACATCGGAAGCGTCGCAACTTCGACCACACCGTTGAAACTCTTTCCGTCACCCGTTCTTCCGCTACCCTTCGAGCAGAACGGCCCGCCACCCTTCCAGATGGAAAGCTTCTTTTGGACAACGCAAACCATCATCGCTCTCGAACCACCGAACGTTGAGTTCCTGACGGCGGAGTTTACACAGAATCCGATACTGTATCCCACCGTGCCGGGGGAACCGCTCCAGTTGACCTGCAATCCTCCACTGATCCTGAGCTTCACCAAAGGCGCACGTTTCAACGTCGGCCAGGGCAATTTCACTCCGATCTATTCGCAGCTCGTGAACGACGGCACCCAGCTCATCATCGTCGCCCGTCACCTCCCCGCCGTGCTCCTCTTCAACGTGAGCGATGGGACTACCATGTCGGTCCCGCTCGTCGACAACCCCAATCCCCCCGACCCGCTCTCCGCCGCCGCCTCCACCGACGGAAGCCAGGTCTATGTCGCCGCCTGCGATGCGTACCCTAATAACGACCCGACTCAACCCTGCGCCGCCGGCTCCGTGCACATCATCAACACCATTAGTGGAGGCGACTTCCAGCAAGTCCCCTATGCCAACATCAACGACGAGAACAACCCCAACATGTGTAACAACCAGGGTGGCTCGGCACCGCTCTGCCTCCCCAACCTCATCGCCATCCGCCCACAGTGAAGACCAGTTCCCAGTTCTGAGTTCTCAGTCGGGAGCTGGTTCGTTATAACTGAGAACCGGGGACTCGGAACTGCTCACGTCCGATCCAGCAACTGACGCAACCGTTGCTTCACATCCGGCCACTCTGCCGCCACGATCGAGTAACGCACCGAGTCGCGAGCGATGAAGTCAGCGGCCATCCGATGAGCGCGGAGAATCCCCTCGAACCTTCCTCCGATGCGTTCGAGCGCAGCGCGTGACCGCTGGTTGCGCGCGTCCGTGTGAAAGCAGACCCGGAGCGCCTGCCACGTTTCGAAGGCATACTCCAGCATTAGCAGCTTGGCCTCGGTGTTGGCTGCCGTCCGAATGGCCGAGCGGGTCAGCCAAGTGTAGCCGATCTCACAGGCGTCGGGGACATGGCGGCCGTGCCGCGTATGGCCCGGCGGCCACGACCATCGCTCCAGATTAAAGAATCGTGTAGAGCCGATGGCGACACCGTCCTCCACGCGAATCGTCGCGAAGGGGACTGCGCTGCCCTCGTCCCGCCAGGCCAGCGCGGTTTCAATGTAGCGGACGGCTTCGGCCCTGCCCTGCGGGACGGGGCTCCACTGGTAGAGATCGGGATCAACTGCCGACGCGGTGACCAAGCCGTCAGCGTGGCAGAGGTCAAGCGGTTCGAGACGAACGTGCTTGCCGGACAGCACCAGACTTTCTACTTCCATGGCTGCCAGTATGCGATGAGTCGCTACACTCCCGCAACGCAGCCTACGACGTCGCGATTGCCGAAGAGTCGGATGTCTGCAGCAAAGTCGTGACAAAGTTGGCGGAGAGAAAGAAGGGGGCGAATGGGGCTCGCCCCCGGTTGACGCCTAGGCTGCGGATTCCTTGGATCTGCAAGACCTGGCGGATGCGGCTGCGTGTGCAGCCGGTGTTCCGGTAAGCGCCGCCTCTAACGGGACTCCGTCGGGAGTGCCCAGTCCGGTGCATGGATCCCATCCCTCAGCTGCGCTGAAGGCGCCGTTGTTGCCTTGGGTAATGTCGTGAAATCCCGAGGCTTCGACGGCTTGGGCGTAGACTAACGGGTTCACGAAACCGATCGGTTTCCCGATCTGTTGATTGATGCGCGCCACCAGCGCCGCCCATAAAGGCGCCACCGCACTGGTTCCACCGAAGACAGCACTCTCTCCATCGACCAGAATGTTATAGCCGGTGTTGGGATCGGCATCGCCGGAGACGTCGGGTACGCCTCGGCCGCCACCCTGGATGGTCGGCGCCGGGACATCGAAGCCGTCCTGCCAAGTTGGAAGGGGGAACACGTCGCTTACGCCGCCGCCACCCGCTCCTCCGCTTGGCTGGTCGTTCCAGACGGTTTCATTGACAATTTTTCCGTTCGAGGCTTGGAGTGTGGTGCCCCCGCAACCGAGTACGAACGGATCGGAAGCCGGGAAGTCAACGTGGTTGTTGCCGTCATTGACTCCGTCCGACGAACCATTGTCACCGGAGGCAACGCAGACCGTGACACCCATGGCCGCTGCCGCCTGAAAGGCATCGTCGAAGTTGGTCATGGCCTGAGAGGTCCAATTCGATTCGGCGGAGCCCCAGCTTATGGAAATGGCTGAGGGTTGATTGGTGCTGTCGTGTACGGCGGTGGTGATGGCGTCCAGAAAGCCCTGGTCGGTGTTCGGGGCAAAATAGACCGCGATCTTCGCGGCAGGAGCAATCGCGCCGGCCACTTCGATGTCGAGCATCACTTCGCCGTCGGCGCTATCTGGAGTGCTGGGGCTATTGGTGCCTCCATCGACGGACACGGAGATGACTTGCGGCTCTTTGAGATTGAGCGAACTGAAATAGTTGCTCAGGTCATCGAGCTGAAAGCCTCCGCCTAACTCGATGAGGCCGATACACTGGCCGGTCCCATCGCCAGCCGGGTAGTCATAGAGTTGCGCCACTTCATTGGGATCATGCGAGGCGGTCGCGGTGTGGGCCTTAAGTTTGCCGGCCGGCTGCGGCAAGCGTCTGAAATGCGGCTCAGCCTGCTGCCGGTTGTCAAGACCAAACACTCCCTTGATGATGTCCGCATACTCGGCCGGCACGCTGATGGCGCCAATCCGGCCGCGGAAATTTCCCTTGGGGTGGCTGTACTCCTTGAGTTCGACGTTGAAGGCCTTTTGGAGATTGCTTACGGTTCCCGACAGCATTACGGTCCGGCGCGCAAGTTCGGTGCCGGTTTCATGCACCTTGAGACCGAATTCCTGGGCGAACTTCTTGATTTGGTTGACATCGGCAGGATCGGCGCCGTGGACATTTTCGTACTCGGCGCGCGACATGTGCTTGAAGCCGGGCTTTTCGAGGGCGCTCCTTAACTCTCTGTGCTTGGCCTCTGCTTTTGGCCGGAGTCGTATGGAGACCTCAATGGTTTGGTCCGGGTGCGAATTGTGGATCAGGCGGGCACCACGGACGGGCTGACGTTCACTGCCTGAAATTACGGTGAGTTTTCGAGAGGATGTCACGGTTGCTCCTTCGTCTCGGGGGAACAGAGCGGCCGGGAACTAATCGCGACTGGGAGTCGCACAGGTAGGGAAGTCCAGAGTCGTCCCGCCGTTCAGATGGGTCCCGAAACGTGTTGAGCATAACAAGAAAATTGGAATGGTCTCAACACAAATTCGACCAATAATTCGTGATGACATGTGCGATGTTTCCCGATTTGGGACTCACGGAACGCTTCCTAGGAGTTGTTCTGCAACGCTCGTGGACGAAGGAGGAAGTAAAGGAAGGTTAGGGCGATCAGGAAAGTTAGGCCGACGATCAGGTTAACACGGGAGTCCCACCAGGTCTTGGCGGTGGATAGGAGGACTACGACTAAGCCGATGATCGATCCCCATTTGCCCAGCGGCGAGCGGGCGGGAATTTCGGCGGTCTGCGCGGCGGTGAGTCGGTGGCGAAAGGAGATGTGGGCGGCGAGCGAGACGATCCAGGAGAGCATCATGCCGAAGAACGCGCCGCGGAGGATGTACTCGAAGGCTTTGGCAGGGGCCCAGCGTTCGAGCACGAGGGCGACAAGGATTCCGTAAGAGGAGGCCAGCAGCGCCAGGGTTGGAGCGCCTTTTTTGCTGAGCCGACCAAGCGCGCGGGGAGCCCATCCGGTGCGGGCCAGCGAGAAGAGCATGCGGGAAGAGATATAGAGGGCCGCATTGGCTCCAGAGAGAGCGGCGGTCAGGACCACGAAATTCATAAAGTGAGCGGCGCCGGGGAGGCTCACGGAGCGGAAGACGGTGACAAATGGGCTTTCGGTGACGCCGGCGCGGTTCCAGGGCATGACACCGACCAGAATGATGATGGCTCCGAGATAAAGAAGGGCCAGGGTAAGAAAAGTCATGCGCGCGGCGCGACCGACGGCCGTGGCGGAAGTGGATTCTCCGGAGGTTACGGCTACGAATTCGACGCCGCCGAAGGTGTAGATGGCGAAGGTGATGGCGAGGAGTGGAGCGGCGGCGCCCAGCGGGAAGAATCCGCCCTGCGTGGTGTATTGGGGAGCGGCGCGTCCGGTGAGTAGGAGGGCGGCACCGAGGGCGATGAAGGCGGCGATGACGGCGACCTTGATCATGGCGAACCAGAATTCGAAGCGTCCGTAGCTGTGCACGGCGAGGAGGTTGGTGGAGAGAAGGAACGCAGAGAAGACGAAAACCCAGAGGATGGCGGGCACGCGTGGAAACCAGAGTTGCATGTAGGTGGCGGAGGCGACCATCTCGGCTCCAATGGAAACGGCGATGGCGAGCCAGTAGCCGGCTCGGGAAATGAATCCGGCCCAATGGTTGAGATAGAGGTCTCCATAGACGCCGAAGGAGCCGGCGGCAGGATGAGTGCTGGCGAGTTCGCCGAGGGCGAGCGCGACGATCCAACTGATGAAGGCGGCTAAGACAAAGCTGAGGATGACGGCGGGTCCGGCGAGTTCGATGGCGGCGGCGGTGCCGAGTAGGAGTCCGGTGCCGATGGACCCACCGACGGCAACCATGGTCATCTGTCCGGCAGTAAGTTGGTGGCGGAGGCCGGACTCTGGGTTTGGAGTGGGCATGGGACTCGTATTCGTATATCAGAAGCGGGGGCGAAGCGGCGGGGAAAAGGGGAAGATCGAGCCGCGACTAAATTATTTCGGTCGAGGTGGATGGAGCCGGTTCGGTGAAATTTAGTTCTGGTAAACCGGATGCGGGGCGGGCGGCGACGACGCGGTCGCGGCCTGCACGCTTGGCCTCGTAAAGAGCATCGTCAGCGAACTTGAGGAGAAGATCGGCAAGAAGATCGCATGACTTTCGTAATCGTGGGGCGGGAGAAGTGCGTTGCTGGTGCCTGGGGTCAATCCTAGAATCAAGGAGGAACTCTCTCTCCCAAGACCGCCCATGCCGGAAACCCCTAATCGTGCCGAAATAGCTCGCCGCGTAGAAAAGGCGGAGAAGCTCTTGCAAAAGGGAAAGACGGCCGACGCCCTGGCGGAGTACCTGCAAATCCTGGAAAGCGATCCGCAAAACGACAACGTGCGGCAGATGACGGCGGACCTGTGTATCTCCTTAAATAGAGGAAGCCAGGCGGTGCAGTTGCTGGGGGAGTTGTTTGAGCGGCATGTGGCGGCCGCGGAAGCGACGCGAGCCAGTCTGACCTACAAGAAGCTGGCGCGGTATGCCACTCCGACGTGGGAACAGAAAGTGCGCTTCGGGCAGCTTCTGGAACATTCGAACAAGAAACTGGCGATCGGGACGTACGAAAATGCGCTGGAAGACTTACAGCGGCAGGGCCGGAAAGAAGAGGCGTTGCTCGTCTTGCGGCGGATTGTGAGTCTGGAGCCGTCGCAGCCCAACCATCTGCGGGTAGCGGAATTGGCGGCGCAACTGGGCGAGCACGTGATGGCGTCGCAGTCATTCTTGCAATTGGCGGAACTGGCGGAAACCTCGGGGGGAAAAGGTGGTCCGTGGTTCGAACGGGCGTACACGGAGAATCCGGTGGATTCGAAGATCGCCATGGCCTATGGCAAGAGCCTGCTGTCGCGAGGCGAGGCGGGGGCGGCGATTTTTATTTTCGAGCCGCTGGTGCATGCCGCAGATGCTTCGCTTGAGCTCCGCGACCTGTATGCGCAGGCGCTGTTGCTAGCCGGGCGATTCGTGGAAAGCGAGCCGCTGATCTGGCAAATTTTTGAGCATAACCCGGGGCGCATGCACCAGGTGGTGAACCTGATCGGGAAGATGATCGATTCCGAACTGGATGCGGAGGCGGTGGTGCTGGCACGGAAGCTGGAAGCCTTCCAGCGCCGGCGTGGAGAACGACGATCATTCATCACCACCATGCAGGAACTGCTGACCTCGCACCGTCCGTCGGCGGAAATGCTGGAATTCCTGGCAGAGTTGTTTAACGCATCGAACCGCGAAACGGACTACGCGCAGGCGCTGGTGAAACTGTTTGATCTGTACTGCAAGAAGCACGATTACCAGAAAGCCGGAGAGTGTCTGGACCGGGCAGCGGAAGTGGATCCGTACGAGCCGGGACATCAGAAACGGCTGGAGGCGCTGCGGGGAAGGATCGACGATCAGCGCTTCAATCTGATCGCATCGCGGTTCACGACGGTCAAGAAGGAAAAAGAACAAGAGCACGCAGTCAAGGTCCCGGAACCGACGTTGGGAGCGGCCGCCTTGCAGGATCTGATGCTGCAAGCCGAGATTCTGGTGCAGTACGGGATGCGCTCGAAGGCCATGGAACGTTTGCAGCGCATTCAGGAACTGTTTCCGCGTGAGGAAGAGCGCAATCAGGAGCTGCAGAAACTGTATCTCGCGGCCGGCATCGAACCGCAGTACGAGAAGTCCGCGACGCCGGTTGTGCCACCTGCGCCGCCGCCAGCGACGACTGGCGATCAGGCAGCACCGCCTGCTGCCAGACCGGCGGCGGCGAGCGATGCGGCCGACGTCAGCAGTCTGGCGAAAGTGGCGGAGATCACGCGCAAGCTTTACCAGCAGGGGAACGCGGAAGGCGTTTTGAAAACCACAGCGATCGAAATCGGAGCGAACTGGCGGACGGCGCGCTGCATTGCAGCCTTGCGCAAACCCGGTCTCCCGCCCTCGAGCGTGCAGGATTATCACATGGAAGGTCTGAACCGGGTGAGTTCGGCAGCGCTGGTCAGCCTGGTGGAAACGCTGCAGGATCTGACAGTGGCACGAGGCATCGTAACCATCGGCTATGCGGGAAGCGCTCCGGAGTTGGTGGAAGCGCGCGGCGCGGTCGAGGAGTTGCAGATCGAATCGCTGCTGGCTATACCGCTGACTGAAGGCAACGACCAAATCGGAGTGCTGATCCTGACCCAGAATACGGGCCGGGTGTGGCAGGCGGCGGAGATACTCGTGATCCGGACGTTGAGCGACCAGGTGTTGATCGCCCTCAACAACGCCGGGCTGCGGCGGCTGGTGAAAAATCTTTCCGTGACGGATGAGAAATCGGGGCTGATGAAGCGGGCTTCGTATCTGGACCTTCTGCAGGCGGAAACCCGGCGCGGGTTGCAGCAAGGAACCGGGTTAACCGTGTTGCTGATGCAATTTGGACGGCGCAGCGCGCTGATCAAGGAATATGGCGAGACGGCGGTGACGGCAGTGATGGAGCAAGTCGGGCAGCTGTTTGCGGGCAACATCCGGACGAACGATCTGGCGTTCCGCTACGAGGCGACAACGGTCGCGCTGGTGCTCGGCGATACCGGCGAAAAAGAAGCGCTGCTGGCGGTGGAGAAACTACGACGGCTCCTGGGGGAAATGCGCTTCCCGGGTAACGACCATCGAGTCGAGTTCAGCGCCGGGCTGGCCCAGGCGGTGATGGTGCAGCATTTCGATCCGGTGGACATTGTGACCGAAGTGGCCAACCGCGCCGATCACGCGCTCGAACTGGCAATGTCTCAGGGCCCGGGGAGCATTGTGAGTCAGGCGCCGCAGTTCGCTGCATCGGCGGCGGTGGCGTAGAGTTTGCTCGTGTAGAGCGGACACTTTTGTCCGCTGCCGTTGCTCTTGCAGTTGGTTTTGCTTGAGCGTGTGTCCCGAGATTTCGGCCCTCAACTTCCCAGTCGCCGCCAATTTTTTCGCGGGCAACAGTGTCCGCGCTACACACGCAAGTCCCGTGGAATGAGACCCTGTACGCTGAACCTTGCCCCATCCCCTTTTACTGCTGTTAAACTCACAGGTTGGCCTTAGGCCAACGGACTCTTCTGCATAGTTAAGGACTTATGTTGAAACCAGGAGACATTGCCATAGTCAGCGGGGCGCGCACGCCCTTTGGACGCTATTGCGGGAAGATCAAAGACTACACGGCGCAGGAACTCGGCGCAGTAGCGGCGAAGGCTGCGATCGAGCGGGCGGGGATCGAAGCGAAAGAATTCGACCATGCCGTGTTTGGCAACGCGCAGCAGACATCCGGCGATGCGCTCTATGGAGCGCGGCACGCGGCGTTGCGGGCGGGCTTGCCGATTGAGACTCCGGCGCTGACCGTAAATCGACTGTGCGGCTCGGGAATGCAGGCAATTGTCAGCGCAGCGCAAATGATCCAGACCGAAGAAGCGAAGATAGTGCTCGCGGGCGGAATGGAATCAATGTCGCAGGCGCCGTTTTCGATCCGTGGACGCGACGGATTCACGCTGGCTCCGGGCGGGAAGCTGGAAGATTCGCTGATGGTGGCGCTGCTCGATACCTATTGCGGACTGTACATGGCAAATACAGCCGAGCTGTATGGCGAGCAGCAAGGCATCACGCGTCAGGCGCAGGACGAATTCGCGCTGCGTTCGCAGCAGAAAGCTGACGAGGCGTACAAGGCAGGGCGACTGCAGGAAGAGCTGACGCCGGTGCCGCTGCGAAATTCGAAAGGCGAGCCGACAGGAGAGATGCTGACTGAGGACGATCACCGGCGTCCGCAGACAACAATGGAGGGCTTGGCAAAGCTGCGTGCTGCATTCGGCAAAAACGGCACGGTAACGGCGGGCAATGCCAGCGGCATCGTGGATGGCGCGGCGGCAGTGGTGGTGATGTCGCTGGAGCAGGCGCAGAAAAGAAATCTGAGTCCGCTCGGACGAATCGTAAATTGGGGCATCGCGGGCGTCGAGCCGAAGATCATGGGAAGCGGTCCGGTTCCGGCCACGAAGATTGCGTTGCAGCGCGCGGGGCTGACTTTGGACTACATCGACCTGATCGAAGTGAACGAGGCGTTCGCGGCGCAGTATCTGGCGGTGGAAAAAGAATTGGGACTCGATCGCGAAAAAGTGAATGTGAACGGCGGAGCGATTGCCTTGGGCCATCCGCTGGGAGCGACCGGAACGCGCCTCGTGATCACGCTGCTCTATGAATTGCGGCGGCGGAAGAAGAAGTACGGCCTGGCAACGGCGTGCATCGGCGGCGGCCAGGGGATTGCTATGGTGGTAGAGAGCTTTCACTGAGCGCTTGAATTAGTAGCGCCGGCATCTTGCCGGCTGTCGCGAGGCCATCTTGGCCTCGCAGAGCGGGCGAGACGCCGGCACCACAGCCGCCGGGACGGCGGCGCTACGTTTCTGAGGATCACTAAATGGAGATCAAAAAAGTCGGCGTTCTAGGTTGTGGCTTGATGGGTTCCGGCATTGCGCAAGTCTGCGCTACTGCTGGTTTCGACGTCACCGTGCTCGAAGTCGAGCAGAAGTATCTCGACAAGGGCTTTTCCGGGATTGAGAAGTCGCTGGCCAAGTTTGCCGAGCGGCCGGTGGAGAAGGGCGGGATCACTCCGCAGCAGAAGGTGGAGATTCGGGCGCGGCTCAAGGGGGTCACTAGCCCCAAGGAGCTGGCCGATTGCGACATCGTCATCGAGGCCATCATCGAGAACGTCGAGGAAAAGAAGAAGATGTATGCGTCGATCGACGGCGTCGTGAAAAAGGACGCGATCTTTGCTTCGAATACTTCTTCCATCTCGGTGACGGAGCTTTTGACGGCGGTGAAGACGCCGGAGCGATTTATCGGGCTGCACTTTTTCAATCCCGTTCCTTTGATGAAGCTGGTGGAGGTGGTGAAGACGATTGCCACCTCGCCCGCCGTGTACGATGCGGCCTACGAGTTTGCGAAGAAGCTGGGGAAGGTTCCGGTGCGGACTTCGGATAAGACCGGATTCATCGTCAACCGGCTGCTGGTGCCGTATCTGCTGGATGCGATCCGGGCTTATGAAGAGGGCGTGGGGTCGATCGAGGACATCGACGAGGCGATGAAGCTTGGCTGCGGCTATCCGATGGGGCCGTTTACTTTGCTGGATTTTGTCGGGCTCGATACTACTTACTACATTACTCATGTGATGTATGACGAGTTCAAGGAGCGTCGGTTCGCTTCGCCTCCGCTGCTGAAGCGGATGGTGATGGCGGGGTGGTATGGGAGGAAATCGGGGCGCGGGTTTTACGATTACTCGAATCCGGAGAAGCCAGTGGCTGGAAAATTCTGAACTTACTCATGAGCGGACAAACACCAATTTAGTTAGTTTGTCATCCTGAGCGAAGCGAAGGACCTCTGTACTCCGGCGCCGCTAACAAATGCACAGGTTCTTCGCTTCGCTCAGAATGACAAGAATTTTAGAATGGGTTACCCATGACCTACGAAAACATACTCCTCGAAAAGAAAAACGCCATCGCCTACGTCACCGTCAACCGTCCGAAGGTGCTCAACGCGCTCAACATGGCCACCATGGAAGAGCTGGGGGCGGCGTTTCTTGACATCAGGACTGATTCCTCGATCCGCGTGGCGCTCTTGACTGGCGCGGGCGAGAAGGCTTTTGTGGCGGGCGCGGATATTGGCGAACTGGCGAAGCAGGACCCGGTCTCCGGCAAGGAGTTTGCGCACCGGGGACAGGCGGTGCTCGACCTGATCGAGAACCTCGGAAAGCCGGTGATTGCGTGCATTAACGGATTTGCGCTAGGCGGCGGATGCGAACTGGCTCTCGCTTGCACCTTGCGCCTGGCGAGCGACAACGCGAAGCTGGGGCAGCCCGAGGTGAAGCTGGGAATTATCCCGGGATATGGCGGGACGCAGCGCCTGCCGCGTCTGGTGGGCAAGGGGCTCGCGATGCAAATGGTGCTGTCCGGGGAGATGATCACGGCGCAGGAGGCGCATCGGATTGGGCTGGTGAATGAAGTAACTTCGGCGGCGGAGTTGATTCCTCGGGCGGAGGCGATTGCGGCGAAGATCATCGCGAATGCTCCGCTGGCGGTGCAGTACGCAATGGAGGCGGTCAACAAGGGTATGGAGATGACTTTGGCCGAAGGACTTTATTTGGAGGCTACTTTGTTTGGCGTCTGCTGCGCTACCGGGGATAAGAAGGAAGGCACGACTGCGTTTTTGGAAAAACGCGCTGCGCAGTTCAAGGGAAAGTGAATCATCGGGCCATCGGGTAATCGGACAATCGGTGATCTGAAAGTCACCAGCGGCCGAGGGAATCACCAGATCAATCCAATGCTGAAGTCATTACATATCGGGCGGTACGTCAGCGACCCGAAGGATCTGCGGGTACTCGCAGAGTTTCTGCGTGCGATTGGATTCGAAACGGTTGCCGGCGAAGATGGAAGGTCCGCGATCTTTTCGGCGCCGCTCGCGCTGTTCAGCTTGAACTCGCTAGGGAAGGAATATCCCGCCGAGGTACGCGAGCGATTGAAGGATGTGAACCGGTTGCTGGTGCTCGAGGTCACGAATCCGGAAGCGGTGTTTGAGATTGCCGAGAAACGGAAGTTCAAACTGCTGGCCGACTCGAGCAATACTAAAACGAATGACCGCAGCTTTTCGCTGGAGTTGCCAGGGGAAATCGTCCTCACAATTCACGGTCGGCCCGAGGAAGCTACGGCCGCGACCGAAGGGCAACTGAACGCGGCAGGAAAACGCTTTGCCATCGTGGCTTCGCGCTTCAACGCTTTTATCACGGAGAGGCTTCTTCAGAGCGCTTACGACGGACTGTTGCGCACTGGCGCGAATAAAGAAGACATCGCGCTGATCCGTGTTCCCGGCGCATTCGAAATTCCCTCTGCCGCCCGCACCCTCGCCGAAACCAAAAAATACGACGCGATCATTTGTATTGGCTGTCTGCTGCGCGGCGACACGGCGCATTACGACGTGATTGTGAACGAGGTTACTCGGGGGATTGGGCAGTCGGCACAGGAGACTGGGGTGCCTCATGCCTTTGGAGTCCTGACCTGCGAGACGCTGGAGCAGGCAATCGATCGCGCCGGGCTGAAGATGGGCAACAAAGGGCTTGAGGCGGCGCTGGCGGCGGTGGAGATGGCGAATCTGAAAAGAACAGTCGTTGGTCGTCGGTCGTTGGTCGTTGGGAAAAACAAAGGCAAAAGCAAAAAGCCAAAGCGGTGACCGCACTCGATCATGGTGCAATCCGACCTTGTACACTAAAGGCGAATCGCTAACGACGAACAACTAGCGACCAGCGACCGACCATGGGCACTCGCCGTAAATCCCGCGAACTGGTTCTACAGATGCTCTTTCAGGCGGACATGGGAAAGCAGACGCCGGAGCTTGTCCGGGAGACGTTCTGGGCGGAGCGGACCAACGTGGAGGAAGAAGTCCGTGGATTTGCCGACGATCTGTTTCGCGTGGCCAGCGACCGGCTAACTGAGATCGACGACCTGATCGGCAAACACACGCAGCACTGGCGGATGGACCGCATGGCGACGGTCGACCGGAATGTGTTGCGCGGAGCGGTGGCCGAGTTTCTGGCGTATCCGGCGACGCCGCGGGCGGTGGTGATCAATGAGGCGCTTGAAATTGCGCGCAAGTTTTCCACGCCCGAGTCGGTGCAGTTTATCAATGGAGTGCTGGATAGCGTGGGAAAGGACGTAGCGCCGTAGAACAGCTCTCAGCTGTGAGCTTTCAGGAAATGCAAGGCGCACGCGTTTACAATTGACTTCCATGCCCGCTGATCTTCATCCCAATGACCTTTTACCCGATGACCTTCTGCGCTATCGCTCCGAGTTTCCGATCCTGGAGCGTACCAACTACATGATTTCCAACTCCCTCGGAGCCATGCCGCGCGCCGTTTACGTCGCCCTTCATGCCTATGCCGATGTCTGGGCAACCCGCGGCGTTCGCGCCTGGGAGGAACGCTGGTGGATGCTCGCCCCGGAAGTTGGCAACGAACTCGGCGCCTTGATGAACGCGCCCAAGGATTCCGTCTCTCTTCACCAGAATGTCACCACCTGTCAGGCCGTGGTGGCTTCGTGTTTTGACTTCACCGGCAAGCGCAACAAAGTCGTTTACAGCGACTTGAACTTTCCTTCCGTCATGTATTTCTGGGAAGCCCAGCGCCAGTATGGCGCCCAGGTTCACATGGTCAAAACTGATGATGGCGTCAGCGTTCCCACCGATCGTCTGCTCGACGCCATCGACGAACACACTCTGATCGTGCCCATTTCTCACGTTATTTTTCGCAGCTCCTACATCAACGACGCCAAAGCCATCATCGACAAAGCGCACAAAGTTGGAGCCCACGTCGTGCTCGACACGTTTCAGTCCCTCGGCACGGTCCCGGTCGACATCCGGTCTCTCAACGCCGACTTCGCCTGCGGAGGCGTGCTCAAATGGCTGTGCGGCGGTCCTGGGGTTGCCTACCTCTACGTCCGCCCCGACCTCGGCAGGAAATTGGAGCCGAAGCTTACCGGATGGTTTGCCCACGAAAATTCTTTTGCCTTCGCCACCGGCCCCATCCGCTACGCCGACCCTCCCTTCCGTTTCATGAACGGAACCACGCACATTCCTTCGATCGAAGCGGCGCGTCCCGGCCTCAAAATCATCCAAGAAGTCGGTATCGAGAAAATCCGCGAGAAATCCAAACGCCAGACCGCGCGTCTCATCGCATTCGCCGATCGGCAGGGATGGCGCGTCAGCACTCCCCGCGATCCCGAGCAACGCGGCGGCACCGTCTCCATCGATATGCCCGATTCCCAACAAGTGAGCCGCGAGCTTCTGGCCCGCGACATTCTTGTAGACTGGCGTCCTAAAGCCGGAGTTCGCTTCTCGCCCCACTTCTACAACACCGACGCCGAGGTCGATGCCGCCATGGCAGCCGTGGCCGACATTCTGAAGGCTCGCGCCGTAACCGCATAGCAAGGGGACGAGGAAAAAGGCGGCTGGTCGCGTCTCCGCCGCCCCCTCCGTAACAGTTACTTACTTCCGTAAGCCGATCCCATCTCTTTCTCCGCGTCGGTTTTGATGTCTCTCCTTATCCTCTATATCAGATCATTCGATATCAGATCATCGCGGCAATCCCGGAAAGCACTGTGACCGTCTGCCTTTTCCTTTTGATCCCGATCAAGTACCTCTCGATCCTCTTGTCGGTGGCGATTGCCGTGGGCCTGTACTTCTTCTTTCTCGGATTCCGTGAACTCGCTGGCAAGCGCGCATTGCTGACCATACCAACCTCCAAGATTCGCAACGCCAGTCGGGGATTGGTTGAGGTCAGCGGCGTGGCTGCCGGTTCTTGCACCACACCGGCGCCGATCACGGGCGAGCCTTGCTTTCTCTACCGCACCACCGCCTGGCAGCATTGCGAGGGTAAGAGGAACGAATGGGAGAAAGTTGCAGAGGAAACTCTGCACCTGCCCTTCTTCATCGACGACTCGACGGGCCAATTGCTCATCGAAGCACTCGGGGCGGATCTCGACCTGCATCCTCGGTTTCGCAGGGAATATGTGGTATCGCTTTTGGACGTGGATGACGCTCCGCCAAGCGTCGGCGTTTTTCTTTCGCGCCACGGCATCGCCCTGGACCGCGACTTGCGTATCGAAGAACGTTTGATCAAGGCCGAAGACACGCTCTTCGTCGCTGGAACTCTCACGGAAAATCCGGGGGTCCAGGTGCGTCCGTCTGCGCCATGCAGCGACGTGGGCACCGATGTGGGCAATCCCGTTCGCGACACCGTTCTCAACATGCTTCTCGACAACGACCGGCCCACCCCCGCACGCAATAATTCTTTTGAACTGGTTCCGGCTCCGCAGATCATCCGACTTGCCAGTGGTCCGGCTCCTTCCTCTACCCGAGAAATGAGCCAGCAGGCTAAAATCGCGGCCGCGCTGACTCGCGCCGGCATGGCTACACCACAGGCGTGGTCCTCTGCCGAACTCCCGCACGAAGCCGTGGCCGTCGAAGAGCAAGAAAGTGTGCCGCCCGCGACCTCCACCCGATCTGAAGTTCGCCTGCCCGAAGCGCGTCCGAACGAAGCACTTCCAGATGAAGATCATCCTGAGTCATCCGACTTCAATCTCAGTCCGCCTGTTGTATTGATGAAGGGCGCCAACGATCCGTTCGTAATTTCCTTCCGCAGCCAGAAGGAGATCGTCACTGTGCTCGCCTGGAAATCGGCAACCATGGTCTGCGGAGGTACCGCCCTCATGCTGCTCGGTCTCTACGTGCTGTGGGCGCAGATTGGGCTGGTGTAGGCACGCGCGGCGAAAGTGACGTCACTTCGGCTCTCATTCATCTTGAAAAGGTATCGACTTCGGCGAAGCGGGTAGCTAACTGCTCACTGCCAACGGCGAACCGCTAATTTAGAATGTCGCTTGTGACCGAACCCCTCCGAATCGGGATTCTCGGCGATTTCAATCCCGAATTCCGTTCCCATCACGCGACCAACGATTCGCTCCAGCACGCCGCCCGGAAGCTCCAACTCGAAATAGAATCGGCCTGGCTTCCGACGCCATCGCTCCTCGAACCGGGTGCACCGGCCATACTGGATTCCTTCGACGGTCTGTGGGCCTCGGCGGGCAGCCCCTACAAGAGTTTCGACGGGATGCTCAAAGGTATCGAGTTCGCGCGCGTCCATGATCGCCCCTTCCTCGGCACTTGCGCCGGCTTCCAGTACGCGCTGATCGAGTGCGCCCGCAACGTGCTCGGCATCCACGACGCCACCACCGCCGAAGAGGATCCGCACGCCAAGAATATCGTCATCTATCCCGTCGCCTGCGCGGTTCCGCACCGCGATCCGAACGCACCTAAACTCTCTGGTAAAGTCGGCCAGATCCGCCTTCGTCCCGGCTCCTATCTCGCGGCGTTCTATGGGAAAGAAGTGATCGAGGAAGAGTTCTTCTGCAACTACGAACTGAATCCCGAGTTCGAATGGATGGCGATGGAAGCGGGCTTTCCGGTCGTAGCTCGCGGCTCCAAGGAAGAATGCCGGGCCATCGAATCTCCCGCGCACTTGTTCTTTATCGCGACATTATTCCAACCGCAACTTTCATCGCGCGAGGACAATCCGCACCCGCTGGTCATGGCATTCGTGCAACACGTAGCCGACTTCCACCGCAAACGACTGGACGACTCCATCCTCACGTAAGGGCGGCTCCGGTTTGCCCCTTCGTCTTGCACTGCGGTAGGGATCGTGAGTGTAATCGGGATTAATGAGATGGTCCGCCGCCGGGTAGCATAAACGGCTCGGCAGTTTACATCAGGAGGATCATCCATGAACATCGCATCGATCGGCATCGATCTGGGCAAGACCACCT
>Ga0074044_10001679_pt1 | contig 19837 bp, 18 predicted proteins | sample BogForMeECP23OM1_FD_94443 | JGI IMG/M metagenome (GOLD analysis project Ga0074044, IMG submission 94443) | Bog forest soil microbial communities from Calvert Island, British Columbia, Canada - Bog Forest MetaG ECP23OM1 | ecosystem: Environmental > Terrestrial > Soil > Wetlands ...
CGAACAGCGTAAAATCTCATCGGAGCCCGACTTGTTTTTCACTCGGCTCTACTCCTTAGTGTCTCTTCGGCGGGACCGGGACCCCGGCTTCCATCGACCCATTCCGCCGTTTTCGCGTCCGACCTGTTTTTCTCCCACTCCCGAAGGTCTGACGCGAAGGCCGATCATACCGCTTTTGTCGTCTTATAGATGATATCGTCTATGATTCCATATTCCTTAGCCTGTTGGGCGTTCATAATGAAGTCGCGCTCAACATCCTTCTCGACCTTCTCCAGTTTCTGCCCGCTGTGCTTCGAGAGTAACTGGTTGGTAATCTCGCGCATACGCAGGATTTCCCGGGCGTGGATGTCGATGTCGGTGGCTTGTCCCGACAAACCTCCCATAGACGGCTGATGTATTAATATCCTCGAATTAGGCAGAGCCAATCTCTTTTTAGCTTCGCCTGATGCCAAAAGTAACGCCGCCATCGAGGCCGCCTGACCCACGCACAGCGTCATTACGTCGTTCTTGACGTACTGCATGGTGTCGTAAATCGCCATGCCGGCGGTGATGGAGCCGCCCGGAGAGTTGATGTAAAGCTGGATGTCTTTCTCCGGATCTTCCTGAGCCAGAAACAACATCTGGGCGATGACGAGGTTGGCGATGTTGTCGTCGATCGGGGTGCCGATGAAAATGATGTTGTCGCGAAGCAGCCGGGAGTAGATGTCGTAGGCGCGTTCGCCCCGCCCGGTCTGCTCGATCACCATGGGGACCAGCATCATGTGCGGGTCGTTTCTGCGTCCATCGTTGTTGCGGGAATCATTTGAATTCATGTCCACCCTGCCACACTCCGCCCCGACGCGACGTCTAACCTGTCTGGGAGGATCGAAAGGTCCGCGAGTTACGCGGACTGGTGATACAAAAAGTTGAGGGTCTTTTCGCTGCGGATTCTGTTCCGGATTCTATCGAGGCCCCCATCCTGTGTCAAACGAGCGCGGACCGCTTCGGGAGTCTGTTTGGATTGCTGGGCCAGCGCGTCAATCTCACGGTTCAGTTCGTCTTCGCCAGCTTCAATTCCTTCCAACTCCGCGACGCGTTCCAGTAACAACGACGACTTCACATCCTGTACCGCCTGATCGCGCTGACCGGCGCGCAGGCGTGGCAGATCCATTTTCTTCAGGTCTTCCATCTTCATGCCCTGCGCGGCGAGCACGCGCAGACCGCGTTCGAGGCGCAGATCGATTTGCCGGTCGATCAGCGACTCGGGCGCTTCGAAATCGTTACGCTTCACTAATTCAGCGACCAGCTTGTCTTTGGCCTCGCGCTCGGCATCGTGTTTGCGCTCGGCTTCCATGTTTTCGCGAATCTGCTTGCGCACCTGGTCGACGCTGGTGAACTCTCCGAGTTCTTTGGCGAACTCGTCATTCAACTCGGGAAGATTCTTCTGCTTGATGGCCTGAATCTTCACTGTGTAGACGAAGGTCTTTCCCGCGAGCCGCTTGTCGTTGGCGTCATCGGGATAACTTACTTCGAACTCGCGTTCGTCTCCGGCGTTGGCTCCGCGCAGATTCCGGGTGAATTCGGCGACCGTGTTCTTGCCGCCGATTTCGATCAGGACTTCATCCATGTGAACGGGCTTCGCTTCAGGGTCGTCAACTTTGGGGCGGCCATCCATCGAAGATTGCGCGAAGTCGCCGTCAGCCAGCGGGCGGCCTTCGATTGAGGTGAACGTGGCGTGCTGCTCGCGCACATTGTCCAGCGCCGCTTCGACGTCTTCGTCTTTCACGACGATCTCGGGGTGCTCGGCGCGTAGCTCCTTGTAGCCTTCAACCACGATCTGGGGCATGACCTCGAAACTGGCCTTGAAGGTGAGCGGCTCGCCGTCATGAATGTGGAGATCGGTGACGCGCGGCTGGGAGACGGGAATCAGTCCCAGCTTCTGCGCTTCCTTCTGAAAATAGCGGGGCACGAGGGCTTCGACTACGTCGCTCTTGAGGTCTTCTTTGAAACGCTGCTTGATGATCGACGCCGGCACGTGGCCGGTCCGGAAGCCGGGCAAGCGCGCGACTTTCTGATACTTCTGGACGATGGTCTCGGTTTCGCGCGCGACCTCGTCGGCGGGGATTTCGACGGAAATCTCGCGCTTGACGCCGTCGTTTTTGGTTTCGGTGCTGGTGGCACCGGCTGTTTCTGTGGGACTCACGTTTTCCTTTCGCGTCGTTCTTCGGAATGCGCACGAAGAGACGGCCGCATTCACACAACGTTAATCTTGAGTGTAAAGACTGAGGGAGAGCAGCGTCAAACGAGTTGGGGGGTGGAAGGAAGGAACGGCAAAACTGCCACCCCCCTCTGGTTAACACAGGACCTTCCGGTTTTGACCTGGGGCCAAGGCACGCCCGCGATGCCGTGCACTTCGTGCGTGTGGCGTATGGTTAATAGCCCGAACGCGCGTGCATTCCCGTGCCTGCCATGTTTGCTTCTTACATTAGTAGCGAAGCAGCAGACAATTTGGCCGTTTTACTGGGACTCGGAATGTTCATAGTGGGCCTATGTTTTCTTGCTTTTGCTTCGCCGCTGAGACCAACCAGCATCGATTCGTCTAGTGCTCACCTGAAGGGTGCGTGTCCAGAGTACCTAGCAAGAGTCAGCAGCACTAGCTAACTTAGTAAAGCAAGAATGGTAGGTCGAGGTTCGTCATGTTTTGCGGAAAATGCGGTTCTCTGGTACCAGCGAATGCGCGCTTTTGTCCGCGCTGTGGGAAGACCGTTGTCGCTGGACCGAGTTCATCACCTCCAGCTATCACAATGCCGGTTCCCGATAGTGCAGGTGATGTCCCCATAGCACCGAGCCACGAAGCTCCTTTTGATTCAGCCAAGCCCCCAGAACAAAATGCGTTGAACAATCCACCGCTGGAGCAGGTCTCAGCACCATCGAAGGGAGCCGGGCGGGGAAGGTATGTGCTCACGGTGGTTCTAGCAACGATATTCGGGGCTTTCGTTGGTATCAACGTGTTCGTCTTCCTCTCAGAGGTGGACTCGAATCCGGAAAAGGCTGGTGAAAGCCTTGGCAAATCGATCATACCTTTAGCGTTTTGGTTTGCGATGGCTGTCCTTGCTTGGCGAGGAATAAAGTCTCGTGAGCCTGATTCTGAACCGCGATTTCGGCTTCATCACAGACGCTTTAAGATCGCCACGAGTGTTTGTGTTGTTCTGATCGCGTTAGTTGGTTTGGCACTAGGAATCTGGAATTCGCATCGCATTAAAACAGCTGATGCGATCCGAAAACTATCCACTGATAACGCAGATATTCAAGCGAAAGGGGTCGAGTTTCGTCGTCAGTTGTCCGAAATCCGACACCGGGACACGCCGACCATGCGGGACTACTACGATCAATGTACAGAAGTTGAGAGGTTACTCGACGACTACGAGCCGAATCGTGCGCGCGCCTCCTCGTTAATACGGATGTTGCGGCAGATGGTCCCCTCCGATGATCAATCCTCAGCGGCGATGCTCAACGGTACGGATGATCTGCTCAGACTGGACGACCAGATCATGCGTGATCTTCGTCAAGAGATAGCATACTCGAAGGTCTTAATCACACTTCCAAATCGCCAGCAAAGCCAATTCTACAGGGAGAGCATTCTTCCTGTGCAAAAGCATGAGGACACGCTCATCGTTGAGGAAACCAAGAAACTCGAAGAAGTTCGAGCTCTGGGAGTGCAATTCCCAGCAGACCTCTTTCAAAAATAGTCGCGCTTCGCTCCGGCGCACGTACACTCGCTCATTTCCTGCCATGCGTGTGCCGCCTCCGGTCCAATTCCCAAGGAGGGGTGTGGCAGTTTTGCCGTTCCTTCCTTCCACCCCGTCAAACGAGTTGGACGGCCGGTAGTCGTTTGTCGTTGGTTGTTAGCCCAAAGCGGTCCATTCGTAGAGACGTGGTTGCAACGTTTCTCTGCCGGCGGCGTCTTAAAGCCCAGAGTTCGCGGGCGCCGCACGCAGAGACGTAGCAAGCTACGTCTCTACGATTACGAATTATGAATTGGTAGTGCTCTTCTGCAGTGTCAGCAATGTTACTTCTGGAGGACAGTTGAAGCGCACTGGGGGGTTGATCACTCCCAGGCCGCGGGTGGTATAGACCTGAAGCTGGTCGGCGCGGTTCAGGCCGGTGTGATATTTCTCGCCCAGCGGCGGCAGAATGATCGGCCCGACGCCAGGGACGCGGACTTGTCCGCCGTGGGAGTGTCCCGACAGTTGCAGGTCGACGGGGAACTTTGCGGCGTAATCGGCGAAGTCCGGTTCGTGGGCGAGCAGAAGCGTGGGCTCCGAACGCGGAATCGCGGCAAGAGCTTTCGCGAGATCGGCGTGCCCCTCGTACACATCGTCGACTCCGGCAATCCATAGCCGTTCGGGGCCGCGTTCGATGGCGAAGGATTGGTTGCGCAGCACTTTGATTCCGCGGTCGGTCAAGGCTCCGGCGACAATTTCCGCGCCGTTCCACCAATCGTGGTTGCCGAGAACGGCGACCTGCGGAACATCCTTCCAGGCGGCAAAGACGTTGGCGCAGGGCTCCGCGAATCGGGCGCCCGCCGGACCATCGCTGTGCCCGAGCGGATGAGAAACGAAATCGCCGGTCAGAGCGACCAGGTCGGGACGAAACTCCTGCGCGATGCGCACGGCGCGCTGCACGCCGGCCTGACCCATGTACGGGCCAAAGTGAATGTCGCTGATCTGGGCGATGCGGAAGCCGGCGAAGGATTCGGGCAAGCGGGCCAGACGAATCTCGCGGCGCTCGGCTAAGGGATGAGCGGGTTCCAGGAAAAATCCGTCGACTACAGCCGCGGTTGCGAGCGTTGCCACGCCGTAGCCGAGGAAGCGGCGGCGCGTGAAGGGAAAAGGCATCTTATAAAAGTCTAGCACTGGAATAGCGCTACAACGCGGCCATGGCTACTGCGGTGACGCACTAAGGTGTGCCTTCTTGGCGCCCTTTGCAGATTTCTTTGCGTCCTTTGCGGTTAAGCGCTTTTTGGCTGTCGCCGGCAGAAAACAGCAGCCTTTAACCGCAAAGACCGCAAAGAAAATCCGCAGAGCTCGCTAAGCGAATCTGTTGAGATGGGGGCAGAAACGTTGCAGGCAACGTCTCTACGACGTAAGTTCTTTGTTACGACTCTATGAGTGCGAACTGGCTTACGGTTCTGAACCGCGAGATCGTTGCTTGCAGGCGCTGCCCGCGGCTGGTGGTCTATCGGGAAAAGATCGCCAGGGAGAAGCGGCGCGCTTACCTCGACTGCGAGTATTGGGGCAAGCCGGTGCCGGGCTTCGGCGATCCGCAGGCGCGCGTGCTCATCATGGGGCTGGCGCCGGGGGCGCATGGGTCGAACCGCACGGGGCGTCCTTTTATCGGCGATGCTAGCGGGAAGTTTATGTATCCCGTGTTGTATGAAACGGGATTCGCCAACCAGCCCACGGCCACCGATCGTAACGATGGCCTGAAGCTCACGAATCTCTACATCACGGCGGCGGTCCGCTGCGCGCCGCCCGACAACAAGCCGCTGCCGCAGGAACTCGCCGAGTGTTCCTATTTTCTGGATCGTGAGTTGGCCGGACTCAACGAGGTGAAGGTGATCGTGGCGCTGGGTAAGATCGGCTTCGACGCTTATTTGAATTATGTGAAGCGGCGCGGCGAGTTGGCCAGTAAGAAGGCGTATGTTTTCCGGCACGGCGCCAGTTACCAGATGCCCGACGGTAAGGTGCTGCTGGCGTCGTACCATCCGTCGAATCAGAATACGCAGACGGGCAAGCTGACGCGGGAAATGTTTGTGGAGATATTTAAGCGGGCGGCAAAACTTGCCGATGTGTGATCCGAGGCGCCGCCCGTGCCGGAATGACTGACTCTCCCCTCGCGTTGGGTCAAAGTAATAAAAGGGTCCCGATCCGGAGCGGCGCCTGCGAACTTCAAAGACCGAGGCCTCTATTCAGCCTGCTGCATGCAGGCATTCTGAACCTGGTACAGCTTCGTCGTACTTTTCTTTACGTTTTTCTTGTCGTTAGCGTCATTACTTTGGATTTGTTTCGTGTCCTCTTTCGCGACGCAATAGGCGTTCACATGATCCCCTTTTTTCGTTCCGCAGACTCCTGTAAGCACGTGTGCCGGCCCGTCGAAGTAAGTACAGGCGTGTCCCTTCCAGATGGGCACTGATTTGGCCGAGGCTGAAGGTATGGACGTGGCTGACAGGCACAGGATTGCGCCTGAGAGGCCGAGGCAGAGAAAAATATTTCCGCGTAGTGATCGCATTTTCCGTCTCCTTTCCGCACAGGATCGAGCAAAATTCAGCGAAAATGTATAACTATTTTCAGGGGACTGCAAATGGGTCTCACAGCTGCTTACCGCAGTTTCGTCACCGTCACTTCGAGTTGAAACTGACGTTTGGAGTTGGGATCGTCGACGCTGCCGATCAGAAGCGGCTTTCCAACAACCAGCAGGGTGTCGCCGCTGATTTTGATTTGCCGAATGATGGGCGCGAATCCGGTGCGTTCGCCGGATTCGGTGTCCATGTTACTGATCTCGCTCCGGACCACCAGTAGCCATTCGTCGCCGTGACCTCTGAGTTCAGCCCAGATGTTGGTGCCGATGTCTATGTACTGAAACTGAGTGGACGCGCCGTGGTCCGTGCCCGTGGCAACCGGAACGCGCGTGCCGATTTTTACCTCGTTGGATTCCCCGGCGGTCAGTTCCAGCGAGTAGTGCCGCGTATTTAGAATCTTGCCGTCCAGCACTTCGTTTAAGGAAAAATCGAGACGGTAAGGCTCGACGGGCGGTTTTGGTTTTGCGCGTGTTGCGTCCTGTCCAGGGATGACTTTCTCACCGCTGACTTCATTGGATCGATCCTGGGCATATGCGGCCCGCGGGGCAAACGAGACTCCTACTGTCATTATCGTGATCAATACTGCAATTGTTTTACGCATGAATCGGTACCTCACCTTTCTTGTTGGTCGGAGCTGTTACCCTCGGTCTCAGAGCGTGCATCATTCAACGCCTTCTGGATCTCCTTTTCGTATTCTTCCTGCGCCTGCGCGATCAGCGTGGCCTCCTGCGGGAACTGGCGGACGTAATGGGCTAAGGCCAACTCCTGCTCGGTCAGCGGCTGCGGAGAAGGGAAGTGGTCGAGCTTGGGCGGTGCGACGGAAACGGAGACGGCCTCCCGGCGAGACCCGTGCCTGACGGCCGTCCGTTGGCGGGGCTGTGGGTGCGCGGCGTTCGGGCTGTTATTCGATGCGACCTGCGGTGCCGGTCGCTCTGCTGCAGGGGTTGGGACAGGGGCAGGGGAATGAGTTGCTATCTCGGGAGCGTGCGGGCGTCCTGCTCGCAAGACTAGCGTTACCGTCACAATAATCACCGCCGCGAATGCAACCGCGGCAGATACAACGCTCCACCACGAGCGATCCGGAATCCGCTCTCGCTCGCTCCGCACATGGGCGAGCACTCGATCTTCGAGTCCGGGGCGCGGCTCGACGGCTGTGAATTTCGCCAGGGCCGCAGTGAGTTCGCGATCGAGGGCGTCGCGCTCCGCTACCCGCCAGTCTTGACTCTGACCGTCCTGATTCTGACCGCCTTGATTTTGATTTTCGTTTGCCATGTTCTTGTCCCGGATTCCTATTACGTCTGCTTGCCCGTTATCTATTTCCTTCCCATCGCGGTTCGAGCTTTTCGCGCAGGATCTGTCTTGCCCGGAAGACGCGCGACCGTACGGCGGCTTCGTTGATCCCCAGGGTCGCGGCGACTTCGCGCGGCGACATCTCTTCGATCGTCGACAGGATGAGCGGCTGGCGCAGCTTGTCGGGCAATGCTGCGATCAGCTTCTCGAGAGCCGAGCTGATCTGTGCGCCGTGGACCACGCTGTCGGCCGCTGCGTCCGGCGAAACGGCTTCTGCGATCGGCTTCTCCGGATCATCCAGCGCAATCTCCCGCGTCCGGCCTCGCCGCTTGCCGCGATCGCCGGCGACTCGCCACGCGATGCGCGCCAGCCAGGTTTTCGGGTCGTCGACGGCCGCGAGCTTTGCGCTGTAGCGCAGCACGCGCAGGAATGTCTCTTGCGTAGCATCTTCGGCGTCGTGATGGCTGCGGAGCACGGCATAGGCAATGCGATATACAAGTCGCGAGTGCTCCCGGACCAGGGCTTCGATGGCTTCGTCTCTGCCCGCAGCGTCGGCGCGCGCAGCGTCTCGTTGCGTTTCATCCGCGCGGTCTTCATCTCGGCGATCAGTGTCTCGGCGATCAGTTTCTCTGCGATCACTCCGGCTGCGCTCGGATTTCTTTCGCCCGGCCGTTGCCGCTCCGTTCAGGATCGCCTCTCCCGCCGCCACTTGTCTGCCCTCAATCATGAAGACCGCCGGCCTGTCGGTTCTGTTCAGGTATTTCTGGAAGGAGAACGCTCCGTAGAGACGTTGCTTGCAACGTCTCTCATCCCAACCGGAATGCTTCCCCCCGGAATATGGGGAAATGGAATCGTGCGCCGACGTGGTCAGAGAGACGTAACGAGTTACGTCTCTACGAGAAGCCCACCACTACTGGTTCCGGTTCGAGCCGGACTGCCCAGATTTCCTCCACGCGGTGCTGGATCTGATCTTTCAGGGCCAGGACCTCGGCGGCTGTGGCTCCGCCGCGGTTGACGATGGCGAGCGCGTGCTTGCTCGAGACGCCAACGTGGCCGTCGCCGAATCCGCGGGTGAAGCCGGATTTTTCTACCAGCCACGCGGCCGAAACCTTGCGGCTTTTTTCGAGCGCGGGATAGCTGGGCAGATGGAGTCCCTTGGCTGCGGCGCGCTGCTTCAAATCTTCATGCGCCTCGGCCGAGAGTACCGGATTCTTGAAGAACGATCCGACGCTCTGGCAGTCGGAGTCGCCGGGGACGATCAGCATGCCTTTGCGGGCGCGAATGTGGCGCACTGCCTCGCGGGTCTCGGCCAGGTTGGGGCGGGTCTCGCGACCTTCGAAGTGCTGCTGCAGATCGGCGTAGGCAAGGCGCGGCTCGCCTCCGGGCGTGAGCGCGTAAGTGACTCGCAGGATGATGAAACGCTCGCGCTCGCTCGTATTGAAAATGCTGGAGCGGTAAGAGAAGCCGCAGGCCTCGCGGCACAGCTCGCGCACCTGGCTGTCTTTGCGGTCGAAGACCTCGACCGATTCGATGGTCTCGGAGACCTCCTGACCGTAGGCGCCGACGTTCTGCACCGGCGTGCCCCCGACGCTCCCGGGAATTCCGCTCAGGCACTCGACGCCCGCACATTGAGCCATGACGGCGTGCCAGACGAAGCGGTCCCATGGTTCTCCGGCTCCCACATCGAAAAGAGCCCTGCCTTCATCGTCGTGTCCGGATCGGCGGTCGATTCCAGCGATCGCAACTTTCAGCACCAGGCCGGGCCAGCCGGAATCAGCGACGACCAGATTGCTGCCGCCGCCGAGAATGAAGAGTGGCAAGCCCTTCGAGCGCGCGAACGTAACGGCCTCCTCGACTTCGCCGGTAGTTGCGGCCTCGACGAAATAGCGCGCCGGGCCGCCGATGCGGAAGGTGGTGAGGGGAGCGAGCGCGACATTTTCCTGCAGCTGCATGAAGTGGCTCTCTCAATCACGCTACAATAGAAGTCGAACCCCTGAGAGGAAAATCGACATGCCGATGTACCCGGAAATTATGGTGATTCCCATGCGCGAGGAGCTGACTCGTCTGGGAATTGAAGAGCTCCGCACGCCCGAAGAAGTGGACAAGGCCCTGACTCAGCCCGGTACGGCGCTGGTGATCGTGAATTCGATTTGTGGATGCGCTGCCGGACGCATGCGTCCCGCGGTGCGGGCGGCGTTGCAGAACGGAGCGCGTCCGGAGAAGGCTTACTCGGTCTTTGCCGGCCAGGAGAAAGAGGCCACCGACCGGGCCCGCGGCTATTTCACGGGATATCCGCCGTCGTCGCCATCGGTTGCGATCCTGCGCAACGGGCAACTGGTTTACATGATGCAGCGCCGCGATATTGAATCGCGCGAGGCCGGGGCGATTGCCGCCGATCTGAGAGCCGCGTTCGATAAGCTCTGCGCCAAGCCCGCTGTTGTGTAATGGTATCTGCTCGCGTAGCCCCGGACGCCCTCGTCCGGGGAGGGAGTTCCACGACTTCGGCACGCTAGCTTCCGCGCGCTTCACACTTGCCGACCGCTGCTTTCGATGCGCTGACTCGGCGGACGGGGCGTCCGCCCCTACGTGAGCATTGAGGCTGGCTGCAACATCTCTCGCCACGGGCTACCCTGCCTACTTCTTGGCCGCGCTCAGCATGAACGACTTCACTACGATGCCATTGGGCTGCACGCCCACGGGAATCAGTGTCAGCAGCGAATACTCTGACGGCTCGAGCTTCCGCGGGTTGCGCTTCTGAATCACCGTCACATCGCCTGATTCGGTGTCGAGCACGAGCAGGTAATGCTGATCGGGAGTGAGGGCCATAGCGTCGGGACGGCTGCCCACCGTCATCGTCCAGATGCGGCGGCCAATATCGATGTCGTACACCGCAACGCTGTTTGAGCCGAAGTTCGACACGTAGAGGCGCGAATTGTCGAGCGTGACCACGCCGCGCGAAGGATGCTGGCCGATCTCCAGGCTGTTGCCGACTTCGTCATTGCCGGTCTCGATGATGGAGATGCTGTCGCCGTCGAAATCGCAGACGATCATTTCGCCGCCGTCGGGCTTGAGCGTGAGGCTGACCGGAGTGCGGCCGACGTCGATCAGCGCCAACACGCGGTCGTCTTTTTTGTCGCCCTGTTTCTTGTCGCCCTGCTTTGTGTCATCGTTGAGCGCGTGGTTGCTCAGCGCGATTGACGCCACCTGCGAAGATCCGGAGCAGGATACGAAGGCCTTGCTCGAATCGGGCAGGATCGCAATGTCTTCGGGATGCTGACAGACGGGCAGGGTCGCGCGCACGCGCAACAATTTCGCGTCGATCAGCGACACGGTGTTGTCGCCACGATTCGAGACTACGACGGTTGCGCCGTCGGGTGAAACCCGCGCCAGTCCGGGCGCGGCGCCGACACGCACGTTGCCGATCACCAGGCGTTTGTCGAGGTCGATCACGCTGACGTTGGCCGACGCCGAGTTGGCCACGTAGGCGCGCTTGCCGTCTTCGGTGACGTCGATGAAATACGGGCGCCCGTGCACGCCGATCGTGGCCGCGACGGTGTTCGACTCGGCGTCGATGACGGTTACATTGTTCGATCCCGCGTTGACCACGTAGATTTCGTTCTTCTTGCTGTTGGCCGCGATGCCGGTCGGTTCGCTGCCTACGGGGATGGTCTTCGCGAGCGCGAACGTGCGCAGATCGATCACGCTGACCGTGTTGCTCTTGCCGTTGGTGACGTAAGCGTATTCGCGGTAAAGCGGCCCGTAGTCGGGCAGCGCCTGCTCGCGAAAGTACCACCAGGCAGCTCCGCCGAGGACGGGGAGCAGAACCGCGATAAAGAGGAGTTTTCGCAAGATATCGCCGCAGAGTGCGGAAGACAAAGATTACCAGAGCGAGAAGCGGGCCGGTTATGGCAGCCACTGGATGGTCTTACTCAAAATCTCACTCTTGACGCGATCCCTTTTCAGCCCTCGTGCCCAGGCAAGGCGGCGCTGGCTAACAGAGGCTGCAGCGTCCTCGCTTCGGTTCCGCTTGTTTATTAGTAGAGATGGAAGCTGACGTCTGCGGTGATTTTCTGAGCGACCGGGTTCCCATCTTTTATGGCGGGCTGGAATCTCCACTGCTTCACCGCTTCGACGGCTTTTTCGTCCAGGCCATGTCCGAGCTTGCTGACAACTTGTATATCGGTAGCCTGACCGTCGGTGCCGACGACCAGCGTGAGGGTCACGATACCCTGAATCTTCTTTCGCCTCGCCTCATCGCTGAATTCGGGGACGACGTCGTGGATCAGCCGCGGCGGGGTGACACCATTCGGGGCCATATTGGGGAAAAACACATCCAGATGACAGCGCAATACGAGGGACTCTCCCTTGAATTCGGCGGGCAGGGCGGCAAAAGGAGCCGAACTCGTAATCGCTTCCAGCGCGGCTTGATCGGCCTCCGAATCGCCGGAACTTTCCGCCAATTTCAGGTCGTTGAGAGTGCCGTCTTTCAGGATCGTGAACTCGGCAACTACTTTCCAGGCGGTGGAGGGCGCGAGGCCCTTCTCCCGGACCATCGAGTGCCAGTTTCGCCGAAGGATCGGCAATACGCTCTGGTGAAAGTAGGGAGTGAAGTCCACCCCCATGGAATCGCTCAGGACTTCCGGCAGCCTGACCGCGGCCAGGGGGAACCGCGGCCTCAACGAGGTGCTCGCGTCGTCGCCAGGAGCGTTCGGGGCTTGAGCCATCGCCGCGGCTCCGGCGAGCAAGGACGCGAGGGTGCCGAGGAGCGCTAGAGATTGGATTCGGCGTAAGCGCGGAATCGTCATAAGTTATCTCCGAATTGACCAGGCCGTGCGCGGCCTAAGCTGGTACGACTACCCTCAACCCAGATCTCCGGAAAAAGTCGCGCGGTGCCCAGAGTTGCATAAATGACGAGATGAAAATTCAACAGCCATACTTTCTCTAACCATGAAATGCAACCTCGATAGAGACCCGAATTGAGACCGGTTTGCTATCTTTCGTCGCTGGCTTGAATTTCCAGGCCCGGACCGCCTCGATTGCCTTCTCGTCAAGACCGTATCCAAGGCTCTTGACTACCCGTATCAGCGTCACAGCGCCGGTGGAGGTCACTACAACACCGAGCACGACCGTGCCTGATATGCCAGCCCGGCGAGCCTCTTCGCTATACTCCGCGCTTTGAGAATAGGTCAGGCGCGGTGGTTTCACCCCATTGCCCACTTGGTAGATAGGCTCCCGAACGCCGTCCACCAGGACTGTCAATCCTGGCACCTGGGTGGGAGATTTCTCTTGTGCATCCTGCGCAAGCAGTAAGGCGGCGCAGAAAAGAACCAGGATGAAACTGACGCGTGGGAAATTCCAAACTGCGTTTTCGCGAATGCTCACCTTGGCCTCCAGAGTCGCGACCTGGTCAGATGCCCACGCTCAAGGTACACATTTTTCTCGCTTAGAGCGCGAGGGCAGATTCTTTGATCCCAAAATCACTTACCCATCGCGGCCGGTTCCACTACTCCAAGTGCTGGCACGGTTCTTCCCACGACGGCGGCGATCTGACGGACCTGCTTCATCAGTTCGTCGAACTGGTCGGGGAACAGCGACTGGGGGCCGTCGGACATGGCCTGATCCGGCTGATTGTGAACTTCGACCATCAGTCCGTCGGCGCCGACTGCGACGGCTGCGCGCGACAGCGGCGTGACTTTGTTGCGCTTGCCGGTGCCGTGGCTGGGGTCGACCAGGATCGGCAGATGGCTCAGGCGCTGCACCGCGGGCACCACGCTAAGGTCGAGCGTGTTGCGGGTGTGGTCGGCGAAGGTGCGCACGCCGCGTTCGCAGAGGGCCACGTTGTAGTTGCCCTCGCTCAGAATGTATTCGGCCGCCATGAGGAATTCTTCCAGCGTGGCCGACATGCCGCGTTTCAGAAGGACGGGCTTCTTGGCTCGTCCGGCGCGTTTCAGAAGCGAAAAATTCTGCATGTTGCGCGCGCCAATCTGGATCATGTCTGCATATTCCTCGACCAGGTCGAGCGACTCGTGGTCGATGGCCTCGGTGATGATCTTCATGCCGAACTTGTCGCGGATTTCGGCCATGATGCGCAGGCCTTCCTCTTCGAGTCCCTGAAACGAGTAAGGCGACGTGCGCGGCTTGTAGGCGCCGCCGCGGAAAAACTGCGCTCCGGCGCGATGGACGCGCTCGGCCACGGCGAAGGCCTGTTCGTGGCTCTCAATGGCGCACGGCCCGGCGACGATGGCGAGGCCGGTGCCGCCGATGGTTGGTCCGCCGATCGTGGCCTCGGTCCCGGGGAAGCGGATGACGGTGTTGTCCTGCTTGACGTCGCGGCTGACCAGTTTGTAGGGCTTCGAAACCTGGATAACTTCCTGCACTCCCGGCATTTCTTCGAGCGTGCCCTGCTCGACTTCGCCTTTGTTGCCGGTGATGCCGATCGCGGTGCGGGTTGCGCCGGGCATGGAGTGGGCGCGATATCCCAGCTTCTCGATTTTTTCGCAAACGGCGCGCACCTGCTCTTCGGTGGCTTGCGCCTGCATGACGACTAGCATAGTTTCACCCCGGGGAAGTACATATGGGAGCGGGCGCATTCGCCCGTCCGAATGAAACTCGACCTACTACTTTCTTACTACGACTGCAGGAGAAGCCGCGCCTCAAGTCTATCGTCTAGGCGAAAGCAGGGCAATTCGTGGTCGATTTCTGAATCGCGACCCCGAGCACCTCATCTATAACTGAGCATGACAAAATGAGCAGGTCGGTTGTTCGGCCGCGGTTCATTTGGCTTCGTCGCAACCCTCTGGCCCTATCCGAACTCAAACGCTAAAGGAGTGATTCTATGAGCGTGCAATCTCAAGCAGTTTCGGCAAGTTCTGGTGGAACCATTTCTCTCGGCGGTGAACTCACCGTCAATCGCGTAGGTTTCGGCGCGATGCGCATCACGGGGGACGGCATTTGGGGACCTCCTAAGGACCGTGCGCGTGCGCTGGCGGTATTGCGCCGCGCCAGCGAACTCGGGGTCAACTTCATTGATACAGCGGATTCGTATGGCCCCGGCGTCAGCGAAGAACTCATCGCCGAAGCGCTGTTTCCGTATAAGAAAGATCTGGTGATCGCGACCAAGGGCGGATGGAACCGTCCCGGACCGAACCAGTGGACGCACGACGCCAGCCCGGAACATCTGCGCAAGGCGATTGAGGGCAGCTTGAAGCGGTTGCGGCTGGATCGAATCGACGTCTATCAACTCCACGCTCCCGATCCGGTGATCCCTTTCGATGACTCGGTCGAGACGCTGGCGGAACTGCGCAGCCAGGGCAAGATCCGCCTGGTTGCACTTTCCAACGTGACGCGGGAGCACGTCGAGCGGGCGCGGAAGATTGTGCCGATTGCTTCGGTGCAGAATCGTTACAGCTTCGCCGATCGTGAATGGGATTCGGTTGTCGACTACTGCGAACAGAATGGGATCGCCTTTATTCCGTGGTTTCCGCTCGGCGCGGGCAAGGCCGCAGATCAGGCTCTCACTGAAATTGCCAAGGCACATCAGGTGCAACCGCTGCAGGTGGCGCTGGCCTGGCTGCTGCAGCGTTCGCCCATCATGCTGCCGATACCTGGGACGTCCTCGGTGGAGCACCTCGAAGAGAATCTGGCAGCCGGGGCAGTGCGACTGACCGCCGATGAGTTTCGCCAGTTGTCTGACGTTAAAGACGGAAAGTATGTCTCGCGAAGCTGACAATTATCGTAGAGACTTTGCCGAGTTGCTGCAGTTTAAACGATTCGTATTGGGGAATCGCTGCAGCGATGCCGTGATGCGCGGCAAGATTTTAGCGGCTTAAAGCCGCTAGGCTTGCTGGCTGCTGTGGCAGGGGCTGAAGCTCCTATCCCGGGAATCTACGGGGGCATGCCTGAAGGCGTGCCCTGATACGAACCTCGTTCAGAACGTCTCTACGGTGGCTTCACGGCCGCTTTATACTCCTCTGATGCCGCACTCGCTCGCCAGCGAACAGGACATTCTTGTCCGGCGTGCCTCGAAACGCCCGCCGCGCCTCACTTCCAGGCGGATCGGTCTGCACACGTCGTCTGCCGGAGGCGTGCACAACGCCGCCGAACGCGCCTATCGCCTCGGCTGCAACACGCTCCAGATATTTTCTTCGAGCCCGCGGCAGTGGGCGCCTTATGAACTCGGCGAGCTCCAGTGCACGGAGATGAACCGGCTGCGCGCGCAGTACGATCTCAAGCCGCTGGTGATTCACACCAATTATCTTGTGAATCTCGCCAGTTCGAATGAACTCTTCCTGCAGAAGTCGATGGAAGCGTTTCGCGGCGAGGTCGAGCGGGCGCTTTCGCTATGCGCGGATTATCTTGTTTTGCATCCGGGCTCGTTCCGCGGCGCCGACCGTGAGCAGGGCTTGCTTCGCACCGCGGCTGCCATTGCGGCATCGACCCAGGGCCTCGATCTGGAGGCCGGGGGCCTGACCATTCTGATCGAAAACACTGCCGGTTCCGAATTTTCTCTGGGGGGCAGCTTCGAGCAGGTCGCCGAAGTGATTGACCGATTGCGCGGGATCGTCCCGGTCGGCGCATGCATCGATACGTGCCACACTCATGTCGCCGGATATGACATTGTCAGCGAAGAAGGTCTCTACCAGACCCTGCGCGATCTCGACGCCACAGTCGGGCTGAGCAACGTGAAGGTCGTGCACTGCAACGATGCCAAGGCCGCTCGCGGATCGAAACTCGACCGCCACGAGCAGATCGGGAAGGGAACCATCGCCCGGGAACCGTTTCGAATTTTGCTGAATGATCTGCGGCTGGCGCACGCGGCCTTTATCGCCGAGACTCCAATCGTGAGGCCCGGCGACGATCGCAGGAACGTCGAGGCGCTGAAGAAGCTGGTGGCGTAAGCCCCTCGTTGCGCCCACATCGAAACAATCCTGCAAATTCGTTGGCCATAGGAAAATCGTCCCTAGAGACGTTGCTTGCAACGTCTCTCTCTGCCAGGAGGCGCGGCTGCAAGAACTGTGTCCCCGCACGGCACGGTGAGTTGGGATCCCATCCTGTCTTGCCCGTGGTGAGAGAGACGTAACAAGTTACGTCTCTACGGGAGCTTTCCACTGGTTGCCGCTGTCGTTGTAGAATCAGAGGCTCAGGTATTGCAGAAAACGCCCTATGGCAGCGCAAGAAAAATCCGGAACCACCACGGTGGCCGCGAACGGACGACCCGAAGAGGGCGCGGGTCGCGCCGCCGAGCGTAACGACGAGCGCTACGATCCGCAGCGCGTCGAGATCAAGTGGTCGGAGCGCTGGCAGAGCGATCCTCCTCTTTACGCCGCCGAGCCCCACACCACCAAGAAAAAATTCTACGTGCTCGAGATGCTGCCCTATCCTTCGGGCGCGTTGCACATGGGGCACGTGCGCAATTATTCGATCGGCGACGCCCTCGCCCGCTACATGTGGATGAACGGCTACAACGTGCTGCATCCCATGGGCTGGGATTCGTTTGGCTTGCCGGCGGAAAATGCGGCCATTTCGGCGAACGTGCCGCCGCGCGAGTGGACGCTGCGCAACATCGCGAACATGAAGGCGCAGATGAAGCGCCTCGGCTTCGCCTACGACTGGTCGCGCGAAGTCACGACCTGTTTCCCGGAGTATTACCGCTGGAATCAGTGGTTCTTTCTCAAGCTCTATGAGAAGGGATTGGCCTATCGCAAGAAAAGCCGCGTGAACTGGTGCCCGAAATGCTGCACCGTTCTGGCCAATGAGCAGGTCGTAAACGGCCGCTGCTGGCGCCACGAAGATACCGTAGTCGAGCAGCGCGAGCTGGAGCAGTGGTTTCTGCGCATCACGAACTACGCCGACGAATTGTTGCGCGATCTCGACAAGTTGAGCGGCTGGCCGGAAAAAGTGCGTACCATGCAGCGCAACTGGATTGGCCGCAGTGAAGGCACGCTGGTCGATTTCAAACTCGACTACTCGCAGCCGCAGCATAGCGGCTTCGGGCCGGGCGGAGCGACCATCAGCGTGTTTACCACGCGCGTCGATACGATATACGGCGCGACGAGCGTGCAACTTGCGCCCGAGCATCCGATCGTCCGCGACCTGGCGGCGGCGAATCCGGAGCTGCGGGCGAAGGTCGATCAGTTGATCGCCGAGCAGCGCAAAGCCAAAGAAGACGGCGATATCGGCGAGATTGAAAAGCATGGCGTCTCCACCGGACGCTACGCCATCAATCCGTTTAACGGCGAGAGAGTGCCGGTGTGGGTGGCGAATTACATTCTGATGGATTACGGCACCGGCGCGATCATGAGCGTGCCCGCGCACGACGAGCGCGATTACGAGTTTGCGAAGAAGTACAAGCTCGAGATTCGCCTCGTGATTCTACCGGTGTCCGACGATCCGGAAGAGACGGTCGCCGAGCCCATACTTCCATTCACCACGCACAACGGGTCGCTGGTGAACTCGGGTCCGTTCAGCGGCATGATGTGCGACGATGCGATCAAGAAAATGTCGGCACACGCCGAGCAAAAGGGCTTCGGCAAAGCGACCGTCACCTACAGAATCAAAGACTGGGGCATCTCGCGGCAGCGCTACTGGGGCACGCCGATCCCAATGCTGTATTGCGACAAGGATGGCATCGTCCCCGTGCCGGAAAAAGATTTGCCGGTGATCCTGCCCGACAAGGTCGACATCACGCTCACCGGCGGCTCGCCGCTGGGGCGGGTGCCAGAGTTCGTCAACGCGACGTGTCCGAAATGCGCAGGCCCGGCGCGCCGCGAGACCGATACCATGGACACGTTCGTCGATTCATCCTGGTATTTCTACCGTTACACCGATGCGCACAATGACCGCGCGCCCTTCGACGGAAAAACCGCTCAGTACTGGTTCGGCGATCATGGCATCGACCAGTACATCGGCGGGGTCGAGCATGCGATTCTGCATTTGATTTATTCACGCTTCTGGACGAAGTTCATGCGCGACCTCGGCTTGATCTCGAACGACGAGCCTATCGAGCGCCTGTTCACGCAGGGTATGGTGATCAAAGACGGCGCGAAGATGTCGAAGAGCCTGGGCAACGTGGTTTCGCCCGATGAGATGGTCGCGCGCTACGGCGCCGACGCCGCGCGCCTCAACAGCTTGTTTGCCGCGCCTCCCGACCGGGATCTCGACTGGCAGGATTCGGGCGTCGAAGGAATTCAGCGATTCCTGGGACGGGTCTACCGTTTCGTGGTACGGCATGGCGCGAACGCGGAAAAAGCATCCGTAGAGACGTTGCTCGCAGCGTCTCTCACGCCCGAGGCGCGAGCGATTCAGCGCAAGCTGCACCAGACCATCAAGCGCGTGAGCGACGACTTCCAGGGACGCTGGCACTTCAACACCTGCGTTTCGGCGATCATGGAACTCGTGAACACGCTCTACGCCGCGGAAGAAGCGATCGCACGCAATGCCGTACCCGCACCGTTCTTGGCCGACGTCCAGCGCAATCTCGTTTTGCTGCTCGCGCCCTTTGCGCCCTATCTCGCGCACGAACTCTGGGAGATGCTGGGCGAGCAGGGAAACCTGCTGCGCGCGCCCTGGCCGAAGTATGACGCCGAACTGGCGAAGGAAGAGGAACTCCAAATCCCGGTGCAGATCAACGGCAAGCTGCGCGGACTCATCGTTGTGCCCGCCGACAGCACCGAGGAGTTCGTCATCGAACGCGCGCTGTCGGATGAAAAAGTGCGGGCTTTCATTGCCGGCAAACAGATCGTGAAGAAGATTTACGTTCCGGGCAAGCTGCTGAATCTTGTCGTGAAGTAAACTCCACTCCTTGAACTCTCCACATTGTCATCCTGAGCCGCAGTTTTTAGCGGCGAAGGACCCATGCACTCCCCGGCCAGTTGCACAGGTCCTTCGGGGCAAGGACCGCCGCTCAGGATGACAAAGCTTCCGGTGATCATGACCGCGGATGCGATATCCTGATCCCGCATGCCCCGCGTCTCGCCCACGGCTGAAGGCTTTCGCACCGCGTTCCGGCGGCCCCTGCTGACGCTCGCGGAAGTCGCGTGGCGCTGGACCGTCGGCGCAACCGCAACGGCCCTTTTCTTTTTCGGCCTCTTCGAATTTCTCGATACCCTGCCGGTCACCAGCGGCGAACTGTTTTTTCTTCGGACGCGGAATCCGTATCTTGTGGCCCAGGCGATTGCGCACATCTTCCGTGGAAGCTCGAAGCGCGCG
>Ga0074044_10001680_pt1 | contig 19828 bp, 18 predicted proteins | sample BogForMeECP23OM1_FD_94443 | JGI IMG/M metagenome (GOLD analysis project Ga0074044, IMG submission 94443) | Bog forest soil microbial communities from Calvert Island, British Columbia, Canada - Bog Forest MetaG ECP23OM1 | ecosystem: Environmental > Terrestrial > Soil > Wetlands ...
CAACCGCGTTGGCTTCCATGCCTGAGCTCCTGACCTCTGGAAACGTCATCCCAACGAAACAGAAATCGTATTCCGCCAAAGCTCCGAACGCCATGTCAAGGGCAACTTGAAATCCACCTAGTCGCGGCCCCAGGTCAGAGCGTAGATTGTACCTCCCCGCTTCATGGCCTCTTCGGGCCAGTGATCGGCTTGCAGCAGCGCGAGGTCAAGAGCGTCAAGATATCGAGCATCGGGAAGCGTGTGGCAGACGAACACGCGGTTGGGAGTGCGCACGGCCAGGGGCAGGGCGGCGAAGAGGACGAGATAGGCCTCGTAGACGTCGTGCGTCCGTGCTCCGTAGGCGAGCTCCATTCCCTGGCGAAACCGAAGATTCAGCGCATGGCCGTCCTTGCCGATGATCCGTCCAGTGAGCTCGGACAGCTCGTGGTTGCCCAGAATCAGGTGGACCCGCTGGGGATACTGGCACTTGAGTGCCGAGACCAGATCGACCAGCCGGTGCGAGCGGTCAGGCCGGTCGTCGTCGTTCTTGTTGATCTCATGAACGAGTTCTTGCAAGACGAGATGCCGCCGGGGATGCCGGTCCAGCGCCGCGATCGCCAGAGCCTGGCGGAACGCCGGCAGGTTTCCATGCAGATCACCGACCACCATGACCTCGTCGGCATCGTCAAGCGCGATGACCGAGCCCGAGCGCCCGGGGGTCGAGCGCATGAGCTCGGTGGCTTTGCGGATGGTCGCGAGGATTTTTTGGGGGTCAGGCATGGAAGTGATCTGCGCAGCTCGGGGACGGGTTCGACTCTCGGATCTCGCTCGGACGCCTGGAAGCGTGGATTTCGCGATCGATTCTATCCCGTGAATCGCTTCTCGCGAAGACCCATCGCTCCGAGGCGAGTTCGATTGATTTGGAAGGCTTGTCCACGCACGTTCGTCCGGACCCGGCCTTTAACCGCTCTCTGAAGTGTCGCATCGCGTGCTCGCGGAGAGTACGATACCAAACATGACAGGCCACGACACACACAAGCCGGCTTCGTCAACCCGCGTGGGCATCGCGCTGGTGCTGACGGTGCTCGCCACAGGCGCGGTCGCCGCGCAGGAGCTGCCGCGATCGGGACAGGCCGCCCTGCTGTCGCCACGCCCGGACCTCTACGGGGAGAAGCTCCGCCCACAGTTCCATTTCACCGCCCGCCAGTGGACCTACCATAAGCTCAACCCCGGAATGCGTGAGGAAGGCTGGCTGAATGACCCCAACGGGCTCATCCACTTGGACGGCGAGTATCACCTGTTCGCCCAGCGCTGGAACAAGTGCTGGATTCACGCAGTGAGCCGCGACCTGGTCCACTGGACCGAGCTCCAGCCGGCGTTCTGGGAGGATGAGCGTTTCGGCACCGGCGTGCAGTCTGGCGGCGCGGTCCTGGATCAGGCGAATTCCTCCGGCCTCGCGCCCGCCGGCAGCCCGCCGCCGCTGGTCGCCTTCTGGGCGGGTAACGACAACCGCAGCCAGTGCATCTCCTACAGCCTGGACAAGGGCCGAACCTGGACCAAGTATGCCAGGAACCCGGTCCTGGTCCACCCCGAGCGGGATCCCAAGGTCTTCTGGCACCAGCCAACTCACCGCTGGATCATGGTGCTCTACGGCTCGGGTTCGTATTTCCTGTTCACATCGAAGAACCTGCTGGACCGATCAGAAAGAATCGATCCCGGACTGCTACGAGTGTCCGGACATGTTCCCGCTTCCCGTGGACGGCGACCATGCCCATCAGAAATGGGTGCTGGTGCGTGGCAATGGCAGGTACTCGGTGGGCGAGTTCGACGACCTGAAGTTCACCCCGGAGACAACACAACGGCCCTGCGATCTGGGCCCGAACTTCTACGCCACCCAGTCTTGGGGAGACATCGCCGGCCAGGAAGGCCGGCGCGTGCAAATTGCCTGGATGCGGGACGGTAAATACCCCGATATGCCATTCAACCAGCAGATGACCTTCCCCTGCGACCTGACCTTACGCACCCTGAACGGTTCGCTGCGCATCTTTCGCCAGCCGGTTCGCGAGATCGAGCGTCTTCAAGGTAAGGAACACTCCTGGAGCAACCTGACCTTGGCCCCCGGCGCGGCCATGCCCAGGGAGGTGCCCGGAGATCTGTTCCGTATCCTGGCCGAGGTCGAGATCCCCGATGGCTCGTCCCTGAACTTCCGCATTCGAGGCACGCCCGTGACCCTCACGAACCAGGCGGTGGCCTGCAAGAGCGATCCGGCGCCAGTGACAGGGCATGTCAAGACGGTCGAGATCCTGGTCGACCGGACTTCCATCGAGACGTTCGTCAACGAGGGCGAGGTCTCTCTCTCGGCGCGCTTCCTCTCCCTGCGCATATTCGAGGTCAAGTCGATGTGGGGCAGGGATTGAGAGTCATTCACTGCTGGTTGGCAAGAACGACCTCGACGGCGTTGCTGTCGCCGCTGGACGCCACCGCTTCCGCGACTACGCGCACCGGAAGGGAATTGGGGCCGCGCGCCGTCACGCCGCGGAATCTCGCGTCGCCACACGTAGAAGGACGGTTGTGAGATCCTGTGGAGCTCGCAGTAGGCTCGCACCGAAAGCCCGCTTGATCGCCAGCGTGCCAGGGTCTGCCGCCAGTGCTGCTCCTTGCTGCCGTCGCGCACCCGTTTCGCCATGCTTCACCCCCCTTCGGCCATGCCGCGATCGTAACATGGCCTGCAAGATGGGGTTCAGCGGACGCACACGATTCACTGGCTCTTCGAGACGCCCAAGGATTTCCACCAAGCAGGCTGCCGCCGGGCAGCGATTCTCCCGACCCGGTGTTTCAGACGGTGCCGGAGTTGGTCAAGGCAATGGAGCAACTGCACAACGAGAAGTTCAACGGTATTGACTCCCGTCACCTTATCTTCATCTGTGCCGGCAGTGCTGGGTCGCACACCGGCGACAGCTAACCCGATCGAGTCGGCCTTCAGCGGCACTCGGTGGGTGACCGCGCGTCTGACGCGATGGCCCGAGGGGGATATGCGGCAGCGAGGGGGGCAGCCAGTCTGCTTCGGGCCGTGGGAAAGTTCCTCCGGGTGAAAGTCCACCGCGCAACGCCAACCGTTCTCGAAGCTCTGGAGTCTTTGGCTTGCGGACAACCGGCTAGAAGCGAGCGTGACATGGCGTAACAACGTCACGAGGAGCCGCCACTCATATCAACTACGGCCGGGACAATTTCTCATTCACTGATTCGATATAGCGTCCTGGGAGATAACTCGACCAGCCATCCAGGCAACTTAATCCTACCGGCTTGATGTCGCCGAGGCGGTGGCCTGCCTGCCGAAGTCGGTCGCAATATGCGACGTAAGGGTTCCCCGAAAGCCGAAACAAGCGCGGTCTGAGCAATTGAGCTAATCGGCGACAATACGCGTAATGTGGGTTCGTTGAGAGCAGCGCGTCAAGCTCGGAGCTACCCGCGATTGGAACGTCAGCACTCAAATAAAGCGTATAGCGGCAACCGCACGCGTCGACATCTGGCGCCAACATTGCGAATGATGGCCTGGATTCGAAGGCCACAAATAAGCGATCAAGCACCGTCGCCACGAAGCCATCGGAAAGCTTCTCACCCATGCGGTCAGATATTAGGGCGGATTTGCCAACAAAGCGGATGGAAGGAGTACGGCCGACAATTCCGTTGACTTCGATCCGATCGCCCAAGCGGTAGCGGCAGAGCCCGCCAGCGGTTGTGAGAACGACCGTATAGTAATGTCCTGGTTTGAGGTCTGTTGCGAGTGACAGCCGGCCTGCATTGTCTTCAAACTCGAAAAAGTGAGAGCGAATCGCCAGAGGATGGCGACCTTGGAATGGAATCGACACGACGCCTTCGGTGGCAATCAGACCCTTTGGTTGAACGGCGACGGACGGCATGGATCGAGCCAATTCCGCGGCGGCTGGAGCAGCGTGGCCATCCGTCCAACAGCTTACGACTTTCAACCTGGGCCAGACGCGATCGATGGCTGTGTGGCCGTAAAGGCACAGCTCTTCAGCGCGTCGGCGGTTGGGGCGATCCACCATTGAAGTCGCCAGTGCAGGCGTAAGATGGTGCCGAATGGCGCACGTGCCTTCCGCGACGTCGTTCACGAGCCGATCCCAATCATTACGCATCGCAACGAAGAGAAGTGTGAGGAATGACGGGTGCCAAACGGAAATCAGGCTCAGGTCGCGCCTCCGCAGAAGGCACAGCAGCGTGGCGTATCGCCAGTCTTCAATTGTTGTAATGTCTTTTATCCCGCCCGGAACGGCCATCGCGGCATTCACGATGTGTTTGCGCCACGCGCCAAGATAGGCGGCATCATCGTCGAAACCGATGGGAACGCTCGATTCTTCGCCGCACTCGGTTTTGCCCTGTGACTGGGGAGAAATCGACCAATAGGATGGACCTAGCAGCGCACGCGGTTGTCCCCGATACAGATCAAAAACCCAGGGGCCTATGGCGCGGTTGATTTCGCGATGCATTGAGGCGGTATAGGGAATGAGCTTGCGTGCTGCTGTCGAACCACTCGTGGGGACCAAACGTCGAACCGGCTCGGTCGTCAATACCTGCGGCTCGGCCCCGCGAACCCGATCGATCCATGGCCGCATCTCGTCGTAGTCGCGCGCGGGCACGCGCCGGGCGAACTGTTCCGGCGTGCGCACCTCGGCCAGGCCATGTTCCCGCCCAAAAGCGGTGTCCGAATTGTCACGCAGGAATCGGCGCAGAATCTGTTCTTGCGTACCGCTGGGGTCATCGAGAGCGGATGCGAATGCAACGCAGGAAGGTCCACCGGCCAGCCACCACAGCGAGTTTGCGAGAGCGGCTTTTACCATTGGGGAATCGCTTCGGTCATGCGGCGGCCAGCGGCCGTCAGATTGCTTGGGGCCAACTCTGTGAGACAAACCAACTCGTCCCCCGCCGCATAGCCGGGGTTTCGTGCCGCAAAGAACGCGACATGAGGATCCTCAATGCGGCCGACGGGAATCTCAACCAGTGCGCGGCGCAGCCGCTGCGGGTTCTTGAACCGGACAACCCCCGTGGCAGGATCGTATTGCCGGCCAAATCGCTCTGCTGCGAGTCGGTCGATCAATTGCTGGCATCCTGGCGGTGTAGACAAGTCAAACCGCGGATAAGAGTCGCGCCAAAAGAGTGGCAGAAAGCGGTAGGTGCGAAAACCGGAAGTAATCAGCATCCATAGGAATGGGCCACGCGGGTAGGATTCACGTAGCTTGGCGATGGATTCGATCCAGGCGCGGGGCAACGTCGGTGCGTTCCAGGCTTCTGGTGCGACAATGGTGTCGCCGGAGTAGATGACACTGTAAGGCTCACCGTCGAATGATGTTTCGTAGGCGAGGATCGTGGAGAAACCGACGAGACGTTCGGACCGTTCGATTAGTAGAACCCAGTTCTTTTCGGCAGTATCGCGTTGGAATTGCTCGGATGTAACTCGATCGAAATGCTCGGAAAGCAGATGGTGCATCCGGGAAAGATCAGCGCGCGTGAGTTGGGCGCAAGATACGAGGCGAGCTGCGGTAGCGCTTACGGTCAGATGGCTCATAAAGTCGCTACCTCCGGAGCGAGCAGGCGATCGTCCAAGCTTCGAGCCAGCTCCGCACCGTCGTCCCAGTGCACGACGTAAAGCCGGCTGACGTATTCGCGCGGCCGCATAACCTTCCGCAAGTGCACCAAACGCGGATCTCGCGCATCGAAGCCGATTATGAGATAGTCGATTTTGCGGGTATGGGCGGGGCCATGCGAAAGAAGAATAAGCCATTCATCGATTCTCGGCTGAAGCGGATCAAAGGCCAGATGCGAAACAAACGCGTGCGGGATTGGCTGTCCGACGCGGGGCAGGCCGGGCCAGCCTAGCATGGCCGCTCCGAGGTTGATGAACGGTCGAGACCATCGCAGGTGATTTGCATATCCGCGCACGACGGTCTGTTTGATTGCGCGCTGATCCCAGATTGCAGCGCAAGCTGCTAGTGTGCCGTGCTGTGAATAGGCGATTCGGAAGTTCTGCGGCTGCAGCTCGTTCGCCGACCAGACGGGCGCGAACTGGTATTGCTGATGGTCTTTCTCGAGCAGATGCACGATGTCCGCCGCCCGTTCGTCGGACCCGTCAATAAGGTGTAGCCCGTCAGCGCGAACCTTGCGTCGAACGGCCGCGGTCGGTCTGAAGAAATCGCCGCGCCGCCGCCTGCGAATAACCAACGTGACAAATTCGCCGAGGAACCGATAGGTCGGCATTCCTTCCAAGCCGGATTCCAGGAGCCGCCGGGCGGGCCGGTTGTCGGCGACGATGCTGGTCAAATAAATCGGCGGGCCAGCCTGTTCGTGCAATTGGCGGAATCGTTCAAAACCGCGTCGAATGACCGACGCCCGGCCGCGGCACGAGGTATCCATGCGCAGGCCGCCCAAGTATCCGACTCGCATCGGCGTGCCGTTAATAAATCGCTGGCGGCTCGAAATGCTGCCGGCGCAGATCACGCGTTCCGCTTCCGTCGCAACGATTGTTTGATGTTCTGGTCCCTCGATCGCCGCCGCGGCGAAATAGCTTGGCTCGCGCTCGAGCGACAAGCTGATCTGGCCCGGCATTGGATTTTCACGTAGTAGACGCCGGAGAGCTGCGTCATGCTGAGGTGTTGCTACTTCAAAGCAAACGGCGCCGTCGGTCCGCGTTCGATCAAGCGCGATCAATTGGCTTGCAACAGCGGCCCCACCCATGATTCATCTCCAAGAGGGTATCCGTCACGCATACTCACGTCACCTCGATGCATCGCATTGATGAGATAGAAATTCCACCACATGAAACGATCGGCTCGGTTCACGGCATCGAACCCCCGGCGAACGATGCTTGGCCAGGAATAGAACTCTCGCCGGGCTTGCAAACAAGAGCGTTGTAGGTCCAGGGGGCTCATGCCCGCGGGAGTGAATGGAATGTGATTGTAGCGATAGCGTTCGTCCAACCACCAGGCTTCGTAAAGCAGCCGGCCGTCTGCCTCCAGACGCCGATACAGCGGTGTGCCGGGGAACGGCGTAAGGTGGTTGAACGCGGCGATGTACATGGAATTCGTCTTGGCGAACCGCACAGTCTCTCGAACGCTGTCTGGCGTGTCGCGGTCGTATCCGAATATGAACGTGCCGTACACACGCACGCGGTATTTGCGAAGGTTCTCGAGCGCCTTCGTGAATCCACCGCGCATTGTATTAAATGGCTTATTCATGTCTTTAAGGTTGTCGGGATTCAGGCTCTCGAATCCGATCAGCACACCCATGCAACCGCTACGTACGAGCAAATCCAAGAATTCTTCGTCATGAGCGGCGTTAATGCTCGCTTGGCTGACCCAGCGAATCTTGAGCGGAATCAATGCGCGGAAGAATTCCTTGGCCTGCGCGAGATTCGAGGTGATGTTGTCGTCTACGAAGAAAAACAGCTTCTTCGCTGGTTTCACCCTGTCAATTTCCCGAAGAATATCGTCGATCGGCCTGCGAGACTGGCTGGCGGCGAAAACGGTCTGCACGGCGCAGAACTCGCACTTGAAATGACAGCCGCGACCCGCTTCCACCAAACCGATCGGCAGGTACCGCTTGCCGCCAAAGATCGAGCGATCGGGCGTCATCCCGCGCAAGGAAGGCCGCGCATCCTCGCGGTAGAACTTTTCCAGCCGCCCGTGGCGTGCGTCGTCGATGACCCGCGGCCAGATGTTTTCCGCTTCGCCGATCACCACCGCCTCAGCATACTTGGCAACTTCCTCGGGAACGAGCGAGGCGTGAAAGCCGCCCATGACTATCGGCGTTCTCCGCTTTCGATATTCACTGGCGATCTGGTAAGCGCGTTTGGCCGTGTAAGTCTCAACGCTGATGGCAACGAGATCGCTCGTCTCGTCGAACGGGATTTTCTCCATTCGATCGTCATAGAAACGCACTTCAATATCGAGAGGAGTCAGCCCCGCGATCGTCGCCGCGGGCAACGGCTCCATCTGCCAGGTGCGGATATATCGAGAGTCGCCGGCGTGACGGCCAATGCAGGGATGGACCAGCGTGAGTTTCACCGGGCACCGCCGACGGTAAGAGTGACGGGCACAGGATGCGAATCTTCCTCAACTTTCCGCTCCGATCGTCCAATGATCCAATCGCAATTATAGAATTGGCTCAAATGGTTCGCATAGAAGCGATACCCCAGATTGGTCGCGAGCCGAACACTCCAAGGGGCAGGCGAATGCGGCAGTCGAGCGAAGATCGACCGAAAGCTATATGCGTGTTTCCATGCGATTTCGGTCCCTTGTTCCAGCTCGAGCACGCTCATTCGTTTCGGCTGAAATACAACATGCTGGCCGTCATACAACTCCCAGTTTCGCGACAAGATGCGTCCTTCGCTTTGCAGCCGCTTGTACAGAGCCGTGTTGGGGAAGGGAGTCACGATTGCAAAACGCGGCAAGTCGATTTTCGCGGTGACTGCGAATTCCGACGTTTTCATAAAAACGTCGGTGTCATCTCCATCCAGACCAAAAACAAAACATCCCTGCAAGGCGATTCCATGATCGTGAAGCTTCTCAACAACCTGTACGAACCGATCCGGGGAATTAAATCCCTTTCGGCTGGCCCGCAGGTTTTCCTGCGAGATGGATTCCAACCCCATCAAAAGACCGCGGCAGCCACTGTGGGCCGCCAATTCAAGCAACAGGGCATCGTCCGCCAGCAACACTGTGGCTAGACCGTACCACTGCAACCGCATCGGAATGAGCGCCTTGAACAGCCGAACCGCATAATCACGGTCGGCGATCAAGTTCAGGTCCACGAAAATGAACTTGCGCGCGCCGTGCCGGCGGATATCCTCAACTACGTCGTCGACAGGCTTCTGGTAAGGCTTGCGTCCCCACGCAGCCGGCACAACGCAGAAATCGCAGTTGTGAATGCAGCCGCGCGTGGCCTCGAAGACGTTGTTGGTCAAGTATCGGCGGCGTGGCAGGAGGTCGCGGCGCGGGAACGGACGGTTGGAAAGATCCAGGTGCGAAGCCTGATCGTATCGCGGTCGCATCCGACCTTTGACGAAGTCGCGCAATAACTGTGGCCAGGTTTCTTCGGCATATCCGACGACAATCGAGTCCGCGTTCGGCTGGGCGTCTTCGGGAATGAGTGTGACATGCGGCCCGCCAAGGACTGTCGTGATGCCCCGCTCCCTGAATCGCTTCGATAATTCATACGCTCGTGGCGCGGTGCCCGTGATGACGGTTAACCCGATAAGGTCAGCGGAAAGCTGCTGGGGGACTTCCTGAATCCCCTCATCAATCAGTGTGAGATCAACCTTGATTTCCTGGGGAATCAGTGCCGCCAGTGTCGTGAGCGTCAGCGGCTGGTAACGCAACGACTTTCGGAAGATGCCGCCGCGATGGCGATACAGCGGTCCTTTGGGGGAGATCAGTGCGACTCGAAGCGCGCTTCTGGAGGCTCGAGGAGAATCATTCTTCAAGGCCTGATTCATGACAACCCTTCCTCGGGCATTGCCAAAGGATATAAGTTAGCATACGCTAGTCAACATTCATGCTCCGGAATCATTCAAACAATCCGGGACCCTAGATGATCGCCGATCCGACCCGCCCGCACAAGCAGGTTGTGAAATTCCCCTCGACGGAGATCGTGGCGCCTGGGGCCGTGGCCGGCCGAATCACCGAACCTCAGAGTGATTGGTGCGAATCGGTCGTGGATTGGTCCAGTGAGATCGATCATCGGCGGCTGTTTGTCTGTCCGACCCTCACTCCGCTATTTTACTCGCCGGTATACCGGGAACTGACGGCCGCCCAACAATTGCGCTACAACCAGCTTGCCGCGATCTCTTTCAACGATCTCATTCTTTTTTTCGAGCGATCATTTGCCGCGGCACTGGAGTCTCTTCTGTGGAAACCGGGTCGACTGAGCCCCGAGTTTCGGCTAGAGATTGCAGGTTTTCTCGCCGACGAGCAGCGGCATTGTCAAATGTGGCGGCGACTGAATTCCATCAGCATGCCCCGACAACAAAAGACTGGTGACTATCGGATCATTCGTGTCGCTCGGCCCCTCCGTATACTACTCAGCTTGCTCACTGATCGCCCTCGGCCGTTTCCGGTTGCTGTGCTTATGATGTTGATGCTTGAAGAACACTCCATAGAAATCTCACGGCGCTGCGCCCGGCTTGCGGCAGATGTTCTGGAGCCCCATTACCGCGACGCCTTTCGAGCACATCTTCTGGATGAGGCCCGGCACGTGCAGGTCGATAAGAGGATTTTGCACGAGCTGATCGAACCTCTGTCCATGTCCGCCCGCCGTTTGAACGCCGCCCTGTTCCAACTGTTCATCCGAAAACTGTGGCTGCGTCCGGCCCGTGCCGCTGCCCGTGTGGTTCAAGTACTGACCGATGAATTTGAGGATTTACGACCGAACCAATCACTCTTGCTGGCCGGACTGGGCGAAGCTGGAAATAACCCGGCATATAAGCGGATGATGTTTTCCCCCGAATGCGCGCCGTTGCTGTTTGAGCTGCTTCGGCTCTATCCTGAATTCAGCCCCGGAGAAATGAAAAGCGAGCTTCAGATACTCGCCGAAGGCCAACCGACATGATTCGCGAGTCGCCCACAGGCCGATTTGCAATCCCGACGCGAACCAACATCGCGATCATGGTCTGCCAGTTCGCCGCGCTTGCAGGATGCTTCTATGCCGCCGCCCACGTTCATGGCTGGTGGTCAATCGGTATGTTGGCCGTCGGTTTCGGCATCTTGATGAACTCGGTCTATTCCGTCATTCATGAAGCCGAACATGCTATGCTGTTCCCCAGCCGACGATGGAATGATTTGGCAGGGGTAGTCATGACACTTTTCTTTCCCGCGCCGTTTCACCTCATCCGCCAGGGTCATCTCGGCCATCACCTGCGAAATCGCTCGGATGATGAAGCGTTTGATCTTTACTTCGAAGAAGATCATCCCATCTGGCGATGGTTGGTTCTCTATGGAATTCTCACCGGCTGTTACTGGATCGTCGTCGTGCTGAGCAACGTGGTGTTTCTGGTAGCGCCGTTTGCGATTAACAAGAAATACTGGGAATTCGATCGGCCCTCCGAGGCATTCATGGAGTCGCTGAACCCGCGCTATCGAGGGCTGATTCAAGTTGAAGCGGCATCGGTCATCTTGCTGCATGCGCTGATCGTCTGGGGATTTGGCATCCACCTGCTAAATTACGCGCTGATGTATTTTGGTTTCGGGTTGACCTGGTCGTCCATGCAATATGTTCATCATTACGGCACCGAACGGCATGTAACGCGAGGCGCGAGAAACCTCTGGATCTTCGGTCCGTTGGATGCGATATGGCTCAACCACAACTGGCATCGGACCCATCATGAGCATCCGACCGTTCCGTGGCCGCATCTTCCGGGATTGTCGGCAGACGAACTCTTCCAACCCCAGAGGGGTTTTCTGCCGCTGGCATACCTGCGGATGTGGCGAGGGCCGCGACTGGCGAGGGATCACGTGGAAAACAAATTCTCCGGTCAGATTATCCGGTAATTGCAGGTATCCATGGTTATAGAAGTATGGCGGCGGGTCATGACCCAATGGCAACTCAAGCTTTGGCTGACGGCTTTGCTCGCTCTAGCTTTTTTGCCGCTCTACCTTCTGCTTTCCCATCGCATCTGGCGGCCGCTTTGGAATCCACCTTTGATGTGGATCGATCGAAATATCCCGTTTCAACCGGGCTGGGTCTGGGCATATCAATCGCTTTACCTAATAACTGGAACTATACCCTGGCTGGCGACAAGTGCCTCGCAGCTTCGGCGGTACGTCGTGTCGTTTTGGCTGGTCGCGATCGTCGGCCTGGTGACATTCGCACTCTTGCCTGTCGCAGCGCCACGGCCACAAGTCGTCACTAATTCCGCTGGAATGTCGCTCCTTCTCATTTACGACGGACCATATGGAGATTTTCCCTCGCTGCATGCCGGATTCCTTGTGTTGACCCTGGCATTTGGTCTCCGTGTCATGGATGGCCGCATCCCGATCCTGGTGATCACCCTGATGCTCGCCTGGGCCGTGGTCATCCTGTACGCAACGCTGGCGCTCAAGGAGCATTATGCCATCGATTTACTGGCGGGAATTGCACTGGCGTTAACGGCTGATTTGATGGTCTGGGAAGGCCTACCCAGACTCTCCACTAGAATGCTTCGTAATATCGGGCTGATATCCCAGCGCGGTTGAAGATAGTGGTCGGCACCCCAGACGGGATAGACCACGCCTGGCCAGCTTGTCAGATCACCGAGCAGAATCCCTGCTCCATCATTAGGGCCCATTGGCGCGAGGCGATCGTAACCGCGCGGGGCCCATCGGTGCGTCAGATGGCGTCGCAGCGGAAAGCTGAGCACGTGGATAAGCCGAACCCATTGCGGCACCTGCGGCCATTGCCACAGTGGCGCGCCAGGCCCGCGGCTGAGTTCGTTTACCACGTTGAATCGCTGCCCGCGAAGCCGAAGCAGCACGCGCAATCCTGCCGAACGCAACGGTCGCTGGTGCAACCAGTGCACCAGGGGTGTGCCCTGGAGCGGGCCCCCCATGCTCACCCAGGCTCGCACATGGCCGAAGTGAAAATCGACTGAGCCCCGGGCCTGGCTGATCGTGATCGCCGTCTTCAGATCAAGACCTCCCTTGCTGAGCGACACAAGAACAATATCCCGATCCCTGTGACGGCCGAGCCAATCCAGCACCATCTGGCCGTTGGCGGCCAGTGGGCCAAAGCTGTGCACAGGCACGAGCTGTGCCCCCAGGCCCACCTGGGCAGCGATCGGAAAGATGAACCGTCCATCAGCACCGGTCTCTGGATGCTCTTGCCAGAATGCCCCTGGAATGACGCCGATTAGCGTGTTTTCTGAATGAACACCCGGCGCAGAAGCCTCTTGTTCTTCGATTTTCTGAATGAAGGGTCCGTGGCAATTCGATCGGCGAATTCGATCGTAAAGCACGGCGGTTGACAGCTCAATGCCCTCACGCGCGGTGACCTCCCGCAATGAATCGACGTTCAAATCCGAAAGACTGATCTGTGGTTGCCACTGAGCGGCGCGGTGGAGCGCGTCATGATCTTCGGCCGTTAAAGGTGACGTCGGCATAGAATAAACCAAATCTACATTGTTCAACTGGTCTTGCGTCGGCGCGCGAAGACTGCGCCAACCAGAACGCCGATCGCAAGACCACCAACTGCGCCGGCGAGAGCACCATAGGTGGCCCCTTTTTTCACGGCATATCCGAGGACCGGATTGTCGAAAGTGTTGGTCGATAAGTGAAACGCCGTTATCAGCCAGCGGTCGCCTTGATGGGAAATTGTCGCGGTGAACCGGGAATCCATCGGCAAATCGCTTCCATCTGTCAAAATAAACCTGTCATTCATATGTCCGAATGATACCGCCCAGTCGCCGTAGATCTGTCGCCCATCCACTTTGGGATCGGCGGTGACCTTCGCGACGATGGGCTGATCACCTTTCATCATCTTCTGATAATACGCCTTGACCTCCGCCGGCCCATGACAAACCTCACCATTCTGCCAGGTTACGACAACATCGGGTGCGAGATAGTTGAGCAGGCTGTCAATATCCTGCTTGTTAAAGCTGTCGATCAGACCTTCACGCAGAACGCCAACCGCCTGCGGCTCGTCCGCCTGAGCGGGAGCCGACGGAGAAGATGTTTGCGCATGCGACGAGATCGCATATCCCCAGGTCAATGCGACTGCGAGGGTAAGCACGACATAGCCGCCGCCGGACTTCATCTTGTGGTTCATGGGATCGCCTGCAGAAGAAGGTTAGATTCGCCGGTCACGAATGGTGCGAAATGTCCGGCGATTCGCACGACGCACTACGGAGCCAATCCAGATACGCCGCCAGTTCTCGGTCGGCGTCGATCAGCGCGCGGGGATTATAACGAATTCCTGAGGCAGCCGAGACATCCGGCAGCAGGAATGCGCGAATGAATGAGCGGCGTATGACTGCGTCGATGGGGTCAACCAGGCGACCCACCCAGCTTTGTCGCCGGGGCACCCATACGACAATGGTCACAATGCTTTGCAGATCCGTGACTGGCCGAATACTGACTAGACCATACGACGTTGTTCTGCGAAACCGCGCGGTTACAAGAACCAGCGGCCCACCCCATACTGTGGCGGACATTGTCACGTCAGGGCCAGAGAAGACCCTCGTCAAACGGTCGCGCCATCCGTCGCCGGTCACGCGGTAGGTTGCGCTGATCCGCCTGGCCAGAGGCGCCGGTGAATCAACGACTGGTTCGCCGACAAGCGTGCGGTCGTGGGCCGTCCTGAAATGCTGCACATCGAACGCATTTGCGCCGACCAGATACCAAGGTGTCGCCACGCGAAATTCGAACGGCGCGGCTGGCAGCAAGTCATCGCGACTGACCCCGTCAAAAAACGGCATCGGATAAGGCGCCACCGCGCGGTTGCAAAAATACACGTGTCCGTGGAGTTCAACCGAAGGGTAAGCACACTGTCGCGCAAACGGTGGAATCGAATCTGAAGCGGGAATGCGATGGCACGATCCGTCGGATGAATACTCCCAACCGTGCAAAGGGCAACATAAGCGGCCTTCGACGACACGGCCATTTGCGAGGTCGGCTCCCATATGTGCGCACTGCGCGCTCAGGACTGCGATCCGACGCGCGCTATCTCGAAACCCCACGAACTTCAACTGGTCGAAATCGATCCCAACCGGCCCCCGCCTCAGTTCGCGGCTTCTGCAAAGGTAGTACCATCCTCCGGGGGCTCGCCGAAATGCGTCCCGCGGCACACCACCACCACGGCCAATTACGTCGTCCTCAACAATCACGAAGGCCTCAATCTCGCTGGCCATCACCTGGCGAGGCTTCTCGGACTCGGCCTGAGCATCTGGCGACAATACTCGCAGTTCCGATCGAGCCGTGCAAGTAGCGCGGGACGGCCCCACCGAAATAAGACCCGACAGCGTGCGGTCTAGCTGAGCAACGGGTCCAGGCCCGCAGATCGGATCCGTGCAGACTGCTCAACCTCCAGCCCCCTTGAGTCCTGATGGCTCAGAAAATGAGACGAAGACCTTGAACTGCCCTTTCGCGTAACGAGACAGACCTACTCGGCGAATTAATGCGCTACGAAACCGAACAGTCTTTTTTTGACTTCGTCGGGATGACCCTCATGTCCTGCCACTACATAGACTTCGTCGCATTCCACTTCGCCGCTGAGCGTGACCTTCGGCTTTCGCTCAACGATGCCCTCACGATGCTGAGTCGTCATCTTTTGGGCATCGTCACTATTCAGATCCAACTCGTGAGCAATCTGTTCATTCGAGAGATTCAGCCCCATAAAATAGAGGCAGAGCATCCAGACGCGCAACGGTTGGTGGCGACCAGCAAAGATCGTCCCGGTGAAGTCGTCGAACCGCTCATGCATTTTGGAATAACCCCCGAAACGCAGGATGAGCCGAGCATGAATCATTCCTCGATCTCGTCGAAGGAACGAACCCGTTGCGATCGCGCTCATGCCATCGAGAAGAGTGGAGATTCCAGAGACGCTCGCAAGACTCGGGCAATTCTGTCGTAAACTCAGTATGTCGGGATAGTGCGGAGGGTCTTTGGCAATTCAGTGTGAGAAGCAGGCCAGCGCGCCGCCGAAGCAGAAGGGCGGCGCGAGGCGCGAGGGGTGTTTGACACAAGCAAATCACTCTGTCCGACTTGACGATCGCGCAAGGTTTGCGGAATAGCCAGATATGATGGGCTGGCGCAACCTTGACGGCGCGCAAAGGTACTGGGTTCACCCCGGATCGACCTGACAGCACGCGGCTCGAGCCAAGCGATCGTCGAAAAAGTGCAGAACGAAGCCAATCGAAATCGGCCGCTAGCGCTTGACATCAAAGGAGTAACGTCCAACGCATTCGGTTTCTTCCGCGCAAAACGAACCCAATTCCGGGTCGCTCCAGGACGGGACATCGAAGGACTGGCCATGCCGGAAGCCGACTCAGAGACAAGCTCGGCCCACTGGGGATCGGACGGCTCAGACGCTCATGGAATGGAACGAGAGGACGAAGAAAATTGAGGTGTTTTCGCCCTGACAACAGGTACACATCTGTGAATCGTATATGTTTGATCTCACAAAAACCGACCGCAAGTGCAAAAGCACCTTGGGTTTACGCTTAAGTCAATGACATTCGGGCTACCCACGTTTCCTTGGTGCCAGAAAGTGGGTGGCCCCTTCCGCGACCCCGTCGACCTCTGCGACCGCAGGCGTCGTGGCGCGAAAAGAGCTGAAAGTCTACTTTTTGATACCGCACGTCCGTCCAGTACCGGTGAAAGTTGGTCTTGTACAAGCTGATTCGGGCAATGGTCTCCTGACCAGATCGTCCTCTGCGCCCGCAGGTCTCCCAGTCCACCACTGGCGGCGTGTCACGTGGAGACCTCCGGTCAGCCGAACGGCGGGGTCAGGAGACCCTCGGCGAACGAGACCTCCGGTCAGCCGAACGGCGGGGTCAGGAGACCCTCGCCGAACGAGGCTTCACTGGCCACTGTTCGCGTGCGACTGGCCGCTCCGTCTTTACTCGCCACTCGCCACTCGCCACTTCAGGTTGTCGTGGCGGGAGTGACCCAGCTTGGGCTGTTCAGCTCATGGCTGCGGATCTCGGCCTCGTGCAACAGGGTTTCGGCGATCGCGTCGAGGCCGTTCAGGAGCCGATGGCGCTGGGCTTCGGGGACATCGAAGCGATACTCGGTGGCGGTCAGGTCGGATCGATACAGCGTCAAGGTCCGGGACTGGAGGTCGATGGTGATCTCCGCGCCGCCGGGCCCCAGGCCGGCCGCCGCGATCTCTTCCCACTGGTTCTCCGGAAGCTCGATAGGAAGCAAACCGTTGTTGTAAGCGTTGCCTTCGAAGATATCAGCAAATCCCTCATCCTTCCCCGGGGCGATCACGGCCCGGAAGCCGGCCTGGGCGATGGCCCAGACGGCGTGTTCGCGGCTCGAGCCGCAGCCGAAGTTGCGACCGACCACAAGGATGCTCGCCCCTTTGAGCTCGGGGTGGTTCAAGGGGAAGTCCGCTGCGTCCGGGCCGTGAGCCTCGGGGGCGTCGATCGGTGGCGCGCCGCCGGGCGCGTAGCGCCGGTCGGCAAACAGTAGCGGTCCATAGCCTGTACGCTCAATCCGCTTCAGATACCGCGCTGGAATGATGAGGTCGGTATTCACGTCGGACCAGTCAAGTACGGCAATCCGGCCGCGGTGGGTGACAAACGGATCCATTGCGGTCTCTCCTACCTGCCAAGCAGCGTGCGGACGTCGGTGAACCGCCCGGTGACGGCCGCGGCGGCGGCCATTGAGGGGCTGACAAGGTGGGTCCGTCCACCGGGGCCCTGGCGGCCCTCGAAGTTGCGGTTGCTGGTGCTGGCGGCACGCTGGCCGGGTTCGAGCCGGTCGGGATTCATCGCCAGGCACATGCTGCAACCCGCCTCCCGCCACTCGGCGCCGGCCTCGGCGAAGATGCGGTCCAGACCTTCAACTTCGGCTTGATGCCGTACTTGCTCGCTGCCCGGGACGATCAGTGCGCGGACTCCGACGGCCACCTTCCGTCCCTTGAAGACCCGGGCGGCTGACCTCAGGTCCTCGATTCGCCCGTTCGTGCACGACCCGATGAAAACGATGTCCACGGGGATCTCGCCGACCGGTGTCCCCGGTCTCAAACCCATGTATTCAAGAGCCCTGCGCGCTTCCTCGCGAACCGGCGCGGGGATTTCCGCCAGGTCGGGGACCCGGCCGGTCACATCCACCGTCATGGCCGGGTTCGTGCCCCAGGTGACCTGGGGAACGAGCGCGGAGGCGTTGATTTGCACATGAGCGTCAAACGCCGTTAGATCTTCGGTTTTGAGGGTCTTCCAGTCGGCGATGGCGGCTTCCAGGTCCCTTCCCCTGGGTACAAAGGGCCGATCACTCTTGGCGATGTAGTCGAACGTCGTGTCGTCGGGTGCGATCAACCCGGCGCGGGCGCCTGCCTCGATCGACATGTTACAGATGGTCATTCGCCCTTCCATGGACAGTGCCGAGATCGCCGGGCCATGGTACTCGATGACGTGCCCCGTGCCCCCGCCTGTTCCAATCGCCCGGATCACAGCCAGGATGATGTCTTTCGGTTCAAGCCCGGCAGGAGGCCGGCCGGTAACCTCGATCCCCAGCGACGGAGGGCGCGCCCCTTGCCACAGGGTCTGGGTCGCCAGCACGTGCTCGACCTCGCTCGTGCCGATTCCGAACGCCAGCGCGCCGAATGCCCCGTGGGTGCTTGTGTGGCTGTCGCCGCAGACGATGGTCAAACCGGGAAGTGTCAGCCCCAGCTCGGGACCGATTACATGGACGATGCCCTGGCGGCCGCTCTTGATGTCATAGAGCGTGATTCCGAACTCGCGGCAGTTTGCCCGCAGAGTCTCCACCTGGCGGCGCGAAAGCAGATCGCGGATCTCGAGCTGGTTGTCGGTGGGGACATTGTGGTCCAGCGTGGCGAACGTCAGGTCGGGCCGACGTACTCGCCGGCCGGCCAGGCGGAGACCATCAAACGCCTGGGGGCTGGTCACCTCATGAATGAGGTGGCGATCGATGTAAAGCAGCGTCGCCTCGGCGGTCGAGGACACCACATGGCGATTCCATACTTTCTGAAACAACGTCGCTGGCATGCCCGATCAACCTTTGCCTGATAGGCCCTGGCCCGGGAAAGCGGCCTCTGCTGCCGGCCTTGGTTTCGATCCGGACCACCCAGGGTCTGACCGCGGCAGGATCCTTTGTCTTGCACCGTCCTGCACCATGACTCCTGGACTCCGGAATCCTCGCGGAGGTTCATGGAAGACCCGATTGGATTGTCGCAACCGCAACCTTGACGAGCAAGGGCCAGCCGCCGCAACCAGACGCGGCACAGCTCGCCTCACGCTCATCACTTCGTATCTTCTCGTTGCGGGAAAGTGGCTTGATTCATGCGCTTGCGGATGGCTTCCCCCGATTCCGGCTGGTTGCGAGGCGGTAAGACGTCTTGGCTCCGAGCCATCTCATCGGCATGGTAGCTGGAGCGGACGAAGGGCCCGCTGGCAACCTCCGCGAATCCGAGCGAGCGGGCGATCTTTCCCAGCTCATCGAATTCGTGGGGAGGAAGATACCGCGCGACCGGAAGGTGGTGGGTCGAGGGTTGGAGGTACTGCCCCAGCGTCAGGAAGTCGCAACCGATCGACCGGAGGTCGGCCAGAGTTTCCACGAGTTCCTCCGTGGTCTCGCCCAGGCCGAGCATCAGTCCGCTCTTGGTTCGCGTTGTCGGGCTCGTGGCCTTCACGTGGTGGAGCACCTTGAGGCTGACGTCATACTGGCTCTTGCGGCGGACGTGCTGCTGGAGCCGGGCGACAGTCTCGATGTTGTGATTGAAGACCTCGGGGCGGGCGGAGAGAATCCGATCGACGCAGTCGATCCGGCCGTTGAAATCAGGCGTGAGGACCTCGATGGTCGCGCCGGTACGATGCCGCACCGCGAGGACGCAACGGCGGAAATGCTCGGCGCCTCCATCATCGAGATCGTCACGCGTGACCGAGGTGATCACGACGTGCCGGAGCCCGAGCCGGCGACACGCATCGGCCAGTCGATCTGGCTCGTCGGCCGACACGGCGTCGGGCTTTCCCCGCTTGACCGCACAGAAGCCGCAAGGGCGAGTACAAGTCTCCCCGAGGATCATGAACGTGGCCGTCCGCCGCGTCCAGCACTCGGAGCGATTCGGGCAACGTGCACTCTCGCAGATGGTCTCGAGACCCAGCTCGCCGACCAGACTCTTG
>Ga0074044_10001681_pt1 | contig 19824 bp, 16 predicted proteins | sample BogForMeECP23OM1_FD_94443 | JGI IMG/M metagenome (GOLD analysis project Ga0074044, IMG submission 94443) | Bog forest soil microbial communities from Calvert Island, British Columbia, Canada - Bog Forest MetaG ECP23OM1 | ecosystem: Environmental > Terrestrial > Soil > Wetlands ...
CCTGCGGGCTGCGCAGGGCTGCGCTCCAGGCCAGGCCAACGAACCAACAACCAAAACAAAATCTTAGAAAGGGGACACTTCTAACGAGGTAAGCAAGGGGACATATCTAAAGAGCTTTGACACGCGGCGGAGTGCTGGCTTGACGGTGTTGTGCGCAGCCACTATTCTCGACTCGCTCCGCGGAATTTCCCTGAAATTCTGCGCGGCATGGTGCTCATGCACATTCATCCGCTGGATCTGGCGATTGTTGTTGCGTACCTGTTGGGAGTGACGGCGCTGGGATTGCATTTCCGGCGAGGGCAGCAGGACGCGCGCGACTATTTCCTGGGAGGACGCAGCGCGCCGTGGTGGGCGCTGGCGTTTTCAATTGTCGCCACGGAAACTTCCACGCTCACGATCATCGGGACACCGGCGATTGCGTATTCGGGGAACATGACGTTTTTGCAGTTGGGGTTCGGCTACATCGTTGGGCGGATTCTGATCACCATCATTTTCCTGCCGGGATATTTTCGCGGAGAGTATCTGACGGCCTACGCGTTGATCGAGAAGCGCTTTGGCAGCCGGATGCGCGCCGTTGCCGGAGTGACGTTTCTGGCGACACGGACACTGGCGGAGGGTGTGCGCGTCTCCGCAATTGCGCTGGTGGTAAGCGTGGCGCTGGGTACATCGGAGCGGCTGGCGGTGTTCATCGTGATCGCGCTGACGGTGCTGTACACGTTGGAAGGCGGAATGAAGGCGGTGATCTGGACGGACGTGGCGCAGTTCCTGCTGTACTTGACGGGAAGCTTGCTCACCCTGGGCTTGCTGTTGCATCGCATCCCGGGAGGATGGGCGGAAGTGAGTCAGGTGGCGGCGGTGAGCGGGAACAAGCTGCAGGTGTTTGATTTCTCCTGGAATTTGGCGACGAAATACACGTTTTGGTCGGGAATGATTGGTGGCGCGTTCCTGACCATGGCGAGCCACGGAACGGACCAGACGATCGTGCAGAGGCTTCTGGCAGGGCGAAATCAGAAGGACAGCCGGCGCGCGTTGCTGACGAGCGGCTTCATTGTGCTGTTTCAGTTCACGGTTTTTTTGCTGGTGGGTGTGGCGCTTTTTGTATTTGCTCAGCATACGCCGCTGCTGGCTGCGGGCGAGCGGACGGATCGCATCTTGCCGTTGTTCCTGATACGCGAGATGCCGACGGGGCTGGCGGGGCTGCTGCTGGCGTCGATTCTGGCGGTGGCGATGTCCAACGCGAGCGGCTCGCTGAATTCGCTGGCGGCTTCGAGCGTCATGGATTTGGCGGCGCTGCGCGGGCACTCCGCGGATCCCGGCAATTTTTTGAAGTTTTCGCGGAGAATGACGCTGGTGTGGGGCGCAGTGTTGATCGTCCTTGGGTTGGTGAAATGGGGGCCGGTGCTGGAGGCCGGGTTGACAGTCGCTTCCCTGCCGTTTGGAAGTTTGCTGGGATTGTTTTTGCTGGGGACTTTTGATGCGCGGGCAAATTCGAGAGGGTCGCTGGCAGGGATGTTTGCGGGGCTGGTGACGGTACTGCTCGTGTTTCGATTCACGAAGATCGCGTTTACGTGGTACGTGCTGATTGGTGCGTGCATGACGTTCGCGGTCGGCGCCGTGGTGAGCCGGGTGATTTCGGAGCGCCGGGCAGCTGGGTGACGATTTGCCGGCGAGAGTCGGGCTAGACTCGGTGGCTGAGAATTTGGGCGGAGGAATATGAGCGAAAAGCGCCTGGAGTTGGTCCGAGGACTGGGGCCGTGGGCCTCGGCGGCGATTGTTGTCGGCACGATGATCGGAACGGGCATTTTCCTGAAGCCGGCGGAAATGGCGCGGGAAGGCCGCTCGGTTTCAATCGTGTTCGCGGCGTGGATTGTTGGCGCGGTGCTTTCGATTTTTGGTGCGCTGTCCTATGCAGAGCTGGGCGCGGCGATTCCGGAGGCTGGCGGCGAGTACGCGTATTTGCGGCGCGGGTTTGGGCCGGTGTGGGGATTTTTGTTCGGGTGGATGCACTCGATTGTGGGGCGGCCCGCATCGGCGGCGTCGATTGCCGCAGGGATGATGCGCTTCCTGAGCTTTTTCCTTCCGGCGGTGGCGGCGCCGATCTTCACCGTGCACATTGTGATTCCGGGCCTGACCGCGTGGATCAAGCCGTACGATTTCGCTTTTACGTGGGCGCAACCGCTGGCGGTATTCTGGCTGGTGCTGATGACCGGCGTGAATTATCTGGGCGTACGGCTGGGCGGGGGCGTGCAGGTTTTCCTGACGGCGATCAAGCTGGTGAGCATTGCGATTGTAATTGGCGTGGCGTTTGTTCTTCCGTCTGGCGCGGCTCATGTGGCAGACCCCATCTGGCCGGCGGCGGTGAACGCGGGATTGTTCAGCGCGTTTCTGGCGGCGCTGGCGGCGGCGCTGTGGGCGTACGACGGGTGGGAGGATCTGAACCTGGTGGGGTCGGAGGTGAAAGATCCGCAGCGGAATTTTCCGCGGGCCCTGGTGGGCGGAGTGTCATGCGTGGCGCTGGTGTATCTGCTGTTCAACGCGGCATGCTTCAAGGTGCTGCCATTTGCGGGCGTGGCGAGTTCGTCGCACGTGGCGTCGGACGTGGTGCAGCAGGTTGTCGGGCATGGCGCGGCCACGTGGGTAACTTTGGCGATGCTGATTTCCGCGCTGGGCTCGATGAATTCCTCGATTCTGAGCGGCGCGCGCGTGCCTTACGCGATGGCACGCGATGGGATTTTCTTCCAGATCGCCGATGGCATACATCCAAAATACCGCACGCCGGCGCGGGCGCTGATTTTTCAAGGCGCGCTGGCAAGCGTGCTGGCGCTGAGCGGAACGTTTGAGGAGTTGACCAACCTGTTCATTTTCGCAGGCTGGATTTTTTACGGGCTGGCAGTGGTGGCGCTGTTCCGGTTGCGCCGGACGGAGCCGGAAATGGAACGGCCGTACCGCTGCTGGGGGTATCCGTGGGTTCCCGGGGCATTCGTTCTGGGCGCCCTGGCACTCACCTTCAATATTTGGTTGCAGCGTCCCGGCCGCTCGACGATTGGATTGTTGCTGATTCTTGCGGGTCTGCCGTTTTACCGGTGGTGGACGCGCAAATCGGCGGAAGTGAGCCCTTAATTCGATGCGGCGCGGCGTTTCATTGCGAACTGGAGCGATAAATCTCCCGCGAGCAGGAAAAAACCGGGGAGAAGAAACCAATTGAGAATCGCTGCGGCGAAAGCGGCTGTCACGATGCGCAGGGAACCGTGGCGATCAAGGACAAGTGCCCCAAGAAGGACTGCGAAAAGCGCCGCGGCCATGATGAGCGCCGGGAAGGCACCGGCACAATAGACGGCAAACCCGTGGGCCCGGGCGCGGAGAGAAAGATGCGCTCCCAAAGCGCCGAAGAGCGGCAGACTTAAAAGCCAGGGAAAATAGAGAACGATGCTGGAAGGATCGCCGGGGTGAAGCACCAAAGGCCGCAGGCCGAGAAACTCGAAGGCAGCCAACAATGCTGCTGAGCCAAAAAGCGTGACGAGTCCGGGAATCCACAATTGCGAGACACGGTTTTGCATAAAAGCCTCCGATTTTGCCGCCAGGATGTCGCGGCGAAGTTCCTGCCAGCTTGAAACCTGATCACACGCAAGACGAACGGCCTCCGATTCACTGACGCCTTGCGCGCGTAGGGAGAGATAGGTGTCTTCGAGATGCGCGGCGAGTTCTTCCCTCACCTGCACCGACTCCGCCTGCGACAGAGGCAAGGGACCAATGCGATTGTTCACATAGGCGAACCAGTCAGGCATGGTTCACCTTGGCGACGCGGCGCATGGCGCGGAAGAGGTCAGCCCACTCGGCACGGAGCGGCGCCAGCATCTTGCGGCCCCGCGGCAGCAATTTATAGCAGCGGCGACGGCGGCCATTATCGCTGGTTTCCCACTCACCATGCACCCAACCGCGATTTTCCATGCGATAGAGGAGCGGGTAGAGCGCGGCAAGGGTGAAGCGGAGGGCGCCCCCTGAATCTTGCTCGATGCGGCGAGAGATTTCGTAGCCGTGGAGGGGTTGCTGCTCCAGGACGCTGAGTATGGCAATTTCGGCGGTGCCGCGCTTCAGTTCGGTGCGAATCATGGAGTGTCCTCTTACATATAAGAGTATTATATATAACCGCGCATTTGTCAACGGTACGGAGGTACCGGCGGGTGGCTGCTCAGGGGTACAGCATATACTTGCGGCGCACCTGGTCGAAGGCGGCTAGTGCCTCGGCCCAGCTGCGGACGATTTGTTCCGGGGATACGCCAGCCTGGAGATCATGCACGGCTTGCTCATTGCCGAGGTGTTGCAGGATTTTGGAGGAATCGAACTGCTGCGGATATTTCTTTTGGAGAAGGGCGGCAATCTCCAGGCCCATGCGCACGGAGCGGACAGCAGCGCGATCCGTGACCTTGACGCGGACACCGCCGCAGCGCTGCCCGGCATAGAGGCCGCTGACGGGTATGAAGGGCTGGTTGGAAAAGCGCAGACCGGGAAGATTCTTCGCATTCAATTCCGCGGTAACGTCGTCGCCATCCATCCAGGGCGAGCCAAACTCCTCGAACGGCGTTTCCGTGCCGCGGCCCACGGAAACCCCGGCACTCTGGAGAATTTCCAGGCCGGGATAAAGGATGGAGCCTTTCAGCGTGCGGAGATTCGGCGAGGGAGGGATCCAGCGGCTGCCGGTGCTTTCAAAGAAGTAATTGCGGTGCCAGTTTTTCATCTTGATGACGCGGAGGTCAGCGTTAATGTGATTTTCGGAGTTATAGAATTGCGCGAGTTCGCCGATGGTGAGGGCGTAACGCACGGGGATGGGATAGTAGGCGATAAAGCTGGTTTTGTCCGGATCGAGCATGGGCCCTTCGAGGATGTCGCCGTTCAAGGGATTGGGGCGGTCGAGCACATAGAAGGCAATGCCGTGTTTCGCGGCTTCCTCCATGCAATAGGCCATGGTGGTGGTGTAGGTATAGAAGCGCACGCCGGCGTCCTGCACGTCGAAAACGAGCGCATCAATATCCTTCAACATGTCGTCGGTGGGACGAAGTTGCTCGCCATAGAGGCTGTAGATGGGGAGGCCGGTCGAGGGATCTTTGGAGGTGTAGACCTTCTCATTGGCGTGCCCGGCGATGCCGTGCTCGGGGCTGAACAGCGCGACCAACTGGACTCCGGGCGCCTTCGCGAGGACCACCACGGTGGAGCGCCCTTGAAAATCCACGCCAGTGTGATTGGTGATGAGGCCGACGTGCTTGCCGCGGAGCGAAACGAATTTCTCCGATTCGAGGACATCGAGGCCCGTTTGAACACGGCCAACGCGGCTCCGCTGGGATTTGGGGTGCTGCTGCGCTGCGACAGTAGCCTGCGGCAGGAAAACGCCGGCCAGAAGCGAAAAGGCAAACGCGCGGCGCAGTTTGGGGAGGGAGGAGTTCAGACGGCCAATGGGTTCCATAGCTTCCAATGATATTCTGGAACACGGCATCCGCACGTTGATTGTGAGCAGGGAGTGCGCGTGCTATATACAGTCGAGGCGGCGGGCAGGCGGCCGGGGGATCAGCGGAACATGAACAGGCGTGCTGCCGGATTGTTGCTTTTGCCATTTTTGCTGCTATTGCTTATGACACTGAAGGCTCGCAGCGACTCAGGAATCGCGGAATCCGCGAAAGCCTCGGCAAGCGAAAGGCGCGCCGCACAGAGCATCATCGCGGGCAGAGCCACAGCTGAACAGGAAAAATGGGCCGAAACAACGCTCCTGCAGATGAGCCTGGAGGAGAAGGTCGGCCAGGTTCTCTTCACGACATACCACGGCAGCTTCACGCCCACGGATTCCGATGCCTACGCACAAATGATGCACGACGTGAACGAGCTGCACGTCGGGGGATTCATCAACATCACGCATGGATCGCCGCTGGGCATCGTCAAGAGCCAGGCATACCCGACAGCGGTGCTGACGAACCAACTGCAGTCCAAATCAAAGCTGCCGCTGCTGATTGGCGCGGATTTCGAGCGCGGCACGGCGATGCGCCTGGATGAAGGTACATCGTTCCCGACAGCAATGGCGCTGGCTGCCGGAGGCAATCCCAGGGACGCGTACACGGTGGGGAAAATCACGGCGCTGGAGGCGCGGGCCGTGGGCATCCAGTGGATCTACGCGCCGGACGCGGACGTAAACAATAACCCGGGAAATCCCATCATCAATACGCGGTCATTTGGAGAAGAGCCAGCGCGGGTGTCGGAATTTGTGAGCGAATTCATTCGCGGAGTGCAGCAGAACGGCGGGCTGGCCACGGCGAAGCACTTCCCCGGGCATGGCGATACAGCGGGGGATTCGCACCTTGATTTGCCGATGATCAAGGCGGATCGGGAGCGGCTGGAGAATCTGGAACTTGTGCCGTTCCGCGCGGCGATTGCGGCGGGCGTGGGCAGCATCATGACCGGGCACCTCGCCGTGCCGGCGCTGGAACCCGATGCGAATACGCCGGCGACGCTTTCTTCGCGAATTCTTACGGATCTCTTGCGCAAACAATTGGGCTTTGAAGGGTTGGTGGTGACGGATGCCATGGATATGGGGGGAATCACGGTGCGTTTTGCTCCAGGAGATGCGGCAGTGCGCGCGTTTCTTGCGGGTGCGGACGCTTTGTTGATGCCGCCGGTACCGGATGCGGCGTTCGGTGCGTTGCTGGCGGCGGCGCAGTCGGGGCAGATCACGCAGGAGCGGCTGGACGCTTCGGTGCGGCGCATTCTGCTGGCCAAGGCAAAGCTGGGGTTGAGCAGCAACCGGCTGGTGGATCTGGATGCATTGAATGCGAAGTTTGGCAGCGCCGCGTATCAAGCGGAGGCACAGGAAATTTCGGACCGCGGGATTACGCTGCTGCGGGATACATCGCGCCGGTTGCCGCTTGACGGAACAAAGCCGATGCGCGCGCTGCTGGTTTCGCTTTACGCGGATCCCGAACCTTATCCAGGCGAGGACCTGGAACGGGAGCTGCGCGCGCGCTTCGATGCGCTGATTGCGCTGCGCGCGGACACGAAATTGGTGAAGGCGGACACGTTGAAATTGCCTTCAACGGATCAATATGACGTGGCCATCCTCGCGTTGTTTGTGCGCGTAAGCGACCGCAAGGGCGATGTGGATGTGCCGGCAGACCAGTTGCCGCTGATCAACCAGGTTTACAAGGCGGGCCGGCCCGTGATCACGGTCGGAATGGGCAGCCCTTATCTGATCGAGAAGTTTCCGCAAGCGGAGACGTGGCTTTCCGCGTTCGGGATCAGCGACGTGGCGCAGATTTCGATTGCGCGCGCTCTCTTCGGGCAAATCCCGGTGCAAGGGCATCTGCCGGTGACGATTCCCAGCGTGGAGCTGCGGGCCGGATTCGAGATCGAAGTGGCAGCCAATCCGATGACGCTGCAGCCGATGGACGTCCGCGGAGAAGCGCAACTGCAACCGGCGTTTGCCGAAGTGGAAAAGGCCATCGCGGACAAGGCGTTTCCCGGAGCGACGATGGCGGTGGGCTATCGCGGGAAGGTCTCGCTGCACGCATTTGGAAAGCTGAGCTATGACGCGAACTCGCCGGGCACGAAGATTGACACGATGTATGACATAGCGTCACTGACCAAGGTGGTTGTGACGACCACCCTCGTCGAGATGCTGGTGGAGGGCGACTTCCCTTCTCCACTGGATCTCGATGCGCCCATCGAGCGATATCTTCCGGAATGGATTGACGGACCGTCGGCGGAGGGGCCGCACAAAATCGTAGTGCGGGATTTGCGCGAACTCGCCAACTGGCCCGGCGAGCGGCAAATTGCGTGGCGGCACAAAGTGACGGTGCGGCATCTGATGACGCACACTTCGGGGCTGCCGCCGTTCAAGGAATACTGGCGCACATCGCAGGGGAAAGCCGATACACTGCGGATGATTTTCGCGGAGCCGCTGGAATACGAGCCCGGAACGAAAGTCGAGTATTCGGACCTGGGAATCATCCTGATGGCGGAGATCATCCAGCGGCTGACGGGTAAGCCGCTTGACGAATTGGCGCGCTCGTTGATTTTCGGCCCGCTGGCAATGAAGAACACGATGTACCTCCCGCCGAAGAATTTGTGGCCGGGGATTGCGCCGACGGAGGTGGACAATGAGTTGCGCCACCGCTTGGTGCAGGGAGAAGTCCACGACGAGAACGCGTACGTGATGGGGGGAGTATCGGGGCACGCCGGAGTGTTCAGCACGGCGCCGGATTTGGCGGCATTTTGCCAGATGCTGCTGAATGGCGGGGTGTACGGACACAAGCGGCTGCTGAAACGCGCGACGATCGCGCAATTCACAGCGCCGCAGGCATTGGCGAAGAACACGCGCACGCTGGGGTGGGTGGTGCCGACCGAAGGCAGCTCGAGCGGACATTACTTTTCGGCGCACAGCTACGGCCACACGGGATTTACGGGGACCACAATCTGGATCGATCCGGACCGGCAATTGTTCGTGGTGCTGCTGACGAATCGCGTCAATCCGACGCGCGAAAATCACAAGATTGCCGAGGTGCGGCCGGCCGTGCACGACGCGGTGATGAAGGCGCTGGGGTTTGCGGGGGAGAGTGCGCCGGTGCGGTGATGGGGTTGAGGGTCATCAGTTGTCAGTGATCAGGCACCCCGCGTCCGGCACCTGCACTGCGTCTTGACAAGAAAACTGCTTGTGGTAGGGTATAGATATCTAAGTCAGCGCCTTGGGACCTGTCCCAGGGCGTTTTCGTTTTTCTCACTACTCATCTCATCAACTAGTCGACGAAACTAGACCAAAAGCTTCGTAGAATTGGCGCGGGTATGCCTGTGCTGCTTTTTGAAGCGAAAAGAAAGGAATAACGTCATGGTTGTGATGGAAAAGAAGATGTCGCGCGTGCCACTCTGCCCAGTCCACTTGATCGGCATTGTGTTAGCTGATCTTAAGCTCGTGTGGCCCTTTGCCAACGAGGTTGGAACCAAAGAAGTGTCAAAGTGCCCCACACCGGGCTGCGCTTACACTTTTTCACGGACGGACGGCTACTTCAGGTTTTGTGCGGGTGGAAACATTAACAGCGAAGAGAGCCTTCTGTCTTTGTGTCCCGAACATCGCCGAACCCTCTGCATTTCGGAGTATGACAGCGGGAGCAAAATCGTAACTTGGCGCTGTCCCGATGTTGACTGCGAGACGAGCAAAAAGAGTCGGCTGGAGTGAGGAACATTTGCAGGCAGTTTATCCCACGCTCTATTTTCGGCATCAGCTACCAAATATCATCCGACCGAGCTTGTCGCCGAGGCGTTTGGCTTCCTTTGGGTAAATGACGTTGCGAAATCTCTCGACCAATTCAGAAAATTCCTGTCGCTTGCTCTTTTCCGCCTTGATGCCGTGGCGTACGATCCTGTTCGCAGGACTCATAGCACCAATATGGACGAAAACTGTGTGATTTTATAGGTCGTTGCGTTGTGCGAAGCGTTCGGGGCAGCGAAGGATAAGTGGGAAAGGAATCGAGGGGGACTCAACAACCGCACGCTTCGGAAGAACGTGAAAGAGTGCGGCAACCGGCGCGTCCCCAAAACAAAAGGAGAGTTCAAATGGAATTACTAAAATCTTCGTGGAGAATTTGTCTTGCCGCTCTAATTGGCTTCATGGTTGGTGTGCTGATGTTCCGCACACCCGCGGCGAAGGCCCAACAGTATGTAACAGGCTTCGTTACAGTTGAGCGGGTCCCGTCGTTAGGATCACGGGGCACAGTTCAACATACTGGCCAGGTTGTTGGGTTCTCTTGTGTACAGACAGACGGAGCAACGCAGTGCTACGTTGCGAGCGTCCCTAAATGACGGGAGCCGGGAAGATGTTAAACCTGCTGGCAAATGCCCGTGCGTCTCGAAGTAAAAGGCAGCATTGACTTCGCCTTTCGTCAACACCGACCCCGATGCTGCAAACCAGAGATTGACCTCTTTCGTCCACGCTTGGCACCGCCTCGTCGGTTACGCCGAGCGCCGTAGAGAGGAAAATGGGTCGAGCTTCGCCCGAAACTCGTGATAGTGGATTACGTCAGTGCTGAGCCCAGCCAGAGATGCGACTTCCATCAGGCATCCCATCTGCTCCGCATCACTGGTGACGTAAACGTCGCAGTAGGGCAGGTAAATGGCCCCATACACATCCATCCTGTTTACACGCTTTCTAGTGCTAACCGGTTTCTCCCTAATTGCCCACTCATAGTGGGCGTGCAGCGTCGCCAACATTGCAGCTAGAAGAGGTGGGCAGTCAAGGGCGAACGCATGGAGTTTTTCTTTGCTGGGCGAATAACCAACAAAGCGTCTGTAAAGCAGCGCTGAGGTAGTCCAAAAGGCCTCGCCGTCACCATTCAACAACAGATCCAGCAGCTCACGCGTGCTGGACGGCCGCTTTGCGCCTTTTGCGAAAAGCGGTTCGAAATCTGGGCGCGCGTCCAAGAAGAGCCGCTCGAATTCCTTTTCCGCTTGCAACTCAAACTCCCTCACATTGGGGCCCAAATCGTCGAGGATCTCACCTCTGGCAATCATGTCTTCGCATGCTGGAAAATGTATGTCCGCCGAAGCCCATCTGCTGGTGCCGCATCTTTCGTAATTTCGGATGAGCCCAGCCGTGATGAAATCGTGCGTCTGGACACACTCACCGTTTGTGAGCAGCTTTCTAAGCGTATGGACAAGTGCTGTGCGTCTCGCAAGATTCTCTGTGGCAAGCGGCTCTTCTACGCTGGGACAAGTAAGGCGCGTAAAGTACCCACTGAGGATCCCGGCGAGGAGCGGCTCACCGTCCGGGTCAGACGCAAGGTCGTTCACCGCGCTCGTATCAAAACTCAGCCGCTTTTTGCCGGACATGGTACAAGAATATCACTACGACCATCAGCGATGAAGATTTTCCAGACCATGCACGCATCCAGCACACTACAAATGGACTTTTTCTTTCAAGTCCTGGCCGGCTTGGGCGAGGTCGGCGGGCTTGCCTAGGTCGCGCCAATAGGCGTCGTCGGATGGGAAGGCGAGGATTTTTTCGCCGCGGGCGGACAGAGGCAGATAGGTATCGATGATGGAGAAAGCGCCTTCCTCCTGCATTAAGCGGAGAAGACGTGGAGAGATGATGTGGATGCCGGAGAAGGCAACAGCTTGCGGCCGTTGTGAGCGCTCTGCCTGTGATTCGGGAAAAGCAGATTCCTCGCTTCGCTCGGAATGACAATGCGCACTCCTTTCTGCAGGTTGTGAGGCCGTGCCCTCCCGAAGAGTATTCGTGAGGTAGCCGCGAACCAATTCGGGCTCTTGATTGGAGGCAACGCGGCGGCCGCAGAGGCGGAGATCGGCGTCAAATAGCAACTGACGGGAGCTTTTGCGATGCTGAACTGCTAGTGTGGCGAGCGCTTGTTTTTCCATGTGATATTCGAGCATGCGGCGGAGATCAATCGCGCTGATTACGTCCACATTGTGCAGGATGAACGGCTCTTCCGCGTGCGCGGAGTCCTGGAGGAAAAACCAGGAGGCCTTTTTCAGGCCGCCGCCGGTATCGAGCAGGCGCTCTTCGCGGGAGATTTCGATGTGCAGGCCGAAATTGTTGTGGACCTTAAGGTAATCTAGAATCATTTCCGGGAAGTGGTGGACGTTGATGATGACGTCGCGAACGCCGAAGGAACTCAGGCGGGAAAGAGTGATTTCGAGAAGAGTGCGGCCGGCGACTTCCACGAGGGCTTTGGGGCGAGTGTCGGTGAGCGGTCGGAGGCGGGTACCGAGGCCGGCGGCGAGGATCATGGCTTTCATAAGGGGCCTGCGGCTAGAGTCGCGGCGTGGCTGCGGAGAGACAGCGAAAAGCATTTCTTCAGGGGCTGAAGCCCATTCGCTCTTGAAGCCTTACGCCGGGACTGAAGTCCCGGCCTCCTAAAGAAAACTGCAGGAGACTCCTCGGACGTGAGTATGGGCGCTTTCATTGGCCCGGCATTTCCAATTCAAGATGGCGCACGACGACTTCCAGGCCGTTTCGGATGCGCAGGCGTTTGGCCAACTGCTCCGCCAGAAAAACGGAACGATGCTGGCCGCCCGTGCAGCCGAAGGACACCATCAGATTCTTGAAGCCGCGCTGCTGGTAATTGCTCACGCTGGCATCAACCAGCGAAAGCACTCCCGCGAGAAACTGGTGCACGCTTTCCTGCTGGTTGAGGTATTCGATCACCGGCGCGTCTTTGCCGGTGAGCGATTTGAAGCGCTCTTCGCGGCCGGGATTCGGCAAGCTGCGGCCATCAAACACGAAGCCCCCGCCATTTCCCGTGCCATCCTGCGGCAAGCCGCGATGAAAGGAAAAGCTGAAGATGCGCACGACAAGATTTTGCGCGTCGGAAGCGAGGCCGCCGAGCTCCTCCGAGGCCAGCATGCCCTGAAAGGCGTCCATGAGCGTGGGCAGTTCGATGGGCAATTTCGTGTTGTGAAGAAGCCAGCGCAGATTTTTCAGGGCGTAGGGCACGCTCTGGAGGAAATGAGTTTTGCGCTCGTAAAAGCCGCGAAAACCGTAAGCGCCCAAGGCCTGCAGCAGGCGGACGTACACGTAGGCGTAGTAATAGTGCAGGAACGCATCGCGGTCTAAATCGAGGAAAGCGGACAGGCGGTCGAGATAGGCATCCAGGAGTTGCCGGCGGAGTTCCGGCGGCAGATCGGCTTTGGCATCGAACAACAGAGAAGCGATGTCATATTGCAGGGCGCCTTTGCGACCGCCCTGATAGTCAACGAAGAACGGACTGCTCTCACGCAACATCACGTTGCGGGACTGGAAATCGCGGTATAGAAAGTAATCGCGAGGCGCGCGGAGGAGGAAGTCGGTGAGGCGGCTGAAATCGTTCTCCAGCCCCTGTTCACTGAAAGGAATGGCGGCCAGCCGCAGAAAATAGTATTTGAAATAGTTCAAATCCCAGGCGATGGATTGCCGGTCAAAGCTGGCGCAAGGATAGCTGGCGGAATAGTTCAAATCGCGGCCGGCTTCGACCTGGAAACGCGGCAGAACGGCGACGACTTTGCGGTAGACCTGAACGACCGGGGCGGCGATGTTTGCGCCATCGCGATTTTTTGAAAGAAACTCAAAAAGCGTGGTGTCTCCCAGGTCTTCTTCGAGATACGCGCCGCGGTCCAGATCCTCGGCATAAATTTCCGGCACCGGCAGGCCGTGTTTGCGGAAATGCCGTGAGAATTCGAGAAAGGCAAGGTTTTCCTCGCGAACGCCGTAGAGAATCCCGATGGCGCTGACCTTTTCATTGGCAAGACGGATGATCTTGCGCCCGGAGCCGCCGAAGTCCCCCTGGACAGGCTGTATGTGCGAGGGGGATACATGAAAATGCTGCTCGAAGAGTTTCTTGAGAACTTCCATAGACACAGGTTCCGGTAATTCCGTTTTGCGAGCCGGCTGGGTGCGTACTTTTCCATCATAGATGATTCCGGAGACGCGGATGCTGAGGAACATGGGAAGATGTCGTGGGCGTTAATTCGGAGCAAGCCCGGCTATAATTTAGGAATGCTCACCCCAAGCAAGAAGCGCAGGCCGAAAGAACGCCGACAGACAGAACAAAGGAATCCAGGCACCCGAAATCTCGACCGCATGACGGCGCTACAAATTGTGCGGCTGATGAACCGCGAGGACCGAAAAGTTCCCACAGCCGTGGCGCGGGAGTTGCCTGTGATCGCGCGTTCGGCGGAGGCGATCGTACATAGGATGGAAAACGGCGGAAGGTTGATTTATGTGGGAGCGGGATCGAGCGGGCGCATCGCGGTGCTGGATGCTTCGGAGTGCCCACCAACATTCGGTACGCCGCCGGAATTGGTGCAGGCGCTGATCGCCGGGGGAAAGAAGGCGATGACGCAAGCGGTGGAAGGCGCGGAAGACCGCCGGGGCGACGTAGTGCGGGATTTGAAACGGATACGGCTGACGGACGCAGACGCCGTCGTGGGAATTGCAGCAAGCGGCACGACACCGTACGTGCTGGCGGCGCTGGCCCTTGCGAACAAGCGAAAAGCGCTGACAATTGCAATCACGTCCAACCGGAGATCGCCCCTGGCGCGGGCGGCTAGAATGGCGATTGCGTTGGAGGTAGGACCCGAGGTGATTGCGGGCTCGACGCGGCTGAAAGCGGGGACAGCGCAGAAACTGGTCCTGAACATGCTCTCAACCGCCACGATGGTGCGCTTGGGCCATCTGTATGACAATCTGATGATTGATGTAGCGCGGACAAATGAGAAGCTTCAGGACCGGGAGAAGCGGATCCTGATGGAAGCGAGCGGGAGGGATGTGTCTGCTGTGGAACACGCACTGCGTCAGAGCAAACACAACCTGCGGCTGGCACTGATCATGCTGAAGCGAAACGTTTCGGTTCAACAGGCAAAGAAGCGGCTGGCGGCGGCCAGAGGCCGTTTGCGCCGGGCATTGGGCGAATAACAGGGAAAATGGGGCATGGACAAATTTCAAATTCGCGGGGGCAAGCCGCTGCACGGAACGGTGACGATCAGCGGCGCGAAGAACTCCGCGCTGCCGGCGATGGCCGCGGCGCTGCTGACCCCAGAGCCCGTGACACTTCACAACATTCCGATGGTGCGCGACATCGTCACCATGGCAAAGCTGCTGGCGTTCATGTCCGCAAAGGTGACGACGACGGAATTCCCCGCGGCGGACTACACCATCGAAGCAACAACGCTGAATGGGGCGGTGGCGCCGTACGAACTGGTGAAGACGATGCGGGCGTCCATTCTGACGCTGGGCCCAGCGGTGGCGCGTGCCGGAGTTGCGCATGTTTCGTTGCCGGGAGGCTGTTCGATCGGCGCACGCCCCGTGGATCTGCATGTGGCCGCGCTGGCCAAGATGGGTGCGGAGATCAGCACCGAGCATGGGTACATCCACGCAAAAGCGCCGGGGAATGGCCGGTTGAAGAGCGCGCACATCGTCTTTGAAAAAATTACGGTAACGGGCACGGAAAATCTTTTGATGGCGGCGACGCTGGCCGATGGCGAAACTAACCTGGAGAATTGCGCGCGTGAGCCCGAAGTTACGGACCTGATCCATCTGCTGCGCAAAATGGGCGCAGACATTCGTGGGGACGACACTACCACACTGCGGGTCCGCGGCGTTGAAAAGCTTCATGGCGCGCAACATTCGGTAATTCCGGACCGCATCGAGGCGGGAACGTTTCTGGTGGCCGGAACCATCACCGGCGGCGATCTGACGATCACAAACTGCGCGCCGGCGCATCTGGGCGCGGTGATCGCCAAGTTGGAGAAGGCGGGCGCGGCGATGGAAACGCTGGATGCGACAACGCTGCGAGTGTGGGGAACGAGGGCGCTGGCTGCGGCGGATGTTACGACGGAGGAGTATCCCGGCTTCGCCACCGACATGCAGGCGCAGTACATGGCGCTGGCCACGCAGGCGGAAGGCACTTCGATCGTCACGGAGACAATTTTCGAGAATCGCTTCCTGCATGCCAGCGAAATGATGCGCATGGGCGCGAACATTTCCATTGATGGGCGGCGCGCAGTGGTGCGCGGGCCGGCCAAGCTGACGGGGACGACAGTGCAGGCGTCCGATTTACGGGCGAGCGCGGGATTGGTGCTGGCGGGACTGGTGGCGTCGGGAGAGACGATCATCGACCGCGTGTATCACATTGACCGCGGGTACGAGAGGATCGTGGAGAAGTTGCAGGCCGTTGGAGCGGATATCGAGCGGCTGCACGGCAAAGACTCGTAGACCGGTGTACAGAGAATAGACGGCGAGCTAAGGCGCCCGCCCCGCAAACCCATTCGGGGCGCGAAGATCGCGCCTCAGTCCTTCACCGCACTCAGGATAAAAAGGCGGCAGCTACAAACCCAATAGGAACAAACTTTCGCGTTGCTTCTAACGGCGCAAAAGCGGCGGCCCTTCAAAGCTCAGGGTAAACAAGCCGCCGCACTCCAAGTTGTCATCGCCTGGCCAAAGCCGATTCATGGCGCGAAGGAGGCCCAAGTGGCTTTTTGTGAGAGAGTTCGGATACGCACGGCAAATTTTGGCAAACTCTGGTACAATCCGCAAATTGCTTTGCACCTAGTAGCAAGGCAATTGTGAAGTGTCACGGGAAACCAACTGGAGGGGCCAACCATGCGGAACACCGAGCTGCTTGAGAAAATCGATGCCGCTATCGCCGAGAAAAGCCTGCTGAAGCATCCGTTCTATCAGGATTGGCAGGCGGGCAAGCTGAGCCGCGAGGCGCTGCAACTCTATGCGGCGCAGTATTACCGGCACGTCGAAGCGTTTCCGAAGCACTTGCGCGTCTTGGCCGCCCGCACCGAGGGCCCGCTCCGCGACATTGTGGTGGAAAACCTGGCGGAAGAGGAAAATCCCGCGCGGCCGCACCCGAAACTGTGGCGTGATTTTGCGGCGACACTGGGCGTGAATGAAGAGGACATCACGTGCTGCCCGGCATTGCCTGGAACCCAGACGGTGGTGGAGACTTTCCGCGAGATCGTGGGAGACCGGCCGGTGGCGGAAGCGGTCGCGGCGCTCTACGCCTACGAAGCGCAGGTGCCGGAGATCGCGACGAGCAAGATTGATGGGTTGAAGAAGTTCTACGGAGTGGATTCGGTGAAGGGTTTGGCTTATTTTACGGTGCACGAAGAAGCCGACAAGTTGCATCGTGCCGCGTGGCGCGGTTGGCTCGAAGAGCACGCCCACGTGGACGAAGAAGAGATCCTGGCGACAACAAATGAGGCGCTGGATGCGCTTTGGGGTGCGCTGGACGCGGTGCATTGCGCGCACGTGTAAGAAATTCGTTTCAGATCAAGAAACGGCGGAGTTGAGGTAGAGATATTGCTGAACTGGGGCGCAGCATGCTGCGCCCCTACAAGTTAAGATGCGGTGCCCGCCTCAGCCATTCGGTACACTCTGGGTAAAAAGGCGGCCGCTCCAGAAACAAACCCAAGAGCACAGTCAGAAGTGAGTGTGCCACAGCACCGCTGTGAAATGGAAAGGCCCCCTTGCGGGGGCCTTTTGGTTTTTGGATTGAATTCGGTCAGTTGCCTTCGGCAGTGGGGGCGGGTGTGGGTGCGCCGCCGGGCACGTCTTTCTTGTGGGCCTGCTTCTCGCGGGCTTCCCTGATGAGAGCTTTGCGGGAGAGGCGGATCTTGTTGCCCTCGATGGCCAGGACCTTGACGAGGACCTGATCGCCAAGCTTCAGCTCGTCGCGAACGTCGCGGATGCGATGCTCGGAGATTTCGCTGATGTGCAGCAGGCCGTCGGTGCCGGGGAAGAGTTCGACGAAGGCGCCAAACTCCGCCAGCCGGACGACTTTGCCGAGGTAGGTCTTGCCGATTTCGGCACTGGCGGTGACCTCGCGGACCATCTGGAGCGCCTGGTCGCCGCCGGCTCCGCTAGTGGAGAAGATGTGCACGGTGCCGTCTTCCAGGACGTCGATCTTGACGCCGGTCTGCTCGATGATGGACTTGATCTTCTTGCCGCCCGGGCCGATGAGGTCGCGGATCTTGTCCGTGGGGATGCTCAATTTATAGAGGCGCGGGGCATAAGCCGAAATGGATTCGCGGTGCGTGCCGAGAGTCTTTTCCATGGTGTCGAGAATCTGCAGGCGGGCCTTTTTGGCCTGTGCCAGAGCTTCGCGCATCATGTGGATGCCGATGCTGGCGACCTTGATGTCCATCTGGAGGGCGGTGATGCCTTCGCGGGTGCCGGCAACCTTGAAATCCATATCGCCGTAGTGATCTTCGGCGCCGGCAATGTCCGTGAGAATGGAGTAGGTGCCGTTATCACCGACGACGAGACCCATGGCGATACCAGCGCACGCGGCTTTCATGGGCACGCCTGCGTCCATCAGAGCCAGTGAGCCGCCGCAAACGGTGGCCATGGAAGAAGAGCCGTTGGATTCCAGGATGTCGCTGACCACGCGCATGGCGTAGGGAAAATCGATCTCGGGGGGCAACAGGTTGGCGAGCGCGCGTTCCGCCAGCGCACCGTGGCCGATTTCACGGCGGCCCGCACCGCGCAGCATTTTCACTTCACCAACGCTGAAGGGCGGGAAATTGTAGTGCAGCATGAAGCGTTTAAAGGTGTCCTGCTCGAAGAGCAAGTCGAGGCGCTGCATATCTTCCTTGGTGCCAAGAGTCAAAGTGGCGAGGGCCTGGGTTTCGCCGCGGGTGAAAAGCGCGGAGCCGTGCACGCGAGGCAACAGGCCGACTTCGCAGGTGATCTGGCGAATCTGGTCGAACGCGCGGCCATCGGGACGCCGCCGCGCCTTGAGGACTTCGTCGCGGAAGATCTCTTCACGCAGGCGCTCGAAGGCCCGTTTGGTGAACGTCAGCTTCTCTTCGTCGTCTTCAGGAATGGGTTTCAGGATTTCTTCCAGCAGGGCGTCAATTAGGTGATAGCTTTCCTTTTTCGGATGCTTCTGGGTGTTGAGCGCGTCCTGGAGCTTCGCGCCATAGGTTTTCTTCAGGCTGTCGTAGATGGGCTTATCAAAGGGCAGCGGCTCGACGACAATCTTGGTGGGCTTGAGCTGGGCGTGTAGTTCCTTGATGCCGCGCACAATTTTCTTGATCTGCTCGTGGCCGAACTCGAGGGCTTCGACAACCTTTTCCTCCGAGACTTCAAAGGCGCCCGATTCTACCATCGCGATGCCGTTTTCGGTGCCGGCGACGATAATGTTGAACTTGCTGGTCTTCTGCTCGGCCACGGTGGGATTGGCGACGAGCTGGCCATCGAGTAGCCCGACGCGAACGGCGGCGATGGGGTCGGTGAAGGGCAGGTCGGAGCAATAGGCAGCCGCGGAAGCAGCGGTCACGGCGATAACATCGGGATCGTTGTCGCTATCGGCAGAGAGAACCAGCGCGATGATCTGGGTCTCCGTACGCCAGGAATCCGGGAACAGCGGGCGCATGGGGCGGTCGATCAATCGGGAGACCAGAATTTCCTTTTCGGTGGGGCGTCCTTCGCGCTTGAAGAAACCGCCGGGGATTTTCCCAGCGGAGTAGGTATTTTCGCGATAGTCAACAGTGAGAGGCAGAAAATCGCGGTCACTTGGTTTGGAAGCCATGCAAGCCGTAACGAGGACGACGGTATCGCCGTAGCGAGCGGTCACCGCGCCGTTGGCCTGCTTGGCGATTTTCCCCATTTCGAGGGTCAGGGGACGTCCGCCAACTTCGATGGAGACCTGATGAGGTGCGGGTACGTGATTATTGTCAGCCATTTATATTCTTCCTTTGACTCCGTTAGAGGAGTTCTGAGGCAGGCGGTGCCTGCTTGTTACTATGCTTGTAACTGGAAGAGAAAAGGAAGGTTAGGCGCGGACGGGAAGCTCCGCGAATAACTACACCAGGAAAACGCCTAAAAGCCTGCCAAGACAGGCCTGAGCGATTCACGTACGGCAGAACCATTGCCGCCGAACAGACTCCGATTGGAATTTGTGCGTTCGTGATGCCGCAAGTTGCGCCGGCCAGGTCTTGGCGACACGTTACTTGCGCAGGCTAAGGCGTTCAACAATCTGGTGATACCGATCTGGGTCTCGCCGGTTGAGATAGTCCAGCAGGCGCCGCCGCTTGTTCACCATCATAATCAGCCCACGGCGTGATGCGTGGTCTTTGACGTGCGCCTTGAGATGCGTTGTCAAATAGTTGATGCGCTCGCTCAGGAGTGCGATTTGCACTTCCGGCGATCCCGTGTCCTTTACATGACTGCGGAATTGCTCAATCAACATAGCTTTCGCGTCGCTCAAGTGCCCCCCAACCGTCATCCCTTTAAATTTCCTCTTTTCTTCGACCTTTCTAAATTAGCATAGGAGTGTTCTAAGTGTAAAG
>Ga0074044_10001682_pt1 | contig 19823 bp, 14 predicted proteins | sample BogForMeECP23OM1_FD_94443 | JGI IMG/M metagenome (GOLD analysis project Ga0074044, IMG submission 94443) | Bog forest soil microbial communities from Calvert Island, British Columbia, Canada - Bog Forest MetaG ECP23OM1 | ecosystem: Environmental > Terrestrial > Soil > Wetlands ...
ACGGCGCGCCGGCGGATCGAGTCGCAGATCTTCGACATCATCATCACGGATGTCCGGATGCCGGGGGGGAGCGGCGTGGACGTGCTGCGCTTTGCCAAGGAGGTATCGCCTTCCACTTTCGTGATCCTGATTACCGGTGTGCCGACGCTGGAGACCGCGATTGACGCGGTGAACGCGGGCGCCGACCGCTACGTCATCAAGGGCGACAAGCTGACCGAGGAACTGCGCCACGCGGTGCGGCAGGCCTCCGAACACCTGAAGCTGCGGAAGGAAGCAGGCTACCTGAAACGCGAGCTGCGGAAACTTACCGGGCTCGACAACATCGTGGGGCAAAGCGAGCAAATGCGGAAGATGTTCGAGTTGATCCAGACGATTGCGCCGCAGTCGAGCCGGGTGCTGATCACCGGGGAAAGCGGGACGGGGAAGGAGTTGGTGGCGCGCGCCATCCACGAAAATAGCGCGCGCGCCTCGGAGCCCTTCATCACCATCAATTGCGGGGCGTTTCCGGAATCGTTGCTCGAATCGGAGCTGTTTGGCTACCGCAAGGGCGCGTTCACGGGGGCCAACGAGAATCGCGACGGGCTGTTCCAGGCGGCGCACGGCGGCACGCTGTTCATGGACGAGATCGGCAACATGACGCTGACGATGCAGGTGAAACTCTACCGCGTGCTGCAGGAAGGAAAGGTGCGGCCGGTGGGGAGCACGGAAGAAAGCGACGTGGATGTGCGGGTGATTGCGGCGACGAACAAGGACTTTGAGAAGGAGATTGCCGAGGGGCGATTCCGGGAAGACCTCTACTACCGGCTGAGCGTGATCCCGATTCAACTGCCGTCGCTGCGGGAGCGGCGGGAGGACATTCCACTGCTGGCGCGACACTTCCTGGAGCGATTCCGGAAAAGCATGGAGAAGCAGATCGAAGGGATCGCGCCGGAAGCGCTGCGAAGGCTGGAGTCGTTCGACTGGCCGGGAAACGTGCGTGAACTGGAGAACACCATGGAGCGCGCAGTAGCGCTGGAGACCGGGAAGCTGATTTCTATGGAGGTTTTGCCGGATCGAGTCAAGAACTTCTCGCAGGATCAGCTTGCGGCGGGCGGCGACAAACGCGGGGCGAGTATTCCCGCGGAGGGCGTGAACCTGGAAGAATTGCTGGCGCAGGAAGCGCGGGCCTACCTGCTGGCGGCGCTGGAAAAAGCCGGCGGGGTGCGCACGCGCGCGGCCGAGCTGCTGAAAATGTCCTACCGGTCATTCCGTCACTCGGCAAAAAAACACGGCGTGTAGCGCAGAGTGGCCCCAGCGCGAAGCGCGCACTGCTTGCCCGATTCGCGGCGGTTCTCCGCCCGGCACCTCACTCAGTGAGAATGCCCACCCGGGGCCGATCAGCGGTGCGCCTGGGCGGCTAAGCGCTCGTCGAGTTCGTGGAGTTTTAGGAGCGAGGGCTGGTGACCCGGGCGGATGGCCAGTTCGGCGCGGAATTCGTCGCGCGCACCGGCGAGATCCCCAGACTGTTCAAGGATGGTTCCCAGGCCGTAATGGAAACCCGGGTCCTGGGGCGCGAGAGCCACGGCGCGGCGCGCCTCGGAGACGGCCTGAGCCATACGGCCCAGCTTCATGTAGGTGAGGCCGAGAAATAGGTGGGAGAGGGCGTCGCCGGGGCGGGTAACGACGGCAACGTCGAAGGCCTGCTCGGCCTGTTTGTAGCGGCCCGCTTGATAATGCGCGAGACCTTGTATCTTGTCGGCCTCCCAGATATTCGGGTTCAGCGCATCGGCGCGCCGAAGCAGGACGGCCGCGTCGGCGCGATCTCCGGCCTTTATGTACTCGATTCCTAGATTACCGGCGGCAATGCCGTTCAGCGGGGCGATCTCTACGCCGCGGCGGAATAAAGCGTAGTTGTTGCCCCAGAAACCCGCCTGACGCCAAGCAATCAGCGCGAGGGCGAGGAGCATGGCTCCGGCGGCCCACGAGAGCGTGGAAAGGCTGCGGCCGGGCGAGTCAGGGGCGTGGCCGCGAAGGTTTGCGGCGGCCGCGAAGCCCACGCCAGCCAGCAGGCCGAGCCCGGCCATGGGGAGATAGAAAAAGCGGTCGTGCACCGGTTCCCCGCGAGGAAATACGGCGATGTGCAGCGCCGGGGCGAGGAAGACGAGCGTCCAGGCGAGAGCGAATCGCGCCGCGGCGGAGCGCCAGGCGGCCCAGGCGGCGAGCGCGGCGGGAATCAGCAGGAACAGCACGGGAAGCAGAACACCGGCGAAGGAAAAGGTTTGCTGGTAGGGCAGGTCGTAGAACGGGCTCAGGTCCACAGGCCAAAGGAAGTGCGACAGATAGGCAAGGAGCACCGAGGGAAGCGTCAAAAGCTCAGCGCGGCGACTGAGGATGGGCACGACGCCGCCGAGGACGCTTCCGAGGGCGTGACGGCGCAGAAGAAGGTAAACGGCGGCGAGGGCGAGATGAGGGAGAACGAGGAGGTTAGCGCGGAGGGAGCCCGCAGGCGGTTCCAGCCGTGCAGTGGAGCAGAAGGCGGGCGCGCCGATCCATTCGTGCAGCAGAAAAAGGAAGGGAAGAACCACAGCCGGCTCTTTAGACAGCGCGCCGCAGGCGTAGAAAGCCAACGAAGCGGCCCACCAAGCGAGGGAGCGGGCGCGAGCCGCGGGGAACGCCTCGCGGGCATTCAGGTAGGCGAGAAACGAGGCGAGAACAAAGAGACAGGCGAGGAGATCATTGGCGCAGCAAATGAAAGAGACCGTTTCCGCTTGGATGGGATGCAGGCCGAATAGCGCTGCGGCCGCACCGGCGGCAAGCCGATGGCGCGCCAAGCGCAGCGCCAGCAGGTAGACAAGCAGCGCATTGATTGCGTGCAGCAGCAGTGCGGTGATGTGCCATCCGGCCGGGTGTGGGCCGAACACGGAGTAATTGCCGAGAACCCAGAGAAGAAGAACAGGCCGGTAGTAGTTTTTCTGGGCGGTTGCAATGCCGCTCCAGAGGGGCTCGGTGAAAAACCGGGGAATGTTTGCGGCGGATTGGGCAAAGGAGTTGCTGAGGATAAAGAGGTTGTCGTCGAAAACGAACTGGAAGTTCGCGGTGCGGGCGTATGTGGCGAGCGTAGCCGCGAGCACCAGCAAGGGCACGAGCCAGCGAGAGGCGTCCGAGCGGGACTGCGCCGCGGAGTTGGCCGCAGGTTGCACGGGCGTACTCACCGCCGGGATGCCCCCTTCGCAAGTTCTTGTTCCACTTGGCGCAGCTCGTCGAGCGACGGCTGGTGCCGGGGGTCGCGCCGAAGTTCCGCCTGAAACTCGGAGCGTGCGCCGGCCAAATCCCCTGACTGCTTCAGCATCATGCCGAGGGCAAAGTGGTATCCGGGGCCGGAGGGATTCAGGGCGATGGCTCGGCGCACGTATTCCATGGCCAGGGGCAAACGGCCGGTGTGCAAGTATGTCATGCCGAGGTAGAGATCGGATTCGGCATCCTCGGGCAGGATGGCGAGGGCGCGCTTGAAGCAGGCCTCGGCTTCCGAATAGCGCCCGACCTCGTAATAGGCGACGCCCATGTCGTAGTGCGCGAGATAGAGGTAGGGCGCGAGTTCGATGGCTTTCCGGAGCTGGACCATCGCCTCGTCCCACTGGCCGCGTTCAAGGAGCACGGCGCCGAGATTATTGGCGGCGAATCCATTGCGCGGCGCGATGGCCACGCCGCGGGTGTAGAGCGCGAAATTATTTTCCCAGAAGAGAGACTGGTGAAACGTGGCCGCGGCGAGCGCTGCGCTGACGACGGCAATGGCAGGGTAAAGAGTCTGCCGCAGGCCGGGGACAAGGGTCCATCTCCGCTGAAGGGCGGCAATCCCAACGCCAGCGAGAAGGCTGAGACCGGCCATGGGGATGTACAGGTAGCGATCGTGCACCAGCTCTCCGCGCGGCAGAACGCCGAGGTGCAGTGTAGGCGCGAGGAAGATCAGCGCCCAGCCGGCGAAAAGGCGCACCACGGTGGAACGCCAGGCGGCCCAGAGGAGCGAAGCCGCCGGGAGCAGCACGGCGAAGAAGGGAAGGGCCACTCCCGCGATGGAAAAAGTCTGGCGATACGGCAGGTCATAGAAAGGGCTCAACCCCTCGGGCCAGACAAGACGAGACAGATAGGCGAGCAGTACAGAGGGAAGCGTAAGCCATTCCGTGCCCCAGGAAATGATGCGGACCTGGGGGGTGGTGACAGTGCCCAGGGCATGCTTCCGCAGGAGAAAATAGAACACCGCAATTGCAAAATACAGGAGCAGCGGGAGAAACGCCGCACGAGCGGGGTAGGAAGAAGCCGGGAGAGACGCGGACTCGGAATTCGTCTGGGAGTCGGAGCTTTCCGCGAGGAGAGCAGGCGCGGGCTTCCTGATGGCGCTCAGTTCGTAAAGCAAGAGCACCAGGGGGAAGAGAACGGCGGGCTCCTTACAGAGCACGGCGGCAGCGTAGCCGGCTAGCGAGACGGCGTACCAGAGAATCGCACGCCTGCGAGCGGAGGGATCGGCCGCAGCAGCAGGCTCGCGGGCGTTGCAATAGGAGTGGAAGGAGAGCAGGGCGAAGAGGCAGGCGAGCAAATCGTTGAAACAAGAAATCCAGGAGACCGCCTCGGCCTGAATGGGGTGCAAGCCGAACAGGACGGCGGCGGCTCCGGCGGCGGGCGCGGCGGAGGGACGCGAGCCCAGGAATCGAAGGGCCAGAAGATAAACGAGCAGCGTATTGAGCGCGTGGAGCAGGAGCGAGGCCGCGTGCCATCCCGCGGGATGCGCGCCGAAGAGCTTCCAATTGGCCCAAAGCCATAGAAGCGACAGTGGCCTGTAATAGCTTTTCTGGGCGAAGGCAACGCCACTCCAGAATTGCTCAGTGATAAAACGGGGAATATTGGCCGTGGATTGAATGAAGGGATTGCCGGGGATCAAAGTGGTGTCGTCGAAAACGAATTGGGACCCCAAGGTGTGTCCGAAAGTGACGAAGACGGCCACGAGCACCAGCAAGGGCACGAACCATACGGCCCGGCCGCCGGCGGCGTGCGAATGGGAGTGCGCGGCGGGCATGACGCTAGAGCCGCTCACGGCGTCCGCAGCACGGCGGGCAGCGGAACGAACCGGCGGTGGCGAGCAGGCGCGTCACTTTGCAGCCACCGCCGGCACAGGGTGTCGGTCAAGCTCGCTGAGCTGGTCCAAGGAGGGCTGATGCCGCGGGTCGCGCTTCAGCTCCTCGAGGAATTCGGCGCGAGCGCCCCGGAAATCCCCCCCCTGTTTGAGCATGACGCCAAGGGCAAAGTGGTAGCCGGCACCGGAGGGCTTCAGGACGATGGCCTTGCGCACGTATTCAATGGCCAGGGGCAAGCGGCCGGTGCGAAAGTAGGTCATGCCAAGGGAGAGATTGGATTCCGGATCCTCGGGCGCGAGGGCGAGGGCGCGTTTGAAGCAGGCCTCGGCTTCCGAGAAGCGCCCGACCCGGTAATAGGCGAGCCCCATGTCGTAGTGCGCGAGGTAGAAGTCAGGAGAGTGCTCGACGGCCTTCCGGAAGTCCGCCATGGCTTCATCCCACTGGCCGCGGCTCAGGAGCAGGGCGCCGAGGTTGTTGTTCGCGAATCCGCTGTGCGGAGCCACGGCCACGCCGCGGGAAAAGAGCGCAAAGTCGTCGGTCCAGAAGGCGGTCTGGTGGAAGGTGGCGATGCCCAGCAGGAGGGCCACTGCCGCGGCGGATGAGTAGAGCGCCATCCGCGGCGCGGGCGCGGTGCAGCGGCGCGCGAGTGCGGCGAGCCCGAATCCAACCAGCAGCGAGAGGCCCACGAGCGGATGGTAGAAATACCGGTCGTGAAGAATCTCGCCGCGCGGGAAGACGGGAATATCCAGAGCGGGCAGAAGCGGGAGCACCATCCAGGCAACGGCGAGCTGCGCGCCGGGCGTTTTCCGGATTGCGGCGAATAGCAGGAGAGCCAGAGCCAGGAGCATGGCGCTGGGCAACAGCACGCTCCGCACCGAGAATTCGGTGATGTACGGGTAATCGTAGAAGGCGCTCAGACGTGCCGGCCAGACAACATGAACCAAGTAGGCCTGGAGGATGCTCGGAATCGTCAACATCCACACGCGCCGCGTCATTTGCACGACCGTGGTGCCCACGCCTCCGAGCACGGCAACGCGCGCAGCCACATAGGCGATGGCGGTTACGCCGAAGGGGAGCGATTCGCGCAACGCGGGCAGGAAGGCGGCGGCGCGCGGGCGGCGCACGAGCGGGGCGAGGGATGCAGGCCGGCCCAGCCATTCGTGCAGAAAAATGATGGCCGGTAGAATGATAGCCGTTTCTTTCGCCATCACGGCCAGGGCGTAGAGAAAGACGGATGTGGCGAGCAGGAGCAGCCGGCGGGCGGTCACCTCCAGGGAGCGGAGATAACACAGCATTGCGGCGAGGGCCAGGAAGGTGCCCAGCAGTTCGGTGGAGGCGGATGCCCACACCACGTTTTCCACCTGCAGCGGATGCAGGCCGAAAAAGAGGGAGGCGGCCAGCGCCGCGAACCGCTGGCGGATCAAACGGAGCGCCAGGAGGTAGAGCATGAGGGCGCTGCCGAGGTGCAGCAGCAGAGAGCTTAAGTGCCAACCGAGAGGATCCGTACCGAAAGTTTTGTAGTTCCCCAGGAGCCAAAGCAGGAAAACCGGGCGGTAATAATTCTTGTGCGTCAGCACCAGGTTGCTCCAAATGTGTTCGGTGAAATAGCTGGGGATGTGCCGCACGGAGGTGATGTACGGATTCGCTTTCACAATGAAGTTGTCATCGAACACGAATCCCAGGAAGGGCGCGCGAGCATAGGCCGCGGCGATGAGCAGGACCGCGATCAGCGGGAAGAGCCACCGCGCGCGGCGCACAGAAGCCGGTCCGTGGGAGTCGCCGGTTCCCCCTGCCGCGAATTCGGTTTCGTCTCCTCTGCATAGTCCGAGGGGGAGGCCGCCAAAATTGTTGCTGGCGGGAGCGATTTCCTGTGCCGCCCCGGGGCCGGGCCTTTCCCGGTTGATGCCGGGGAGCAGTAGCGGAATCTTCGAAAATAGCGTGACCAGGCTGAAGGCAGTCAGTACGGTCATCAGGGGGTCTATGGGTTCGCGATATCGCAGGGAAGTGTGCGTCACATAGTAGACCAGCGGGAAGAACAGAAGCGAGGCCGCCAAGGGAAAGGCGCAGGGATTTCGTTGCCGGTAGGCCAGCAACGCACCGAGAAACGTAAGCAGAGGAAATAGCACGCCGAGGAAATCGAAGATCGTGTTCAGCAGCGGCCCATGAATCATATCCATGATCGGCTCATCGGAGCCCGTCCAGTTCGCCACGAAGCGGTGCCAGCTGTCGTACAGAAACGCCCCGGGATGTGTACGGATCCAGGAGAGGGCCTCGCGCTGCTTCTGCTCCATGAAGGCGATTTCGCCCATCTTCAGGAAGAGCTTCTGCTCTCCTTTGTCATTGTTGGGATGCAGCCACCCCGACCAGATGCCCGGGTTGCTCGGGTTATTGCCGAGCCAGAGTTCCAGGCCCAGATTGTCTCGGAAGAGAATGATTTTGTGGAACACGACGTAGTTGCGGATGATCCAAGGACTGATCACCACGGTGAAAAGCAGCAACGCGATCAGCACGAGCCGCAACGAAGGAAGGAATTTCTGGCGGAGCTGGAGAGCGGACCAGCCAAGCAAAAAGGGCATTGTCGAAACTATGGAGGCGTTGATCATCGCGCCCACTCCCCACAGGGCTCCATACCCGGCCCAGGCCGCCGAGCGTTTCGAGCTGCCGAGGTGCAGAGTCGCCAGGAAGAGCAGGGAGAAGACGAGGGCGGAAAGCGCGGTGTCCCAGACCCAGTTGATCGAGTAGAGTACCGAATTGAGCAGAACTGTCCAAAGCCAGCCCGCCGCGACGCCCACGTAGATTCCGAAAGCTTTGCGGGCGATGGCGTAGACAGACCAGGCCGTCAGGGAAGAGAACAGACAATCAATGGCAACAATGACCAGGTAGGATGTCCAACTGAAGGTACCGAAGAGTTTGAAAACTCCCGCAAGAAGCAGAGGGAAAACCGGAGTCATCCAGGCAGACGGGCCTGAGTGCACATTGAGTGGAGAGCTGAAGCCCTTGCCCGCGGCGAGCGCCTCGGCGAGCCTGCCCGTTTCCGCCCCAATTTGAAATGTTTCGGAGACGGGCAGGGGCGGATGTGACCGTATGTAATAGAAAATGCCGTAACGGACCAGAAAAGCGGCGATCACCATCGTCCCCGGATGCGCGAGGAGGGATGCAAACTTTCCGGTGAACGAGCGCTGCGGCACGTGGGCTCCCGAAGCTCAGTGCAGACTAATCTAGCAGCGTTTGCGCTGGGGGGTGGGCGTGCAGAAACTGCGGCTGTGCAATCAGGCAATGGCATGTCGAGGGACGAACCCCTGGTCTTGCAGTCGGCGGCCAAAAGGTTCCTGTCGGAATGGCCTGAAGCTTCAGTCAGAAGGAGTCGGCGAAGTTGAGTGGTGGACGAGCCATCTGGCCGCGAGAGGACTGTCGTCCTTCTGATACCAGGAATAGTCTAGGCTGCGGGGGCAGTCCGAGCGGTTAGGGCAGGTAGCCAGCCTGTGACACTTTCTGTCACTGACCAATGCCGTTTCCGGTCAGTTCCATGCCTCCCAGCGGCCAGCCAATAGTACTCCGCGGACTGAAGTACTATGACCGCACAGCTAAGTCGGGTACTTTGAATGAGTTGAAAACAACCTGTGTTTCCGAGCGGCTTGCCCAGGTTGGCACCCGGGTTGCACTAGTCGCATGTGAGCACCAGTTCAAGCTGGGAGTTCAAGGAGAAGAAATGCGAATTAGAGAGAAGGGTTTCTCGTTAATCGAGCTTTTGATCGTCGTGGCGATTATTCTGATCATCGCGGCGATTGCCATCCCCAACCTGCTGCGTTCGAAGATGGCCGCCAATGAGGCCTCCGCCGTAGGCTCCATGCGTACGATCAATACGTCGTGCGTCACATTTTCCACCACCTACGGCATCGGCTTCCCCACGACATTGGCTCAGTTGACTTCGGCCACGCCGGGCACGGCCACCTCGACATCGGCCGACCTGATTGACTCCGTTCTCGGAGCCGGCCTCAAGAGCGGGTACGCATTCACGTTGACAGGCGGGACGGTAACCAACAACGTCAACCCGACCTATACCGTGACGGCTGATCCGCAAGTGCAAGGCCAGACGGGTACACGCCATTTCTTCAGCGACCAGTCGGGCGTGATCCGGTTCAACATTTCCGCGCAAGCGACGTCTGGCGACGCGCCGCTGCAGTAATTCAGAGAAGGCGATTGTTTCCCTCGATGGGAGGGCGCGCAAGCGCCCTCCCTTTTTGTATTTGGCACCCGGTGACTGTGGAGATTTGTTGGAAGCCTGGGGGGCGACAGAGTCTGGCAATTTGATCTTTTGGACCGACGAAAATTGTCAATGGGGAAGCCTAAAGTGTGAACAGCTCATGTGGTCTAGGGCCAATTCCCGAGGGCACCAGGTTGTTAACTGACTGTGCGCACTGAGGTTGAGCGAAATATTGCGATTTCGCTGTCTTTGCTATCGTTATGGAAAGGAAGTTGCTCCTACTAAGAAGCTAGGGTGCGAAGAGAATGGTTTTTTCGCATATACTGATTCGAGGGCATGAGTCAGGCCCGACGAGGATCAAAGCCATGACGCCACTTCAAAATCTGCGAGCGAGACACAGCGGGGAGAACCGCGGTTTTTCGCTCATCGAACTGCTCATCGTGGTGGCCATTATTCTGATCATTGCAGCCATCGCCATTCCCGGCCTCCTGCGCTCCAAGATGGCTGCCAATGAGGCGTCAGCGGCGGAATCCCTGCGCGCAATCAATACCGCTTGCGTGACCTTTTCCAGCACCTACGGCATCGGCTATCCAACGGTGTTGGCTCAGTTGACTTCAGCGACGCCCGGCACGGCCACCTCGACCTCGGCCGATCTGATTGATGAAGTTCTCGGAGCCGGCATCAAGAGCGGATACGCATTCACGTTGACTGGCGGCACGGTAACAAACAACGTGAACCCGAGCTATATCGTGACCGCCGATCCGCAGGTGCCCAACTCGACGGGTATCCGCCACTTCTACAGTGACCAGTCAAACGTGATCCGGTTCAATCTGTCCGCACAAGCGACGTCTACCGACGCGCCGATTCAGTAAGCAACCAAGGCGGTTGTTTTCCTCGAGGGGAGGGCGCGCGAGCGCCCTCCCTTTTTGTATTTCGTACGCGCTGAATTGAAAGAGCTCGGGCGTTCGCGACCTGTACGCTCCGTAGACAGCGCGCCGGTGCTATCCGGCGGCCGAGGAGGTTATTTCGGCGGGGGAAGGGGCAGGGGCCGATGAGCGCGCGGCGAGGGGCGCAAGAGCGTCCAGGGAACGAAAAAGACGGAACTTGAGCCAATAGACCAGCGCTAAGGTGGCAATCACCATCGTCCAGGGAACCGCCGGTGAGATCCAAAACAACCGCGGCGCATGGCGCAGCAGCACAAACCACAGCAACGTGCCCGCCAGACCGGCGATGAGTGCCGCGAGCCGATCCGCGTTGCGCCAGGGAACCGCGGGGGTGAAGGCGGCACAGATCATCAAAGTGAACGGGAAGGCCACAACGAGATCGATGAGGTAATGCTCCCCGGTACCCAGAGTCGAAACCACAGTGAAGAGGACGAACCAGAGGATCACCGCCTTCAGCCATGGCTGGAGCCCCCGCACCCACCACCAGCACCAAAGGATCCAGGCCATGTGGAGCGAAGGGATGGCATTGCGCGAGCCTTTCACGGGGATGGGCGAGAGGGGGAGCGTCCTGGCCTGCTCGGTGCCCAGCGGGTGCCCGGGGAAGAGTCCGGCGAAGACGTGGACGGGTCCCGTCGCGGGGAAAAGGTTGTAAGCGAATATCCCAATCACTCCGAGATAGAGCATTCCCATACCCACGCAGGCGGCACGTGCGCGGCGTTTCGTCAGGTTTTCGACATAGGTCAGCGCAAGCGCGAGCGGTAGTCCTGAATACGCCAGAATTGCGGCGCGGCGCAGCCAGGGAAAGCCCCAGTAATACTTTCCGACCAGAAAACTGGGCTGAAAGCCAAGGCTGCCGTCGAACGATATCAAGTAGAGGTCCAGTGTGTTTGGCTGGAGCTGCTCGGCGTAGTAGAGAACGGGGGCGGCGAGGTACGTGAATCCCACAAGGAGGCAGCAGGCGACAAAAGCAGGGGGCAGGACCAAGCGGGCGTCGGTCTCGGGAGTCGCCCAAATCGTGCGAACGGCAAGAATGGTCCAACTGCCCAGCCCCGCGTAGCAGCACACTGTGGAGAGGGCGGGTTCCAGGCCGCGCAGCCCAAATGAGTAAAAACTGAAGAGAGCAGCCGCGAGCACAACCAGCGAACCGTCGAGCCAGGAGGGAAGGACCCGCATTTGAATGATGACGATGCCCAGCAGCAACCACCAGTCAAAAGGATTTATTCTCGAAGCATCGTAGAAGGTGCGGCTGAAACCGGCGGTCGCAGTGAAGGAAAAGGCAAGCAAGGTCAGGACGACTCGCGCGGCGCGCTTCGAAGCAATGGGCATGTTAATTCCGGTGGCCCAAGGTGAACAGCCACAAGGCAGGATATCGCCCGGGCGCATGGCTATCTCGCGGCAAGAAGGTCTGGCGTGCCCATTGCGCCAAGTGGGGAAGCTTTTGACGGGGAGACCTGACTCTGCGACTCGGGAAAGAGTTCACGGACACAAGCCATCGCCTGCGGAGTCAACAGGATGGGAACGCGAGGTCGCTTCCACGAGCCGGACGTGTGACAATCATCTGGGCGATGCGCACGACGGCTCGAATCGGGAACCTTTTCGCGTGGCTTGCCCTGGCAGCGGGCATTCTGCTGTGGGGAGCGGACGCGCGTGGACAGAGCGCCGAGAAGGCGGTCTCCAAGGTGGTGCGCGCCATCGAGGCCCGGTACCGCGGCGCGGAGAGCTTCCAGGCGGTTTTTGAGGAACGTCGGTCGGAGGGGCGGGGGTCAGTGCAAATCGAGGCGGGCACGCTGTACATCCGGCGGCCGGGACTGATGCGCTGGGAATACGAAGAGCCGGAGAAAAAGCTGTTCCTGGTGGATGGGAAGTACGCGTGGTTCTATGTGCCCGCGGATCGTACGGTGACGAAAGCGCCGGTCCGCGACTCTGACGACGAGCGCATCCCGCTGTTGCTGCTCACCGGCAAAGCCAGCCTAGGACGCGCATGCCGGCGCATCGAATTGGCGGACGTGCACGTAGAGGCTGCCGGCGATACGGCGCTGCGCTGCCTTCCGGCGCGCGGTGCGGAGGACGAGTACCGGGAAGCGGTGTTCGAAGTGGACGCGCAGGATCGGTTGGTGCGGCTGCTGGTGCGCGAAGCGGGGGACGTGGAGACGGAATTTCATTTTGGAAGGTGGGAGGAGAACGTCCCGCTGGCGCCTTCGCTGTTCCGGTTCGCGCCGCCCAAGGGGACGACCATCGTGGACGAACAGACACTCACGGGCAGCCCGGCCGAAAACTAGCATGGACCCGCCCTGCGGCGGGGGAGTAATGCTTCAGTCCTGAGGACGCAAGCTGCCCAGCGGCGGTTGGGCGCGTCGAAATACAATGGGAGGGCGGATGCGGATGGGTGCCCGGCGGGCGGAGGCGATTTTGGCCGCGCCGGATGGGATGCTAGACTGCCCTCGATGACGGAATCACGATGCCGGAATTCATTTGCAAGGTAGCCGACGCCTCGGGCCACGTTTATGAAGAGAGGGAGGCGGCCGAGACCGAGCAGGACGTGCGGAGGAAACTGGGCGAGCGCGGGCTGCTGGTGTATTCGGTCACGTCCGGGGGTGGCTTGGTTGCCCAGGTGGTGCCCGCGCTTCGAGGTGCGCGGCGGCGGACACTTTCTGGATCGGATTTCCACATCTTCAACCAGCAGTTCGTGACCCTGATCCGCGCGGGGCTGCCCTTGCTGAAAGGGCTCGACCTGCTCGCGGAACGAGCGGCATCAGAACGGATGCGGCCGGCGCTGCGGGCCATCCGCGACCGCGTGCGGGAGGGCGCCACGCTCTCGGAAGCGTTCGAGCAGCAGGGCAATTTTGACCGCGTGTATACGACCTCGCTATTGGCGGGAGAACGAAGCGGAAACCTGGTGGGGGTACTGGAGTCCTACATTGCGTACCAGAAGGTGACCTCGGGCTTCCGCAAGCGGCTGACGGGTGCAATGGTCTACCCGGCGATCCTGATGGTGTCGGCCGCCGCGATCCTTACGTATATCACGACCTTTGTGATCCCGCGATTTGCGGAGCTCTACACCGACCTGAACGTGGATCTTCCGCCCATTACGGTGATCGTGACGCGGATGGCCACGGAGTTCCGCTGGGAAGTGCTGGGAGCGGCGGCCATGATGGTCCTGCTGGTGTTGTTCGGCACGGTCTGGTCGCGCACGGACAAAGGGGGGCACGCCACGGACCGGCTGACGCTGCGACTCCCCGTGCTCGGCGGTATCTGGATCAAATTCCAGACCGCGCAACTCTGCCGGACCCTGGCCACGCTGCTGCTGGGAGGCATCCCACTGGTCAGCGCGCTGGAGACGGCGGCGGGAGCGGTGCGCAGCCGTTTGTTCGGGGAAGCGCTGCGCGGATCCGCGGAGAGCGTGCGACAGGGCCAACCGCTCTCCACCGCGCTGGCGGGTACGCACCTGTTGCCTCCCTTGGCACTGGAGATGGTGGAGGTGGGCGAGGCCAGCGGCTCGCTGGCGGCTATGCTGGGCAGCGTGGCCGATTTCTACGAGGAAGAGGTAAACACGAAGCTTGGCACCCTGGTTGTGGTGATCGAACCGGCGATTTTGATCTTCATGGCCGCTGTGATATTCGTTATTTTGCTGGCACTGTATCTGCCGATTTTCTCCATCGGCGCGAACATCCACTAGACTCCGGTGAGCACAGTCGATAAAAACCCGAAGGCAATCCCGGCGCCGGCCGAGGATCAGGACCGGGAGCGCACCATGCGGCTGGCGGAGCGCTACCGCTGCGCCTTTGTGGACCTCCGCGAGCAGCGCATTGACCCGGAGTTGTTCCGCTCCATCCCCGCGGATCTGATGTTCCGCTACAACTTCGTGCCGCTGGAGTCGCGCAACGGGCAACTGGTGGTGGCGGTGGCGGATCCCAGCCAACTGCTGCAGACGGACGAACTTTCCGGGCTGCTGGGACGCAAGCTGGTGATCCAGGTGGCCACGGCAACGCAGATCGGCGACCTGCTGAAGCGCACCGAGCAATCCCAGCGCGTACTGGAGCAGGCCACCGAGGGTTTCACGCTGCAGGTGGTGCGGGAGGAAGAGGGCGAAGAAAACATCAGCGTGGGCCGGCTGACGCAGGACACCGAAATCAGCCCGGTGGTGCGCCTGGTGGATACGATCATCTTCACGGCGCTCGAGCGACGCGCCAGCGACATCCACATCGAGACGCGGGACAACGAAGTGGTGGTGAAGTACCGGATTGACGGCATCCTGGTCTACGCCATGCCGCCCATCGCCAAGGAATGGCACAGCACGATCATCAGCCGGGTGAAGGTAATGAGCGAGTTGGACATTGCGGAGCGGCGCGTGCCCCAAGACGGGCGCTTCCGGGTGCGCTACAAGGGACGCCACATCGACTTCCGGGTTTCCATCATGCCTTCCATCCATGGCGAAGACGCGGTACTGCGCGTGCTGGACAAGGAAACGCTGAGCGAGACGTTCCGCAACCTGACGCTGGAAGTCGTGGGGTTCGCCTCCGCAGACCTTCAGAAGTTCCGGCGGTACATCCACGAGCCGTACGGGATGGTGCTGGTCACGGGACCGACTGGGTCGGGGAAGACCACCACGCTCTACGCTGCCATCAACGAGATCAAGACGGACGAGGACAAGATCGTCACCATTGAGGACCCCGTCGAATACCAGATTCGCGGGATCACGCAAATTCCCGTGAACGAGAAGAAGGGGCTGACCTTCGCGCGCGGGCTGCGGTCCATCCTGCGGCACGACCCGGACAAAATCATGGTGGGCGAAATCCGCGACATGGAGACGGCGCAGATCGCCATCCAATCCGCGCTGACCGGCCACCTAGTGTTCACCACGGTGCATGCAAACAACGTGGTGGACGTGATCGGGCGGTTCATCAACATGGGGGTGGAGCCGTATAACTTTGTGTCCGCGTTGAACTGCATCCTGGCGCAACGGCTGGTGCGGGTGAACTGCAAGAGCTGCAGCCGGCCCGTACAGATTGACCAGAAGACTTTCGCGGAAAACGCCATGGATCCGAAGCAGTGGAAAGACATGACATTCCGCGAGGGTACCGGGTGCCTGGAATGTTCGGGCACCGGCTTCCGCGGCCGTACCGCGATTCACGAGGTTCTGGACCTCTCCGACCGCATCCGGGAGATGATCGTGGACCGGCGGCCCACGAGCGAGATCAAACGAGCGGCGCGCGACGAGGGGATGACGTTTCTGCGCGACTCGGCGCTGGCACGCGTGCGCGAGGGCGTCACCACGCTGCGCGAAATCAACAAGGTGACCTTCATTGACTAGCCGGGCCACGGCTTTCCTTGGTTCGCGCTCCGGGAACCCGCTGGGGCGCCTGCTGCGCTGGCTGGGAGATCCGCCGCATCCACAGCTCGTATGCGAAATCGGCGCGGCAGGTGTGGCCGCGGCGCGGCTGGCGGCGCACGGGCGCCGCTCGCTGGAAAGCCATGCCTTCGAACCGCTGCCGGCGGGGGCGGTGGCGCCTTCGCCCGTGGAGTTGAACCTGGGAGATGCCGGCGCCGTGGGGACTGCCCTGGACCGCGTGCTGGCGCGCGTGAATGGGCACGGCAGCGATTTCGCGCTGATCATTCCGGATGAAGTGGTGCGCGTTTTCCTGCTGCAGTTCGAGGCGTTTCCAAAGGGCGCGGCGGAGGCCGAGCCGTTGCTGCGCTTCCGGCTGCGCAAGAGCGTGCCATTCGAGACGGAGGATTCCAGCGTGTCGTATTCGATCCAGCCGGCGGGACCGCCCTCCGCCCCGGCGGGCGCCGTGCACGTGCTCGCCGCGATCGCGCGGCGCAAAATCATCCGGCAGTACGAGGAACTGCTCGAGGCGCGGCAGAAACGCGTGGGAGTGGTGCTGAGCTCGACGCTGGCGGCGCTGCCGCTGGTGGACGACAGCCGGGCGACGCTGCTGGCCCGGCTGACCGGGAACACCCTGACCACGGTGATCGTCCGCTCCGGAGTGCTGGCGGTCTATCGCTGCACGCAGTTGCACGGGAGCGCGGAGACGATCGTGGCGAAGAGCCTGTTGGACGAAATTTATCCCGCAGTCGCGTACTTTCAGGACACCTGGGGCGAACCCGTGGCGGAAGCGCGCATGGCTGGTTTCGGGACGCGCAGCGAGGATTTCCGCGAGCCGCTGGAAAGCGAACTGCACTGCAGCATTTCCCCGGTGGTGGCTTCTGCGGCGCTCGAAGGACGGCTCGCGGGCGAGGAGCGGGCGCAAGTGGACCGGGCCATGGAAGCGGCCGTGGGCTGGATGCTCCAGGGGCAGGGATGATGCGGAAGACGCGCACACGCGACGGAACGCAGCGTCTGCCAGGCAATCCGCGCGGGGCCGCGCCCGCAACCGGTTTTAACTGGGAAGGGAGGACGCAGCCATTCGCGCGCGGCTGAATCTTGCGAGCACCCCAGCGGAAAACTACCGGCGGTTCTTCGCCGTGGCCGCTGCCGTGGGCGTGCCCGCGCTCGCACTGTGCCTGGGACTCAGCCTGAAAGTGGTACGCGACCGCGCGGCGAGCAGCGAACGGCGGGACGAAGTGGCCCAGATCGAGAAGCAGTTGGCGGGGTATCGCGAGAAGCGGCGGGAACTGGAGCAATACTTCTCAAACCCGGCCACGCGGCTGGTGACGCAGCGCGCCGCGTTTCTGAACGGCATCATTGACGAGCGCAGCTTTCCCTGGACGCAGTTCTTTTTGGACCTGGAACGCCGCTTGCCCGGCGGCGTGCGCGTCCTCGCGCTGGCGCCGAGCCTGGCGGGAGATCACTTGGAGGTAAAACTCCGGGTGGGCGCGCTGAGCGACAAGAGCAAACTTGAATTTCTGGAAAACCTGGAAAAAGCGCCCCAGTTTTCGGCGGTCGAGCTCGTATCGGAGTCCCGCCCGACCAAGAACGAAGAGCGTGACGTGGTGGAAGTGAACCTTACAGCGGAATACCGGCCGGTCTTCGCCCGGCGAAAGGCCGCGGAAACGGGGGGCGGGCCGTGAAGCGGGTGGCCGAGGTGGTGAAACGCGGGGTGCGCGGCGCGTTGCTGGCGTTGCTGGCCGCCGACGCGCTGCTCCTGGTGGTCGTTTGGCGCGATGCCGCGGAGCACTCGTCTGCTGAGCAGAAGAACCTGGAACGCTTGCGGGTAGAGGATGGGAAGATATCCGCAGACGTGGACCGTGCCTTAGCCATCAAGGCACAACTGCCGGACGTCCAGAAGGATTGCGAGTCGTTTTTCACCAACACGCTGCTGGTCGCGTCCAGCGGTTATTCCACGATCGTCGCGGACCTCGGGAAGATCGCCGCGGGCGCGGGGCTTCCCCCGGGGAACATCGAATTCAAGCAGAAACCGGCGGACAAGCAGGGAATCATCGAGGTCGAGGTGACCGCCGCGGTGGAGGGCGACTACAGTTCGTTGGTAAAGTTCGTGAACGGGCTGGAACGGTCGAAGAACCTGTACCTGCTCGATGCCATGTCGCTCAAAGCGGGAAACGAGCGTGCGGCGCGGCTGAGTCTGGTGATGCGGACCTATTTCCGGAGCTGAACGGGCGAGGATGACGTCACAGACAAAATTGCGATTTCTGGCCGTACTGGGCGTGGTGCTCGCCGCGGTCCTATTTTTTAACCTGCAGGGCGAGGGACCGGCCATGCCCGGCGCCGCGGCGGACGAGGCCTACCGGCCGATGGCGGTGGAAAATCCCGCTCTGCACCTGGATCGCATCGAACGCCTGCGAAAGCTGGAGTATCGCCCGACGGGCAGGGACATTTTCAGCGCGGAGTTGCCTCCGCCGCCCAAGCCCAAGGTGCCACCGAGACCGCTGGGGCCGCAGCCTCCGCCGCCCGAGCCGGCCCTGGTGGTGCCATTCAAGTATTACGGCTATACGACGGATGCGCGGACGGGAAAGCGCCGCGGACTCTTTACCAACGGGGAGGACGTAATTATCGCTGCCGAAGGAGAATTCGTGCAGAGCCGGTATCGCATCGTAACCATTGGAACAGCGTCGGCGGAGGTGGAGGAGATCAACACCAAGCGCCGGGCCACGCTCACCATGGAAGCGCCGACGGGAGGAGCGCCTCAGGGATGATGGTGCAGATCCATTCAGAAAATGCCGCGGCGGCGGGGCGCAGTTGCCCCGCGGGCCGGCGGCACGAGGCCGGCACGGTCCTCCTGCTCGTGATTTTCTTTGCCGCGGCCATTCTGATCTCCATGGCTGCCGTCTTGCCTCGTATCGTGATGCAAGGGCGGCGGGAGAAGGAAGCGGAGCTGGCGTGGCGCGGCGAGCAGTATGTGCGCGCCATCCGGCTCTACTATCGCAAGTACGGCCATTTCCCGCGCAGCGTCGAGGATTTCTCGAAGAATCCGGGCAACTTGCATTTTCTGCGCAAAGAATACAAGGACCCCATGAACACGTCGGACGGAAGCTGGAGGTTCATCTACGTCGGGCCGGGCGGCCAGCTGATCGGCAGCCTGACGCGGACGATGCCGTTAGGAGTGGTTCCACTGACAGCAGCCGGCGGCAGTCCATTTGGGAATAATCCGAACGCAGGCCCGGGTGGCGCGACAGGATTCGGGCAGTCCGGTACCACGCTGGGTGGGGGCGCGCAGGGCGGAGCCGCGCAGGGCGGGAGCCAGAGCGCGCAAGGGCAGCCACCCGCGCCGCCCAGCATGGGCGATAGCTCTGCTGGTGCCGGCACAGGCGGCGACCAGTCGGGCGAGAACGCGCTCCCGCCGGCACCCGTGGCGCCCAATCAGGCCATCCAGAGCGCTTCCCCCATGGACAGCACTGTGTTCGGCGGGCAACTAGTGGGCGTGGGCAGCAAGGTAGACCGGAAGTCCATTCGCTTCTTCAAAGGCTACGGGAAATATCGCGAGTGGGAATTTATCTGGGATCCAGCGGCGGAAGCGGCTGCGGCAGGCGGGCTGGTGCCGGCTCCCGTCGGGGGCCAGTTGCCGGGTGGGATGCAACCGATCGGAACGCAGCCGTTCGGAACCACTCCGACGAACTCGCCACAGAGTAATCCGCCGCAGTAGCCGTATCCTCAAGCGCAGGATGGGCGGCGCGTGAGCGGCGCCGAACGCCCATCACTTGCATCAATCGTATTTTGTCTTCCTTTTTTCTCTTGCTTGGAAAAGGCGAAGGGACAAGCGCCGTCTCTTACACTAGGGCGAATCGTTCGATGGCCTGCGCGACTCCGGCTTGATCGTTCGTGCCGGTCAGGTGCCATCCGTCGGACCGCAATTCCGAAACGCTGTTTCCCATGACCACGGGAACGCCGGCGAAGGCCAGCATCTGGCGATCGTTGAAGTTGTCGCCGATGGCCATCACCTCGTCCCGCGCATAGCCCTGGCGCTCCGCCCAGTCGCGCAGGGCCGTGCCTTTGGAAACCTCCGGATGCAGGACATCCACCAGCGTGAAATTCTTGGTTTCGTATGCGGTCACCTGCATGGAAAACTCGCGCGCGAATTCGAGCCCCGCCAGCCGCTCCGCGAGCACCCGCATCGGCTCGACCCCGCCGGTGTACATCACCTGGATGGGATCCTCGGTAAGGCAGGCCTCGAG
>Ga0074044_10001683_pt1 | contig 19819 bp, 31 predicted proteins | sample BogForMeECP23OM1_FD_94443 | JGI IMG/M metagenome (GOLD analysis project Ga0074044, IMG submission 94443) | Bog forest soil microbial communities from Calvert Island, British Columbia, Canada - Bog Forest MetaG ECP23OM1 | ecosystem: Environmental > Terrestrial > Soil > Wetlands ...
AACTAGGTGAAAGGTGGTCTTGCCCAGATCGATGCCGATCGATGCGATGTTCATGGATGATCCTCCTGATGTAAACTGCCGAGCCGTTTATGCTACCCGGCGGCGGACCATCTCATTAATCCCCATTACACGCATTGACCCCCATCCCGAAGGTCTTGAAGGCGAGAAAAGGGCGAACCGGAAGTGGATCTCCGGGCTACACCGCGAACAACACTATACTGGCAAGCCTGAATAGAACCTCAGCCCTTCACGTAGGCGAGCTTGGCGGCTACTTTTCCATCCCTTATGGTAAAAACATCAACGCCCCGCAGGTGCCACTGCTGACCGTTGCGCATCTTGCGATAGACCCAGAGCACCGTGACGCGATTTCCGCTCACGATAACTTCCTCGGCCCCGAACCGGGCGTCGGGATTGCGGGCGAACCAGCCGCGCCAGAAGTCGATCACGGCGGCCTTTCCTTCGATGCGTCGGCCATCGGGAGCGGGCGACGTGTCCTCAAACACCGTGTCCTCTGTCAAAAACGCCGCCAACCCGTCAGCGTCGTGCCGATTGAACGCCTCGTTGAAGCCATCAATGGTTCTGCGCGTCATTTGCTCCTGTGACTGCTGCGCATTTTGCTCTGACTTCATGGGAACCTCCCTTGGGGAACACAGACTTCCAAGTAGGATCACCGAACAAGTTAGCACCAAGACGTGGCGATTTGCAGAGAAGATGAGTTCTGGTGGTCACCGCCCGACATCTTCGCTACATCATCAGGGCCACGCTAGGATTCCTCGAAGTAAGCACGGTCGAAAGGGACTAAACGACCTTCAAATTTCGCTTGGGCGGAGCGCACACGGATTCGAACCATTGGCTGATATAGACCTGAACGTAAGCTTCGCCACAATAATGCCGGGCAGTTGGACTTGCGGCAGCAGTCAAATCTCACTTGATGACTGCGAGCTTCTGATCTGTGCACTCGATCACAAACCAACGGATCGGATTCTCACTGACGGTGCCGCAAATCTCGCATCGGAATTCCTTCAGACTCGACATACGTTCTCCATTGAGCGATGGCTCGGCAAACCTAGTATAGCGGTGGGCTGGCACAGGAGGCGCTCCAAACGGCGGTCGCTGGCGGATCCACTGGCCGAGGACGAATTGCACCGCACCAGCCAAGTTAGGATAATTTACACCTTAAGTCCGGAGCAATGCTCTGCCACAAGCCATGCGGGACAACGTCGGCTTGCTCGCAATGACTTGGCACACAAATTCCTGATTCGTTTGGAGGGCACCATGTCGCCACGTACACTTTTTCTTAGCAGGCTGATTGGGTTGTACTGCATTCTTGCAGCGCTATCCATGATCACCCGCAAGCAGGCGACCGTGGAGACGGTAACAGCGCTGCTTCACAATCCATTGATGATCTTCATCGTTGGTGTGATCACGCTGGCCGCCGGGCTGGCGATGGTTCTCGCGCACAACATCTGGTCGGGCGGGGCACTGCCCGTCGTCGTCACGCTCGTCGGCTGGGTGACATTGCTCAAGAGCCTGTTGCTTTTGTTTTTGCCCGTAGATGTGGAAGCGGACTTTTTCCTTCGGCAACTTCACTACCCAGACCTTTTCTACGCGTATGGAGGACTTTCACTCGTCCTCGGCATTTATCTGACCTATAGCGGATTCAGTCCCACATCACGCTAGCCAGCGACTTAGCGAGGCTCGAAAGCGGCGGGGCTGTATCGGCTCTTCGAGCAAGCACTTGTCCCGATTCACTGCGCATACCAATCGGAATGCCGTTACCATCCCATATAACGTTCTTGCATTTCAAGTGGGCACAACTCGATGCCACCACACCTACGCCAATAAGTTATTAATTTCGGCACAGCCTCAGTTCACGATTTGCACGGCTTTAAGCGGCGTGTTTTCAGCGCGGGCGAGAAATTCTGCACTATGCGGCGAATCGAGGGATGGTCTACCCAAGATGCTCATCACCCAGCTCAGCGGGCCATTCGGCTGTCTGCCGTGGCTCGCAGACCAAATCGGTGCGCTTCAGGTGAGAATCTTTTCACACTACCCAGCCAGTAGAAATACGTGTACTGTTGTGGCCGTTTGTCAGAAGTCTAAGGGAGATTCCGTTTGAGATTACTTGGAAAACTCGCCATCACGTCCGCGATGCTGTTCGCATTGCTCGGAGCCGCCGGTGCCCAAACATGGACGCCGCTTAACAATCAACCCCGCGTTACCCTCGGCCCCATGCTGCAACTCAGGGACGGTAGGATCTTGGTGCATGAGGAACAATCTGGAGATCTTACTGCCTGGCATATTCTCACCCCTGACTCTACCGGCAGTTACGTGAATGGCACATGGAGTTCTGGTGGACATTTGCCTTCCAACTATGGACCCAATTATTTCGGTTCCGAAGTGCTCTTGGACGGGAAAACAGTTGTCATCGAAGGCGGAGAGTACAACTTTGGTCACCAGGATTGGACGACGCTGGGAGCGATTGGAACCATCTCGGGAAGCACCATAAACTGGGTGTCGAACTCCCGGCCCTCTGGCTGGACTACCATCGGCGACGCAGAGAGCGTAATTCTGCCCGACGGAACTTACATGCAGGCGAATTGCTGTACGGCCCAGAATGACTTGTTTAACGGCCCGAATTCCTGGACCCCCACCGGTTCGGTCAACCAGTCGAGCAATGATGAATCAGGGTTTACGCCGCTGAGCAACGACCTGGTGCTGACCGTCGATACGAAGAGTAGTTCATGTGGCACCAGCCAGGGCTCGGAGCTTTACGATCAGAGCACCGGCGTCTGGTCGTGCGGTCCAATACTTCCTGTCCAGCTCTATAATCCCGCCGACGAAGAAATGGGCGCTGCGGTCCTGATGTACAACAACCAGGTATTGCAGTTTGGAGGGAACGTGGTTGGGACCGCTATATACGACGTTGCCAGCAACACCTGGTCGGTTGGTCCGACGCCCGCAGGCGGTTTGGATCAGGCCGACGGTCCAGCGGCGCTCGAGCCGAACGGCAAAGTGCTAGCCATGTTGAGCCCTGGCCTCTTCAAAAGTGGTTGCCAGTTTGTCGAGTACGATCCAGCGGCCAATACCTTGACGAACACCGTGAATCCGACGAACTGCCCGGGTGATTCATCGTACGTCGGACACCTGATGATTCTTCCGACCGGTCAGATCATGTTCACGGACTTCAGCGGACTGGTGGAAGTTTATACGCCAGCCGCAGGTGTGGTTGCGGGCGTGGCGCCGACGATCAATCCTGTGAGCGGATCGATCGGCAGCCCTTCCACAAACAATGTTTTGTCAGGCACGCAACTCAATGGCTTGTCGGGGAACAACGCTTACGGTGACGACTACCAAGGGTTTACCAACTATCCGCTGGTGCAACTTGTGCAGGTGGCAGCCCCTAACACGGTTTATTACGCCACGACTCACAATGAGAGCACGCACTCGATCGCTCCCGGCACTTCCGTTTCCACCGAGTTTGACGTCCCGGCCGGCCGGCCCGCCGGGAACTATAACCTGTTTGTGGTGGCCAACGGCATCCAGTCGAACGCAATTACCGTGGACGTGGTAGGGGGTTTCAGTTTAAATGCAAACCCGGCCTTCGTAAGCGTGGCGCAGGGCGGCAGCGCCACCTCGACCGTCACGGTGACTCCGGGGAGCGGTTTCAGCGGCAGCGTTATGCTGTCGGCTTCCGGATTGCCCAACGGTGTGACGGCCATGTTTAGCCCGAATCCCGCAAGCTCCACCAGCACGCTGACCTTGATGGCCAGCGGGACGGCGGCCTTAGGGACGACTACTGTAACGATCACGGGCACGTCGGGCAGCCTGACGAGTTCGACGACGTTGAGCCTCAGCGTGCAGCCGCAGGTTAGCGGTATCAGCGTGTCGCCGACCTCGCTGGCATTTGGCAGTGTCGTCGTGGGAGCGACGAGCGCTGCGAAGACGGCGACGCTTACCAACGGCGGAAGCGGGATACTGGACATCAACAACATCGCGACTAGCGGCGATTTCGCGCAAACGAACAACTGCGGCAGTATCTTAGCCCCGGGAAAGAGTTGCCAGATCAAAGTTACGTTTACCCCTAGCCAGGTTGGAGCGCGAACCGGAACGCTTTCGATCTACGACAACGCTTCGAACAGTCCACAAACGGTGTCATTGTCCGGCACTGGCAAGGCGCAGGCCACGTTAACGCCTGCGAGCGCAACATATGCGCCCCAGAAAGTCGGGACGAAGAGCGCAACGAAGACGTTTACGCTTAGAAATAACCAGAACGTGCTCCTTAAGAACGTCATGATCTCGACGACCGGCGACTTCAGTGTCTCCTCGACGACTTGCCAGGCGACCCTAACCTCCAACGCCAGCTGCACGATCAACGTGACGTTCACTCCGACTCAGACGGGGACGAGGACGGGGACGTTAAGCGTCAGTGACAGTGCCAACAACAGCCCGCAGACTTCAAGCCTGACCGGCACGGGCAAGTAAACGAGTGCTACCCTTGAATTGCTGTACTAGCGGGGCTGCGCAAGCGGCCTCATTTGTTTTTTACCGAAGATGGTACAACCAGAAGTCGTAGCGGGAAGGGCCGAAAACCAAGGTCAATGAGTGAAATCGCGTGAATATAGCGAGCGCATTGAGGAGATCGCGAAGCGGAGTTACCCGCAGGTGGCGCGGCTGAAGCAGGTCCAGGGCGTGGGGACGCTGATCGCGCTGACCTTCTTGCTGACGCTGGAAGACGCGCATCGCCTTTGCAAAAGTCGGGATGTAGGTTGCTACTTGGGGCTGCAGCCAGGACGAAGGAACTCGGGTCAGAGTGAGCCGCAGAGTTTCATTCTGAACATCAACCCACTACAGCACTTCAGTCCCTGATACAACCGTACTAGCTGCTTACTCAGCCCCCCTTTGTTGAGCTTAGCGCTTGATCTTGAGCTTGGCGCTTGCATCTTTGGAAGGGCGCGAGAACTCTACCGAGTTCTATCGCGAACACCAAACTTGCATTAGCGAGAGCGAGAAATGGGCGTTCCAAGGTGGAAAGCGACCAGGTTGGATTCCCAGAACTGCTCCCAGCGGGCACAGGAAGGCCCCCAAGCAATTGCAGGAGGGCCACAGGTACCCAAGGAGGGGAGAATTGGCCCTGCAAGCCAGAAATGAGGTTTGCAGGGAGCGCTCAAACTTCCAACATCGCTACAGACTGGTGCGAGCTTTCGAGATCGAGATCGCGACAGGGGAACGAACCAGAATTGCCGCAGCGGCATCAAGCTCCTACCAATTCCCATGTATATGAGTTTGATTTACAGAGCAGTTCAGGGGATGCGCTACTGCGGCTGTATATGAGTTTGATTGAAACTCCTAGCGCCAGAGGGCATTAACAATCATCGCGAGTCGTATTCCAAGCGCTCGCGAGCTGCCTTTCAATTACGGTGCTCGAATGACTGAAATAGGCTGCGTCGACTGTTTCGTGAAGACTGTTCAGTCGCTGCCCGACGTTGTTGTCGTCAGCCCGACCCTTGCGATAATTTCTTGCGGTTGGACTCACTTGCTGCTCAGCAGATAGTTCGAGAACCCGAACGTTCTCTCCTGCTTGGGGCCAGGCTCTGGGCGCATTGGATGGGCGAGGACGAATTCGACAACATCTTCGGGTGCGTCAACTAGCGCTACCATGTCGTCGTAACCATCTTTCGCGGCCCTCGCTCTTACGACGTCGAAAATCGATGGCGGAGCTCCCAAAAAAGACTTGCCCATAAAGACCATCGGCCCTCGCGAATGGAAGGACCAGTAACTGTTGTGAGCGACGTCCTGAAACAGCGATTCATGCCCGAGCCGGATTCGAATGGTGTTTATTGACGCAACCTTGGTCAAGATCCGGTTTGCCTACGATCTGCGATGGTGAGATCTGCCTTAGATCCCCAGCGCGGATTCCGAGAGCTGATTTGCTGGATAGGTCGAGGCACTGACAATAGCGGAGGCCACCCAGCTAGATGGCCGTGCTACCCTCTTGTTCGGCTGCCATTTACTCCTATAGCCGCCGATGCCCGAGCGGCAACTTGCTTGGAGGAACCTCGATGCGATTCATGCTTAGGGTTTTGGCTTGCAATGCCTGCAGGTGCGCTCTCGTTTCTTTGTTCCTCTCATTCCTCGCCACGCCTATTGCTCTTTCGCAAGATGCGGCCAAATCGAAGCCAAAGCCGCATGTTTCTTATGATGGCCCGGCATTGACGTTTGATTTTCCCGGCGTCAAGGTCGGCGTCGCCGAATACGAGGAAGGGCCTACCGGAACTACGGTGCTGTACTTCCCCACGCCCGTGGTAGCAGTAGTGGATGTGCGGGGAGGTGCGCCCGGGACTCTCAACACCGACGCTTTGCGGCTGGCTTACGACGACCCGAGCGCGGGGGTCAATGCGATCGTGCTCTCGGGAGGCTCGTCCTACGGCCTGTCTGCCGCCACGGGAGTCGCCAATGCGCTCAAAGACATGATCACCGACGCGGGCAATTTCGACGATGTGGCTACGGTTGCGGGGGCGATCATTTTCGATCTCGGCGACCGGCGCTTCAATACCATTACGCCTGACGAGGACCTGGGACGAGCGGCACTAGCGAGTGCGCGGGCCGACTGGTTTCCGCTGGGCGCACGTGGCGCCGGACGTTTTGCGATGCAAAGTCTCGGATGGGACATCTCACTGCATTCCGGTCAAGGCGCCGCGTTTCGCCAGTCGGGCGATACCAAGGTGCTGGTCGTCACCGTCAACAACGGCGGACTGGTCGTTGATCGCAAGGGTCAGGTGATGCGCTGTTTACACCCGGTGGACGGCCACTGCGGATCGATCGCGGACGCAATCGCCGCTTACGTGGCAAATGTGGACAAGCCGAAACAAGCGCGGGCCGACTTAGGGCACAAGCAAATAAAACCGCAAGGGCTCACTCGCAACACAACGCTCACGGTCGTCCTCACCAACAAGTCGCTGCCAATCTGGGCGCTGCAACGCCTCGGCGTGCAGGTACACAATTCCATGGCACGCGGCGACCAGCCGATGGCCGAGGGCGACGACGGAGACACTTTGTTCACGGTTACGACCGGAAAGGCCGTGGGTGCGACCATCAGCGATGAAGACATGGATCATCTCGGGATATTGGCCTCGGAGACCGCCTGGGATGCTCTTCTCGCGAGCCTCCCGCAGTTGCCGCCAAAGACCCCGCGCATGAACATTGTCCTCCCTCCGAAGGAACTGGACAGCATAGTCGCGAGCTATGCCTTTTCCCCAGACGCCATCGCGGTAGTGCGGCGCAAGGGAACTGCGCTCGAAATCGAACTGACCGGGCACGCCACATCCAGCAGCTATTTGTCTGTAGGCAAGCCGGTTTTGCTGACCCCAGTCGCAACCGACGAATTCGAGATTGCCGGGCCGCGAGAGGATCGCCTGCACATCGACCGTGACGCAACGGGAGCGATCGTGGGGATCACTCTCAACCCCGGGCCGTGGCCGGTGCACGCAGTACGGAAGTAGGTTCTGGAGTCCCACGCGCGATCAGACTTTCCGAATACGCGAGCTAAGGACGATTGTTTCGGCACCACGCTAGCCGCGTGGCGCCTTCATTTCCACCAGAGTCACTTCCTTCGTGATTTTCTCGTGCCCCCGCATCACTGTGACCATGACCTTCTCGCCTTCGTAGTGGGCATAGCGAAGTTTGTAGAACTCATCAGGGTTGTCAATTTTCTGCCCGCCGTATTGGACCAACACATCACCGGATTTGAGTCCTACCTTCCCCGCGGGGCTATCCTCGGATACTTTGGCAAACTTCATACCGCCGTGTCCCTGCTGGTAATCCGGCTCGACACCAAAATCAGGAGGAAGGATAGTGGTGTGCCCGAAGGCGATTTTCCAACCCTCCGACGTTTTCACCAGGATGAAGCTCTCCACGTACGTCGCATGCCACTCGCTCCCTCCGAGCACGATTCGGCCCGCCGGAGTGTCGGCGTTCCACACGCTGTGCAGCGTCACGGTGACCCATGTAACATTGCCTCGGACTTCGGCTACTGCGTCCTGGGGATGGTATTCGATGCGGACACCTGCATCCTTGTAGGGTTGATAGCCTTGGCGTTCGGCAGGTTCGAATGGCTGCGGATAAGACTCTTCCATCCCACGCGCATCCGGCGTGTGCAGCGAATCCATCTTGTCGAAATCATAGTTCTGGCAGGCTTGCTCGTGCGCCAGAACTACATTGATAGCCGCCTTCTTATCGTCCTCCTCTGAAGCCGTGCGCGTCCTGCAAGCAGCCAGGGCAATACAGATCAGTACTGTTGTCGCAAATAGCACGCCGACTCGTTGTTGCATAGTGGTTTCTCCGGGTAAGCCACTGAATGGTAGGCCATCCTAGCTTGCGGTTAGCGACGCGTCAACGAACGGGCCCGCAGGATGAGCCTTTACCAGAAATAGGAGAGAGTCCCTGCTCGTGAATCTTGCGGAAGTGATCGCGGAATAACTTTTGCAAGTTGCTACGGGCCTTCCGGGCCGTGCCAACTTCGGCTCCTGTCGTAAATAACACGTTCTTGCAAGAAGAACAGCCGCTTTTGGTCAGTATGCCGCCTGTTCCCCCGATAATCACTAAATGTGGCTTCTTCATGGAAACAGTGCCCTTCACGCTGGACTCACGCCGCAAATGGCGATTTTGCGCCAATAATCTGAAGTTGGAACAGATATTCGGTGATTATGCTACTGACTCAAAGAGCTTGCGACGCTGGAAAATGCGTTATTGGCATTGCCTCCAATCAAGCGAACGGTACCGATGACCAGTACCAGAATCACGGCCAACATCACTGCATACTCCGCGATGTCCTGCCCTTGCTCGTCTGGCCACATGTGACGGTAAAACTGCACCATATATCCTCCCCCTTACGCTGCCAGCATACGCAGAAACTCTTCGTTGGAAACTAGCGCGAGCGCGTGAGAATCATCAATGGCCGTCCGCCGCGTTACTCGTTCGATGACGCGAACGAGCCCTCCCGGCAGTTCGCTCTTCATCACGAATTCATCCACCAACCACAAGATCCGCTCTGGCATCTCGAAGTAGGCTGAAAGCAGGATGATCGGCACGTTGGGGAACCTTTGGTTGATCTGATAGGCGAGGGCTTCCGCGTCCATGCCTTCCTCTTTGTACTCCAAGAGAACCGCATCCACCGACGCTTCCTCCAGCATCTTGATCGCGGCGTATCCGTTCGTTGCGGTCTCGACGCAGAAACCGCTAGCCTCCAGAGCTGCTTTGCGAAGTTCCAACTGTTCTGGACGGTCGTCGATGCACAGGACGATGGGGGAACCCATGGCCACATCTCCTCTGAATGGCGCAAAGATTGTCTCGCCGTCAGAAAGGATTCGAAACCGAAAGTGCACTTGTAAGGAATGGATACTGGCGGTATAGAGAACCTAGCATGGCGGGTTGTAAATGTCAGTGACCGCCATCACGAGGTGCTGTGACAAAATTTGCGCTAAACACCCGTAAAAAGCGGATGATGAATGTAGAGGGATGAGGGATAAGGAGGTCCTTCACAGCACTCCCGAAGTTGAACCTTAGATACCGTGTCTTGTTAGGCACGAGGAAAGGAGGGAGCTATGTTCATTCGCAGAGTCTTTTCAATCGTTGTTTTCTTCCTTTGTCTTGCCGCATTTGGTGAATCTCAGCAAAGGCAGATCAAGTATGTACCGGTGAAGCCGACATCGCCTGCGTCGGGTCAAGAGATGTACACCGCATATTGCGCCGTCTGTCACGGCAAGGATGGCAAGGGAAACGGTCCGGCTGCTGAGGCGCTAAAAGTCCCACCGCCGGATCTCACGATTCTTGCCAGAAAGAACGACAACAGGTACCCATCCGATCGCGTTGGAAGCGCGATAGCGGGTGACGTACGCTTGCCGACACACGGCTCGAAGGAAATGCCGGTTTGGGGCAAACTGTTCTGGCGTATGAGCCAGGGACACTCCTCCGAAGTACAGTTGCGCATCAGCAACTTGAATAAGTACATCGAATCGATGCAGCGGAATAACTGAAACCTGTTCTGGGGCGGCTCTGATTCTGGCGGGGGCCGCCTACCAGGAAACGTGTTAGAGACTTGGAAGCACGCCGACCCCATCCCGATCCTGAAAGAGGGCTACGATCAAACTCCAGCATCCCCGGGGGGTACACTCGTTGCAGGGAGGTGCAGCATGAAACTTGCCGATAGCATACTGGACGAACTGGTGGGGCTGCATTTGGACGAGCCCGGTGCAGACGATAAAATTGTGCAGGCCGTGGAAAAGCGCTTCAGCGAAATGGAGTGGTGCACGATATATCTGATGTTTGAAAAAGAAAACGCAGCGGCTGGGCTTTTAGCAGACGAAGATGCGCAGGAACAATACACGCTGGAAATCGTCCAAGACAACTACGACGTAAGTAAACTGCGCGCAGATTTGGCAGCGCTGCGGCAATTGCATTTCGCCATAATCGGGGATCATGGAAGCTAAGAAGGTGTCCTGACGAAGATAATTGTTGTAATCAGATGGGATGAGAAGGTCGATCCCCGATCACGGATGGCGTTAAGCTACCGATGATCAACGCACTCTGAGGTGCAATCAAAACGGCTAAGGAGATCGACCTTGAAGAAGCATAGCAATTCTCGAAGGAAGAGTGAACCGGCGTCGAAGCGGGCGAAGTCGCGGGGCCCAGTGCAGCGGGATACGAAGGAGGTGTGTTGAGGTCTCAGAGATCTCCCAGTTTTGCAAAGAATATGTCGATGCGGCGACAGAATGGAAGAAGGAGAGAAAGCAAAGACGTGCGAAGGTGAAACAAGTCGTCGGTCTACTCTCTGCATCCGACCCCGCAACTATCAAGCGCTTCATCGATGACGATTCTTGGCGACGGAAGGTCCTGCGAACGCTCGCCAAGTTCAGTGTGGATCTGGTCCGCGACTTTGAGTCTTTTCTTGAAGTCTGTTTTGAAGAGACAAGCCAGCGGTCGAGCAAGGATGGAGCGTTTCACGCATACGCAACGGACCTTCATATAACGCTAGATATTCTGACTGCGTTCCCTTACAGGAGTTTTCCGCCGGCGCTATTTCCACTAGCGGCGATGAATCTCAACCGGCTTGCCTACTATATAGGAACGGGAATGGGGTATTCATGGGCCGCAAATGACACCTGGAATGCCAGGAAGGGCGAGCTCCCAAAAGAGATCGTTGCCGAACTTCGAGCCAGTGCGCGACAGTACTATTACTCGAATCTAAGTGATCTTCTGAAGGGCATGTGAATGCTGTTTCCATGATCCAGATTGCATATATCCTTCTGCCTCGTCGATATCCAGCACGCTCTGTTTATCTTGACCCTTCAAAAGCTGCGCAATTTGACTACAAACGTCCGTTTGTCCACCAAACTCATCGTTCCATCGACGATCCGCACGTGCAGGATTCAACCACTTGCCGGAAGCCGAACCATTCGCAGTGGGCGAGCGACTGAAATTATTGTAACGGGGCACCCCTGGGGATCTAAATTGGAACTACAATCGTATACCTGCATGCGTGCGGCTGTAATGAACTAAATGGCAGATGCGACTAGCGCCACCAAAGTGATCCAAAAGATCAGGCAAGCGATTCGTAGGGCATTCCTCAGCAACCCAATTGCTCTGGCGACCGTGCTGGCTTGCGTGTTTATCGCTGCGATTTGCCTAGCGATCGGTTTTCAAATAGACGCGAAGTCTATGAGCGTGAATGTGCTCGCAGGCCTAGTGTGTATCGCCCTCGGTATTCCCATTGCAATCTGGATAGTTGACCGATATTTGAAGCACATCGCCCGTCGCCGCTGGTCACGGGTCGACACATTGACATATCGTGCGATAGCGGCACACCTCTGCGACTCGGCAGTCGAGATCCTGATTGGCATAGATGTACTGAATGACCTGCGCCCGATGGCGCCCATTCAAGAGGGCCGGGACAGGCCTGATCCACAAACGATCGAAGGCCTGACAGCCCTTGCAAAGCTCTTACGTGCGGTGCCTAACCCCGCGAATAACGACCTCTCCGACGCAGCCATAGAGTGTTACAAAGCGAGTAAATGGGACTTGGATCAACTCTGCGACAGCCTTTTGCCGCGAGTCACAGAATATTCGGATGAGCAGGATCTGATTGATGCTCTAATCGAGCTGGACACCGTCCGTAGGACCTTACACAATTCCATGATTGCCCACGAACAAATCGTAACGGGCGGGGTCTTCCATCATTTACCGGAACTAGTGGACGCAAGCAAGCAAGTCTACCGCGCCCTTTTGAACCATTGGAAACCGGCCTCCTGAAACACCGTTTGTCGATATCGCGATGTCCACCAAGCTAGGTTTTGTTCAATGCTTCACGTTTCCGAACAGCCCGTGGCGGGCCAAGTCCGAAGCTCCCATTTAGCTAAGGGCTCGTCTTTCAGCCGTTCCTTTGCTGCTGAAACGAGCTCACGGTATGTAGCCTCATTCATTTGTGTCCACGATAAATCCCGCAAGTTGGCAGGCAGCTTTCGCAGCTTATGGAGCTCCGCAATGACCTTGCCATCGAATGGGCAATGCGGTGGCGCTGGGATTCGCCCAGCGCACCAGAGGAATTTCAAATAGAGATTGAGCGCTTTATGCGCGACGCCAAAGCGAAGATAACCCCCTTTGAGAAGCGGGGCGCAACAACCCGTTACGTGATGCGCCAGTTTAGCAATATTTTGAATGTGTGACTCTTCGAGGACTGGGCTGGCGTACTCTTTTACAAGCTCACACAGCTCGGACCTGAGCACTTTTCCCAAGGCTTCGCTGTTCGCGCTTGATGGGCTTTCGTAGGTTGAAGAGCGCCCCAGTGCAGCGCTGATCGAATTCGATAAAAATACTTCTTCAAGAAAGTTCCACGCCTGGTCGCTCACAGTAGTCTAGCCTCGGATGACGCCCCACTCACTCCTTCTATATATAAGACAACCGCCCCAATCACATCCGCAAACGTAGAATCAGGACTCCAGCCGACCTCAAGGCACAGCTTCCCATCCTCGCGCGCACCAAGAATTGTCGGCGTGACAAACACCCAAGGCATGTACTTCGGATACATGTCCATCTCCGCCGCAACCGTCACACGATACTCCGAGCCGGATCTAGCCACAATCCCGCGAAACCCGAAAAACGGCGCCTCCGCGAAAGGCCGAAAGAGGGAGAAGCGCTCCTCGACTAATCGACACTCCTCCTGCCAAAGCCGAAGGGTCAGCCCCGGACACCAATACAGCCACCAGCAATCGCTGGAATGTTCGCTCAAAGCCTCTTCCCCAGCACCATCCGTGCAACGATCTTCCCAATGACCTGCGGCTCATGCTCGCCGAAGGAGCCTTCCAGCGTGTAAGACCGTTCGAACGCATTCGGCCCCGTAATCTTCATTTCCCACCGGTCATTCGCCTGCGACCCGATGATCGAAACCCGCCAGTTCCCGGGCCGATCCGCCAGCGCATGCTCAATGATGGCCACAATCTCCGCCCGCACCCCAGGCACGCAACGCGTGTGATGCATCTCTACTGAAACTGCCATACCGCCGAAACTATCACCGCGCCTCCCGCGCCCGCAAATCACGCACCACCCGTGCGAGGATTCCGCCGCACACCCACCCAGAGCGGAGTATGATCGAGGCCTATGGCGATACCCGTCGCCCACAAGCGCAAACGCGGCAACCCCAATTGGGGTCGTCCCATTGCGCCGTTGCTCGCTCTGCCTACTGAATTCGAACTGCGGGCGAGACACCTGCACCTCACCGCAGAGCTGTACGTCTCGTCAGCGGCACTGCACACTTGGTGCGAGCAAAACAGGAATCGGCTCTATGTCCCAGAATGGCTGCTGGAGGAGTGGGGCATCACCGTAGATCCAGGCATCAGCGCCGACTTTGCATGGTCATTGATGAGGGGCAAGAGGGCGGAAAGAGCGGCGTAGGGGACGGATGAAATGCCCGAACTCGTTCGATGCCCGTATTGCACTGAAATCATGAAGACCGGGACTGAGGGAGATTGGCTCCTGTGCCCTAATTGCAGTCACATTACAATCCCAAAATATCCTTCGTATCGATGCTGTTGCCAACAGTGTGACCAGCTTCGCCCACCACCCTATTTCATACTCTAAAGATTCACAGATTCAAAGTAGCACTACCGGCTGGGCGAGACCCCGCCCGGTTTGTCAACCTCGGATATCGGAGGGTCCCTGTACCAGTCTTCGGGCGGCGTTTCGATTCCCCAAACGTTGCCCGGCTCATCCAGCGCGAGTCCAAGAATCCAGACCTTTTCAAACTCTCCAAGAGAGATACAGTTCACCACCCGCGCAGTGACCGTGCCCTTCGCAGGAAGACGCTCCAACTGGACTGCAACCCCAACTTCCAACGGTCGAGCGAACCGCGCAGCGCATCCCTGTGGATTTACGAGGATCACCACACACGGTTCGGAAAACGGATGAACTGCATCCAGACTCGTGAGAGTGATTCGAATCTGGCAATTAATTCTGGTGCCACGCCGGGCTTCAGGCATGAATCAGTGACTCCAAACAACCATTTACGGTATCTGATTTCACGATCACATCCATTCAGGAACAAAGCCATTATGGGATTCTTTTTCCAGGAGAAGGCTAGGTCCAGAAGAGACGCCATGCCCCCATTTACTTAAGACGAAAACCGGGCTTGTTTCCCTTCACGATGCTCTACCAATTTTCATGTGTGTCGGGCGACAATATTGATTCAATCAGAGTGGGACTTCGCTGGCGTCTTGCGTCGCTTCAAGCGGTTTTTTTCAAGCAAGAAAGAGCAGAAAACGGTTGACTGTGGCTCGAAGTCACGTAGTGATTGCGGTTGGCTATCCAAAAAGTGCCGCGCCTTTCCGCCAAAAAAAACCCGAGGTCCATCCACCTCATCATTTATTCCAAAGTTGCCTTAAGGCATGTTCCGGGTACCTTCGTAATGCAATGCAGGATATTGCGCTGGTTTAGACTGTTTGCACCTCAATGATCAAGGAAGGACAGTCGCCGGATGCCTTCTCTGCAATAACCCAGCAGCTTGCAGAGGTCGAGAGACGTGACTGGGAACTGTGGATCATCGTGTCAGTAGCGGGCGCTTTGGTCACGGCCGGGCTGCTCGCGCTGATTATTCCAGCCGCCTTTCTCAAGCAAGAGGACGTTCATTTTCAGATCACCGTTTCCCGGCAATTAGTCATTGGCCTGTTTGTGTTGCTAGGACTGCTTAACGGCTACTTGGTCACTCGCCGCCTGGATCTGCGTCGGACACGACAGAGACTCATCTCCTCGACCATACAGAACGAATTGGTGCGTCTACAGTCTTTCACCGACCCGCTAACCGAGGTCTACAATCGTCGTTCTCTCGAAGATATGGCCGGACGATTTATAAGCCATGCGCGTCGTTTACAAAGCGCATTGACGTTCATGATGATCGACGTCGATCGGTTCAAAGAGGTCAACTCACGATTCGGGCACTCGACCGGAGATCTAGTGTTGTCAGAGATTGCTACGATCCTCAAGAGTTCGGTGCGCGGTTCGGACGCGGTGGTGCGTTATGGTGGTGACGAATTTCTAGTGATTCTCGCCGACACATCAGCTTCAGATGCTCGTACAGTGATTAACCGAATCAAGGCTCACGTGAAAGACTGGAACAACCAAGGGCACCTGAAGTCCTATGATTTGAATCTCTCCATCGGTCGTTGTGAGTGGACAGACGGGATGACCCTCGATGCGGTGCTCGACAAAGCGGACCGCGCGATGTACGCGGAAAAAGACATGACGGCAAGAAGCTCCGGTCCACGCAACCTGGACGTTACACCCCTCGTTCCCAGCACTACCCCTCCATCCCACTAGCGCTGCCCTTGCCTTGGCCTTTGGAGGCGTAGGTTTGAGAATCGCCGCACAATCCCCCACACGGAGTATGATCGGAGCCTATGGCGATACCCGTCGCCCACAAACACAAACGCGGCAACCCCAACTGGGGCGTCCCATTCAGGCCCATTGCCGCTCTCCCCACGGAATTCGAATTGAAGGCGAGAGAACTACACCTCACGGCAAGGATGTATAGCTCCTCGCGTCAGCTCCACGTCTGGTGCGAGCGAAACAGGAATCGGGTCTACATCCCCGAATGGCTGCTGGAGGAGTGGGGCATGCTCGTAAATCTAAACTTCGGGCACGCCGCCTAACCACTGCCCCAAAGTCCCAGCTTCAGCGTCGCCGCGCTACCACCCGCTCCAAACCCAAATTCCCGCGAAATCTCCGCATCCCCAAGCCAAAACGAAACGCCCCGCTTACGCAGAATTCGAGACCCAGACCTCCGGAGAAATCCGTGACCCAATCCCGCAGAATCCGTGACCCAGCGACCCAGCCCCATGTTGAAAGCACCCCACCAGGGGCCTACAATTTAGGTACTACCCCTTCACAGCCACGCGGAGGTCCCATGCCTCAGTACGAGTTCTACTGCCACGCCTGCCAGAAAACATTCTCAAAAGTGTTGACGCTTACCGAATACGAGGAAGGCGAAGTCCGCTGTCCGCATTGCGACAGTAGTAATGTAGAACAGAGTTGGTCCGCGTTCTACGCCATCACGTCCAAGAAGAGCGCCTGACAACCAAGCCCGCAGCACTGCACCAATTTTGAACACTTGACCCTGCCCTGAAGCAGGCGTAGCTTTCGCCTTATAAGACCTCAAAGCTAAGGTCTATCGGTTTATCGTCCTCCAGGTGAGTCTTTTCTGCCTCGCCTGCGGAACGTCAGAAAGGAGTTCCCCATGCCAAAAGATCGGACCCAAAAGCCAACCGCAAACCTAGGTACTGAATCGCACTCAAACCTCGAAGAAGAAATCCGCCATCGCGCGCATGAACTGTACGAGGAGCGTGGCCGGGAAGATGGCCATGACATGGAAGACTGGCTCCGCGCCGAAGAGGAGATCACGGGCACCGGCGTAAAGGCCGCAGCCTAATTCCCAGCATACTGGCTCGTGAACAGGTAGGATGTGGACGACTCTTTCGCCGCCGTCCGCAAGGCAAGCAAGTAACAGTTCCCAAAAACAAAGCCTTCGATGGAATCATCCATCGAAGGCTTCTTCTCTTTTGCCAGAAGGCAGGTCTTGCATAAACAAGCAACTTCAGGTTTAATCCCTTCCCGAATCGCAACGGAGGAAGAAAATGAGCCCCAAGAAGAGCGCAGGGAAAAAAGCCGCAGCGACCCGCAAACGGAACGCCGCAAAGCGTCGGGCTGCTGCCTCGAAAGCCGCCTTAACCCGCAAACACCGCGCCGCTGGCCGCAAAGCCGCCTCAACGCGCAAACACCGCGCGGCAGGCGTCAAGACCGCGAAGACCCGCAAGCGCAAAGCCGCTGCCCGCAAAGCTGCCGCCACAAGACCCCCAAAGAAGCAACCCGCCGCAGTCCCTAAGCCGGCCGCCTCGCAGCCCGGCGCACCAGAAACCCCGCCAACCCCGCCGGAGCCATCGGCACCTGCGCCATTATCAACGGCGCCATCATCAACACCCGAGACCCCCAAAATGTAATGTTCTCCGGCGGACACTCCAAACCGTCAACCGCATCACAAAGCCAAGAAACCAGGCAACCGCACGCAAAATCCGAGACCCAAGCCTTCACGAGAAATCCAAGACCCAACCACGCAAAATTCGAGACCGAACCACAACCCGCGGCACTGCTGACCGCGGCCTCTAAAAATCGCGGATAGTCAAATACGCTTACGTCTGCGTCTCTTGGTCGGTATCACCTCAAGAGCAGTGACCACATACCAATAGCGGCCTTGGGGATGGTTGTGGAATTCTCGAATCGAATACCCCGATGGTAACCGCTCGATGCACCGTTGCTTCGGCTCGATGCACGTGTTGCGCGCTACGACGAACGGGCGGGAGTTCGCGGGCATGACACACCTAAAAGGTGCATCTATCCTCCCATGAGAACGTCTGAACTTAGGAGTGCCGTCTTCGACACCCCGAACCACGCCCGCAGCACTGCACCAAAAGTGGGTCGTTGACAAGGGTCTCCGGGAGGACTAGCGTCGAGACTGTCTCCATTGGCCACAGCCCAACCTCCGTCGCACCAACTCTTTACCCAGCGGCCCAGCAACAGCCCTGACCCACGAGGACATTCGGGCAGTTAAATTAACTAGACCGTATTGCCGTCTCCGATGACGGTTTCGGCCCGAATACATGGTGGTCAAGCAGTTGGTCGCAAGACCGACTCCACCCCAGTGACCCACCACCGCAGCCGGTCAGCTTCGACCGGTAGCCTCGAATTGTCGCCTGTCAAGAAACAAGCGCAAAGGAGTCTCCATGTTCACACGCACTGTCGAAGTAACCACCAAGCCGGGAAAGGCAAAAGAGCTCTCGAACACCATCAACGACAAAGTACTGCCGATTCTGAAAAAACATACCGGCTTCGTGGATGAGACCCTTTTGGTATCTGATACAGAACCGAATCGTGTCCTAGCGATCAGTTTCTGGAATACAAAAGAAGATGCTGAGCGGTACCATCAGGAGCAGTACCCTGCCATTCACGAGATGATACGACCTCTCCTCGACGCAGACCCCGTGGTTCGGACCTTCAATGTCGACAGCTCAACCACGCACAAGATCGCAGCCAGCAAAGCTGCCTAAAAACAACCATGACCGCGCACAAAGGGCGAGCCCAAACGTGGCTCGCCCGACCTTGCGCCCTTTAAGACTAAAGGAGGAATGCGCATGGCTTCCAAGAACGTAGAAACCCTCCGTGCCGCGCACGAGAGCTGGAACAAACGAGATTTCCCAGGCGTCGTCAAGAACGCCGCCGAGGGCCTCGTCTACAGTGACAATGCTCGCGCCGTTACACTCAACAGCCAGGACAAATTCCGGGAATGGACGGAAGGATGGGCGAAGGCGTTTCCCGACGGCCGCATCATTAACCCCGAGTACATTGACGCCGGAGATATTGTCGTCGCCCGATTCACCGTGGTCGGCACAAACGACGGACCCCTCGGTTCAATGAAGCCCACTGGACGCAAGATGTCTTTGCCGTTCTGCGAGATCTGCCACTTCGGCAAACAAGGTCGGATTGTGTCGGGCGGCTGCTACTACGATCAGTACACGCTCCTGACCCAGCTTGGGCATATACCGGTCGCTGCTGCAGCCTAAGCCAACACAAACCTGCCAACCCGCCATCACAAAAAGCCGCGCACCGCGCGGCTTTTTCCATTTTCCGGAACGCGAAATCCAGCCGGTGCGGCCAGCAAGAGCAACGGAAAGATTCCCACCAAGGTCAAGATACTTCTATTGACGCAATGCATGATCCAAGAGTAGTACGCCAATTCCGAATCCGAAAGTTACCTCGGAGCGTGGTAGGTGTCTGAACTGTCGAAATCTGGACTGTTGAAACCAGGCGTACCTGTTGAAAAAGTCCCTGAGTTGATGCTTGTGGGGAAGCAGGGTTCCGGTTATAAGCAGGCGAGAGTTCTTGATGCTGCGGTTCATCGCCATGCTCGGAGGCCTGCTGCTCATGATGGGACACCACGCTCGCTCAGAGTCGCTGTTCTACTACTTCCGTCTGGAAGACCAGGTTCCTGAAAGCCATCTGCTACGGCTCATCGATAAGCACATCAGCTTTGATTTTGTGCGGGAGCGATTGAAGGAGAGCTACAGCGACACGGGCCGGCCCTCGATCGATCCGGAACTGCTGTTGCGCATTCTGCTGATTGGTTACCTGTACGGTGTCACCAGCGAGCGCAAACTGGTCGAGGAACTGCGCATGCATCTGGCGTGGCGCTGGTTCACGGGGCTGAGTTTCGATCAAGAGATTCCGC
>Ga0074044_10001685_pt1 | contig 19812 bp, 13 predicted proteins | sample BogForMeECP23OM1_FD_94443 | JGI IMG/M metagenome (GOLD analysis project Ga0074044, IMG submission 94443) | Bog forest soil microbial communities from Calvert Island, British Columbia, Canada - Bog Forest MetaG ECP23OM1 | ecosystem: Environmental > Terrestrial > Soil > Wetlands ...
AGGACGTCGACCCCGGTACTCATGAGGGCCACGACCACGCCGGCGACGGCGCCGACTAGCGCCGCCAGGGCGATCAGGCTCGACTCTCGCGCCCGCACCAGGGCGCGCAGGCGCCGCGGTATCTCCAATTGGCTGGTAATCTTATCGATCAAGGCGGATCACCACAGGCCACGGGCGCGGATTGAAGCGCGCAACCGGGCGAGAAGCCAGCCTGCGGGGCGTGGCGGACACCGAACTCGCGATACCCCAGCGCCCGCTGACGTAGCTGGAACCCTTGTTCGCACAAGCTCAGCAACGCCGCGACTTTTGCATTTGCGCTCGCAACCTAATGCCCGCGGCGTTTGTGGCGCAACGTAAGTGACCGCACGACCTCGTAATTCCGCTTCCCGACTATTTTTTTCATATAACAATGGTCTTGTTTCGATCTCGAATTCTTATGCCGCCGCCGGCATATTGGTACTGGCACATGCCTTGTACAGACCCTTCGCCAAGGCGGAATGCCGGGAGGCGGTTGTGCGATATCGCGGACTGCAAAATTCAGTCACTTCGTACGCAAGCGCCGGCGTCGCCATCACCGCGGCCGCTATCTTGGTCTGCGGAACGATGAGCTGCGCGGCGCAGGCCGACAATGCCGACATCAGCATGCGACGCGCATCCGAACGAACGAGCTTCAGCGACAACGAAATCAAGGACGGCTTCTTTAAGACCGCGTTCCATGGGGAACTGCAATTCGATCGACCGGTCGAGCGCATACGTAAATTCGACGAGCCGGTTCGGGTGTTCGTGGTCAATCGCGGGGCGCCAGATCGGCGTGCAGAAATCGCGACGATCATCGCCGACATCCACGCCCGTGTGGACCATCTCGATTTGGCGGTGACGGATGACCGCCAAACCGCCAATTTCGTCATAACCCTGGTGCAGAGCCGCGATTTCGCGCGGACGATCCGCGCCCACTACGGACAAGACAAGGCGAAGCAAATTCAACAATCGCTGCATCCACAATGCCTGTCCGGCATCGGCAAGGATCAGAGCTTTCGCATCCGGCGCGCGGAGGTGATCCTGCCGGTCGATGCCGGAGAATTTGCCTTCTACGACTGTGCTTATGAAGAATTGCTGCAAGGACTGGGGGTCATCAATGATGACAGCTCAGTGCCCTGGACCATGTTCAATGACAACGTCCAAATGGGATATTTCGATGTTTACGATCAGTACCTTCTCAATATCCTTTATGACCCGCGTGTCCGGCCAGGAATGACCAAAGGCGAACTCGACAAGCTGCTGCCGGAAGTTTTGCCGACAGTGCGGGCGTGGGTAGCCGATGGCAATTCAACAGGAGTAGCTGCGACAAACCCGCCGGCCCATGGCCGCGGACCGCATAGCCCCGGGCTCGGCCATCGCAGCCAGGAGGATTGAGAGGCGAAGCACGCACGTGTCCGACGTTACAGCGTCAGACAGCGCGCTGATTCGCTGCCGGTCTCCCACCTCAACGCTTTGGCGCGGAGGTTTTGGCCGAAGAGGAGGAGAATTCCGTAATCCCGAATTCGGCTGTCTGCACCCGCTGATGATGCCGAACTTGTGGCAAGTTCGCGGTATGGGTCGCATTGTTGTATTTCGACGGCGCGCTCGTCGCTCCTCCGGCTTGCGCGCGATCGGATGCGAGCGATCCCAGTGACAAGATCGCGACCGCAGCAGCGATTGTAACAAGACCCTTGCACATTAGTTTCCTCCATTAGCTTCGAGCAGGTCTCGACGTTCCCTCTTTGGGGTCCCTGTCGCCCCTACAAACCAATATGATCCAATTCTGAGACTGCGCAAGAATCAATCAGCGATTGACTATAAAATCAGCAGAACTGATTTCGACCAAAAAATGGCCACCCCATTAGAGCGGCCACGGAGCCATTTCGCGGCTTGGCCGCCTTTCCAACCACGACGAAGGGCACCCAGTATTTAGGATCGGGCCATTCTGGATGCTGGGTGTTTTCGATCATAGCAAGCATGGATTTCTGCAATGCTTGACACTGCGAGCGTTTCGGGTCGGCGGCGAGCGCCGTAGAGACCTCGACCATTAGCGACTGCGGTTTTGGTCTCAACCTCCCAGTTGGAGACCTGAAGCGACCGTCCACCGGCATAAAAGAACGCGCGTTCCAAGCCCGATAGCCTCCGCGCCGGGTTTCTCTCCTGCCGCCGTATTGCAGGCCGACAGCACGACCCCAGTCGGCGTGGAGTTTGAGCTTGTTATTGAGTTCCAGCGCAACATGTTGCCTAATCGCATCATCCAGGAGTGGCGTGCGGATGCGACTCAGATTCTTAGTATATGCTGCGCTCTTTCTCGTCTGCCCTCTCGGGCTTGTCGGTCAGATTTCCCACGCCCAATCTTCGGCGACATTTGACGCAACCGTCAAGCAGTCATTGCTTTCATTGATCGCGGAGCTTCGAATTAAGATCGACCGCCAAGCCGCAGGTGATCAGAGCGCATTCGTTCCAGGGGGCCCGATCAATCCGAAACTCAAGGCCTTGGGACAGCCTATCGACATTTCGTTTAGCGCTCCGGTAGCCGCCCAAGGTCTTCTAAATTTGAATGGCCGCGTCACTCACGAACACGGCTCGTCGCAGTGGAGCTTGGGCACGTTGGATAGCGGCCTGATCGTCACCTATGCATTTGAGGTTTCCGCGCTCGACCATCCTCCGGTCGCGGTGCGTGGACTGCGGAAACCAGCATCGCGCGCGCCGCTGCCTGTGCCGCCCAGCGCGACGCCTCCGTCGTCGTCGCCGACGGCGCAATCCGCAGCGACACCACCTGCACCACCGCTGGTCGACCCAAGAGTTGTCGAATTTCTTTTCGCGTCAACCAGACAGAAAGTGGATCGACCGCAGGCCGAGAACGTATCTTATAGCGGTGAACGTGGACCGTTAACTTTCGGCGCGGCGTCAGTGCGTGTACCGGACGATCATAAAATTGGCCGCGTCGAATTGCCGTCGAGTTGGAGCTTATTCGGAATGTCGTTATCGACTGCTCCGAATGAGCACGAACATTTCATTATCAAGCGCGTCGTGCCGCTATCAGAAGACGCGTTCGGTCAAGTCATCAGAGAAAAAGCCGCGAAAACCGCCTTGGTCTTCGTCCATGGTTTTGACAATACCTTCGAGGACACCCTGTACCGAAATGCGCAGATTGTTTGGGATCTACAATACAAGGGGCTTTCAATTCTGTTTACCTGGGCTTCTCGCGCCGAGATGACGGATTACTTGTACGATAGGGAGAGCGCTTACCTCGCGCGTGAGCCGTTCATCGCGCTATTACAAAAATTAAAGCGCGACTACGGCATCGAACAAGTCAACGTGCTGGCTCACAGCATGGGGAACCTTGTCGCGCTTGATGCTCTCGCCAACGACGCACAAACATCGAACCCCGTGCATATCGCGCGGCTCGTGATGGCGGCGCCGGATATCGACCGCGATCAATTCAAAGCACTCGCTTCCAAGGCTAAGGCAATCGTTGGAGACATGACACTTTATGCTTCTGCGACCGATCGGGCGATGGCCGCATCGCGGAGACTGGCGGGCGGCGTGCCGCGTGCCGGCGACGTTCCGCCTGACGGCCCAATCATCTTACCGAACGTCGAAACAATTGATGTCACGGCAGTAGGCAAAGATTTATTTGGGTTAAACCACGACGTATTTGCCGCGTCGCGCGACGTAGTGGCGGATATTTCGCAAATGTTGAGATTCAACCTGCCTTCCCCTAGGCTTATTCAAATCCGTGCTGTGCCGGAACCGCCGGCGGCGGCGCGATACTGGAAATATGTTCCGTGACGTAGCCGCTGCGATGCGTTTTTGCACAGGCTCCGGGGAGTCCAGCCATGACGCTCACTGAAATCTCGGTCACCGCGCCAACGCGGCAAGGCGACGCTCAGATGCGCGCGATTCTCGATGCGCAGCGCGCGGCATTCCTGCGTGCGGGAGCGCCGTCCTTGGCGGAGCGGCGCGGTGATCTGGCCAAGCTCGCAGATGCGGTCGGGCGTAACGTCGATCGCCTAGCGGACGCAATCTCGGCGGACTTCGGCAATCGTTCGCGTTACGAAACCGAACTCGCCGAAGTCTTTCCGGTGCAAGCATCGATCCGCCACGCCACAAAGCATCTTGCTCGCTGGATGCGGCCGAAACGGGTGTCAGTCGGCCTCGAGCTGATGCCGGCCGGCGCCCGTATCCTCTATCAGCCGGTCGGCGTGGTTGGCATCATCAGCCCGTGGAACTATGCGTTCCAACTTGCGATCATACCGCTCGTCGCCGCGCTCGCAGCCGGCAACCGCGTGATGTTGAAACCCTCGGAGCTGACGCCGCGCACGTCGCATTTCCTCGCCGAATTTCTTGCCGGCCTGTTTCCGACCGACAAGGTTGCGACGATCATCGGTGGACCGGATGTGGGCCACGCCTTTTCACAGCTTCCGTTCGATCATCTGTTCTATACCGGATCAACCGCCGTGGGCCGACTGGTGATGCAGGCCGCGGCCGAGAACTTGACACCCGTCACGCTCGAACTCGGCGGTAAGTCGCCGTGCATCGTGGGAGAGGATGCGGCGCTGCCGAGCGCGGTCGAGAGCATCGTCTATGGCAAGCTCCTTAATGCCGGCCAAACTTGCGTCGCGCCGGATTACATACTCCTGCCCGAGCGGCAGCTTGACGAGTTCATCAGCTTGACCGCCCAGACAGTGCAAAAATTCTATCCGACGCTTGGGGCAAATCCCGACTACACCTCGATCGTCAACGAACGGCATTATCGGCGTATCGCGCAATATGTGGCGGAGGCCAAGGCGAGCGGCACGCGCGTCGTCGAGATCAATCCGGGGCGCGAGGCGCTGCCGCCACAGACGCGCAAGCTGCCGCCCACGCTCGTGATCGAGCCGGGTGAGAACCTGTCCGTCATGCGCGAGGAAATTTTTGGGCCGGTCCTGCCGATCAAGACCTATCGTGAACTCGGTGAGGCCATCGATTACGTCAACCGACACCCGCGCCCGCTCGCGCTCTATTATTTCGGCGCCGACCCGGGCAAACGCGACGAGGTTTTGCGCAAGACTATCTCGGGCGGCGCCTCGGTAAACGCGACGCTGTTTCACCTCGTGGTGGAGAAGCTCCCATTCGGCGGTGTTGGCGCATCCGGGATCGGGGCCTATCACGGCGAGTTCGGTTTCCAGACCTTCTCGCACCGCAAAGGCGTTTTCCTGCAGAGCCGCTTCAGCGGCACGCGCTTCCTGCGTCCGCCGTTCGGCCGAATTACCGACCTGATGCTGAAATTCCTCAGGCGGGGGTAACGCCCGGGCCGGCATTCAAGACCATCTCCGCGCCCTTCTCCGCGATCATGATCGTCGGCGCGTTGGTGTTGCCGCTAGTGAGGACCGGCATGATCGAGGCGTCGACGACGCGCAACCGCTCGACGCCGCGGACAGCAAGCCGCTCATCGACAACGGCCATCGCATCGCTGCCCATCTTGCACGTGCCGACCGGGTGATACTCGGTCTCAGCAGTGGCGCGGACGAAAGTCTCGAGCTCGGCGTCCGATTGCTGCGTGACGCCGGGTAGCCGCTCCTCGCCGAGCCAAGGCTTGAATGCTGGTGCCGCCAGGATGTCGCGCCCGCGCCGGATCCCCTCGATCAGGATTTTAAGATCGTAGTCCGAGGCAAGATAGTTCGGGTCGATCACCGGCGGCTGCAGCGGATCGGTCGAAGCCAAACGGATTTCGCCGCGGCTTTCCGGCCGCAGACAGCAGGCGTGCAAAGTTATGCCATGGCCGTCAAGCTTGGTGCGGGCGTGGTTGACAACCTGGGCCGGGATGAAGTGGTACTGAATGTCGGGCGTCGCCGCGCCGATACGACTGATGATGAAGGCACCGGCCTCCGCGACATTGCTGGTGCCCGGCCCGGTCTTGAACAGCAGGAATTGCAAAGCGACTACCAGCGAGGCGAGGCCGGCGTCCTTGCCGTCGAGTGTCATTGCCTGTTTCGTGCGTTGAATGATGTTGACGTTGAGATGATCCTGTAAATTCTTGCCGACGCCGGGAAGGTCAAGCATCACCGGGACGCCGATCGCGCGAAGCTCGTCGGCCGGACCGACGCCGGAGAGCAGCAAAAGTTGCGGCGAGTTGATGGCGCCGGCGGCCAGCAGCACTTCTTGCCCGGCGCGAGCCGTATACCGCCTGCCACCGCGGACATACTCGATCCCCACGGCGCGGCCTTTCTCGATCACGACTCGGGTTGCCTGCGCCTTTTTGACGATGGCGAGGTTCGCGCGTGATGCCGCCGGGTGAAGATAGGCCGAAGCCGCACTCCAGCGCTCGCCGTTCTTCTGGGTGACTTGGAACAGACCGCAGCCAAGCTGCACGGCGCCGTTGAAATCCGGGTTGAATGGAATTCCCACCTGCTGCGCCGCCTCGACGAAAACGTCGCTCAGCAGGTTGGTGTAGGGCCGCTCAGTAACGTTAAGGGGGCCGTCACGCCCATGGAAGTCATCTTGAATGCGCTCGTTCCGCTCGGACTTCGTGAAGAAGGGTAGCACATCCGCATAGCTCCAGCCAGCATTGCCAAGCTGGCGCCAATGATCGTAGTCCGCCGCTTGGCCACGCATATAGACCATGGCGTTGATCGAGCTCGACCCGCCCAAAGTCCGCCCGCGCGGCTGGTACATGCGCCTGCCGTTCATCGCCGCCTGCGGCGCCGTGTCGTACTGCCAGTTGTACCGGGGCGTATCGAGCCTCGCGATGCCAGCCGGCATGCGCACAAACAACGACTTGTCGGAGCCGCCGGCCTCGAGCAGCAGCACCTTGGCGTCGGATTTTGCCGAGAGCCGATTTGCCAACACCGAGCCCGCCGAACCGGACCCGACGATGATGTAATCGTACCCTGTCCCCGGCATCTCGACCCTGCTTTTCACGTATTCGCGGCACGCCGCAGTTTTTCCCAACCAGACCTGAACAGGCGAAGCATTGATTTGAGTCAACGCCTGTCCATTCATTTTAGACGCGACACCGGTCCTCGCGTCGAAGAGAGCCAACGCTCCGGACGCACGTCTGAAATTGTGTCGGGTTATGCGATACTGCGTCTCAAGTGAGAGAGCGGGACCGATGGGACATACAAAAAACCACTGGCTCTCCGACGTTCTCCGATGGGCGCCCGCGGGGCGTCCTGACGCCTCTCAAATTATTGCCGCGACGTTGGGCCTTGCGGGACCAATCGTTGCGGGCGTGGCAACGGACCATTTGCGCTTCGGTATGGTCGCCGCGATTGGCGGCCTTGCGCTTGGCGGCGCGGCCCAAGGCCAAACGCTGCGGCAACGGGCATCCGCGCTGGGGGCCGCGCTCTTCGCCGGCTGCGCGGCGATATCGACCGGCACATTGATCGCCGATCACGGCAGTCTCATCATTGTCGCCGTGCCGGCGGTCGCAGCGGTCGCGGGACTTGTGGGCGGCATCAGCTTGCCGATGGCTCGGGAAACTACTCGATTCATTCTGTTCACCACCATCGCCGCCGGCCTCAGCGCACCGGAAGTCCGGCCGCTTGGCATGACCCTGCTCTTTTTCCTGGGCGCTACCTGGACGCTCGGCCTGTCCTTGCTTCTGCGAGCAGCATTCGGGCGAGCCAAGCGCGCCGCGGACTCTTCCGCTACCGCCGTGCAACCGCCGAAGCGCCCTGTCGCGGTGCTGCTAAAACGATGGCGGGAATCACTCCTCGGCCTGTCGGGCTGGCAATATCCGATTCGAATCTGGTCATGCCTGACAGTTGCCGAAGCCGTTGCATGGATCTGGTCAGGGCAACACGGTCAGTGGATAGCCGTGACGGTGGCCATCGTGCTCGGCCGCCGGCTCCCGGCGCCCCCGACGCGGCTTCTTCAGCGCGCGCTTGGGACCGTGCTTGGTGTCATCTTTGCCGGCTTGCTCCTGATCTGGACCCCACCCCTTCTCATCGTCGCCGCCGAGATCGCAGCGCTAGCCGCCGTCCGTCCGGTTCTTCGGGCTGGCAACTACGCTGCCTACGCCGTGGTCACGACGCCGTTGATCGTCCTGCTGTTGGATTTCGGTCAAGCCGTCTCCGTTGGTATTCTGGTCGACCGGCTGATGGCTACGATCGTCGGCTGCCTGATCACATTGTTGTTCGGCTATTTGCCATGGGCCCACTGTTCGTTTCGCCGCGCGGCACTTCCAAACCGCGAGCGGTAGGTGAAGTCCGGGATCGACCGCGAGCGACGAAAGCGAGTTCGTCGACCCGCCGGCAGCTCTTGCGGCGACGTGGATTCGGCCTGCGCGCTAGGCCGCACCGTGGGTCTTGTGAGTCTTCGCCTTCACCGAATGAATTTCTTCACGTCCGGCCTCGCGAGCCGCCTCTTGCAAGGCGTGCCGAATCTGGTCGCGCTTCTCGTGGATCGAGGCAATCGCTCGCCCGGTCGCGATCCCTAGCCCAACCAGAGCCGCCTCCGAGAGCTGAAGGCTCGCTTCGATTGTCTCCGGCACGGCGTCGGTAGCGCCGAGGCCATAGAGGTGACGGGCGTGATCGGCATCGCGCGCGCGCGAGACGATGAGAATGTCGGGTCGCATCGCACGCACGTGTTCAACGACATCGTCGATGACGCTCGCGGAGTGGATGGTGATGATAACGCCGGCCGCCTTGGCAAGACCGCAAGTTTCGAGGAAACGCGGATCGGCGGCGTTGCCATAATAAACATCATGACTCTCGCGGCGGTCACGCGTCACGGTCAAAGCATCGGAATCGGCGGCGATATAGGGGATGCCGTGCTCTCGCAGCAGCGCGCACACAACCTTGCCGACGCGGCCATAGCCGACGACGATCGCATGCTTCTGCCCGCCCGCAGGCCGGGCGGTCAGTTCGGGATCGACTGCTTTTCCTGACGTGAGCCGCGCCGTGAGAGACCGCGCACCGACCGAGAGAAGCGGCGTCAGTGCCATCGTGACCGAGGTCACGGCAAGCGTAAAGCTCGCCAGCGGTGCTTCGATCAGGCCCGTAGCGGACGCCATGCCGATTCCGACGAAGGCAAATTCCCCTCCGGGACCGAGCAGCAGGCCGGTCTCGGTCGCGACCGGCCACGACAGACGAAAGAGTCGACCAAGGCCGACCAGCAGCAACGATTTCACGGCAATCAGGCTCACAACACTGCCAAGGAGCAAAAGCGGCTCGCGCAACAGCTCACGGATGTCGACGTTCATCCCCACGGTGAAGAAGAAGATGCCGAGCAATAAGCCCTTGAATGGTGCGACCGTCGCTTCGATCGCCTTGCGGTATTCCGTCTCGGCGAGCAGCAATCCGGCAAGGAAGGCGCCGAGCGCCATCGACAGGCCGGCCTGACCGGCGATCACTCCGGCCCCCACGATCACGAACAGCACGGCCGCGATGAAGAGCTCGCTGGAGCGAGCGGTCGCGACCAGCCGGAAGAGCGGACGCAACAGCACGCGACCGAAGAGGACGATCACAATGACCGCGACCGCCGCCTGCAATAGCGCGCTAGCGAGGCTGGTGAGAACCGACCCATCGGACCTTGCAGCAAGGATGGAGACGAACAACAAAATGGGGATGACCGCGAGATCCTGAGCCAGCAGCACGGAAAAGCTCGCGCGCCCGACACTGGTCGTGAGACGCTCTTGATTCGAAAGAAGTTCGAGCACGATCGCGGTCGACGATAGCGAGAGGCTCGCCCCGAGCACGATCGCCTCCGGAGGATTTTTACCGGCCGCCACCGCGACGCCGGCGATCAAGGCGCTGGTGAGGAGGACCTGCGAACCGCCGAGGCCAACGACCAGGCGGCGCATCGCCGACAGCCTGGGGAACGACAGCTCGAGACCGATCAGGAACAAAAGAAAGATAATTCCCAGCTGCGCGATGCCCGCAACATTCTGGGCGTCGCTGATCGTGAACCACGAGAGCCCTGGGAACGCATTGCCGATCGAGCCGAGCCCACGCGGGCCCAACACGACGCCGGCCCCTAGGTAGCCCAGCACCGGGCTCAATCCCCATCGCCGCACCATCGGAACCACGACTCCGGCGGTGCCGAGGACGACAAGCGCGTCACTGTATGCGGCAACATTTGTGGTCGTGACCACGAAATCCTCCAGTCCGTGTCGGCACAACGACTGTTGTAAACGGTTCGCGCGATTACTGCGACCCAAGGCATAGGAGGAGATTCGCGCATCGGTGCTTCTCCTCATGACCGCCCAGTAACAGATCGAAAACGCTTCTTGAATTTTAACCGGTTGCACCCTGTAATGCTGCAGTCAGGACGAAGCGGATCATTCATGCCCAATTCCAATTCGGGCGGCCAGTCCGCCGGCACGGTGTCATGGGTCACCGCGACGGCGATCGTGGTTGCCGACATGGTGGGCGTCGGCGTCTTCACGAGCCTTGGATTTCAAGTCACTGACATAACCTCAGGCTTTTCACTGCTGCTGTTATGGATCGTCGGCGGGATTGTGGCGATCTGCGGGGCGTTCTGCTACGCCGAACTCGCCGCGATGCTTCCGCGCTCGAGCGGGGAGTACAATTTTCTCCGTCGGATCTATCATCCGGCGTTTGGCTTTGTGGCCGGCTGGCTGTCGGCGACCGTCGGCTTCGCCGCGCCCATCGCGCTTGCGGCCATGGCGTTTAGCAAATACCTGACATCGAGCGCTCCGAATTTGCTGCCGAGTTTGCCGGCACGGATGTTCGGATTGCCCATAAACTGGCCGCTGCTACTCGGGCTTGCTATAATTTGGCTCGCCGCCCTCGTGCATCTGCGCGGCGTACGATTTGGCGGCGCTTACCATAACGTCTGGACGGCACTCAAGCTCATCCTCATCATCGTATTCATCATCGCCGGCTTCGCGTTCGGCGACTCGCAGCCAATTTCATTCGCGCCGAGCGCCGTCGACCTCAGTTACATCGGCGGCGCGCCATTCGCCATCAGCCTCGTGTTCGTGATGTATTCCTATTCCGGCTGGAACGCGGCAACCTACATCCTCGGCGAATTGCGCGAGCCCGCCCGCAACCTGCCGCGCGCGTTGTTCGCGGGCACTGCGATCGTGATCATTCTCTACGTCAGCCTAAATGCGGTCTTTCTGACCACCACGCCGATGCGGGAATTGGCCGGCCAGCTTGACGTCGCCATCGTCGCCGGCAAGCACGTGTTCGGCGAATTCGGCGGCCGCATTGTCGGCGCACTGATCTGCCTTGGGCTCGTATCCTCGATCAGCGCAATGACCTGGATCGGTCCGCGTGTGACCATGACGATGGGCGAAGACATGTCGCTGTTGCGTTTCTTCTCGCGCAAATCGAAGCAGGGCGTGCCCGCCGTGGCCATCATCTTTCAGCTCCTGGTCTCGAACCTGCTGCTGCTGACCCAGAGCTTTGAAGCGGTGCTGGATTTCATCCAGTTCAGCCTCACCTTCTGTTCGTTTTTCACGGTGCTGGGCGTCATCAAGATGCGGATCACTCACCCCATGCTGGCGCGGCCCTATCGCGCCTGGGGCTATCCCGTAACACCGCTCGTTTTTCTCAGCGTCACGCTTTTCATGATGTATTATCTTGTCGTCAACCGACCGCTGCAGTCTCTCGCCGGCTTCGCCATGATGTCGGCCGGTCTTGTCATCTATTACACCTCCCGCCTGTTATCGAATGTCCCGTCCTCGGATGCTTCCCAAACCGTGGCCTAGCAGCGATGCCCGCGACCCTGCTTAAAATGATGGCGGCTGTCCTTGTGGCGGGCCTGCTGGCCCTGAACACGGCGCCTGCCTGGAGCGGCGAAACCGCGACGCCCGACGATACCGCGCGATTCCTGGCCGGATTGCCGCCGGCGCCAGACTCGCCTCTCGTGGCGCTTACCAAGGGTCCGCTCTGGCAGCAGCACGCGCGCTATTTCGATGCTATTTTCGGACGCGAGGACAACGCCACTCTTTCTAAAATTCGCGCATTTTCCCGGGAGCGGCTGACCGATAAGCACGAGACAATGCTGTACATGTTCAGCGGTCCGGATTTTCTCTACGCCACTTCGTTCTTCCCAAACGCTTCGACCTACGTGTTGAGTGGTCTTGAGCCGGTGGGCGACATCCCGCAATTGACCGCACTGACTCGTTCCAGCATCGAGTGGACGCTGCGAAATCTCGAGAGCTCGTTGGGATCGCTTCTCAGCTTTAGCTTCTTCATCACCAAGAACATGAAGACGCAATTGCACGCCGGGCCGGTCTACGGGACGCTGCCGATCCTCTATGTGTTTTTGGCGCGGACCGGCAAGACCATCCACGACGTGAGTTTCGTGAGCCTCGACGAGGAGGGAAACTCCCAGACCACGACCGAAGCCGCCGCACAAGACGCCGCGACGAACTCTCCCAAGAGCGCGACTGTTAAAGCTGCTCAACGCGCCGCCCGAAGCGCCGTCAAAGGGGTAAAAATCGTTTTTTCACAAGGCGCCGGACCCAGCCAGACGCTTTACTATTTCAGCACCAATCTCGCCGACGACGGCGTAAGGAGAAGCGGTTTTCTGGCGTTCTGCGACAAACTCGGCGCGGCCGACAGTTTCATCAAGAGCGCGTCCTACCTGCTGCACGGCGGCGGCTTCAGCAAGGTGCGTGATTTCCTTCTCGACCACAGCGCCACGATCCTTCAGGACGACAGCGGTATACCGCTTGCCTATTTCGATCCGAAAAAATGGCGGCTGCAGCCGTTCGGCCGCTATGCTGGTCCCATCTCGATCTTCGGACGCGCCTATCAATCCCGGTTGGGGGAATTGTTCCGCAAGGGCAACGCCATCCCGATCGACTTCGGGGTTGGATATCGGTGGCGGAAAAATGAATCCAACCTGCTGCTGGCCCGGAGGACCGCGGCCGAGACCAGCGAAACCGAATTAGCGCCGCCTTTACCAACGGATCGATATCTTCGGGGGACGGACACCCAATCCCCGAATAGGATGCGACCTGCGGCTGGACCGCGGAAATCGCATCGAAAGCGGGTCCAGAGCGAGACAACGGGGTCGTTGGGTTGCCGAATCGCGGGAATTTTCCCGTTTTGTTCGACCCCACGGTCAGGGTCGAGCCGGTAGCGCGTCAAAATGGGGACATAGTCGTCACCGAAGCTGTGCACTCGTAGGGGCGGGGAACAGTGCAAAATACGGTCCGAGGACCAACGCTGCAGGCGTTTCGCAGACCGGCCACAGTTGCGGTCGCGGTCCGGCACGCGCGCTATTCCAATTCAGATGCGAAGCTCCGACGGCGATCTGAACCCGGCGCGCGCATTGCTCCGGCGCGCGGCCATATCGAAGGCGGCCGCGGGCGATTCGAACCCGGCCGGCGGGCGGCACAGCGAGCCGGCGTGCTTGGAAGCATGCTCGAGCGCCATCTGTTCCAGATCTCCGCTGCCCTGTTTGTTGTGGGCGCAGTGGGTTGGTGCTGGCTCATCTACGGCGAATTCCGGTCGTCCGTTTTAGTCGCTCCGGCCGCGGCCTATGCGGTGACGACCGTGGTCGATCCTGGTGTCGGTGTCGCAAAATCGGATTCGATCGGCACCTCGACCTACGTACGCTTCGATCACATGCGAGATCCAGGCACGACGGGCAGAAATCTTGCCGGCGCCGGCGATCCGACGCCGAGCGCGCCCGCCGCTGCAAAAAGGCCCAGGGTTGAAGCCGCCCAGACCGCCGCCAGTATCGTGGCCCGCGAATGGAAGATCTTCGAATCGACGCGGGTGGCCGACCGGGGCCACACGCCAGCGAAACAGTCGGCGAAAGAAACTAATATGAAGCCGCCAGTCCGCTTGGCGGCTCTCGAAAGCGATGCGCCGCAGATTGCGGTCTTTCACTCGGCCACCGAGACTGTCCCATCGCGCGTTCCATTCAACATCGGGGCTAAGACGAGCCTCGTCGACTTCGAAACGGCGCCGTTTCCGTATCACGGCCGGGTGCCCGGATCGAACCGGCCGTTCCTGAATGCGGGCGAACCGGGCCACCGCGGCCACGTCAATTTTCGCGGCCGCATTTTCTGGGAATCGGAAACGTTCGGCGACCGCCGCGTACTGCTTCACGTTCCACCGGGCTTCGATCCCAAACGCCCTGCCGTCATGGTGGTGTACTTTCACGGCCATGGCGCCAATCTGGCCCGCGACGTGCGTGACCGCCAGCAGGTGCCGGCGCAGATTACGGCGGCGGGACTCAATGCGGTGTTGGTGGCGCCCCAGTTTGCCGTCAATGCCGCCGATTCGAGCGCTGGAAAGTTCTGGGAGCCCAACGGATTTAAGCGCTTCCTTGACGAAGCGGCCGTCAAGCTTGCGAGCCTCTATGGCGACCCGCGCAGCGCGGCGGCGTTCGCCAACATGCCACTCGTGATCGTCGCCTATAGCGGCGGCTTTGGGCCGACTTTGTCTGTCCTGGATCGGGGCGGCGTGAGGTCGCGCGTGCGTGGCGTGGTCCTGCTCGACGCCCTCTACGCCGGGATCGACAGGTTCGCGGACTGGATCGCCGACAACAGATCGACGTTCTTTGTGAGCTCTTACACGCCGCACACGGCGCACCACAATGCCGATCTCGAGCACCTGCTGAGCGAACGATCGGTGCCGTACGGTTCGGAACTCAGGCGCGATCATTTTCAGGGCATGGTCTCATTCCTGCCCGCCGGCGACGTCTCGCACCGCGATTTTGTGACCCATGCCTGGGCCGACAATCCAATCAAGGATGTTTTGGCGAGAATGAACGACGTCGGCCCAAGAATCGAAACCGCTGCAACCTCAGCTTCGATTTCCTCAAGCGCTTTCACGGCAGCACGCAACTAGAGCGCCGAATAACGCCGGCTCGATGCCGCCGCCTCCGGCCTTGCGCCACCGCGCCTTTTGACAAAGATCAACACCCTGCGACGCGGTTGGATCGAGCTTAGTCCATTGGAGTCCGGCTGTGCTCATTGCGATGTTCGCAGACATTCACGCGAATCGGCAAGCATTCCGCGCGTGTCTTGCACAGGCGTCCGATTTTGGCGCAGAGCAAAATGTGTTCCTCGGCGACTATGTCGGCTACGGTGCCGATCCGGAGTGGACAGTCACGACCGTCATGGACCTTGTCGAAAAAGGCGCGAGGGCCGTGCTCGGCAACCATGACGGTGCGGTCAGCAACCCGCGCGAACGGCTTAATGTCGAGGCCCAAACTGCCATGGAGTGGACACGCGGTGAACTCGGATCCGCGGAGCGACGATTTCTTGAAGGGTTGCCACTCACGCTTGACGACGGTGAGCGGCTATACGTCCATTCCGAAGCAAGCAGCCCGAAAAGTTGGCGATATGTAACAAGCATTGACGCCGCCGCACGAAGCATAATTGCGACGACGGCTCAAATCACGATTTGCGGTCACGTTCACCGGCCGGCGCTCTACAGCATGTCGGTGACCGGCAAAATTACGGCGTTCACGCCGAAAACCGGCTCAGCAATCCAATTGCTCGCCGGCCCCGGACGGCGGTGGCTGGCGGTACTCGGCTCGGTGGGTCAGCCTCGCGACGGGAATCCCGCCGCGTCTTACGCAATGCTGGACACAGAAAGGCGCGAACTGACCTACTGTCGCGCGCCGTATGATGTTGAGGAGGCCGCAACCAGAATCCGAAAAAACGGATTACCGACTTGGTTCGCCGACCGGTTGTTGGTGGGTGAGTGAAGCATGGTCAGACCGTTCCTTGAGCTGGGCGCGACTATCGACCGCTTCCGGATCGACGAATGCCTCCATCAGGGAGGGATGGCTACGCTTTGGCGCGTCTCGCGGGCGGGCACGACAATGCCCATGCTGATGAAGGTGCCGAGAATCGCAGAAGGCGAGGACCCGGCGGCGATCGTCAGCTTCGAGATGGAGCAGATGATCCTGCCGCGCTTGTCCGGCATCCACGTGCCAAAGTTCGTTGCCGCGGGTGATTTTGCGGTGCAGCCGTATATCGTGGTGGAACGCATCCCCGGAGCGACGCTGTTCCAGCGGCTCCCCGAGCTTCCGTTGCCCTATGCTGAAGTTGCTGACCTCGGTTTAAAAATTGCTGCCGCGTTGGACGATCTGCATCGGCAGCATGTGATCCACCTCGACGTAAAGCCAAGTAACATCATGTTTCGGCCGACGGGTGAAGCGGTTCTCCTCGATTTCGGACTGTCGCATCACGACCAGCTTCCCGACTTGATGCAGGAGGAATTCCGGCTGCCCTTCGGTACGGCTCCGTACATGTCACCCGAGCAATTGCTCGGTGTTCGTAACGATCCGAGAAGTGACATATTTGCTTTAGGTGTTCTGTTATATTTCTTTTCGACGGGTGTACGTCCATTCGGCGAAAGCGAGACGATGTACGGAATGCGCCGCCGGCTCTGGCGCGATCCAATTCCTCCGCGCCGATTGAAGCCCGACTATCCGGCTTGGCTGCAAGAGGTTGTTTTACGTTGTATTGAGATCGAACCGGCGTGGCGCTATCCGACGGCGGCTCAACTTGCTTTCGAATTGAGCCATCCCGACCAAGTCAAACTAACCAACAGATCCGAGCGACTAGAGCGCGATCCGCTGACCACCGTCCTGAGGCGGCGCTTCAACAAGGATCTCGCGAGATCAATTACTTTGCCGGCGATGGCGCGGCAAATCTCTTCCGCCCCGATCGTCGCGGTCGCTGTTGATCTAGTGGAAGGATCGACGTTGCTCAACGATGCGCTCCGCATTGCCGCGGAACGCATTCTCGCGACGCTGCCTTCTGCACGACTTGCTTGCCTCAACGTACTCAAGCTCGGCAGGATCACAGTTGATTTTACGCTGGATGAACAGGGCCATAACAAGCGGATCGATCGTCTCGTTGCGCTTAAGCATTGGGCCGAGCCTTTGAAGCTCGAAAATCACCGTCTTACCGCGCATGTCCTTGAGGCAGTCGATCCGGCTAATGCGATTCTAGAATTCGTCCAGGCCAATCATATCGATCAGGTTTTGATCGGCGCGCGGCAAAATTCATTGCTGCGCAATTTGCTCGGCAGTGTTTCCGCCAAAGTAGCGGCGGAGGCACCCTGTACCGTTACAATCGTTCGACCTGGTCGAACAAGCGAGACCGCCTGATCGGCAGCCGAGATCTCCTGGGAGATCGGAAATTGGCGCATGGCAATAACGAAGCCTCGCGAGGAGAGATCAGAACCCGGGCAGCCGCTGCATGTCCGTGAAGGGCAACGAGCAGAAGTGACCGGCATCGCAAGACGCGCTATTTCGGCGGTCCGCGTCGGCTGTTTTCCTTGGGTGGCGCGCCGATATAAGGTGCTCGTTGGGCACCGCATCGGCAGGAGCGAAGAATGACGCGCAAGTTTCAAAATATCCTCGAAACGGTCGGAAATACTCCTGTCGTGAAGATCAATAGGCTCGCGCCCCCGGATGTGAATCTTTACGTCAAGATCGAGGCATTCAATCCCCTCGGCTCGGTCAAGGATCGTCTGGCCCTCGGCGTCATCGAGGAGGCCGAGCGCTCCGGACAGCTCAAGCCCGGGCAGACGGTCATTGAGGCAACGAGCGGCAATACCGGCATCGGCCTTGCGATGGTGTGCGCCCAGAAGGGCTATCCGCTGGTGGTCACGATGGCCGAGACGTTCAGCGTCGAGCGGCGAAAGCTCATGCGGTTTCTCGGCGCTAAGGTGGTGCTCACTCCGGCTGCGCAACGCGGCATGGGCATGGTGGTGAAAGCCTTTGAGCTGGCCAAAACCCATGGCTGGTTCCTGACCCGCCAGTTCGAAAACGAGGCCAATCCCGACATGCACTCGCGGACTACCGCGCGCGAGATCATAACGGATTTTGCCGGCGAGCGGCTTGACTACTGGGTCACCGGATATGGTACCGGCGGCACGCTTAAGGGCGTCGCGCGCGTCTTAGCGAAGGAGCGTCCCGACACCAAGATCATCGTGTGCGAACCGCAGGACGCACCGTTGCTCGAAAGCGGGATTGCGCAACAACGCAACCCTGACGGTTCCGCCGCCACCGCCCACCCTGCCTTCAAACCCCATCCCCTGCAAGGCTGGACCCCCGATTTCATTCCGAAGCTGACCGCGGACGCGGTGGAAATGAATGTTATCAACCGCATCATCCCGATCCCAAATGCCGACGCGCTACGCCGCAGCCGCGATTTGGCGCAGAAGGAAGGGATCTTTGTCGGCATCACCGCGGGCGCGACGTTTGCCGGCGCCCTGCGTGTCTGTGCGGAGGCGCCGAAGGGTGCGACCGTGCTCTGCATGCTGCCGGACACCGGTGAACGTTATCTGAGCACGCCGTTGTTTGCGGATATTCCGGTCGATATGAATGAAGAGGAGATTGCAATTTCACGCTCAACGCCGGCTGCTCAGATCGGTTCTTGAGCGGGTGCAGGGCGCCTCTCGCGCTGAGCCAATTTCGCACTGCCGCAGTTATGCGGCCCTGCGATCCCTAGTCCAGTTTACACTCGATTGCTGACGTATCGCCGTATCGCGGCGAAGGTCGAGAGGGCCAAAAGCAGACTCGGTGGCGAGCCTTCCGCGCGACGCTACGGTAAACCGCATCGGCGACTGCTTCGGTGCAGGCTCGCGTCACAATTGCACCGATCCCAACAGTGCGCGCGCCATCGCATCGCGCCAGCCCTCGCAGCGATGGCGCCGCTCGGAATCGGACATCGCCGGCAAAAAGGTGCGGTCGAGGCGCCAGGTCCGAGAAAAGCCATCCGGGGCCGAATACACGCCGGCTTGCCAGCCGGCCAGAAGGGCGACACCGAGTGCCGTCGTCTCGCGGATCGTGGGGCGATCCACCTGAACGTCGAGCACGTCGGCAAGAAATTGCATCGTCCAGTCACTTGCCGACATGCCGCCATCGACACGAATGACAGGCTTAGACCCGTGCTCTCTGACCTCGCCGGCATCGGCATACATGGCCGCTAGCAGATCGCGGGTCTGATAGCCGACGCTTTCGAGCACCGCTCGCGCCAATTCCTTGCGCGTTGTCCCGAGCGTCAGGCCGGTGATGGTGCCGCGCGCGCTGCTGTTCCAATACGGCGCGCCGAGACCGGAAAACGCCGGTACGAAATAAATAGGCTGCTCAGGATCGGCTTGCGCCGCGAGTTCGCCCGCGTTGGCCGACGAGGCGATGATGCCGAGCGCGTCGCGCAGCCATTTGACCGCCGCGCCGACGACGAAGATCGATCCTTCCAGAGCGTAGTGCCGCGTGCCTTGCCATTGATAGGCGATGGTCGTCACCAGCCGATGCCGCGAGCGGACGGGGGTCGGCCCGGTATTGAGCAGGATGAATCCGCCGGTTCCGTAGGTCGCCTTGACCATTCCCGGCTGCAGGCAGGCCTGGCCGACGAGCGCGGCTTGCTGGTCGCCGGCAACGGCAAGAATGGTTATCTCCCTGCCGAGATGCTCGGCCGCGGCGTTGCCGAATTCGCCGGCCGTGTCCCGCACCTGCGGCAGCAATGACGGCGGCACCTTAAACAGCCGCAGCAATTCCTCATCCCAGGCTCCGGAGCGAATGTTAAACAGGAGCGTGCGAGAAGCATTGGTCGCGTCGGTCGCATGCATTTGGCCGTTGGTCAGGCGCCACAGCAGGTAGGTATCGACAGTGCCGAAAGCCAACTCGCCGTTGTCGGCGCGGGCGCGGGCGCCGGGAACATTGTCCAGCATCCAACGAATCTTCGTCGCCGAGAAATAGGGATCGAGCAGCAGCCCGGTGCGCTCGGTCACCATCTCTTCGCAGCCGTCCGCCACCAGACTCGCGCAGAGATCGGCCGTTCGGCGATCCTGCCACACAATCGCATTACAGATCGGCTCGCCGGTTTCGCGACTCCAAATGAGCGTGGTC
>Ga0074044_10001686_pt1 | contig 19809 bp, 16 predicted proteins | sample BogForMeECP23OM1_FD_94443 | JGI IMG/M metagenome (GOLD analysis project Ga0074044, IMG submission 94443) | Bog forest soil microbial communities from Calvert Island, British Columbia, Canada - Bog Forest MetaG ECP23OM1 | ecosystem: Environmental > Terrestrial > Soil > Wetlands ...
GAGCAATTGCGCGGTAGCAGTCAGGCGGGTGCCGTCGTACCGATACGAACCGAGGACGGCGTAATCGACATCCATCTGCTCGGCGATGCGGTAGAGGGTGGCGCGCGAAGCGTGAACGCCCGCCGGAACGCCTTGGCGATCGTAAGCTCGCAGGCGCTCGTCACGGCTGGCTACGTACAGGACCGGCGAATTGAGTTGCTCGTTGAATGTCTCGGGGAAGGATTCACCGAGCCACTCGAGGCCTGGCGTCGGGGAAGTATTTTCGAAGGGAATTACGACCATGGTTCGCCCGGCCTCGGTTCGTCCGGAAGCGGCGGAATCCTGGGCGCGGAGCGACAGGCAGCAGAGCAAGGCAGCGACAAAGGCGAAAACAACGGCGCGTTTCACGACAAGTTGATTATATCGGCAGCAGAGAGGCCGCATCATGCGCGCCGCTGGCCGGGGACGGGCGAGACGCTCGCCGCTTCATGAACTGCGGGGATAACGGGCACGGTTTTGTTTTTTTCCGGCGAAACTTCTTCGCTCTGAGGCGGTGAGTTGGGTTGGATCCAGCCGGGCAGGTCGGCGCCGCCGGTGATGAGGCAGGCGCTGCGCTCATAAGTGAGATATGACCATGCCCACTGAATCATGACCAGCAGGCGATTGCGGAACCCGATCAGGAAAAGAACGTGAATGAACAGCCACGCCAGCCACGCGAAAAAGCCAGACATCTCGAACTTACCGAACTGGGCGACCGCGGCCGCGCGGCCGATGGTGGCCAGACTCCCCTTGTCGTGATAATGAAACTTGCGCCGGGGTTGGTTTTGAAGATCGCGGGCGATAGTTTCAGCAACCCAGTCGCCTTGCTGGATGGTGACCTGCGCTACGCCGGGAAGCAGCTTGCCGTTTTCGTCGTTGAGGGCGGCGAGGTCGCCAATCACGAAGACTTCCGCGTGTCCGGCAATGCTGAGGTCGGGTTGAACCAGCACGCGGCCGGCGCGGTCGACGGGAACGCCCAACTTTCGGCCCAGGGGCGAAGCGGCGACGCCCGCGGCCCACAGGACAACGGGGGAGGGAATTCTTTCATTGCCCGTCCAAACCGCGCCGGGCTCGATGCGGGTGACCATGTGAGAGGTGCGCACTTCCACCCCAAGGTGTTGTAGTTGGGCTTCCGCTTTGTGGGAAAGTTCTTCGGAGTAAGCGGGCAGAACTCGGGGGCCGCCTTCGATCAGCAGGATGCGGGATTGCCGCGGATCGATATGGCGAAACTCGTGGTTCAGGGCGTGGTGCGCGATCTCAGCCAGGGTTCCTGCGAGTTCGACGCCGGTGGGTCCGGCTCCGACAACCACAAACTGTAGCGGAGGTGAGCTTTGGCGGTTGGCAGTTTTATTCTGACGTTCGGCCTCGCGCTCGGCCAATTCGAATGCCAGCAGAACGCGGCGGCGAATCTCCAGGGCATCCTCAATTGTCTTCAAACCGGGTGCCAGCGGCTCCCACTCTTCATGGCCGAAGTAAGCGTGGGTAGCGCCCGAGGCAATGATGAGAAAGTCGTAATCGAGGGCTTGCTCCCTGGTGATGATCTGCTTGTGGTCGAGCTTGAAATCGACCACTTCGTCAAGTAACACTTCAACATTGGAATAGGATCTCAGGATCCAACGAATGGGCGCCGTGATTTCGCCCGGAGACAGTCCGGCGGTGGCGACCTGGTAGAGCAGCGGTTGAAAGATGTGGTGGTTTCTCCGGTCGATGACGGTGACTTGGACCGGAAGCTGGGCAATGCGGCGGGCCGCGGTCAGGCCGCCGAAGCCGGCGCCGACGATTACGACGCGTGGTCGCGAGTTGCCAGGCTGTGGTGGTGGGTTCGCATCCATCTAATATAGAGATTCGCAGAAGCGCCGCTCGGACGGAATCTTTTGATGAAGGGCTGGTTTCAAGGTTTCAGAGATACAGCGCGATTTCGGTCGACCGGTTGTGGATAGGATCCTCGAAATCCCGTAGTGGGTCAGTTTAAGCGACACGTTCCTCAGCGGCTAAAGCCGTACTCAAAGCAATGCACTTATCGCAGCGCTGAAAGCGCTGCGCCACCCAAAAACAACCCGAAGACGCCACCCAAAAACAACCCAAAGACGCCACCCAAAAACAAGATCAAAATCGTGTTTTTCCGCAGCCTGTGGAGGCGTGCGCTTTCAAAACAAATTCAAACTGAACCACTACACGAAACCCTGACACCTTGAAACTTCGAAAAACCTTATACACTGCTTCTTCACGCTTTGCCCTTCACACTCTGATGAACCCGGCGCAGCCCAGCCCGTCTGCTCTGCATTTTCTCCTGCCCTCCGTCCGCGACATCATTTTTGTTTTTCTTTTCTGGTCGATGTTGGCGGGCCCTTTGTCGAATCGTCCCCTCGGCGATGCCGATATCGGATGGCACATCCGAACGGGCGAGCAGATTCTGGCGACTCGCACTCTCCCACGCACTGATTCCTTTTCTTCCACCATGCAAGGCCGGCCCTGGTTTGCCTGGGAGTGGTTGTACGACATTGTGCTCGGGATTCTCCATCGGGCGTGCGGACTGAATGGAGTGGTTTGGCTTTGCGCCTTGCTGGTCTCGGCCGTTTTCGTCATGCTGCTTTCGCAAATGCTGCGGCGCGGCACCGGTCTGCTGCTGGCGATCATGCTCATGCTGCTTGCGGAAACCGCTGCCATGATCCATCTCTACGCACGTCCGCACATTGTGAGCTGGCTGTTTTCGCTGCTCTGGTTTGTTGTGCTGGAACGTTGGGAAGATTGGGACCATGCAGCTAGTCGCGTGCAGGGCAGCCTGCCACGATGGATTCCGTGGTTTTTCCCGGCCTCGATGTTGCTTTGGGTCAACCTGCATGGCGGCTGGCTGTTTGGATTCACGCTGCTGGGAATTTACGCGTTGGCCGCATGGGTCGAGAGCGTGCGCGCACAGGAGGCCGATGCATTTGCCGCGATTCGTGCTGCACATCGGGCTCGTGCCATGGCTTGGGTTTTCGCGGCCTCGGCAGTGGCAACGCTGTTGAATCCGTACGGCTGGCGTCTGCATGAGCACATCTATCGCTATTTGGGCGACCGCTTCCTGATAGATCACATCGACGAATTCCGGTCACCCGATTTTCACGACTGGTCGCCGCGCTCGTTTGCGGTCATCCTGCTGATGGTGCTGGTTGCGTTTGCGGGCAATCGTTTTTCCGAGCAGCGTGATGCAAATCATCAAGGACAGCCGCGCCTGAGCCACTTGCTGGTGGTGCTGCTGGCGACGTATGCCGCATTTTATTCGGCGCGTAATCTACCGGTTTCGTCCATGCTGCTGGTGTTGATCGCCGGGCCCATCCTGTGGGCGAACTTCGCTTCACTGGCGGACAAGCCGGGTGCGTGGCAATGGCTGCGCGGTTGCGCAGCCGGAATTTCAAACTTCTCCGACCGCATGGGCGAGCAGGAGATGGAGCTTCGCGGGCATCTGTGGCCGGTGGTCTCGGTGGCCGCAGCATTGGCGATCTGTCTTCAAGGTGGATGGCTAGGCTCGCGACAGTGGATTCATGCCGGGTTTGATCCCAAGAAAGTGCCGGCAGCGGCGGTGACTTTTCTGCTGCAAGAGAACCCGAAAGATTCACCAGTCACCGCGCCGGTTTTCTCAACTGATGCCTGGGGAGGCTATCTCATCTATCGAATGTATCCCCGGCGCAAGGTGGTGGTCGATGACCGTCATGATCTCTACGGCTCGGAGCGAATTCGTCAGTACATGATTCTGACTCAAGTAGAGCCGGGTTGGCAGCAAGTGCTCGAGGAAAACCAGGTTCGGACCGCACTTTTGCCCGCCGACTCGACGCTGGCCAACATGCTCCGCGAGCTTCCGCACGATTGGCGGCTTGCCTACGAAGACAAAGTTGCGGTGGTGTTTGAGAGACGTTAGATGCCGAGGACGAGGCGGTTCCGCCAGTCTTCATCTACTGCGTCCTCCACTCTTTCACTCTTTGCAACCTCGGCGCGGGCGCATCATCTGATCTAGTTGGGTTTGGCGCTGGCTGCCTGGGAAGTGTTACTTTTAACGCGCCCGGGAACTTCCTAGCGCGGGCTTGTTCAAGCGACGAGAAGATATGCGAATGGCAAAAGTACGCCGGTGCTGCGAGAGATTTGTCGGCAGATGTACGGAGCGTTGCCGATGAAGGCGCAGTGTTTGCCGTTCACGCAGATTCCGCACAGCACGCGTCTCTTCCTTGATTATCTTGCTTATACTCCTTCGGTTCGCGGCATGTATCCGCGCTCGCCGATTTTTTCTGAGTGGGTGAAAGATGAAGCCCAGCGCGTGGTTTACGATGCCGCGCGGCGCGGCAAGATCAGCGAGATTCTGGAGCGGCAGAATCGCGCGTGGGGAGCGTCTGCGAAGACGCTGGCTAATATCGAGCGGTTACGGCGAGGCGCGCTGGCGGCGGTTACCGGCCAGCAGGTCGGCCTTTTCGGCGGACCGCTATTTTCAATTTTCAAGGCGTTGACCGCGGTGAAGCTGGCGGAACAGGCTACGGCGGCTGGAGCGGACTGCGTCCCGGTTTTTTGGCTGGCGACCGAAGATCACGATTTAGCCGAGGTCAACCATGTAGCGCTGCTTGCCGAGCACGGACTTCCGGAGCGATTCGTGGCGGAAGGCGCCGGGTTGGAAAGCAATGCCATCGCCGATGCTCCGGTGGGAACCGTCGAGCTTGGACCCGAGATTACGGCGCTGGTCGAACGAGCCGCGGGCTTGTTGGGAGATTCCGCGGCCGCGACTTGGCTGCGCGCGGCGTATCGTCCTGGGGAAACGATGGGCAGCGCGTTCGCCCTGCTGTTTGCGCGGCTGTTTGCCGATTGGGGCGTGATCCTGCTCGATCCGGCGGATAAGGATTTTCATGATCTCGCGAAACCCCTGTTCCGCGCGGCGATTGAACGGGTATCCGAACTTGACGAAGCATTGCTCGGGCGAGGCAAGGCAATCGAGGCGGCTGGATATCACCAGCAAGTCAAAGTGACTGCGGCGACCACGCTGCTGTTTGAAGTGAGAGATGGCAGGCGCACGGTGGTGCGGCGCAGAAGCAATGGCGGCAGCGTTGTCAACGGTAATGGCGGAGATTTTGTGGTCGGCGAGGAACGGATTTCGCGCCAGCAGTTGCTGGATCGGATTGACGAAGCTCCGGAGACTTTCAATCCGAATGTGTTGTTGCGTCCCGTGGTGCAGGATTACCTGCTGCCTACACTGGTTTACACCGGCGGAGCGGCGGAAGTCGCATACTTCGCGCAGGCCGCGGTTGTGTACGAGAAATTGCTGGGACGAGTGACGCCGATTATGCCACGCTTTTCGGCGACGTTGCTTGAAGCCAAGCCGGCGCGTTTGCTGGCGCGATATAACCTGGGCCTGCCCGACGTGCTGCAAGGCCCGGAGAAGGTGCGGGAAGCGATTGCGGCTCGTTCGCTGCCGGCGGACTTGCAGGCGCGATTTGAAGAAGCCTACGCGAGTGTTGAACGGTCGATGATTGCTCTGCGCGAGTCGATCGGCAAGCTGGATTCAACCTTGGTCGCGGCGGCGGATGGCACCCGGATGCGCATGTGGCACCAAATCAACCGGCTGCACATGCGTGAGGCGCGAGCCGAATTGCTGCGGAATGAGGTCATCGGCCGGCACGCGGATGCCTTGAGTCACGCGCTGTTTCCGCACAAGGTGCTGCAGGAGCGCGAGGTCGCGGGCGTGAGCTTTGTGGCGCGATACGGGCCGGAGCTGTTGGCGAATCTCTATCAGCACATCGTTCCCGATTGCCACGATCATCAGGTGATTGAGGTGCAGTAGTCAGTTTTTTCTGTAGAGACGGGGCTTTCCCGTCTCGCGGCGCGAGAGAGACGAGGCAAGCCGCGTCGCTACGGGAAGGTTCATCCCCGCAGCATGATCTGCAACTCCTCCAGCGATTCCACACGCGGCACTCCCTTGTCGCGGTAGGCTCCGGGCACGTCCATCAGCAGCGCTTGCATGCCGGCGCCGGTGGCGCCGAGGTAATCCACGGAATAAACGTCGCCGACATAGAGGCTCTCTTCGGGCGCGGCCTGCATACTATTCAGAGCGTGGCGGAAAATTTCCGGGTGCGGCTTCTCGTATCCCACGAGTCCGGAGTCGGTGATGGTGCGGAAACAACTGGCAATTCCACACTTCCGCAACACGTCTTCGATTCTGCCATCGGCATTGGAGATGACCGCGATCTGGTAGCGTTCGCCGATGGCGCGCAATTGTTCGGCGGTGCCGGGACGAATCGTGTCCCAGTTGGCGGAGTTGCGAATACCGGCGACGAGCTGGTCGCGGATGGCATTGAATTGGTCTTCGTCATGTTGGTGAACGCCGATCTCGGAGAGCAGTTGCGAATAAAACATCCACCAGAAACTGTGATCGGGGCTGCCGTTTTTGGTCATGATCCCATCGAATTGATTCTTGGTGCGGCGTTCCAAGTCGCGCAGGTGCTCGTCTTGGGGTAGGATGCCACGTTCGGCGAGTGGCGCGTGAACGCGCTGGCGATTGGGAAACAGCAGCGTGTTGCCCACGTCGAAGAAGATGACCTTAATTCTCGAGTTCATGGTTTGTACCGCTTCTATTATCAGGCATGCTTCGGGTCCAGTAGGTCGGTTTCGCGGTGCAATCCACGGAACCCTTGAACCACCAAGGACACGAAGTATCACGAAGGCTTTTGTCGCAGGTGTCCTTTGTGTACCTTCGTGCCCTTGGTGGTGAATGGTTTCCGAAGCTCACCCAATCCGGCGGGCGATTTCGCGCGGGTGAAGCCGCCGAATCAATTAAACTAAAAATTTGCCGATAGATTAGTTGGAATAGCATTCATGGCGCAATTGCGAGTGGTGGTTCTGTGGCATCAGCATCAGCCGTTTTATAAGGACCTGGTGACGGGGCAGTATCGCCTGCCCTGGACCCGTCTGCACGGTTTGAAAGACTACTACGGGATGGTGAAACTGCTCGACGAATTTCCGCAAGTGCATCAGACGTTCAATCTGGTGCCGTCGCTGATCACGCAGATTCAGGATTACGTTTCGGGCGAAGCGCAGGACCCTTTCCTGCAGGTAGCGGCCAAGCCCGCGAAAGACCTGACTCAGGAAGAACGGCGGTTCGCCTTGCAGTATCTGTTTCAGGCGAATCCAACGAATGTCATCGGTCGCTATCCACGGTATCACGAACTCTGGGAGAAATTTCGCGGGGCGGGCGATTCTCCCGAGCGCGCGGAGAAATATTTTCTGCCACAGGATTTCACCGACTTGCAGGTGCTGTCGCAAATCGGGTGGTTCGACGAATATTTTCTGGCCGAAAAAGACATCGCAGAACTGATTCGCAAGGGACGGAACTATACGCTCGATGACCAGCGGCTGGTGATCGCTAAAGAGCGCGAACTGCTCGGGCGCGTTCTTCCGGCGCACGCCGAGGCGGCGAAGAAGGGCCTGATCGAAATTTCAGCATCGCCTTTTTATCATCCTATTCTGCCGCTGGTGTGCGACACGGAAAACGGAGCAGTTTCCTCGCCCGGGCTGCCGCTTCCACTCAACCGCTATCGCCATCCCGCGGATGCTCGCGAGCAATTGCGCCGCGGACTGGACCTGCACAAGAAAGTTTTTGGAATGCGGCCGAAAGGCGTGTGGCCATCGGAAGGCAGCGTTTCCCCAGAGACTCTGGCGATCGCCTGCGAACTCGGAGTGCGCTGGATGGCGACTGACGAAGGCGTGCTCGGACGCAGCCTGGGAATCAACTTCTCGCGCGACGACTACGGTCATCTGAATGCGGACCTGGCGCACCGCCTGTATACGATTTATCGCTACGAGCATGAGGAGACGCGGATGAATCTCATTTTCCGCGACCACACGCTCTCCGACCTGATCGGATTCGTCTATTCGGGAATGCCGCCGCAGGATGCCGCCAATAATCTTATTCACAAAATTAAAGCTTCAGCGCAGCCGGTTCTTGCCAGCGGGCAAGACGCCGTGGTTCCCATCATTCTCGACGGCGAGAACGCCTGGGAATATTATCCGCAGTCGGGCCGCGAATTTCTGCGCAGATTCTACGACGCGCTCCAGAAAGATCCGGGGATGGAGGCGGTGACGGTATCCGAGGCGATTCTGCGTCACAAGAACGCAACCCCGCTGAAGTCGCTGGTGCCGGGCTCCTGGATTAACGCCAACTTCAACGTCTGGATTGGAGCTCCGGAAGACAACAAGGCCTGGGAGTACCTGTATCACGCGCGCAATTTCTACGCCCAAGCCGCACCCGGCGCAACCGAGAAACAACGCAAGCTGGCGTTTGAAGAAATTCTGATTGCCGAAGGCAGCGACTGGAACTGGTGGTACGGACCGGAACATCACTCGGCCAACGATCGCGACTTTGACGAGCTTTATCGCAAGCACCTGTCGAACGTTTACCAGGCGCTCGGCGGCATCCCGCCCGATTATCTGGCGCAGCCGATCACCGGAGGAGCGGCGCGGCCTTCGTTCACGTCACAGACCGCCTACATCCATCCGCGGATCGCGGGCGATATGGTGCGCTACTTCGAGTGGATGGGGGCGGCATGTTACACGGCTGACCAACGCTCGGGCTCCATGCACGGCAAGCAGTTTCTGATGGATGAAGTGTTTGCCGGGATCGACGAGCAGTATGTATACGGGCGGCTGGATTTCGCCGGCAAAGTGCCGGAACACGGATTTGAAGTGGTGGTCAATTTGGAGTCATGGGCCAATCATGCCGCCAAGCCTCGGGGCGAGCTGCGTGTGGATGCGGTGGTCGAAAGCGGCCGTCTGCAATCGTGGAAAATGACGGAAGGTAAAGACAAGGTGGTTGCCGATGCGACGGATTCCAAAGATCAGGCGCGGGTAGCGCTCGGCCGGAATTTTGAGTTTCGCCTGCCGCTCACGTGGCTGCTTGCGGCTCCGCTCGACATTGACAAAGTGCGGGGATCGAAATGCTCGGATGTGCTGACCACGCGGCTGCGCCTGCGCTTCAGCGTATGGCAAAACCGCCTGCCGGTAGATGCCTTGCCAGTCGAAGGCTGGATCGAACTGGAGTTGCTGGCGGAGGAAGATCTGCTGGCGGCGAGCGGGTGATACAAGCAGATACGTCACACCTGTCTTTGGAACTTCCGAATGCATGCATACGTACAACCACCTATGTCGGCCATGAAAGTCAAGTTTTTCTGCCTTCTTCCCGTGCTGTGTGCTTGTGTTTCACTCGCGCAGGTCTGCCAAGCGCCGCCGGGTACAAAGGACGCTGCATCCGGGCACGGCATCGAAATTCCGATTTCGGTGCAGGGCGGTGTCGTCTTCGTTCCAGTAGTGATGAGTGATGGGAAAACGTACAGCTTCCTGCTGGATAGTGGTTTCGGAGATTCAGTGTTGGATCCCGAAACCGTTCGCGCTCTCCACCTCAGTTCCGGGGACAAGCACATGGAAGCGGCGCCCGGAGGGAAGGTCGAGTCCTCCACTGTGACCGGCGTTCACCGGACGGTTGGAGGCCGGACGCTCGCCGAAGAATCGCTAGCCACTCTTGATCTATCCGGCTTGAGTCCTCTGGTTGGGCATCGTATCGATGGCGTGCTCGGATACGACTTCTTCCAGCAGTTCGTAGTTATTCTTGATTATCAGCATCAACGCTTGACGTTGTGCGATCCCGCCTCTTTTCAGGCAGGGCGCGGGCAGTCCGTTCCGCTTAACCTGGGAAGCCGTCAGCCGTACATGGAGACTCAAATCGAAAGCACCAGCGGAAAGCTGATTCAGGCTTCCATCGAGATCGACACTGGCAAAGTGGATCCGTTCTCGCTGAACGCTGCCTTTGCGCGCCGCAATGGACTCTTGGACAATGCCCCAGCGTTATTAGCCATGAAGGGAGTAAGCGTGGGCGGAGAGACGCAGGCGTGGGTGACGCGCGCGAAATCTCTGCGCTTTGCCGGGCTGCTGGTTAAGAATCCGGTGATGGGGATAGCCGAAGAGGACGTGGACCGGGCAGGTGGTCAGATTGGTTATGGACTATTGAAGCGCTTCACCATCACATTCGACTACAGCAGAAAGAAAGCCGTGTTCGAGCCGAACTCGAGTTTCGATCAGCCCTTTGAGTTCGACCATGCGGGACTTGTGCTCGGAACCGGGGGCGCGGACTTCTCATCCCTCACAGTTTTTATGGTGATCGCGGGCACGCCGGCCGCAGCCGCGGGAGCTCAACCTGGCGACGAGATTCTCACCATTCAGGACCGGCCCGCAAGCACCTTCTCCGTGGGCGAGGCACGGGAGTATTTCGAACATGCCGTGGGTCCGCAAAAGCTGAGCATTCGCCGGAACGGATCGACCGTGTTGCTGACCGTGCAATGCCGTCCCATCGTGTAGCTATCGGATAATTGGACTGTCGATAGTGCCTGCCCCGCCCCGTCACCACACGATTTTGGTCTTGCTACTGCCCGCTGCTGGCGACGGCCGTTGTCATGGTCATCGGACGGCTCAATTCCATGACCAGTTCCGTGCCCGCCGGAAGCATCGCGGACCGGTGTTTTCCGAGCCAGTGCGAGACGGTGATTGTCGCGGCAACGGCTCCGCCGATCAGTAAGCCTTTGCCGCCTCCAGCCAACCCGCCGATGAGCATTCCGCCGCCGGTGGCCATGCCGATTTCGGTGAGATCTTTGCCGTCGTGGCCAGCGCCTTTGAACTGTCCTTCGGTGTTGACGTCGGTGCCGTGGCGAGCATTGGTGTCAACCAGTGTCGCGTTCAGCATGAACCGGTCTCCATTGGGAAGGACCAGGTTTTCGGGAAAGATAGCAATCGTCGGTTTGCCGGCAATGCGCCGCGGTTCGTTCGCTTTCGTGACCCGGCCTTCGACTGTTGTGCCGATGGGAATCACGGTTTTTCCGTCCATCACGACCGCCTCGGTGACTCTGGCCGAGAACGGGTCTCCAGCTTTCGAACTGAAGGTTGCAAGCGTGGTTTCGAGTTTCATCTTGACGGCAGTGCCGGTGGGCAGAGCAGTCTGCGCCCGCGCGAAACTGGCGAACAGGATGAGCGATGTCAGCGAAAGTGTTTTTTTCATGTTGTCTCTTACCTCCGAAATTGCCTCCAAAATTCACTTACCGAAATTTATTTGGCCAGCTGTCGCAAAGCTCCGATGACCTCATCGAGCGGCGCGCGATCAAACTGGCCGTCGCCGCGATAGAGATAGCGCACCCGTCGGTCGCAATCGATGATCAGCGTAGCCGGGCGCGCAATGTTAATACCGTCGGCGCCGAACGCGTGATGGAGTCCGTACTCTTTGGTCACGGCTCGATCCTCATCGAGCAGAAACGGGCTGGCGATGGGATGCTTCTCGAGAAATTTTCCCGGCTTCCACACGCCATTCCGCTTTTCCGCGGCAATGAACGCCAACTGTGCTCCCGCCGCTTTGATCTCCGCCAATCGCGACTCGAACTGAGTCAGGCGTTTTACGCAGTTCGGTCACCAGGTGCCGCGTAGAAACTCGAGAATCAGCGCGCTCCCGGCCAACAGACCATCGAGAGTGAAAGTGCCCTCGCGATTGGCTGCGCTCAGCGAAAAGCTCGGGGCGAGCGCGCCGACTTCCAGGGTTTCGGTGCGGTTCTTCATGTTGAGTTGACTTTAAGCGAGGTGGAAATCAGGAACAATAACGGATGGGGTACCGGGGATCATTTTCGGGGATAACTGATTGAACGATTCGCCGGGAGTGTCCCACGGCACTGACCGCTTCTTGCTCTGTCCGCTATAATCCGCTGCTGTACATTGAGACGCAGTCCACGCGTCGCAGACGGAAAACTTAAGACGAACGACGATGTTGCTAACTAAATCTGAAAAAAGACAAGGATGCACTTATGCCCCTGACAAGCATTGCTGAAATTCGCGGACGCCAGGTGCTCGACTCGCGTGGCAATCCGACCGTGGAAGCGGAAGTTTTTCTGGATAGCGGCGCCAACGCGCGGGCCATTGTGCCGAGTGGCGCGTCCACCGGCGAGCATGAGGCGGTCGAATTGCGTGACGGCGACAAGACCCAGTACCTCGGTAAGAGCGTGCTGCAGGCGGTGGGGAACGTCAATGGCGAGATTGCGGAAGCGCTCGCGGGATCGGATGCGGCCGACCAGCGCACGCTCGATGCGCGGCTGATCGAACTGGACGGCACTCCCAACAAAGGCCGGCTGGGTGCGAATGCGATTCTGGCGGTTTCGATGGCGGCGGCGCGGGCTGCGGCGAACGCTTGCGATCTGCCACTCTATCGCTATCTTGGCGGAGCCGCAGCCAACATCTTGCCGGTGCCGATGATGAACATCCTCAACGGCGGCGCGCACGCCGATAACAACGTCGACTTCCAGGAGTTCATGGTGATGCCGGTAGGAGCGCCGTCATTTTCCGAAGCGCTGCGCTGGGGCGTCGAAGTTTTCCATACGCTGAAGGGCGTGCTGAAGAAGCGCGGCTATAACACGGCGGTTGGCGACGAGGGCGGCTTTGCTCCGTCGGTGAAGTCGAATGTCGAGGCCATTGAGGTTGTGCTGGAAGCGATTCAGCAGGCGGGCTACAAGCCGGGTGAGGAGATTGCGATCGCGCTCGATCCCGCGGCCAGCGAGTTTTTTCAGGATGGAAAATATGTCTTCAAGAAATCCGACAAGTCGGCGAAGAGTTCCGAGGACATGGTTCGCTACTACGCAAAATGGGTGAATGACTATCCCATCGTGTCGCTCGAAGACGGCCTCTCGGAAAACGATTGGGAAGGTTGGGCGCTGCTGACTCAGGAACTGGGCGGCAAGATTCAACTCGTAGGCGATGACATCTTTGTGACGAACATCGAGATTTTCGCCAAAGGAATCGAGCAGGGAATTGCCAACTCGATCCTGATCAAGCTCAACCAGATCGGCACAGTCAGCGAGACGCTAGATGCCATCGACCTCGGCCGCCGCAACGGATACACGTCGGTGATCTCGCATCGTTCTGGCGAAACCGAAGACACGTTCATCGCCGATTTAGCAGTGGCCACCGGTGCGGGACAGATCAAGACAGGCTCGGCTTCGCGCACGGATCGCATTGCCAAGTACAACCAGTTGCTGCGGATTGAAGAAGAGCTGGGCGGGGCCGCGCGGTTTTTGGGAGTGGCGGCGCTGAACTACAAAGGGTAGGCTGCCGATGGATATATAGCTATGAAAGTTAGCGTTAGCGAGGCGCAGGATAGGTTCGAGGAGTTGCTCGACAGGATCGCTGTCGGGGAAGAGGTCGTGATCACGGACCATGATGAGCCTGTTGCGAAGCTTGTGCCGATTCCGGTGTCGGATCTCCCCTCGTCATGACCTCCGCTTAGAATCCCAGCGTGTCATCCGCCGAAGGCCCGTAGATCGCGGGCACCGGTTTCCCGTTCATCCGCAGGTAGACGCCGAGTTGCGCGCGGTGGTGCACCAGGTGATTGAGGAACATCTGCCGGTAGGCCAGAAAGCGTGAGCCATCGAAGATGGGCTTGCCCTGAAAGCTGAGCTTCCAGTTCTCGGTCCAGGCTGTATCCGGAGTGTTCTTGAGCGCGGTGCGAACTTTGGCTGCGCCCTCGTCAAAAGCCTTGACCAGTTGCGCCGCCGACTCAAAGGGCAAAGGTTTGAAGCTGCTTTTCGAGAAATCGAGTTCGGGAGTCGTAAGGATCGTAAGACCAAAGCTGGCCAACTGTGCCACGTGAGGCGCAAGCTTGTTCAGTGGCATGGATTTTGCGTGCGGCGCGAAATCTTTCTTGTCTTCTGGAACGCGTTCCAGCGTCGTCCGCGTCTTCTTGATTTCTTCGTCGAATTCGGGCAGCAAGAGTTCATGGATAGGCATCGGTTTCTCCGGGACATCGATTGTCAGGCCTCGATTATAAGGCTTTCCGTGAATCGATTTCGAGCGCACCAATGGCGGGTGCCCGGCGCCAGCGATCAGAGGGGGGCAGAGTATAATCTTTGGCAAACCTATGCCAGAAACTGAGATCATTTTCTCCGTGCAAGAGTCGCCCGAGGGTGGATATGAAGCCCGCGCACTCGGCCATTCCATTTTCACCCAGGCTGACACAATGGATGATTTGAAGGTAAATGTTCGGGAGGCGGTGCGTTGCCACTTCGACGAGGGTAAGGCGCCGCTAGTAATCCGCCTGCATATGGTAAAAGACGAGGTCATTTCGGCTTGAGACTACCTCGTGATCTTTCCGGTCACGACCTCATCCGACTGCTGCAGCGGTACGGCTACGAACGCACTCGACAAGTGGGGCAGTCACATTCGTTTGCAGTCGAGTCTTCGCGGTCATCCGCACTCTGTGACGGTTCCCGATCATCGCAGCCTCCGGCTGGGTACTCTCAGTGCAATTCTTTCCGATGTGGCGAGTTACCTGAATGTTGAACGCTCGAAATTGGAACAGGAGCTTTTCGGGTCTTGATTCCTGCGGAGATCATTTTCTTAGAGCAAACAGCTAAAAGCCAGGAGCCAAGAGCTGACTTATGCCTCGTCCGAAACCTCTCGTTCTCATTATTCTTGACGGCTGGGGATACCGGGCCGAAACCAAAGCAAATGCTATCGCCCTCGCGCGCAAACCGATCTACGACCGTCTGTTGCGCGAATATCCTAACACGCTGATTCACACCAGTGGACCGTTCGTCGGATTGCCCGAAGGGCAGATGGGCAATAGCGAAGTCGGGCATTTGAATATCGGCGCCGGGCGCATTGTGCATATGGATATCACGCGCATCGACCTGATGATTCAGAATGGCGAGTTCTTCTCGCATCCCGTGCTCGTTGAAGGGATGAAAAATGCCCGCATCAGCGGGCGCAAACTGCATTTGTTCGGGCTCGTCTCCGATGGCGGCGTGCATTCGCGGCAGGAACATCTGTATGCGCTCCTGAAAATGGCAAAACAGCAGCGAGTCGATCGCGTCTTCGTGCACGCCTTTATGGATGGCCGCGATACCTTGCCCACGAATGGGGCCGGCTATCTCGAACAACTGCAGCAGAAGATGCGCGAGTACAACTCCGGCAAGATCGCCACTGTCAACGGCCGCTACTATGCGATGGACCGCGACCGTCGCTGGGAGCGCATCGCGAAGGCCTACAGCGCCATGGTCGAAGGCAAGGCCGAGGGCGGTACATACGCCGATGCGGTGCAGGGGATGAAGGAGTCTTACAACAAAGGAGTGACCGACGAGTTCGTGGTGCCGTTCGTTTGCACCGACGCGCGTGGCGAGGCGCTGGCGAAGATCGGCGATGACGATTCCTGCATTTGTTTTAATTTTCGCGCCGACCGCGTGCGCGAGATTACGCGCGCGCTGTGCCGCAACAGCGGTTTGAACGAGAAGGGAGGCAGCGATTTGCCGGGGGCTGCCGAACTCGACGCGACCATTGCCCGCGACCGCGCGCCGAAGAATCTGAAGTACGTCTGCATGACGCAATACGACAAGAATTTCAGCTTGCCAGTGGTTATTCCGCCCGAGTCGATGGCGAACATTCTGGCCAACGTAATGGGTGGGCAAAACATGCGCAACCTGCGTGTCGCGGAGACAGAAAAATATGCGCATGTTACTTATTTTTTCAATGGCGGCGTGGAGCAGCCTTTTCCTGGCGAAGAGCGCGTAATGGTGCAGTCGCCCAAGGTCGCAACCTACGATCTGAAGCCGGAGATGAGTGCCGCCGGCGTTGCCGAGGCGGTGGTGAAAGCCACGAACGACGGCGCGTTTGACGTGATCATTGCCAACTTTGCCAATGCCGACATGGTCGGGCACTCGGGCAAAATCGAACCCACCATCAAGGCGGTCGAAACCGTCGATGCCTGCCTGGGCGAGATCGAAAAAGCGGTGCGCGCCAAAGGTGGAGCGATGCTGATCACCGCCGACCACGGCAACGCTGAAATGATGATCGACCCGGCAACCGGCGGTCCGCACACAGCGCACACCACGAATCCAGTGCCGTTCATCGTGATCGCAGAAGATGCAACGCAGTATTCGTTGAAGCCCAACGGCTCGCTGCGCGATATTTCGCCTACGATTCTCGGAATGCTCGGGATTGCGGAACCGAAGGAAATGACTGGCTCGGATTTGCGGAAGCCCCTAAAAGCTTGAACCGCCGAGACGCAGAGTACGCCGAGAAGATCTCTTAATCGCCTGATCACCTGATGACCCGATGCGCAACTGCGAATCTTTGTTAATCCTTCAATTACGCAACGGGCGCAGTTCCTTCTCGGGAAGTATCACAGGAAGTACGAGTGGACAAACACTGCAGCCGCGCATGCTGCCGTCACAACGTCGACCCGCACCCGCCGTACCTCTATGCCCTGCAGGGCCACAGCCAGAGCGACGGTGAGCCAGGTGAACGCTTCGAAGTAGTAGTAATAGTACGTCAGTGGTCTGAGGCCGATTGCCCATTGCAGCACATGAGCAAGATACAGCGCAGGCAACAATGGCTTTCTCTGCCAGAGCAGGACAACTACGGCCGCCAGCCCCAATACTCCAACGAGTGGGTTACCGACGAGGTTCGCCAGAGCGGGCTGCGGTTGCAACCGGAATATCCACGACCACCACATCTCGCCCAGCCGAGGATCACCTTCCGCATGCCTCTGGAACTGGTAGATGAATCGGTTCGCAACGAGCAGGTAGCGGATGGTCCGGTGCTCTCGTACAAGAAGCGGAACCCAACTGATGGCGTACACCGAGATGGCAGTTCCGATTATCACCGCCACACTTTTAATAAACGGCCTGTAGTAAAGCAGGGCATAGGCAACGCATACCGCTAAACCAACCACTCCGCACCAACGGCATCCAATGGAGAGACCAAAGAGCGCGCCGCTGCACGCCAGCCAGGGCAGGTTGTTTTCTTTCTTCTGTACTGCAACAACGAATGCCCACACGCCGGCTGCCTCAAACGCCAGCTCAAAGATTGACAGCATGGCGACGCGGCTCATCACAAACCAAAAGCCGTTGGCCATGATCAGCAACCACGCCACGTACGAGGTATGCAAGTTGCCGGTCAGGCTGAAGGTCAAGCCAAAGACCGATAGCGCCAGCAATGCCCCCGCCATCGCCGATGGGAAGCGCCATCCGAAGGCATGGTCGCCAAAGGTTTTGATGGACAATGCGATGAGACACTTCGCCAGGGGCGGATGCGTGGGTTGGGTGGATGGCGTTCCTGCGATGAAGTTGCGTGCCGCGCCAACGTAGGCCGGCTCGTCAAACATAATTGGCGCAGTCGAGATACCGACCACGAGAATAGCCAGGCTGACGAGAAACACCATCGCGTATCGGTTCCGAGTTTTCATCGGTGGCAGGCAGATTCAGACTAAAGGACTGACCGGGCGTTTTGGTGTTTCAGGGAGGATACCGACGTATCGAAGGTCACGTGCACAAGGCGATAACGTCCGGAATTGTTATCGCGTATCGATCCCAAATCCCAAGAATGCGTTGACTTCCACCGGCTCATTTCCTCGATAGGCCGGGCGGAATTTCCAGTTGTGCAACGCCGCCAGAATCCTGGAAGTAGTTTCTGCGGCGCCGGGCTCGAGCACTTTCACATCTCGAAGATTTCCCGATCGATCCAGGATGCAGGCGAACACCACGTAAGTCGGACGCAGCCCCTGAGGCAGGTCGTCACGTATGGGCTCAGGTTTCGTGAGATCGCCCGAGTAAGGGCGCGCGGCGGAGGTGGCATCGGCGTACTGCATCACGGCGGTCCCGAGCGAGGTATCGATGTAGATGGAATAGTTGTCGCCTTTCAACTGGCCATAGCGATTGAAAACTCCGCCCGAGCTTGAAGTAGCTTTCACCGTATAACTGACTCCACCGCGACTGTTGGTGGAGGACCGACCGGGTCCATTGGTTGGCGCTTCGCCGCCGGCTGATCCGAAACTGGGAAGCGTAATCGTCGTCGTTCCACCCTCGACGGAAACTCCGGGCACGGCGGGGGCGCCGCTGGTACCGCTGCCCGCGCCGCCGGGGCCGGGATTCGGCGAGATGCCGCCGCGCGCGTTTGGGTCGGAGCCGCGGCCTGTGCCTTCGCGGCCTGCGCCTGCACCTTCTCCTTGCAATCCGCTGCCGGGGCCGTTGCCTTTGCCGATGCCAGCTCCGCCGCCGCTTCCGCCCAAGCCACTTTTCGCCGTGCCGCTGGGAGACATGGCGAGCGCGCCGCCTCCGGTCGAGTTCGGTACTCCAACCTGTTTACCCGGTTGGCTGGAGATAACCACGGCGCTCCCGGGCGCATTCCCTCCAGCGCTATTAGGTGGAGCTACGGACGAACCGAGGTCTAGCGGGCTTCCAGCGCCTGTGCCTTTGGTGCCGCGTCCGCTGCCGGAACGGGCGGTGCCTCCACCCAAGCCCGGCGGAGGTGGCACGACTGTGGCATCGCCTAAGAGCGCGCCCGCAGATTGGCCGGAGCGACCGCCGCTTCCTTGCGCACCGCTCTTCTGAGAGCCGGTGGCTCCGATCGTGGCCGGAGGCGGCACAACTTGCGTTCCCAGTGTGCCCGCGGCTGATCTCGCGAGCGAGCCTCCGCCAGATGCGCTCGGTGGTGGAGGCACTGGCTGGGCGCGCAGGTCGCCGGTGGCGGAGCTTCCCCAACTGTTGAGATCGCGGCTGACTTGCGACGGGGGCGGCGCAATCACGGCCGGAGCGGGAAGCGTCAGCTTGGGTGTTGACGAGACGTCGCGCGGCGGCGCCGAAACCGGCGGCGCAATCACATCGACGGTTTGCGACAAGGGGACGCGGGAACTCGCTAGATCGCTCGCCGTAGTTCGAGGGGGCGGTGAGATGACGGTCGGAGCGAGCGGCGTTGCAGATCGCATCTTGTCGCGCGAGACATTCGGAGCGGGCGGAACGATTGTCGGATTGACCACGGCTGCATTCACGGTCGGCGACGTGCGGCTGGCGTGGGAAACCTCGGGCGCGGGCGCGACGACGTTGGCAGTCAGTCCATTGGCAGAGCGATTCGCCGCGGCATTCAATTCCGGCGACGGCGGCACGACGCTGGTTGTTGGCAGAGTTGGCAAGATGAGCTTGGAACGCAAGCCTTCGGCGGGAGGCGGTCCGGGAAGCGGTTTGAAGGCGAGAAGATTGGCAACCGCGGCATCGGAATGCGGAAGATTTAATTTGGGAGCGTCCACAACTTTGTCGGCAGGTTTGTCGCCGCGCGCCACGCGAATGGTCTGGGTGCGATGGTGAGCGTGCTGGCCGCCGGCGCGTCCCGTTTTGCCGGATTGAGCGCCGCCTCGGTCCTGCGTTTGCGGCAGTTCGTCGCCGGAGTAATAGATCACGTCCCATTGCGGACGCGTTGGAGGCAAGGGGATCTCAAGACTCACAAAGCGCTCGGGAAGCGTGATGACGGCGATCAGCAACAGGCATTCGAGCAGCCAACTGACGAGCATGCCGCGATACGGAAACATGCCAACGGGCGCTTCTCCAGCGAGGCGCTTCGGCGAGCGGGTGAGCGCGGGACCAAAGGCGGACTTGAATTCTTCCCATCGCGACGACCATTCGACGAGCAGATGCGGTGGCTCGGGCCACGGATCGTTTGTCGGGCAATCGGGGACTTCGGGAATGGCGTCGACTTCGGACATTTTTTGGACAGCGAAATCTCTCGGGGATTGGGACTATTGTAGTGTGCCAGAAGCGCTCTTGGATATTCGCGAGTACTTCGGTGTTTTTTGTGTATTCGATTCCCCGCGGCGATTGAGGGCGGAGTTTTGTGGAGATTTCGAGGGGATGTCCGTTTTGAATACCCCCTCTTTGTCGATCTTTTGGAATCAGGAACTTAGCGGCCAATTCCCGCTTCATCTTTGAATAATAA